>Ga0196963_10001966_pt1 | contig 12927 bp, 8 predicted proteins | sample S1_5metaG_FD_148600 | JGI IMG/M metagenome (GOLD analysis project Ga0196963, IMG submission 148600) | Soil microbial communities from Anza Borrego desert, Southern California, United States - S1_5 | ecosystem: Environmental > Terrestrial > Soil > Desert | place: USA: California | collected... | reverse complement strand
TCGCAGGAGCGCAAGAAAATCGCCTTCACAACCTGCTTAGACCGATATCGCGATGCCTCCTTTCCCAATCACGAGGCGCTTCCGTTCCGGAGTCTGCTGGTGTCCCGATCCACGCGCGCGACCGCCCTCCCCTTCGCCCCCCAGGCCTTCCGCCCGGTCGAGGTCCACGCCCCGGGCCTCGTTCGCACCGCCCGCATGGTGCTGCGGCCACTCCGCGAGAGCGACAAGGGCGAGTTCCTCCGCGTGCTCTCCCTCAGCCGGCAGCACCTGCACAAGTTCTCCTGCCTGCATCGAGAGGGCGAGTCCGACGCCCAGCTCTTCGCCCGCCAGCTCGAGATGTGCCGCGTGGGCGACGAACGCGGCACCGCCTGGCGGCGCGTGGGCGTGCTCGACGGCGGCCGCATCGCCGGCTGCTTCAACCTCAACGCCATCACCCGCGGCCTCACCTTCGAGGCGGATGCGAACTGGTGGGTGAGCGCCGACGTCTCCGGCCAGGGCCTTGGCACCGAGGGGGTGGCCGCGATGATCGACTACGCCCTGGCAGATCTGCCATCCGGGCTGGGGCTGCACAAGGTGCAGGCCGCGATCATGCCCGGCAACGCCGCGAGCATCCGCCTGGCGCGCCACGTGGGCCTGCGGCGGCAGGCGAGCGAGAAGGTCTCGATCCGGATCGGCGACCGCTGGGAACTTCACGAGGTTTATTCCCGTAGCGTGCTCGACCAGCCGGTGCCCGCGCCGGCGGTGGCCTGCTAGACCCCTTGATCAGGGGATTGTCTGCCCCCGACCTCTTCCCTACAAGGCGTCGCGCCCGCAAAACGGACGTTGAATTTGCAACCGCTTACCCCCGCTGGCACGCCGGAAACCGCGTTCTTATAGGCCCTTGCAACCGAAACAGGCCGCCCGAATTGCGGTTCCCGTGCGTCGTTCCTATCCTTGACCCCTTTGGCACAGGCCATAAACAGGGGTCGGCGAGGGCGTAGCCACGCGGCAACTGTTTTCTAGAGCAAGGTTCTGCCCCGGATGCCCTCTGTCACCCACGACGGGCGCAGCTTCATGATCGACGGCCGGCGGGTCTGGCTCGTGTCGGGGCGCATCCCCTACGCCCGCCTCCCGCGCGACACCTGGGCCGACCGCATCCATCAGGCCAAGCTCGCAGGCCTCAACACCATCGAAACACCCGTCCTGTGGAGCCGCCACGAGCCCCGCCCGGGCAAGTTCGACTTCACCGGCGACAACGACCTCCGCCACTTCGTCGACCTCGTGGGCAAGGCGGGGATGTACTGCATCCTCAGCATCGGCCCCTTCGTCGACTCCGCCTTCGACTTCGGCGGGCTGCCCGCGTGGCTGCGCGAGAAGAACACGCCCGCCCTCCGCACCACCGGCGGCCCCTTCCTCGAGGCCTGCTCCCGCTTCATCACCGCCGTCGCCGATCAGATCCGCGGCTGGCAGGTGACCGCCCCCGGCACCGGCGGCCCCGTGCTGCTGCTCCAGTGCGAGAGCGAGTGGACCTGCGGGCACGAGACCCTCGCCAACTCCTACCTCGGCGAGCTCACCCGCTACATCCGCGAGGCCGGCCTCAACGTCCCGCTGATCAACTCCAACAACCTCTGGCAGGGCGTCGAGGGCCAGATCGACGGCTGGTCGGGCAATACCAACCTGCTGGCCACCATGCGCCAGCTCGCGTCGGTGCGGCCGACGCAGCCGCGCGTGGTCATCGACCTGCCCCTCTCCCGCCCGTGGGCTTGGGGGCGTGAGCACGACGCCCCGCTCGACGGCTGGACGGTGCAGCGGCGCCTCGCCGAGGTCCTCGCCGGCGGCGGCCAGTTCAACATCTCGACCTTCTGCGGCGGTACCAACTTTGGTTTCAGCGCCGGCCGCCTCACCGAAGGCCCTAACGCCTTCAGCACCACCAGCACCGACCACGGCGCCCTGATCGACGCCGCTGGCCGCCACACGCCCGCGTACAACGCCGTGCGGCGCCTGGCCCACGCGGCCTCGCGCTTTGGGCGTGTCTTCTCGAACCTTGACCTCTCGTATCAGCCCATCGCCGTGCAGCCCCTGGATGCGCTGCCCAACGGCAACGGGAAGAAGGGCAAGCACGCCGAGCAGCCCGAGCCCCCGGCCGTGCTGCACGCGTTCGGGCCGCAGGGCGGCGTTGCCTTTGTATTCGGCGATCCCTATGGGATCGACAAGCGCAATGTCCCGCTGCTCCTGCCCGACGGCTCGAATCTTTACGTTCCTTTCGGCAACCAGTCCGTCGTCTGGTGCTTCTTCAACGTCAACATCTCCGCCCGCGGGCGGCTCGACTATTCCAACCTCTGCGCCCTGGGCTCCATCGGCCAGACGCTCGTGTGCTACGGGCCCGCCGGCGCGACCGCGCAGCTCTCGGTGAACGGCTCGCCCATGGAAGCAACCGTGCCCTCCGACGCCGCGCCCGCGGTTGTCGAGCACGAGGGCCTCACCATCGTCCTGGTGAACGAGGCCGCGGCCGACCACGTCTTCTTCGCCGATGACGCGGTGTACGTCGGTCTCGAGACCATCGCCGCCGACGGCCATCCTGTGCCGCTCGCGGGCGCTAAGGCATTGCGCTTCGGCATGGACGGCAAGAGCAAGCCCGTCCCCGCCGGCCACCACGCCAAGGCCAAGCCCGCGCACGAGAAGCTCGGGATCGGCCAATGGTCCACCGCGTCCGTTGATGACTACATCGACGGCACCAGCCCGCGCTACGCCACCATCGCCGGCCCCGCCGACCTTACCAAGCTCGGCAGCCCCACCGGCTACGGGTGGTACCGCATCAACTACAAGGGTGACGGCGCCCGGCGTGCCCACCTCATGTTCCCCAGCGCGGGCGACCGCCTGCACGTCTTCTGCGACGGCAAGCTGACGTCGATCGCGGGTGTCGGCCCCGGCGCCGGCCACGAGGCCGTGGTGGGCATGAAGAAGGGCCCGCAGCAGCTGGTCATCCTCGCCGAGAACCTCGGGCGCTTCGCCGGCGGCGCGAACCTCGGCGAGGGCAAGGGCCTCTTCGGCGACATCGTCGAGGTGACCGCCCTCAAGGCCGGCAAGGCCAAGCTCGCGGGGGGCGCGCCCATCAACGTGCTCGCCTTCCGCGCGCCCTTGTGGGAGCTGAGCGAGGGCGACGCCACCAGCCCCGACCGCCTCACGTGGACGCTGGCGCACCGCAAGAAGTCCGCGGTGCTCGTGCACCTGCCCATGCCGCCGCAGTCGGCGCTGCTGGTGCTCAACGACAAGCCCATCGCGTACATCGACCGCACGGGCCCCACGCACGTCGTCATCCCCGAGGACCAGCTCTCCCGCGGGAACAACACCATCCAGCTCGCCCTCGTGCCCCACGCCGATGTCGAGACCGAGATGGAGGACCTCGCGGGCGAGGTGCACTTCTACGACATCGAGGGCTCCCTCACCGCTGATGCCGAGATGTCCTTCGCCAAGTGGGAGCAGCCCGGCCCCACGATGTACACGCCCGCGAAGACGCCCAAAAACACCCACGCCCCCACGTGGTGGAAGGCGCCCTTCACGATCGACCGCCCCGAGCAGCCCCTCTTCATCGAGCCCCATGGCATGACCAAGGGTCAGCTCTACATCAACGGCCGGCACCTGGGCCGCTACTTCGTCGCCACCGCCGACGGCAGGCCCATCCCCGGCCAGGACCGCTACTACATCCCCAGCGCGTGGCTCAAGCCCGAGGGCAACGAGCTCGTCCTCTTCGACGAGCACGGCGGCAACCCCAGCAAGATCAAGCTCACGCACTGATAGGAACCCCGACCGTCAGGGAGGGATATGGCCGCGCTTCGCGGCCATGTTTCGCCATAGACCGCATACCACGCACCGCCTAGCCTGCCACATGGCCAAGCGAAGCTCACCGAAGCAGCAACCCCGCCCCCTCTGGCAGGAGGCCGCCGCATTCGCCGCCCGCGCCCACCGCCACCAGATTCGCAAGGACGACAAGACGCCCTACGTCTCGCATGTCTTCCGCGTTGCCATGACCGTCTCTCAGGTCTTCGGCTGCAGCGACGAGACGGTGCTCGCGGCCGCGCTCCTCCACGACACCATCGAGGACACGACCACCGACTACGACGATCTCGAGGAGCGTTTCGGGCGCGAGGTTGCTGATACCGTGGCCGCGCTCACCAAGAACATGGCCCTGCCCGAGGACGAGCGCGAGGATGAGTACGACGCCCGCCTCGCCCGCGCCGACTGGCGGGCCCGCCTCATCAAGCTGGCCGACACGTACGACAACTACTGCGACGTCGTGAACCAGCCCAAGGACGTGCAGAAGAAGAAACTCGCCGACAGCAAGGACAAGTGCCGGCGCGCCCTCACGCTCGCGCAGGCCGACCGCGGCAACGAGTTCAGCGACTGCGCCACGGCCGCGGTCAAGTCGCTGATCGCCTGATCTCGTTCACTTCCTCGCTCTCTCCGCCCGCCACCACCCCGCCCCCTCCCGGTCTCCCAGCCCCTCGCAGCACTTCACCATGTCCTCCAGGAACTGCACCCGCCACGAGAACTCCGGGTGGTTGCTGCGGTAGTCCGGCTCCCACACCCCCTCGAGCAGCGCCCGCGCCTCCGCCCACCGGCCCAGCTTCGTCAGCACGTGCCCGCGCAGGAACGCCATGTGCGACCGCGCGTCCCGCGGCGTCGCCGGCAGCCCCTTCAGCTCCTCCATCGCCTCGCGCGTGATCCGCTCAGCCTCCTCCAGCTGCCCCAGCTCCGCGCGGCAGTACCCCATCATGCCGCGGCTCAGCGCGATCGTGTGGTGCTTCTCGCCCACCGCCGCGCTCAGCTCCGCGATCACACGCTGAAACTCGCTGATCGCTTCTTCGTGCCGCCCCGCGACCGCCAGGAACCACGCCAGGTATCGACGCTCGTTCGCCACCAGCAGCCCGTCCCGCGCGTGCTCGGGCACCTTGGCCCAGATCGCCAGCGCCCGCTTCTCCAGGTCCACCGCCTCCGCCGCCCGCCCCGTGAACCCCATCACCGAAGCCGCCTCCTCGATGCAGATCAAAACCGAGAAGTCGTCGGGCCCGAACCGCTTCTCCAGGATCCCCGCCGCCCGCAGGGCCGCGTCCGCCTTGATCCGCGGCTCCAGGTCCCCCTCCGCCGCCCGCACGATCGCGATGAGCGTCCCCACGATCGCCACATCGTCCTGCCCCAGCAGCTCCTCCTGCAGCCGCAGCAGGCTGTTGAGCGCCGCCGTCTTTGGCACGATCGACGTCTCGTACGGCCGCACCGCCCCCTGCGCCCGCAGGCGCGGCAGGTCGCGCCGGATCGCCGACGCCGTATCGCCCTCGCCCCATGCCGCCCGCAGCACCGCCGCCAGCGGGCACTCCGGGCACCGCTCGATGAACTCCGCTGCGTCCGACAGTGACGCGTTCAGCTCCGCGTCTTCCGGCGGCAGGTGTTTCAGGCGGCGCGTCAGCGCCTCGCGCAGCAGCGGCTCGCACGCCGGCAGGTCCCCCGCCTCCAGCCGCATCCGTGCCTTGAGCGCCTGCATCAAAGCGATCGGCAGGTCACCCTCGTGCTCGGGCTGTCCCGAGTACACCGTGACCGCCGCGTCCGCCTCCCGCTCCGCTTCCGCCGGCTTCCCGCTCGCGTGCAGCACCCGCGCCAGCAGCGCCCGCGAGTCGGCGCTGAACGTGGTCGCGACGCCCACCGTCTTCTCGCGCACCGCCAGGGCCTCGCGGCACAGCGCCTCCGCCTCCGGGTAGCGCCGGCGGGCCAGCAGCACCCCCGCCAGCTCGTGCATCGTCGCCGCCACCTGCGGGTGCTCCGGCCCGTGCTCCTGCTTCAGCCGCACCAGGCCGTTGCGCAGCGACACCTCCGCGTACTCGATCATCGCCGCGGCCTTGCCCTGCCCGAACCCCGTGTACACCCCGCCCCACAGCCGTCGCAGCGTCTGGTCCAGCGCCGGGTCGTCCTTGAACGCCCCCGTTTCCAGCCGCAGGTACAGGCGGCTGAACCCCGAGCCGATGGCCGTGTCCAGGTCCGGGCGGTTGGGGTCAGAGTTCGGCAGCGCCGCCCGCAGCAGCTCCGTCACCGCCCGGGCCCGCGTCGCCTCGCCCCGCGCCGCCGCCTGCTGCGCCGCCGCCTCCTCGGCGCTTTTGGCCGCGGTGGCCAGGCTCACCGCCACCGTCGCGCCCGCCCCCAGCAGCAGCACGACCACCGCCCCCGCCCACACCAGCTTCCGCCGGTTCACCAGCAGCGCCTTGCGCAGCAGGTACCACCCCGACGAGCCCCGCGCCTCCACCGGCTCGCCCGCCAGGTACCGCTCGATGTCCTGCGCCAGCGCCGCGGCGGACTGGTACCGCAGTGCCTTGTCCTTCCGCAGGGCCCGCCGCACGATCGCCTCAAGGTCGCCGGGCAGCCCCGGCACGTGCGTCCGCGCCGGCGCGGGCTCCACCTCCGTGATCGTCCGCGCGATGTCGAAGATCGACCCGCCCACCTCGTAGGGCATCGCCCCGCACAGCAGCCGGTACAGGATGACCCCCAGCGAGTAGACGTCCGTCAGGGCGTCCACGTCCTCGGGCTTGCCCGCGACCTGCTCGGGCGAGGCGTACGCCGGTGTGCCCGCGAACTCGCCGGTGATCGTCGCCTGGATGCCCCCCGCCTTGGCGATCCCGAAGTCCAGCACCACCGGACGGGCCACGCCCGCCAGGCCGCTGCGGCGCTCATCGCCCTGGGTCACCAGGATGTTGTCGGGCTTGAGGTCGCGGTGGATCACGCCGTTGAGGTGGGCGTGGTGGATGGCGCTGCACACCTCGATGAACACCCGCAGCACCGACCGCCGCTGCTGCTCCTCCGTTGCCCCGGGCGCTTCCCACTCATCGATCGCGACGCCATCCACAAACTCCATCACCACGGCCTTGCGCCCGTCGCTCAGGGTCCGCGACTCGTACACCGTGACGATCGACGGGTGCCGCAGCCGGGCCGCGATCTCCGCCTCCCGCTCCGCCCGCGCCTGCTGCCGGCCGGACCCGCCGGCGCGGGCCAGCACCTTGATCGCCACCTCCCGCGACGTGCTCTCCTGCACCGCCCGGTACACCACCCCCTGCGCCCCCTGGCTCAGCACCCGCAGGTGCCCATACCCCGGCACCCGCGGCGTTCCCTCGGGCGCCAGCGACGGCCCCGCCAGCGACCGCGCCCGCGTCAAAAACGCCGCGTCCTCCCGCGCCTCCTCCAGCCGCGCCCGGCACACACCACACCCCGCGATGTGTGCCAGCACGCCCTCGGGCAAGGCCTCCCCCGCCGCGTGCCGCTCGATCAGCTCATAGCTCGCGCACGCGCCGGGGATTGGGGGGGAAGGCGTGATGTCCGGCTGCACCGACACGTCCGTGTGCTCCTCCATCACGACTTGCACGTTCCCCACACCGTCTTGCAACGAACAGAAGAATTAACCGCAGAGCACGCAGAGAACGCAGAGAGAAACAGGAACAGACTTTTTTCCAGACCAATCTCCGTGCTCTCCGTGCCTCCGTGTTTGGTATTCCTGTCTTCTCTGCTTCTTTGCCTTCCTCTGCGTTCTCTGCGTGCTCTGCGGTTCAATGCCCTACGCATCCGCCTCAAACGCCTCCGTCAGCTCCGCCACCAGCCCCCGCAGCCGTTTGGTCACCCGGTTTTTGGCCACGTACACCTGGTCCACGCTCATCCCGCACTGCTCGGCCACCTGCGCCGCCGGCACGCCGCGCAGCCCCACCAGCTCAAACGCGAGCAGCGTGCGGTCATCCACAGCCGACTCATCGCGCAGCACCCCCAGCGCCCGCTCCAGGATGCACCGGTCGCGCTCGTCGGTCCAGATCGACCGCAACTGCTCGTGGGGGGGGTGCGTCTCCTCACCGCTGGGCACCTCGTCCAGCCACGTCGACCCCCCGACCCCCGCGCCCCCCGCGCGCCGCGATCCCCGCATCACCTTCAGCGTCGTGTGGTGCGCAATGCCGAGGATCCACGACGACAGCCGCCCCTTGGTCCGGTCGTACCGGCCTTCCCTATAGGCCTTCACGAACTCGCTGAGCGTCTGCTGCCCGACCTCGTCCGCCTCGCTCTCGCGCAGGCCTAATCGCCGCGCCAGCCCCACGATCACCGGCCGGAACCGCTGGTCGATATGCGCCCACGCCAACTCGTTGGACTGATCCCCCACGCCCCGCAGCGCATCCAGCAGCCGCGTCGTCGTCCGCGTCGCGATGAGCGGATCGTCCGTCACGCCTCCGAGTATACCGGAAACGGCTGCGGTGACGTATGGTTCGCGCCCGGTGCTGCGACCTCGGCGTCAGTAAAACCGCGTCTTGCGACCGCAAGATTTTCATACGACCGCCGCTCCCATCTGCCATAATCCCCGACCCCCTCGGAGGTGCGTACGCAATGAAGGCTCCAACCCTCCTGCAGATGATCACCCTCCGGGGCCACACGTTCCTGCCCGCCCCGATCGGCCCGGGCTCGCTCGTCGTTGACCTGGGGGCCAACACCGGCGACTTTTCCCGCCAGGTCCGCGCCCGCTACGGCTGCCGCGTCTGCGCGGTGGAGGCCAACCCCGACCTGGTGCCCAAGGTGCGGGCCATCGAGGGCGTCGAGGTCATCCACGCCGCGGCCGTGGGCCGGCGCGGCCCCATCGAGTTCAGGCTCTCGGACGACATCCTCGCCTCCAGCGTGTGCGACCTGCGGCCCGGGGTCGCCAATGGGCGGGTGGTCACCGTCGAGGGGCTGACCCTGCCCGATATCCTCGCGCGGTTCGGGCTCGCGCTCTCGCCCACCGGGCAGCGGCTGGACCTGCTCAAGGTTGACATCGAGGGGGCCGAGGTCGGGCTCATCATGAACGCCCCCGACGAGCTGCTGCGCTCGATCGACCAGATCACCCTGGAGTTCCACGACTTCTGCGGCCTCAACACCGCGGACGAGATCGTTCAGGTCTGCCGCCGCCTCAAGAGCCTGGGCTTCGACGGCTTCCGCTTCGGCATCGACAACACCAACTGGCTCTTCGCCCGGCGGGGCCTCAAGGGGGTCGGCGCCCTCCGCCGCTGGTACGCCACGCAGCTCATCCGCAATGTCCGCAACGCCCTGCACTGGGGCCGCGGCAAGCTCGGCCTGCACAACCTGGGCCTGGGCGACGACCACGCCCCGCAAGCTCCCGCGGCGTCCTGAAGCATTGAACCGCAGAGCTCACAGAGATCGCAGAGGAATGCAGAAGGCAGGCCGGGATTTGGCGGACCCAGATCGATGGCATCCATTCCCCGCCTCTCTCAGCGTTCTCTGCGTGCTCTGCGGTTACATGCCTCCCGATCCGCACAGGAGAAACAAGAAGGGCCGCGCCCTTCACGGGCACGGCCCTCACCCCTGACGATGTCTCTCCCGTCATTCGGTCAGCGCCGCCGTCGGCGCGTCAGGCTCAGCAACCCTGCACCAATGACCGCCGCGCCCGCGGGCGCGGGGATCACGACGAGCTGGTCCTGCCAGTCCACCCGCGCCCCGTTCTCGAAGGTGTAGAGGTTCAGCACGCGCACGTCCCCCAGGCCCGTCCACGCCCCGCTGGACACCGCGGCCTGCGCCTCGTTGAAGAACAGCAGCGCCTTGCCTGTCAGCGCGGTGGCGTCCTCCTCCTCGATGAACCAGATCGCCTTCTGCAGCTCGTCGGCGTCCAGGTGGCGGTTAGCCTCCACCGCGTAGTCGTAGGGCGTGAGCAGGGTCTGGTGGATGAAGTGCGAGTAGAGGTACGCCGTGCGCGGGTCAAGCGCGTCGGCCGCGCCGCCCAGGGCCCCGCCCCCCACGCCCGCGTACGCCGCGCTGCCGGCGGTGGTGCTGGTGCTCAGGTCGGCGCTCAGCAGCGTGTGGTACACCTGGTCCTCGAACTTCTCGAGGCAGAAACTCTCGAACAGCCCAGGGGCGGGCGCGAGGCCCCACTTGAACATGGTCCCCGTGGCCGCGGGCGTGAAGTGGAAGTTGACCGTCTCAACGCGGAACTCGCCGCCCATGGTGGTGGGCCCGCGGTAGTTGTCGTTCATGTACACGTGCCCGACGAACGCGCCCCGGGCAGGGGCGGCGGCCACGAACACGGAAGCAGCAATGGACGCACAAACGCAACGTGACAACGACGGGGACATACGAATCTCCCTCGTCTTGTCGTCTCTCTCCCGGACGCCCAGAACGGGCCCGGCACTCTCAACCTACCAGCAGTAGGCGGTTTCGCAACGCCATCTGACACGCCCGCGCCGTAAACCGCTGGCGGAGCGGCGTGTTAGGCGTGCGCTCGTGGCTCGGGTGCAGTGATGTGTGAAGATGGGGAAGCTGAGGCCCTACCGCGGAGTTTGCGGAGTAAGCAGAGTTCCGCGGAGGAAGAGGGAGTGAGGCAAGCGAGTCCGGTAGCTGTCACCGATCTGCGCCGATCCTGGCCCGCACCCACTCCTGTTCCTACTCCGCGCAACTCCGCTCACTCCGCCAACTCCGCGGTAGCGCCTTCAAACCTCCACGTAGGTCCGCAGCCCGTGCACGCCGCCCTCGCGTCCGAAGCCGGATTCCTTGTACCCGCCGAAGGGCGAGGCCGGGTCGAACTTGTTGTACGTGTTGCACCACACCACGCCCGCCTTGAGCTTGCGGGCGATGTCGAAGATCTTGGAGCCCTTGTCGGTCCACACCCCGGCCGCGAGGCCGTAGGGCGTGTTGTTGGCGCGGGTGAGGGCCTCCTCCGGCGTGCGGAAGCTCATCACCGCGAGCACCGGCCCGAAGACCTCCTCGCGCGAGATGGTGTGGCTGGGCTGCACATTGCTGAAGAAGCAGGGGCGGCACCAGTAGCCCTTGCCCGCGATCGGCGCTTTCGGCTCGTCGCCGCAGCCGTGCCGCTTCGCGCCTTCTTCTTCTGCGAGTGACAGGTACCGCTCGATCCGCGTCAGCTGCTCCTTGCTGTTCACCGCGCCCACATCCGTGTTCTTGTCCATCGGGTCGCCCACCCGCAGCGACGCCAGCCGGTGCTCCAGCTTCTCGATCACCGTCGGCAGGATCGACTCCTGCACCAGCAGCCGTGAGCCCGCGCAGCACACCTCGCCCTGGTTGAAGTAGATCCCCGAGATGATGCCCTCGACCGCCTGGTCCAGGCTGGCATCCTCAAAGATGATGTGCGGCGATTTGCCGCCCAGTTCCAGCGTGAGCTTCTTCCCGCTCGCCGCCGCCGCCGCGGCGATTCGTTTGCCCACCTCGGTGCTGCCGGTGAACGCGATCTTCTTAACACGCGGGTGCGACACGATCGCCGCGCCGGTCTTGCCGTCGCCGGTGACGATGTTGACCACCCCCGGCGGCAGGTCGCACTCCTCGATGATCTCCGCGAGCCGCAGGGCCGTGAGCGGCGTCGTCTCCGCGGGCTTCAGCACGCACGTGTTGCCGCACGCCAGCGCGGGGGCGAGCTTCCACGCTGCCATCAGCAGCGGGAAGTTCCACGGGATCACCTGCCCGCACACGCCGATCGGCCGCGGGTCGCGACCCGGGAACGCATACTCCAGCTTGTCCGCCCACCCCGCGTAGTAGAAGAAGTGCGCCGCCACCAGCGGCACATCCACATCCCGCGACTCCTTGATCGGCTTGCCGCTGTCGAGCGTCTCCAGCACCGCCAGCTCGCGTGCCCGCTCCTGGATCCGGCGGGCGATGCGGAAGATGTACTTCGCCCGCTCACTCCCAGGCAGCGCCGCCCACTTCTCCTGGGCCTTCTCCGCCGCCGCGACCGCGGCCTCCACATCCGCCTCACTGCCCTGCGCCACCTCGCTCAGCACCGCTTCAGTCGCGGGGTTGATCGTCTCGAAGTACCCGCCCTTCGCCTTCGGTGCGACCCACTTCCCCCCGATGAAGTGCTCGTACCGCGCCTTGATCGGCGCCTTCACCGTCTCGGGCGCGGGCGCGTACTCCAGGTTCCAGCCGCTGCCGGCCGTCGTCCCCCGCTCGGCCACGCGCGCGATCCGCTCGACGCCCGGCGTGCTCACGCCCACGCCGTTGCCCCCGTGATGCTGCCCGTTCGCGTGCCCGTTCTCGCCCGTGCTGGGAGTGGTCATGCCCGGAGTTTAGGTGACAGTGGGGGAGTTGTGGCCCGGAGAACCCGCACTGGCACCGGTGGCCGCCGTGGGCTGGAGCCCGCCATCCGTCCCGGGCAATGCCTCGGCCCCGCATTCAGGGCATCGCGCGAGCCCCTCGAGGCGGTACCCGCACGCCGTGCACTGCCCCAGCCGACCCCGCCGGCGTGCCCTCGCACCGATGAACGGGGCCGTGACCGCCATGATCACCGCCCCGTAGAAGAACACGTTGAACAGGAACCCCGGCCACCACGGGCGCACCGGTACGTTGGCGACGATGATCGACCCCGGCAGCTGATAGGTCAGCCCCTGCCACATCCCGCGGTAGGTGAACCGCCCCAACTTCACGGTCGCGCCGGGCAGCGGTCCCTGCACATCGTTCCGCGCCTCGAACGCTCGCGCCGGGAACCCCGCGCGGTACCGCGTCTGCGAGTACCCGCGCACCCCGCCCGGCACGTTCGCCGGCAGCAGCGGCGCGAGCGGTGTGTAATGCGTGACAACATCGATGGAGTACCCGAGTTCATCGACGTAGGTGTACGAGGTCGGCCTGCGGAGCTCCTGCGTCTGCGGCGACGCCCACAGCCAGCCCCGCAGCACCGGCTGACCGTTCACCATCTCGCTGGTCCAGCTGAACGTCGCCGGATCGCGCAGCGAGCACAGCACCGACACCGCGAACGTGATGAGCACCGCCAGCGCGACCACGCACGCCATCCGCACCGCGAGGACGAGCCGCCGCGCCCGCCGCGTCATGGTTGAGAGAGCACTGCTCACGGTGCACGGCCCCCGCGCCCGCACTCCGGGCACACCCCGCCAACCACGGGGTAGCAGCACTCGGCGCACACCCCCCGCTTCACCCTTCCCCGACGCC
>Ga0196963_10001965_pt1 | contig 12928 bp, 13 predicted proteins | sample S1_5metaG_FD_148600 | JGI IMG/M metagenome (GOLD analysis project Ga0196963, IMG submission 148600) | Soil microbial communities from Anza Borrego desert, Southern California, United States - S1_5 | ecosystem: Environmental > Terrestrial > Soil > Desert | place: USA: California | collected... | reverse complement strand
TCGAGGACGATCTACGGCCCAACGCCTAGACCGCTTTTCTGGTCCCTCGCAGCCGGCTGCTCAATTGGCGGCCGGTACCGGCTCCATCCCCTTATCCTTGAGGATAGCCTGGGCAGCAGGGCCAGCGAGGGCGGCAAGCAAAGCCTTCGCGGCCTCGATATGGTGCGTCGCCGCGCCGATGGCGCCGGCATATACCGTGTAGTTCTGGATCTCGCGCGGGATCGGCCCGACCAGCGTGGCGCCCGGCACGGCCAGGATCTCGCTGATCTGATGCAGGGCGATGTCGGCTTGGCCCGTGACCAGGCGCTCGGCGACCAGACCGCCGGGGACGAGCACCGCCTTGGGCTTGATGCGGTCGGTGATTCCCATCTTCTCGAAGAGCTGTGAGAGATAGATTCCGCTCGAGCCGCCGGCGGCGGGATCGATCATGGCGACGGCGCGGGCCTTGAGCAGCGCTTCCTGAAAGGCCGCGACGGTGCTGACATCCGGCGCCGGGTCGCCTTTCTTCACCGCAACGCCGATGGCGACGCGGGCGAGACGCACGGCGGTGTTAGGCGCCACCTTGCCGGCCTGCACCAGCGGCTCGATGCCGCCCGGCGGCATGGCGACGACATCGAAGGCCTCGCCGCCGTTGATCCGCCGGGCAAGACCGCCGGCGGTGTCGTTGTCGATGACCAGCTTATGGCCGCTCTGCTTCTCGAACTCGGGCTGCAGGGCCACGACCACCGGCTTGAAGGCGCCGGCGGACAGGATCTTGATCTCCGCCGCGTTGGCCGTGGCGGCACCGAGCAGACCGGCCACCAAGGAGGCCGCGATGATTCCGTAACGCATAAGTGTTCTCCTTCAGCTCACATCATCGCGGCGGTCAGGCCGCCATCGACGACCAGCGTGTGGCCGGTGACGTAGGACGCCCCGGGCGAGGCGAGGAAGACCACAGCACCGCCCAGCTCCTCCGGCAGGGCCCATCGGCCCATCGGCGTGCGCTTGGAGGTGCCCTCGTAGAACTCCTTGTTCGCCTTGAGCGGCGCGTTGAGCTCCGTGTCGAAGAAGCCGGGCGCGATGGCGTTGACCGTGACCCCGGTCTTGGCCAGCTCGACGCCCATCTGACGGGTCAGGGAGTCCAGGCCCGCCTTGGCCGCGCAATAGGCCGCGATATTGGGCCGCCCGACGATGCCCATGATCGAGGTCGTGTTGATGATGCGGCCCCAGCCGTTCTTGACCATCGGCTTGGCCGCCTCGCGGGCCATGACGAAGCACGAGGTGAGGTTGGTGGCGATCACCGTGTTAAAATCCGCCGTCGGGTACTCGAGGATGGGCTGGCGGATGTTGATGCCGGCATTGGCCACGAGAATGTCGAGCTTGCCGCCGTTTTCCGTCGCAACCTTCTCGATGCCCGCCTTAGCCGCCGCCTCGTCGGTGACGTCGAAGGCCATCTGCTCGGCGGCGATGCCGGCGGCCTTGAGCTCGGCCTGCTTGGCGGCCAGGGCCTCGGTGTCGCGACCGTGCAGATAGATCTTGGCGCCGGCCTGGCCCAGCGCCTTGGCCATGCCGAAGCCGAGGCCGCGCGAGGAGCCGGTAACAAGGGCGACGCGCCCCTTGAGCGAGAAGAGTTCGGACGACATGTAACCTCGGTTGGTTGGATCGTTGAGTTGTAAGGGCTAGTTCGCCAGAAAGCGACGCAACGGCTCGCCGACCGAGCCGATGGCGAAGAGACCGTCGAGATGGCCGCGGTCGCCGGTGATCTCGATAACCTCGGCGGACTTGCCCTGCTTCTTCAGGATTTCGGCCGCCTTATGCGCATAGCCAGGTGCAATCAGCAGGTCGCCCTTGGCCGGGAGGAACAACGTCTTGGCCTTGATCCTGGCCAGCCCCTCCTCGAGAGAGGCGGTGTGGCCGGCGACGAACAGGTGGTTAGCCTTGACCAGGTAGAGGAAGGAATTGGCGTCCGAGGCGCGGGCGCGCGCCGCGCCCGATGCATCCAGCACCTGCTGGATCTGGTACTTGTTCTCGAAGGCTACGGCGGGGTCCTTGGCGGCATCGGCCCATTTGCGGCCGAAGGCCTTATCCGCCCAGTCCCAATGCTGGGCGTCGAGCGTCACCAGCTTGAGGGCGAGCGCCAGCCCAGCGCTGGGTTCCGTCTTGCCGTAATAATCGCCGTTGTTCCAGTGGGGATCCATGAGGATCGGGTCGGCCCACAGATGCAGCTTGCCGATGATCCAGGCACTGGCATCGCCTGCACCCAAGACGGGAACCAGCCGCTCGACGAAATCCGGATAGGCGGCGGCCCATTCGACCGACTGCAGGGCGCCCATCGAGGCGCCGACGGCCGCGTGCACTTTCCGCACGCCGAGGGAATCCAGCAGCGCCTTCTGCACGTTGACAAAATCGCGGAAGGTGACGATGGGGAAGCTCATGCCATAGGGCTTGCCGGTTTCCGGGTTGATCGTGGCCGGGCCGGTGGTCGTCGTGTTGGGATCCTTGGTGTTGAGGTTGACCAGGGAGTCGACGCTGACCACGAAGAACTTGTCGGTGTCGATCGGCTTGCCGGGTCCGATGATGGCGTTCCAGTAACCTGGGGCGGCGTCCTCGGCCTTGTATTTGCCGGCCGCGTGCGAGTTACCGGTAAAGAAATGCGGCACGATGATGACGTTGTCTCGGGTCACGTTGAGCGTGCCGTAGCTCTCCCAGCCGACTTTGAGGTCGCGGATGACCTTGCCGCCGACCGTGGTGTAGCTCGGCATGGCGAAGACCTTCTTCTCGACGATGCCGACGTCTTGTGCAAAAGACGGAAGGGCGATCAGCAGCGCGGCTGCGACCAGCATGCCGTGCCGGAAAAATCGTTCGATCATGAAAGCCTCCCAGAGGATTATGATTGTGCCAAGGTTACGGTGTTTCCATCGCGAAATGAAGCTGGCTGCATGCCTAATCCCAACCGTGTCGATCCCTTCGGCGATCTCTTCGCCACGGCGGCCCGCGGCGCGCTGACCGGCAATCGCGGTTGCCTGCACAATGAGCAGGGCGAGATCCGCCGGCGTTGGACGACGCGCGCCTGGATTTCCTGCCTGCTCGAATTCCGGGGGCGCCACCGCTCGATCATGCCGCCGGGGCGTTGGACGGCGTTGTTCTTTCTCGACGAAGCGACGGCCTTCGCCGCGGGGCATCGGCCGTGCGGCGAATGCCGCAACGCGGAATACCGGCGCTTCAAGAAGGCGTGGTGCGAAGCTAATGACGGCGATGTCGCGGCGCCGGTTCGGCTGATCGACGGCCGGCTGCACGCGGAGCGCGTTGCCCGGCCCCGCACCACCTGGCGGGCAGGGCTCGATCAGCTGCCGGATGGCACGCTGTGGCTGGACGGAAACGAGGTCTGGATTGTCGCGGGCGCACGGATCGGCCGCTGGACGGCCTCGGGCTACCGGGACGTGACGGCACGCCCCCCGGGGCGGCCGGTCAGCGTGCTGACGCCTTTTTCGCTGGTTTCTTCGTTTTCGGCCGGGTACCGGCCGGCGATCCATTCGTCTTTAGAAGATCGGCGTCGAGCTTCTTCTTGATATCCGGCGGAAGCTGGTTCCACGGACAATCGTTGAGCGCGCCGGCCAGCGCCCACAGTCCGACCACGGTGTAGTGGCGCGGCCGCAGGCCTTTCAGGCGCTGATAGGCGGCGATGGCGCCGAGCTCACGCAACGTCTTCTCGTCGGGGATGCCGACTTCCTTGAGGTCGTAAGCGGTGACGTGGCCGATATTACGAAGCTTCTCGATCGGACGGTTCTTCACGCGGGTATGCCGCTCGTATCAGGAACGAATGTCATCGAACTATGCTCTTTCCTTGAAAAGACCGGAGGTCACATCGTCGCGCCGACGACCCACGGCGCGAACTCATCGTCGCCGAAGCCCATCTGCTCGCTCTTGGTGGGTTCGCCCGACGCCGTACGCAGGATCAGGTCGAAGATCCGCTGGCCGCACTGCTCGACAGTCTCGCTGCCATCGACGATGGTGCCGCAGTTGATGTCCATGTCGTCGCCCTGGCGCTCGTAGAGCCGGGTGTTGGTTGCCAGCTTGATCGAGGGCGCGGGCTTGCAGCCGTAGACCGAGCCACGGCCGGTGGTGAAGCAGATCATGTTGGCGCCGCCGGCGACCTGGCCGGTGGCGGCGACCGGGTCGTAGCCCGGCGTATCCATGAACACGAACCCTTTCGCCGTCACGGGCTCGGCGTAGCCGACGACGTCGACGAGATTGGTCGAACCGGCCTTGGCGGCGGCGCCCAATGATTTCTCGAGGATCGTCGTGATGCCGCCCGCCTTGTTGCCGGGCGAGGGGTTATTGTCCATCGTCCCGCCGTGCTTGGCGGTGTAGCCTTCCCACCACTTCATCACATTGACGAGTTTCTCGCCGACTTCCTTGCTTACGGCGCGGCGGGTAAGCAGGTGCTCGGCGCCGTAGGTCTCCGGCGATTCGGACAGGATCACGGTGCCGCCGTGGCGCACCAGAAGGTCGGAGGCCGCCCCCAGCGCCGGATTGGCGGTGATGCCGGAATAGCCGTCGGAGCCACCGCATTGCAGGCCGATGGTGATGTGCGAGGCCGCGACCGAGCGCCGTGTCGTCTTGTTGAGCTCGGGCAGCAGCTCGCGGATGCGGGCCACCCCGTCGCGCACCGTCTTGGCCGCACCACCGGTCTCCTGAATCGTCATGGTCTGCAGCAGCTTGCCCTCGGCCAGGTTCTCCGCGCGCATCAGCCCGCCGATCTGGTTGGCCTCGCAGCCGAGGCCGACGATCAGCACCGCGCCGAAATTCGGGTGGCGCGCGTAGCCGGCGGTGACGCGGCGCAGCAGGTCCATGCCGTCGCCCTCGGCCGCCATGCCGCAGCCGGTCTTGTGGGTCAGTGCCACGACACCGTCGACATTGGGAAAATCGTTCAGGAGGCCGCGGTCGCCGGTGATCGGGTTGATGCGGAAAGCGTCGGCGATATAGCGCGCGGTCCCGGCCGAGCAATTCACCGAGGTGAGGATGCCGACATAATTGCGCGTCGCCACGCGGCCGTCGCCGCGGACATAGCCCTGGAAGCTGGCGGGCTCGTTGACATACTGGGTCGGCCTGGCCAGCGTGGTGTGGGCGTAGTCGCGCTGGAAATCGCGGATCTCGCAATTATGCGTGTGGACGTGCTCTCCGGCGGCAATGGCCGTGGTGGCAAAGCCGATGATCTGCGAGTAGCGCAGCACCGGCTCGTCCTTGGCGATTGCCCGGGTGGCCAGCTTGTGGCCGACCGGCACGCGGGCTTTGACCGTCACGTTCTCGCCGGGAATCGCCGTGCCGGGCAGCAGATCGGCCCGCGCCACCACGACATTGTCGGCGGGATTCAGGCGAATCGTCAGCTTGGCAACCTCGGCCATACACAGCTCCGGAGGGGCGGGAGGGGTGAATATAGGGCTTCGCGTGCGGCGGCGCCACGCTTGCCAGCCGGCAAGTTAAGCCCCTAGAGTCGCCCGCTTTTTAGAACGGGTCGAAATAAGGGAGAGCGGAACGTGAGCGGACGCATGAAGGGCAAGACGGCGGTCATTACCGCGGCGGCGGCGGGAATCGGGCGGGCCAGTGCGCTGGCGTTCGCGCGCGAGGGTGCCACGGTCATTGCCACCGATATCGACGACAAGAACCTCAAGGCCCTGGACGGCACTGCTGGCCTCACCACCCGCAAGCTCGACGTGCTGGATAAGGCGGCAATCGAGGCCCTGGCCAAGGAGGTCGGGACCGCGGACGTCCTGCTCAACGCCGCCGGATTCGTCCATCACGGCTCGATCCTGGAATGCGACGACAAGGCCTGGGATTTCACCTTGAACATCAATGTCCGGTCGATGTTCTGGATGAGCAAGGCCTTCCTGCCGGCCATGCTGGCCAAGGGCAAGGGCACCATCGTCAACATCGCCTCCGGCGCCTCCTCGATCCGCGGCATCCCCAACCGTTTCGTCTACGGCACCAGCAAAGCGGCGGTCATCGGCCTGACCAAGGCCATTGCCGCGGATTTCATCACCAAGGGTATCCGCTGCAACTGCATCGCCCCGGGCACGATCGACACGCCGTCGCTCGGCCAGCGCATTAACGCCTTCGCCGACCCGGTTCAGGCGCGCAAGGACTTCATCGCCCGCCAGCCCATGGGGCGCCTCGGCACGGCCGAGGAAATCGCCGACGCGGCACTCTTCCTCGCCTCGGACGAGAGCTCCTACGCGACCGGCACCTGCCTGGAGATCGACGGCGGCTTCAACCTCTGACCGGCCCGCCTCGTCCTAGGATTATCTCCACTTGTACGATGACCAGACCAATTAGGTTGACAGCGTCGCCGGGCAGCCATAGCGTCGCACCCAACCAACAGCAGCAATCAACACAGGGAGTGAAATTCATGCACACTCGCAAAGCATTAACTCTGGGCGTCGCGGCGATCGCGGCGACCCTGGGCTTCGCCGGAACGGCGAGCGCGCAGACCAAGCTGAAATTCGGCCACGTCTACGAGATCAACGAGCCGTACCACACGGAGATGCTGTGGGCCGCGCAGGAGATCGCCAAGCGCACCAACAACAAGTACACGATGGACGTGTTCCCGGCCTCTCAGCTCGGCAACGAGCCGGCGATCAACCAGGCGCTGCCGCTCGGCACGATCGACATCATCTACACGGGCACGACCTTCGTCGGTAACAACTACAAGCCGATCGCCATTTCTAACGCGCCCTACATGTTCCGCGATTTCGCGCATTGGGAAGCGTATGCGAAGAGCGACCTGTTCAAGGAGCTGGCCGACGGCTACGACAAGGTCACCAACAACAAGATCGTGGCGCTGACCTATTACGGCGCCCGCCACACGACCGCCAACAAGGCGATCAACAAGCCGGACGACATGAAGGGCATGAAGCTGCGTATTCCGCAGGCGCCGCTCTACCAGATGTACGCCCGCGCCGTCGGCGCCAACGCCACGCCGATCGCCTTCGCCGAAGTCTATCTCGCCCTACAGAACAAGACCGTCGACGGCCAGGAGAACCCGCTGCCGACGATCCAGGCGAAGAAGTTCTACGAGGTGCAGACGCACATCAACCTGACCGAGCACATGCTCGACAACCTGGTCACGGTCATCGGCGGCCCGCTCTGGCGCAAGCTGACGCCGGAAGAGCGTACGACGTTCACGGCGATCTTCCAGGAAGCCGCCGGTCGCGCGACGGCCGAGATCCGTAAGTCCGAGCAGTCGCTCGCCGACTGGTTCAAGCAGCAGGGCAAGCAGGTCGTGGTGCCGGACAAGGCGGCGTTCATCGCCGCCGCCAAGCCGCTGCATAACGATCAGGCCGCCGGCGCCGGCTGGACCAAGGAACAGTACGACCGCCTGCAGGCTCTCGGCGCCCCCAAGGGCAGCTGATCGGTCTTCGTTGAACGGGACGGGCGGCAGCCTCGGCTGCCGCCCGTTTTTTCAGCGGATGACGATCGGCGATCCGGTGCGCTTTTTCTCGATCGCGGTCCAATCCCACTCGATGCCGAGACCGGGCTTGTTCGAGGGGACGGCATAGCCACCGTCGATCGTCATGCGCTCCGTGGTCAGATCATCCAGTTGCGGGATGTACTCGACCCAGGCCGCGTTCGGCACCGCCGCGCACAGCCCGACATGAAGCTCCATCAGGAAATGCGGACAGATCGCGACGTTGAACGTCTCGGCGAGATGCGCCGTCTTGAGCCAGGGCGTGATGCCGCCAATCCGGCCGACATCGGCCTGGACGATCGAGCAGGCGCCGCGCAGGAGATACTCGCGGAAATGCGACGGATGGTAGAGCGACTCCCCGACGGCGATGGGCAGGGAGGTCGACTGCGCCAGACGGACATGGCCGTCGAGGTCCTCGGCCGGCAGCGGCTCCTCGTACCAGGCGAGATCGACGCTCTCGTAGTGCCGGGCGCGGCGGATGGCCTCGGCGACCGTGAACGCCTGGTTGGCGTCGACCATGATTTCGAAATCGGGACCTACGGCCTCGCGCACCGCGCGCAGGCGGCGCATGTCCTCGGCCACGTGCGGCCGGCCGACCTTGATTTTAGCCCCGCGAAATCCCTGCGCTTTGGCCTCGAGGGTCTGGTCGACCAGGGCCTCGGGCTCGAGATGCAGCCAGCCGCCTTCGGTGGAGTAAAGCGGTACGCGGCGCTGGGCGCCGCCGGCCATGACGTGCAGCGGCAGCCCGGCTTTGCGGCAGCGCAGGTCCCACAAGGCGGTGTCGATAGCGGCCAGGGCGAAGGCCGTGATGCCGCCGACCGAGGTGGCATGGGTGAAGAAGAACAGGCCCTTCCACAGTTCCTCGACCATCTGTGCATCGCGGCCGATCAGCCAAGGGGCCATGTGGTCGCGGATCAGCGCGACGATCGACGAACCGCCCTGGCCGATCGTGTAGGTGTAGCCGGTGCCGCTGGCTCCGTCGTCGGTGAAGACTCTAACGAGCGGCGTCTCCTGCGTCAGGAAGGCCTGGATCGCGTCGGTACGTTTGACCTTGGGAGCGAGATCGACCTGCTGGATCTCGACTCGTGTGATTTTTGCCATAGCGCGCGTTTCTCCCGTGTCGGGGGTAATTCTGGCTTGCCAGCCCGCGGGCCGTCACGTGAAATGTCCAGCGCGTTGCGCCAGGGGGGTGCATGAGCGACATACTGAAGAAGGCTCTCGAGAGCGAGGCCGCCACTGCTGCCGGCTTTGCCGACGATGTTGCGCGTTTCCGCTACGGTGACCATGGCATCGAGGACTGGATCTCGGTCGCTATCCTATGGGTGATGTCGACCTTCGTCTTCCTGCAGGTCGTCACCCGTTACTTCCTCAACAACTCGTTGGCTTGGACCGAGGAGATTTCCAGCTATCTCCTCATCTGCCTGACCTTCCTTGGCTCGGCCATGGCGGTGCGCAAGAACTCGCATATCCAGATCGAGTTCCTTTACACGCTGCTGAGCCATCGCGCCGGCCTGATGCTGGCGCTTTTTGTTGACATCCTGCGCATCGCCTTTCTCGCCCTCAGCACGTACCTCGCCTACGAAGTCACCTTGATCATGCAGTTCCAGTACATGGCCGTCGTCAGCTGGCCGCTGAGCTGGGTCTACGGGTGCGTCTTCGTCGGTTACGCCGCAATGACGCTCCGCTCCATCCAGGTGATCATTCGGCACTGGCGGACCAAGTCGAGCGAGCTGATGATCGCCGGAGTGGGGCCCTCGCTATGATCCTCCTGCTCGGCTCCTTCGTGGTGCTCATGGCGATCGGCTTTCCCGTCGCACTCGCGCTCGGCGGCTCGTCGATGCTGTTCGTGTTCATCGACGAGCGCATTCCCCTCCTGGCCGTGCTCCACCGCACCGTGGACGGCGTCAATTCCTTCCCGCTGATGTGCGTGCCGTTCTTCATCCTCGCCGGGCTTCTGATGAACACGGCTGGCATCACCGAGCGCATCTACAGTTTCGCCGTCGCCCTGGTGGGCTGGATGAAGGGCGGTCTCGGCCAGGTGAACGTGGTCGGTTCGGTGATCTTCGCCGGCATGTCGGGCACGGCGGTGGCCGATGCTGCCGGACTCGGGACGATCGAGATCAAGGCCATGAAGGATCACGGTTACGATCCGGAGTTTGCCGTCGGCGTTACCGCGGCGTCCTCCATTCTCGGGCCGATCCTGCCGCCGTCATTGCCGATGGTCCTTTACGGACTGACGGCCAATGCCTCCATTGGTCAGCTTTTTGTCGCCGGCATCTTCCCGGGCCTCATCCTCGCCGCCATGCTGATGTGCCTGGTGGCCTATTTCGCCCACGTGCGCGGCTACCATCGGGACTCGGTGTTCCATCTCGGGGAGCTCGGCCGTCAGACGGTGCGCGCCTTCCTGCCCCTGATGACCCCGGTTATCCTGATCGGCGGCATGCGCATCGGCATCTTCACGCCGACCGAGGCGGCCATCGTGGCCTGCGTCTACGCGCTCTTCCTCGGGTTCTTTGTCTACCGTTCGCTGACCTTCAAGGCACTGGCCAAGGTCTCCATCGAGACCGTCGAGATCACCGCTGTCGTGTTGCTGATCGTGGCCGGCTCAGAGATCTTCGGCTGGCTCATCACCACCACCAAGATCGCCGATCAGATCGCCGACATGGTGTTGGCGATCACCGAGCGCCCGTGGCTCATTCTGCTCCTGGTCAACGTTTTCCTTCTCTTTGTTGGCTTGGCCATGGAGCCGGTGCCTTGCATCCTGATCCTCACGCCCATCATGCTGCCACTGATGGAGAAGATCGGCGTCGATCCGATCCATTTCGGGGTTATCATGGTGCTCAACCTGATGATCGGCCTGCTGACGCCGCCGGTGGGCATCATCGTTTTCATTCTCGGGCGAATAGCCGGGATATCGTTCGAGCGGGCAACCCGGGCGGTGCTGCCCTTCATGGTGCCGCTGCTCATCACTCTCGGTCTGGTGACCTACTGGCCGGAGATGGTGATGTACCTGCCGAAGCTCTGGTATCGCTGAACTGTCAGAGGATCCCGTGCCGGGCGAATACGGCGCGTAGCTTGTCCCCGCGTTTGAGCTCGGCGCGCACGGTGTTTTCGCTGGCGACTTTCTCGAAGGCGAGAGTCAGGGCTTTCGCCTCGACCGTCTTCGGCACCACCACGACGCCGTCGACGTCGCCAAAGATGAGGTCGCCCGGCTCGATGCGGACGCCGGCGACCTCGACCGGGACGTCGATAGCGGCCACCTCGCCACGCCCCTTGGAATCGAGCGGTCCGATGCCGCCGTGGAACACCGGGAACTTCATCGAGCGGATGTAGCGCACATCGCGGGTGAGCCCGTCGGTCAGGCAGCCGGCGGCCTTGCGGGCGCGGGCGGCGGTCGAGAGCAGCTCGCCCCATGGCGCGATACGCGGCGATCCGCCACAGGCCATCACCGCCACATCGCCGGGCTTGAGATCGTCGATCAGGGCGATCTCGAGCTCGTACGGGTTGCCCTTGGCGATATGGAACACCTCGCGATAGAGCGCCGTGCGGGCCCGGCCGCACATGACCAGCGTGTCGTCGAGCGGCCGGATGACGGGAGTCATGGCCTGGCTGCGATAACCCAGCCCGTCGAGAACGTCGGACAGGACCGCGGTATAGAGCTGCTTGCGCGCTCGCGCCAGATCCTTGGCCGTAGCGGCCATGGCTTAATAGACGGCGCGGCCGCCGGAGATGTCGAACACCCCGCCGGTCGTGAAGCTGCAATCCTCGGAGGCCAGCCAGGCGACCAGGGCGGCAATCTCGTTGACCTCTACGAAGCGCGCCATCGGGATCTTCGACAGCATGTACTGCACGTGCTGCTCGCTGATCTGGTTGAAGATCTCGGTCTTGGCAGCCGCGGGTGTGATGCAGTTCACCAGGACCCCGGTCTGGGCGAGCTCCTTGCCGAGCGACTTGGTCAGGCCGATCAGTCCCGCCTTGGCGGCGCTGTAAGCCGCGGCGTTCGGGTTGCCTTCCTTACCGGCGATGGACGCGGTGTTGATGATGCGTCCGTATTTCTGCGCAATCATGCCCGGCACGATGGCGCGCGCGCACAAGAACGGACCGTTGAGGTCGATATCGATGACCTTGCGCCATTCCTCGGGCGTGTATTCCCAGGTCATCTTGCTCGCGCCGGCAATGCCGGCATTGTTGACCAGGATGTCGACCTTGCCCATCTGGCCGATGGCGGCATTCGCCGCCGCGGTGACTGCGTTGGCATCGGTCACATCGACAGTCGTCATATGCGCTTTGCCGATCGGCGCCAGCCGTTTGACCGCCGCATCGAGCGCGGCCGCGTCCATGTCCCACAGGCTGACCTCGGCGCCTGACGCCATGAAACGTTCGGCGATCGCGAGGCCGATACCGCGCGCGCCGCCCGTTACGACGGCCTTGCGACCGGCGAGATCGATCTTGTTCATTGGTGCTCCTGACCCGAACCGTTCTTATGGCCTGCATATTGGGCGAGGACGGTAGGCAGCGCAATCCGTCCGTGCCGGGTCGGGTGGGAGGGGTCAGCCCTTGCCCAGGGCCCTAAGTATCGTTTCGGGCGTAAAGGGCTGGGCCGCTACCCGGGCATTCAGGGGCAGCAGCGCATCGTTGATGGCATTCATCACGGCGGCGGGAGCGCCGGCGGTTCCCGCTTCGCCCGCTCCTTTGGCCCCCAAAGCCGAGGAGCGCGTCGGCGTCACCACATGGGCGACCTGGATATCCGGCATCTCGACCATCATGGGGACGAGATAATCGGCCATGCTGGCGTTCCGCATCTGGCCTTGGGCGTCGTAGATGCATTCCTCGTAGAGCGCCGCGCCGATCCCCTGGACCACGCCGCCACGAACCTGCTCGTCCACCAGCTGCGGGTTGATCACCGTGCCGCAATCTTCAACCGCCCAATGGTCGAGGAGCTTGACGAAGCCGGTCTCGGTGTCGACCTCCAGATAGGAAGCCTGCATGCCGTTGGTGAAGACGAAGGCATAATCCTTCTGGACGTAGTGCCGCGTGACCATCAGCTCCGGTTTCAGGTCCTTGGGCAGGGTATCGGGGCGGAAATAGGCGACGCGACCCAGTTCCTCCAGCGGCATGCGCTCCGTGCCCTCCTTCGCATCGACGATCTTGGCGTCCCGGATATCGAGCGTCGCCGGATCGGCCTGAAGCATGACGCCGGCGACGGCGAGGATATTGGCGCGCAACGCGGCTCCGGCCTGCAGCGTCGCTTCGCCGCCGATACCCGCACCCCGCGAGGCCCAGGTGCCGCCGCCGTACGGCGTGATCTCGGTATCGCCCGTGATGACACGCACGCGTTCAAGCGGCACGCCGACCGATGTCGCGGCGATCTGGGCGACGATCGCTTCCGTGCCCTGGCCCTGCTCGGTGACGCTGATGGCGCACGTGATCGTGCCCGACGGATCGAGCCGGATGGTGCAGCCGTCCTGGGCCGAGATCTTGGCG
>Ga0196963_10001964_pt1 | contig 12930 bp, 8 predicted proteins | sample S1_5metaG_FD_148600 | JGI IMG/M metagenome (GOLD analysis project Ga0196963, IMG submission 148600) | Soil microbial communities from Anza Borrego desert, Southern California, United States - S1_5 | ecosystem: Environmental > Terrestrial > Soil > Desert | place: USA: California | collected... | reverse complement strand
TCCATATCTCGACCAATAACGGCCCCACGATCATCGGCGAGCGCGTGACGGTCGGGCATGGCGCCATCATCCATGCCTGCACGATCGAAGACGACACCATGATCGGCATCGGCGCCATCGTGCTCGACAAGGCGGTGGTCGAGCGCGGCGCCGTGGTCGGCGCCGGCGCCGTCGTGCCGCCGGGCAAGCGGGTCAAGGCGGGCGAGATGTGGACCGGCGTGCCGGCCCAGTTCCAGCGCCCGACCAAGGACAGCGAGATCGCTTTCATCGCGCGCAACGCCGCCCATTATGTCGAGCTCGCGGGCACGTTCCTCTACCCGGAACGCCAGAAGAAGCGCTAAATATCGGCCCCTAACGCAGGCTGACGATGACCACGCCGAGCGTCAGCAGCGCGATGCCGGCGATCTCCAGTCCGGTGGTCCGCTCGCGGAAGAAGCGCCGCGATATGGCGTAGCTGAACAGCAATTCGATCAGACCCAGTGTGCGCACATGCGCGGCCGGCTCGATGGCCATGGCGGTGAACCAGCCGGCCGAGGCGGCCGCTCCCATGAAACCGGCGAAGAGCGAGCGCCGCCAGGCGCGAAGGACGCCCAACACCGTCCCACGCTGTCTCCACAGCAGCCAGCCACCAAGGCCCACGGTCTGCAGCGCCTGCGCCCAGACCAGGGTGTAGCCGGCGGCGGCCAGAAACGACGGTGAATCGAGCGCCAGAGCCGCGCCGCGATAGCCGACCGCCGACAGCGCCAGGCAGGCGCCTGAGGACAATCCATATATGGCGGTGCGTGAGGTCCAGCCCGTCAGCAGGGCGCGGATCGGCCGCTCCTTGTCGGCCGGCGAAAGCAGGAATATCCCGAAGGTACCGGCGAGGATGGCCAGCGCAGCGTGGGCGGTGATCGGGTCACTGAGCAGCACGAAGCTGAACACCGCGACCTGCAGAATTTCGGTCTTGGCATAGGCGACGCCGAGCAGGAAGTTGCGCTCGCTCATCACCTTGAGCAGCAGTGCCTGGGCCAGGATCTGGGTCAACGCACCGGTGGCGACCCAGAACAGGAACGCCCAGTTGGGCGAGGGTAGCGGCAGGCCGACGCCCGCGATCAGCGCCAGCAGCCAGAGCACGGCGAAGGGCAAGCCATAAAGGAAGCGCACCAAGGTCGCGCCCAGCGTGCCGAGCTCGGTCGTCAGGTGGCGCTGGGCGGCATTGCGCAGCGTCTGGGCGAAGGCGGCCCAGATCGTCACGGGAATCCAGAGCCAGGGAAGGATGTCGGCGTTCACGAAGGAGACAAACCCGAGTCGTCGAGGCGCCGTCAGTATATAGCCCTTCTCCGTAGTACCGCGTGTCACCCCCGGCGGCGTCGCGATGAGGGCGACAGCCGCTATAGAAACAAATTAAGACAAGTCTCGCGGATAGGAATTCACCCTAATTGACGGGAGCCAAGCCGTCCCCACGTCCTAAGCATGTCGGAAAACGAACAGCTCGAGTTCTTACGCCGTCAGAGGCGGCAGCTCCTCCAGCTGGCAACACTGCATCAAGGCCGCCAGGCCTCGCGGGACTTGCTGGCTCTCGTACCGGCGCTCCAGGCTCGTATCGAGCTGCTGGAAGGAGCCCAACGCGACTGGCGTTAGTCGTCCCGCTCCCGGCGACGCCCGGTGAGGTCGAGACTTAAATAGAGGCTTGGGCAGAGCGCCGACGCGCCGTACCTTGCGCCGCACATGCCGGCGCCTTCGTCCCTCCACACCGATCTGCCCATCGAACCGCTGCTGCCGCAGCTGGCCGAGGCGCTCGTGGCGAATCCAAGCGCCGTGCTTCAGGCTCCGCCGGGAGCCGGTAAGACCACGCGAGTGCCGCTGGCGCTCCTCGACGCGTCCTGGCTCGCCGGCGGCAAGATCGTGATGCTCGAACCGCGGCGCCTCGCCGCGCGCGCCGCGGCCAAGCGCATGGCCGAGATGCTGGGCGAAGCCGTTGGCGAGACGGTCGGTTATCGCGTCCGCCTCGACAGCGCGGTCAGCCGGAAAACCCGCGTCGAGGTCGTTACCGCCGGCGTCTTCATCCGCCAGATCCAGGACGACCCGTCGCTCGACGGCATCGGCGCGGTGCTGTTCGACGAATTCCACGAGCGCAGTCTCGACGTCGACCTCGGCCTGGCGCTGGCGCTGGACGCACGCCAGGCGCTGCGCCCGGAGCTGCGCCTGCTGGCCATGTCGGCGACGCTCGACGGCGCGCCCATCGCGCGTCTCCTGGGCAACGCGCCGATCCTCACCAGCGAGGGCAAACGTTACCCGGTGGAGACGCGTTATCTGGAGCGCGAGCCGACCGGCCGCCTCGACGACACCGTCGCCGCCGCCGTCCGGCGCGCGCTCGCCAACGACGAGGGTGACGTCCTGGTCTTTCTGCCCGGTGTCGGCGACATAAGGCGCGTCGAGCAGCGCGTCCTGGATTTCGTACCGCCCTCGCTCGATATCGTGCCGCTCTACAGCGACCTGCCGCTCGACCGTCAGGACGCGGCGCTTCGTCCCGCGCCCGCCGGCCGCCGCAAGGTGGTTCTGGCGACCTCGATCGCCGAGACCAGCCTGACCATAGAAGGTGTGCGCGTGGTCATCGATTCCGGTTTCATGCGCGTGCCGCGCTTCGATCCCAACACGGCCATGTCGCGGCTGGAGACGGTGCGTGTGTCGCGCGCCGCCGCCGATCAGCGGCGCGGCCGCGCCGGCCGCCTGGGCCCCGGCCTCTGTTACCGGCTATGGACCGAGGCGTCCGACCGCGCGCTGATCGCGCACACCGCCCCGGAAATCGTCGATGCCGATCTGGCCCCGCTGGCCCTCGAACTCGCGTCGTGGGGCGCCGATGCGTCGCGCCTTACCTGGCTCGATCCGCCGCCCGAGGCGGCGATGAGCCAGGGCCGCGAGCTGCTGGAGCGTCTCGGCGCGCTCGACGACAAGGGCATGGTGACAGCGGAGGGCCGGCGCATGGCCCGCTTCGGCATCCACCCACGCCTCGCGCATATGCTGTGGCGCGGCAAGGACCTCGGACTCGGCGCGCTGGCCGCCGATATAGCGGCTCTGCTCGGCGAGCGCGATGTGATGCGCGGCAGCGCCCGCGATGTCGACCTGCGTCACCGCGTCGATATGCTGCGCTCCCGCAACCGCGCGGCGCAGCCCGTGGCCCAGGTTGCGCAGCATTGGCGCCGCCAGCTCGGCCTCAAGCCGGAGGCGGCCGATTCCTCCAGCGATCGGATCGGCCTGCTGGTGGCCCTGGCCTATCCGGATCGCATCGCTCAGCGCCGGGCCGGCACGCGCGGCCAGTTCCGCCTGGCCAACGGCCGCGGCGCCACGCTGCCGGAGACCGATCCGCTGGCCGGCGAGGATTTCCTCGCCATCGCGTCGGTCGATGGGGCCGGCGCCAATGCGCGCGTCTTCCTCGCGGCGCCGCTGGCCGAGGCCGATATCCGTCGCGGCTTTGCCGACCGGATACGCGAGATCGAGATCGTCGGCTGGGATGCGCGCGAGGAAACCGTCATCGCACGCCGCCAGCGACGGCTCGACGAGCTGGTGCTCGACGACGCGGCGCTGGGCGGAGCGCGCGACACCACCGCCGCCATGATCGAGGGCATCCGCGCGCTGGGCCTCGACGCCCTGCCCTGGAGCAAGGAGGCGCGCAGCCTGCAGACCCGCGTGGCCTTTCTGCGGCGTGTCGGCGGCGACGACTGGCCCGATCTGTCCGACGCGGCCCTGCTCGCAACCCTCGACGAGTGGCTCGGGCCCTATCTGGGAAAGATCACGCGCCGCGCCCATCTTGAACGCCTCGACCTGTCCGCCGCCTTGCGCGCGCGGCTGTCGTGGGAGCAGCAGAGACGGCTCGACCAGGAAGCCCCGACGCACGTCACCGTGCCGACCGGCTCGCGCATCCCGATCGACTATACCGGCGAGACGCCGGTGCTGGCGGTGCGGCTGCAGGAGATGTTCGGCCTGGCGCAAACGCCTGCCATTGCCGGCGGACGCGTGCCCCTCCTCCTCCATCTCCTGTCGCCCGCCCACCGGCCGATGCAGGTGACCAAGGACCTGGCGGGATTCTGGGCCGGCTCTTATCGCGAGGTGCGGCGCGACATGCGCGGCCAGTATCCGAAGCACTATTGGCCGGAAGACCCGCTGCAGGCCGAGCCGACAAGCCGCGCCAAGCCGCGCGGCCAGTAGCCGTTGTCATGCTTCGAGACGGCCGCTAACGCGGCCTCCTCAGCATGAGGGTTTCTTCTTAAGAAAAAACCTCACCCTGAGGTGCGAGCGTCAGCGAGCCTCGAAGGGTGACGACTACGCCGCCTGGCTGTGCACCGCGTCGAGGTCCGAGAGGAAGCGCTCGCGCCAGGCGACGATCGTGTTGGCGCGCAGGATCTCCATCATCGCGGCGTGACGCGAGCGCCGCTCGTCGAGCGGCATGGTCAGGGCCTGATGGAGACCTTCGGCCATCGCGTCGACATCGAACGGGTTGACGATCACCGCCGCGCGCAGCTCGCGCGCCGCACCGGCAAAGCGCGAGAGCAAGAGCACGCCTGGATCGTCGGGATCCTGGGCGGCCACGTATTCCTTGGCGACGAGGTTCATGCCGTCGCGGAAGGGCGTCACGAAGCCGACCTTGGCGGCGCGATAGAAGCCGGCCAGCGTCGGCCGGGCGAAGCTGCGGTTGAGATAACGCACCGGCACCCAGTCGAACTCGGCGAATTTGCCGTTGAGGCGGCCGGCCCCGCCTTCGATATCGCGGCGCAGGGTCCGGTATTGCGCAACCTCACCGCGCGACACCGGGGCGATCTGCATGTAGGTCACCCTGTTGCGGTGCTCCGGCCAGCGTCCGAGCAGCTCGCCAAACGCTTCGACCTTCTTCGGCAGGCCCTTGGAGTAGTCCAGGCGGTCGACGCCGATCACCAGCTCGCGGCCGACCAGGCTTTCCTTGAGGCGCTTGGTCTCGGGGGACGAGGCCGCGATCCGCGCGGCCTCCTCGAAGGCCGCCGTGTCGATGCCGATGGGGAACGCCGCGGCGCGGCTGCGCAGGCCGAACGCCTCGAACGTGCCATCGGGATGGAACGTACCTCCCGCCTCGTCGATGATGTAGCGGGTGAAGGCATGCAGGTCGGTCTCGGTCTGGAAGCCGATCAGGTCGTAGTGGCAGAGATCGCGGGCCAGCTCGCGATGGCTCGGGAGCGCGCTGAACAGCTCCGGCGGCGGGAACGGGATATGCAGGAAGAAGCCGATGCGGTTGTGGACGTTGGCGCGCCGCAGCTCGCTGGCGAAGGGCAGGAAGTGATAGTCATGGACCCAGACCACGTCGTCCGGGCGCAGGAGCGGGACGAGCGTGCGGGCAAAGCGCGCGTTGACGCTGCGGTAGCCTTCGTACTGCTCGCGCCGGAAATCGATCAGCCCGAGCCGGTAGTGGCACAGCGGCCACAAGGTGCTGTTGGCATAACCGACGTAATAGGCCTGGTGGTCGACCGGCGACAGGTCGAGGGTGGCATAGCTGATCTTGCCCGACCGGGTCAGACGCGGCGTAGGATCGGGGCGATCGGCGACCTCGCCGCTCCATCCGAACCAGATGCCGCCCTGGCGCTGCAAGGCCTCGCGCAGCGCTACCGCCAACCCTCCGGCCCGGGATAGCCGTTCGCGCGGCAGCATCACGCGGTTGGAGACGACTACGAGCCGCGCCAAAAGGCTTCCTCCCAGCTCTTGCTCAAACGCATCGCTGAAACGATCAACCCGACCATCGAGTACGTCTGAGGAAAATTGCCCCATAGCTCCCCGCTTACCGGCTCGACGTCTTCCGACAGCAGGCCGAAACTGTTCCGGTAGCTGAGGAGACGCTCGAAGATGGTGCGTGCTTCGTCCTTGCGGCCGAGCGCCACGAGCGCATCGACGTACCAGAACGTGCAGATGGTGAAGGCGTTTTTCGGCCGGCCGAAATCATCCTCCCGCGCGTAGCGCCACAGGACGCCTCCGTGGATGAGCTCCTTCTCGATCGCGGCAACCGTGCTGGCGAACCGGGGATCATCGGCTGTGAGAAACCCCACCTCCTGAAGCAGCAGCAAACTCGCATCGAGATGCTCACCGCCGAAGCTCTCAACGAAGGTATTGCGTTCGGCGTTCCACGCATTATCGAGTATGGCCTTGCGCAGCCGCTGCGCCTCGCCGCGCCAGTGGGCGGAGCGATCCTCGAGGCCGAGCGAACGGGCGATCTTGTCCAGCCGGTCACAGGCCGCCCAGCACATCACGGCCGAATGCGTGTGGACATGCTTGATACCCCGGAATTCCCAAAGCCCGGCATCCGGCTCGAGCGCCACCGCCGCCGCCTTGGCGCCCAGGCGTTCGAGGCGCTCGAACAAGGTGCGGTCGCCGCGCCACGGAAGGCGCCGGTCGAAGAACATCTGCGCCGCCGCCAGCACGACGCTGCCGTAGGAATCGTTCTGGACCTGGATCTCGGCCAGGTTGCCGACTCGAACCGGCCGCATACCCCTGTAGCCGGGAAGGCCCGGCGCGACCCATTCGTCCAGCTTGGTTCCCGGCACGATGCCGTAGACCGGCTTGAGGTAACCGTCGGATTCCAGCGCCGCCACGTTGGTGATGTAGCGGATGAAGTCTTCCATGGTCTTGGTAGCGCCCAGCCGGTTGAGCGCATGCACGGTGAAATAGGCGTCGCGCAGCCAGCAGAACCGATAGTCCCAGTTGCGCTCCTCGTTCGGCACCTCGGGGATGGAGGTGGTCAGCGCGGCGATGATCGCGCCGGTTTCCTCATAACTGCAAAGCTTGAGGGTGATGGCGGCGCGGATGACGGCGTCCTGCCACTCGAACGGCACGGAGAGGAAGCGAACCCAGTCCTGCCAGTACTCGACGGTGCGTTCGAGAAAGTCGCGCGCGGTCGTCTCCACCGGGGCGTTGAGGCTCTCGTCGGAGCCGAAGATCAGGTTCACGGGCACGTCGAGGGTGAACGCCACTTCCTCCCGGACATAGCTGACCGGGGCATCGGTGGTCAGGCGCAGGGTCAGGCGCGGCGACTGGTAGCGGATGTGATTGCTGCCGTGCGTCATGTTCGGCTCGACCGAGCCGTATTCGTAGCGCGGGCGCACATGGATGACGATGCGCGGCGCGCCGGCCACGGGCTCGACCCGCCGGACGATGGAGCCGGCACGGAAGATGCGGCCGTAATGCTTGAAGCGCGGCGCGAAATCCGTGATGCGCAGCGAATTCCCCTCGCTGTCGGTCATCGTCGTGATCAGCACGGCGGTGTTGGGGATGTAGCTCTGCTCGACGTGCTTGAGATTGAGCATCTCGATCTCGAACGACCCTTCGCTCGAATCCCCGGCCAGCAGGTTGCAGAACACCGGGTCGCCGTCGAAGCGCGGAAAGCAGCCCCAGACGATCCGGCCCCGCCGGTCGATCAGCGCTCCGATGATCGAGTTGCCGATGATCGCCAGGTCGAGATTGGGTGTCATGCGACAGCTCCGCGCAGCATTGCCGGGAAGGCGCGCAGCCAATCGCGCAGGTCTTGGGGACTGGGAACGGCGCTCGAGGCGACCGTCGAGACGCCGGGACCGACCTGCACGGCACAGCCGCCGCGCGCCAGGGCCTCGCGGAACCCGTCCTCGTCGGTACGGTCGTCGCCGATGAAGACGGGCACGCGGCCGGCGAAGGGCGCCACGGCCATGAAGGCCGCGACCACGCGGCCTTTGTGCGGCCCGCGGGTCTTGAGCTCGAACAGCATCTTGCCGGGAAGCATCTCGAACTGGTCCGGCGCGTCGGAGACGATGCCTTCGAGCAGCTCGCGCACGTCGGCGGCGCGTTGGGGGGCCAGACGAAAATGGACGCCGATGCCGAAGGTCTTGGTCTCGAGGACGACGCCCTCCCAGTCGGCGACGGCCTTGGCGATGCGCCGACGGATGGGATCGAGATCGCTGGGCACGCTGATCGTCCGGATCGGGCCTCCGCCGACGAGGCGAAGCTCGGCGCCGTGCTGCCCGGCCGTCGGCAGGCGGATAGGCGCGAAGACCTTGTCGATCCAGCTCACCGGCCGGCCGCTGACCAGCGCCACCGCGCCGTCCAGCGCATTCGACACGTCGACCAGATAGCGAGGCAGATCGGGGGGAACCGAGACCGCGTCCGGCGTTGCCGCGATGTCTAGGATCGTCCCGTCGATGTCGAGAAAGAGGGCCCAGTTTCCTGCCGGACTGGGCAGGGGCCTGTTATCGTTGGTTGCCGTCATCCCCCAGCACATATGAGTTAAGGGCGGATTTCGCAAGCAATGCGGTAATGGAAAACGAGGCGCCCGCCGATCTACCCCTCAAGAGGTAACGGTGCTCGCGAGATTTGGTTTCGGAGAAGCTTCAGCCGATGCGGCGCACCCAATCGACCCAAACCGGCCGCGGCGATGTGCCGTTCCCCAGCCGCGACCGCCCTTCCGTGCGCATCTGGTCGCGTTGCTCGCCTGGGCTGATGCCGAACTCCCGCCGATAGGCGCGGATGAAATCCTGGGCGTGGCCATAACCGGCCGCCGCACCGATCTCGGCGATCGTGCGATGCCGCTGGGCGGAGCTGGCCAAGGCGAGCCTCGCGTGGTCGAGGCGACGACGTTGGACGTAGCGGCGGATACCGCCGTCGTTCTCGAACAGCCGATAGATCGTCGCGCGCGACAGGCCGAAACGCGCCGCCAGACGTTCCGGTGTGAGATCGCGCTCGTCGAGATGGGTCTCGATATGGCGCCGCAGCCGGCAACCCAGGGCAACATCGACGCCAGACTGCGTTGCGGCGTTCGGCTCGCCGTTGAGAGCCGCCGCCACGAGTTGGGCCGTCCCGGCGACGACCATGGAGGCCTGCGATGCCGGCAGCGCCGGGGCCGCCTTTACCAGCTCGTCGAGATGGGCCCGCAGCAGCACCGCCAGCGGCCGGTCGCGCGCCACGACGCGGTGGCTGTGGGCATCGGGATCGTAAAGCAGGGGCGCCAGCAACGGCCGCGGCACGAGCAGGTTGATGTTGTGGAATGACGTCTCGGTGGTGGCGCTCGGCCGCGCCACATCGGTCACCAGCACATCGCCGGGCTCGGTGACGAGTTCGGGCCCGCCCTCGAGAATGCGGCAGCGGCCCGCCCGGTAAACCTGCACCATGAAGAAATCCCGGCCGTCGCGGGCGATGGCCCGCGGGGCGCGCCGGTAGCGGAAGCCCGGCCCGCGGCCCACCGTCAGCATGGCCGGGCCGAGCAGCCAGTTATCGAGGACGACCGGCGCCTCGGCCGCCTGCGGCTCCGCCGGTTCGACCTCGTACAACACGTCGATCGCGTCCCGCCAGGCCGCCAGGCGGCGCTGTGGCGCGTAGCTCGAGGTGTCGTAGCGCATATAGGGCACAGCCGCGGAAGGCGCTGGATCGGACGATCGCGTCATAGGTGACCTTCTCGACGGCACAGTCGCCGCAGCCTACGGCTGTAGAGCGCGCCATCACCCGCCCACTTTGGCCCGACGAGACGCACGGCGCAATGTTTGAGACGCGGTGCGACTCAGCGCGCGAGGCATCGATGTTTGCTTTTGCGCGGCGCGTCGCGACCGACCAAGAATACGAGCGCGCCTCCACGAAAAGGATTCGATGACGATCTCCCTTCACTGCCGTCTCGAAGGCGAAGCCTCCTACCCCACCGGTCAGCCGGTCACGATCCGGTTCATCCTCGAGAACAAGGGCGACGAGGAAATCGCCGTCCTGAAATGGGACACACCACTCGAAGGTCTCGTGCGCGACTGCCTGCATGTCACGCGCGACGGACAACCGGTCGGCTACGAAGGCATTATCGGCTTCTACTTTCGGGCGGACGCAGCCAGTCACGCCAGAATTTCACCGGGAGAAAGCGTACAAGCCGAATTCGATCTCCGCGCCGGTTATGAGGCGAACACGCCGGGCCGATATGAAGTGCGGGTTGCGACCATGGTTTGGCTGGCGCAATCCGGGACCAAGGAGGTCGCGTATGACCAGGCGTTTGAGCTGGAGAGCTCGCCGCTTGTCTTTTCCATCGAGGCCACCGCCGGAGACGAGCCGGCCCTCGAAACGAGTCTAGCCGCACCGCCCCCCAAAGGCCCACCGAAACCTCCGCCCCACATGACGATGGGGTTGTATCTGGAGGGTGGCACCAAACAGCAGCGACGGGACGCCAAGAAGGCGTTCAACGATGCCAAAGTTCTATGCCGGGTGGCGAAAGAGACTCTCGCGAGCCAAGGCTCGAAATTCTATGAGAAATGGTTTGGTTCGGAAACGGTCCAGCGGAGAGGCGACGTCAGGGGCGCGTTCCACGTGATGGACGACAGCTTCGATAAGGATCTTGTCGTCTACGATCTGCGGCTGAACACAGTCGACCCAAAGACATTGGCACCGTACTGCGTCTCCGGCAGGGCCGGCTATGCGGTTCACTACAATCCGCCGAAACCGCCGTATAAATCGATCGGATGGTGCCAGCCGTTTTTTGATGCACCCCAGAGGCGAGCCGACGTTCCCACCGACGTTCCCGAAGGCGTGCCATCGAAAGATTTTGCCGCAGTCCACGAGCACTTCCACGCGGCGACGGACATCTCAGGCGGCGGCGAGGTGTACGGGCGCAGCAACTGCTTGAAACTCGCGAAATCCGACCCCGACAAGGCTATCAAGAACGCAGACAACTATGCGTGGTGCTGCGCCGATCTTTGGAATCCGCTGGGCAAACTTCATTACAGGCGCGCGATGGCAAGCGGCCAGAACTGGATTTTCGCCATAGAGACACTTCCCACCCTTGAGCAACAGCCCGCGATCCTGGCAGCTCGGGTCCACCTTCCGAGCGTCTGGGCCCCTCTGCCCTACAAGGCGCCCAAAGGCACGACCGCGATAACCTGCAGGAAGCCCGACGGCTTGCTGCTCTACTACTCTAAACGCGACAAAGGCATCGTCAAAGTGGACGGGAGCACCGTCGGCGTTCCGAACTTCGACCTCGAAAGCATGGCGATGACCGCCGGTGCCTGCTTTGCGCTTGATGACAAGGGAATACTGCATCGGGCCTATTACGATGATGAGAAGCTGGGGAAATTTAAGCCGATTCACAACCCGCTGAGTCGAAGCCCTCTTCGCCAAATCTCGATCATCGAGCAGGCCGGTACGGATGCAGCATGGCTCTTCTGCACCGATTCCGGGCAGATGCCGGCCTTGTTCACAGCACGGATCGAACACGCCAGCAGCAAACTGGTTTGGACCTACGCAGGCATCATCGGTTCCGAAAAGCTGGATTGCATGACGACCGGGTGGGAAAACGGTACCCCGCTTCTATTCTGGAATTCAGACGGCTTCCTCTGGAAGCGTGAGCTCTATTTCGATCTGACCTGACAACATCGGCAGGCCGCTGCTCACAGATGGCCTCTGAGCACGGCCAGCGCGACGCCCGTTTGAACGTCAAATATGGCGAGGACTCATGGGATACGGAGAATGGCTTGGTCTCAAGAACTGGGACACCGGACTGAGCGACACACCGGTCGCGGTGTGCACCAAACTCAGCGAAGCGTCTGACAAGCGCGTGGAGAGCCCGCTCCAGCTTTCCACCAAGCAAGTAAAAATCGTCGGCCCCGGCAAAGGCCAGGCCGGACATGAATATGATGTCGATCTGGTGGTTGCCGGCCGTATCCAGACAGGAATCCAGAAGGGACTTCCGAACGCCGGCTATGGCGGAATTAACCTCAACTACGAAGGCACGCTGTTCATCGGTCAGATTCCCGGCACACCGAATCTGGGGATAGTGACCAACGGCCAGTTCCCCGCCCAGCTCTCAATCGACCCCTCCGGATCGACGACGTTCCTGGCCAAGGACACCGGGGCCGACCCGCGCCCCTATCAGGTAACAATCCAAGGCCGAAACGACGCTCTGCGTCTTGAAGGGCTCGAAGGTTACATGTACGGCGCCCGTCTCGCCTTCGGCCAGAAACCAAAGGACCCCGACAAGCAAGACGTTTACTTGCAGCACTGGGTCACCGGCGGGGACAAAAGAAGCTTGGCGATCCGGGCCGATGACCTGTTGCTGCATGTTGCTGGTAACGGCGGCGTAGGGATTGGCGTCGCAGATCAGGTGAAAGCCAAGCTGCACGTGGGCGGATCCACCGTGATCCACGGTGAGGTGAAGATCGGAACACTGGACGGAGCACTCGACAAGCCGGCCATCACCGCGGCGACGAATGGAACGCTCACCCTCAAGGGATCGGGCGAGGGTCGCACCGGCGGACGCCTCGCCTTCGGAGAATCCGGCGCGTCGGTGACGGAACCCACACGGGGTAAACTGACCGTGCATGCTCCCAACGGCCTAACGCTGGAGGGGAACACGGACGTTGCCGGTGAACTGCATATCGATGGTGGCTTGAAGATCCGGAACTGGGAAATCAGCGCTGTGCCTGACTACGTGTTCGATCCCAGCTACGAACTCCCTGATGTTGTGGAAACGGCCGCTTATGCACGCGAACATCGGCACCTGCCCGAGATCCCGGGAGCGGCGGATATCCATCGTGAAGGGTTGGACCTCGGGCAGATGACGCTCCTCCTTTTGAAAAAAGTGGAGGAGCTCACGCTGCACGTAGCCCAGCAACAGCAGACGATCCGGCACCTCGAGGCCCGGTTCGAGCGACGCGGGCCCGGATGAGCTCGCTGATTTTCAACTCCGGGGGCGCCGATCAGATCCGTATTACCGATCACGGTCACATGTCTGCGGGTGACTTCTGGATCGAGGATCGGCTGCCCGAAGCGAACAGCGGCGACCTGGTTCTGAAACGCGATGGTCACCCGGTTGCGGCTCTCCGCGCACACGGCCCACAAGCGCTCTCGATCTTGAGCCGCGTGCAGCCGCACGGCTTCGTGCCGATCGAAGGCTTGCTCTTTGCCGGTCCCGATGGCCGCGCCGCCGCGATGCTCGACAGGGCC
>Ga0196963_10001963_pt1 | contig 12931 bp, 7 predicted proteins | sample S1_5metaG_FD_148600 | JGI IMG/M metagenome (GOLD analysis project Ga0196963, IMG submission 148600) | Soil microbial communities from Anza Borrego desert, Southern California, United States - S1_5 | ecosystem: Environmental > Terrestrial > Soil > Desert | place: USA: California | collected... | reverse complement strand
TGATCGCTGATCACCATTGCACAATCAACAGCGCGTTGGGCATCTAGTACCATTTCCTCCTTATGGATACGAGACATAGGGACGCCAAAGACTGCCATGACGCCATCGCCTGTAAATTTGTTGATAATGCCTTCACGGGTGAGAATTTCATGCGCCATCATATCCAGCAATTCATTAAGCCACTCCAGTAGCGCTTCGGGTGGCATGTGCTCTGCAATGCTGCTGAAATCTTTGATATCGGAGAATAGTATCGTAGCGCTTAGCTTCTGACCGGGTAACTTACCTGATTTGAGCAGGCGATCGCGACCTTTCCAAAGTGCCTTAGCCACCTCCGGTGAAGTATTCTGCCCCAATAACTTCATGACGATCTGTTGCTGCTGCTGGGCTTCATAAGAGCGATAAGTAATCAAAATTCCGCCTGCTAAGACAAAACCGATGGCGGGTGAGGTAACAGGTACCCATCCCTGTTGGGTAAATAGATAAAAGCAGGTACCCGATAGAAGCACTAATCCCCCCCCAAAGCTGAAAATCAAAGCTAATGGATGACGCAATCCCCAAGCGAGGAGACTACCCAATAGAGTCCAGCCGACAATCCACATCACTTCCATCGATTCAGACCAAAACCAAAAGAGCGATCGCTCTCCCGTCGCGGCATCGAGGAATTGACTCACCAGTTGAGCATGAAGAAAGACCCCAGCCATTTTGGGATATTTCTTCTCGGTAGGGCTATAGGGAGTATAAAAATCATCTTTGAGACTAGGTGCTGTCGAACCAATGAGGATTATCTTGCCTTTTACCCAATCTGGGCTAAACTTGCCCTGCAAGACTTGATAAAGCGGAATTGTCCTAGCTACCTCGCGAGGTGAGCGGTAATTTAGCAGGATTTGGTAGCCGTCATCAATGCTTTGATACTGACCTGGATTTTCCTTCAGAGGGATAAAGGTGCTTTGACGTAATTGAAGATATTTAGGGTTAATTTGGCTGCTTGCTGGTAAAATTCCTTGGGTTTTTAAATGAGCGATCGCCAACCGCAAAGACAGAGAATACAGAACTCCCTGTTCGGCTTTTGCAAACAAGGCATTCCGACGGATTACACCATCGGGATCTAGGGGAAAATCGTTAAAACCAATCTGAGATGCTGGGGCCTCTGGAGGCGCTGACGTTCCGTACACGTTATCAATGTTTCTGATTGCAATGACGTTCGGTTTTTGGAGTTGAGCGACCAGTTGTTGATGACCCGGTTCTATGGGAATATCTCGATACAAATCTAAACCGATCACCGTGGGTTGATATTGTTGTAACTTCGCCAACGCTTGAGCAATAGCTTGATCGGAGAGGGGCCATTTCTTAAAGCGCCGGATGTCTTCCTCTGTTACAGCAACGACTAATAAGCGCGGATCTGAACCTGCATCAGGGCGTAACCGCACCATCTGATCCCAGGCTAAAAGTTCTAGAGGTTGCATACCTCCCAAGTGACGTACACCTAATACAACCCCAGCGATCATGAGGGTGGAAATCGCCACCACTGGCAAACCTGTAGAATCTGACCAAGAATTACGAATGTGGCGAGTCAGCTTCAATAGCCAGAAAGTCTTAGATTTAAAAAAGCCGAATTTTAACACAATTTTGCTGTCTCTTATACCACATAATGGTACTCGTTCCCAGACGGGTTACACCCCCTTTTCAGGGTTTTAGGTTATAGGTCAGGACTAACGCTGTGAAGAAAGGTTAAAACTTAAAGAATTACTGATAAGCCAGGGTTTTACCCAACTCCTAATTGCTAGGTCACTCGGTCATTGAGCTTGTCAAAGCGAGCTTCAAAACCTTCATGCTTTCATCAAAATCTATAACGGTTGCTGGTAATTATCAGCAAATTTCTAATACCTGAGTGTTACTACCTACTTTATAAGGGGACGCTATCATAATAAATGTTGACATTTCTTAAAAAATTTTATCAATGTTAGTTTCCCCTTCCGGCTTATCCGAGATAAAGAACTCCTTGATAAAAAAGGTTTTTTTTGGTCACGAGCCAACGCCTGAACTAACCGCCATCCTAATTGTTTATCTAGTGCAAGGCATTTTAGGATTGGCGCGTTTGGCAATCAGCTTTTTTCTTAAAGATGATTTAGCTCTCAGTCCAGCACAAGTATCGGCTTTGATGGGGATAGCTGCTATTCCTTGGGTGATCAAGCCGCTGTTTGGTTTCATCTCAGATGGGCTACCAATCTTAGGCTATCGACGGCGTCCTTACCTAATTTTATCTGGGTTAATGGGAACGCTTTCTTGGATAAGTTTATCCACTGTGGTGGATACCGCTTGGGCTGCTACGGCTGCAATTACCCTCAGTTCTATGTCAGTCGCTATCAGCGATGTGATTGTAGATTCACTGGTAGTAGAACGAGCAAGAGCAGAATCGGTGAGTGAAGCGGGATCACTTCAGTCTCTTTGTTGGGGGGCTTCAGCAGTAGGTGGCTTACTGACAGCTTACTTCAGCGGTTATCTTTTGCAACATGTTGGTCATCATACAGTCTTTGCCATTACTGCTTGTTTTCCCCTAGTCGTGTCTATTGTTGCTTGGTTTATTGCTGAAGAACCGCTAAAACATCATGATTTAGAGAAAAGTAAAGGCTTCAGCTTAAATCCTAATTTCTCTTCAGTAGGTCAACAGCTGCAACAGCTACGACATGCTTTTACGCAAAAAGCTATTTGGATGCCGACAGCGTTTATATTTTTTTGGCAAGCAACGCCGAGTGCTGACTCAGCCTTTTTCTACTTCACAACCAACGAATTGGGCTTTCAACCAGAATTCCTCGGACGGGTACGCTTAGTTACTAGTGTGGCTTCGCTAGCAGGAGTTTGGATATTCCAGCGTTTCCTGAAAACGGTTCCCTTTAGAACCATTTTTGGTTGGACAACCGTTTTATCTTCGATCTTAGGGATGACGACATTGTTGCTAGTCACTCATACTAATCGCTCCCTAGGAATTGATGACCATTGGTTTAGCTTGGGCGATAGTCTGATCCTGACTGTGATGGGACAGATTACCTTTATGCCTGTTTTGGTTTTGGCAGCACGTTTGTGCCCCTCAGGGATTGAAGCTACTTTGTTTGCCTTGCTGATGTCAGTTAACAATATGGCAGGGTTGTTATCTCACGAATTTGGAGCCTTATTAACCTATTGGCTAGGGATTACAGAAACGAATTTTGAGCGGCTGTGGCAGTTAGTGGTAATCACTAATTTCTCGACTCTCCTACCGCTATCCTTACTAGGTTGGCTACCCACATCTGATCCTCAAGTAGGGTTGCAATCAGCCTCAGAAACTTCGACTAAGCATCATCATCCTCCGATGATGGAAGCCCAATCATCAGTTGCCCAGCATCGCCGACAGCCTTTTGTACCGGAGTTTTTACCAGAACTCCTCCCTACAGTAGAAGAGTCTGGGGACTAAAGCCGTTAAAAGTTAAGGGTTGGTTGAATCTTCCAGCCTCCTTTCAGGAAACGCTTACAGCGAACAGCTTTATAACTTTTTCACTGGCAACTGAACCATCAACTTATGCAGAATACTCAAGTTCAAGGACGCTCAAAAGTCTCAGAAGCGCCCTATAACCTTAAGGATTGGCAAGGGGGTTATCGTTCCCAACAACATGAATATAACTATTGGATTGATGAGGTTGAAGGGAAGATTCCCCAAAAACTCAGCGGGACTTTGTTTCGCAATGGTCCTGGACTATTAGATATTAATGGGCAACGGATGCATCACCCTTTTGATGGGGATGGGATGGTAAGTGCGATCGCCTTTTCAGAAGGTCGCGCCCATTTTTGCAACCGTTTCGTCCGCACAGAAGGCTTTGTAAAAGAACAAGCAGCCAACGAAATTCTTTATCGTGGGGTCTTTGGCACCCAAAAACCAGGGGGTTGGCTAGCCAATGCCTTTGACCTGCGGCAGAAAAATATTGCCAATACTCAAGTTATTTATTGGGGCGGCAAACTTTTAGCGTTATGGGAAGCTGATCAACCTCATCGTTTAGATCCTTATACTTTAGAAACGTTAGGAATCGACCATCTTGATGGTGTTTTACGTGAAGGTGATGCGTTTGCCGCGCATCCCCGCATCGACCAAGTGAGTGGCAAGATTCCAACTTTAGTAAACTTTGCGGTTAAACCGGGTCTTTCTAGCAAAATTACCATCTATGAACTAGATCCGGATGGTAAAGTGTTGCAACGTCACTCCCATAGTGTGCCTGGCTTTGCCTTTATTCATGACTTTGCCCTGACCCCTAATTACTGCTTGTTCTTTCAAAACCCTATGGATTTGAATCCCCTGCCATATCTTTTGGGGTTAAAAGGGCCAGCAGAATGTATTAAGTTTCGTCCTGAACATCCGACTAAAATTTGGGCGATTCCGCGTGATGCGACAAAACCGATGCAGGTACTAGAAACCAAATCTGGTTTTATTTTTCATCATGCCAATGCCTTTGAGCAGGATGACAAAATCTATGTGGACTCAATTTGCTATGAGTCTTTTCCAGCCGTTGAGCATAATCAAGATTATCTCCAAACCCATTTCCCAGATTTAACGCCGGGACAGCTTTGGCGGTTTGAACTCAATCTAGAAGCTAAAACCGTGCAGCGTCAGATGCTAGAAAGTCGCTGCTGTGAGTTTCCCTTTATTCATCCCGCCAAAATGGGACAACCACATCGCTATATTTTCATCGGTGCCGCTCATGAATCCCAAGGCAATGCCCCATTGCAAGCCATTCTTAAAGTAGATACTGCCACAGATCAGCGGCAATTATGGAGTGCAGCTCCACGAGGGTTTGTGGGTGAACCCGTTTTTGTTCCCCATCCAGAGGCGACTAGCGAAGACGATGGTTGGGTCATTACTTTGGTTTACGATGCGGCTCATGACCGATCTGATGTCGTCATTTTAGATGCACGTGATTTGGAGAAAGGCCCTGTGGCGCGGCTGCATCTAAAACATCATATTCCTTATGGATTACATGGTACTTGGACACCTGAGCGTTTTGCTCCTGATGATTCGTATTCTTGATCCGCTCAGTCCATCAATTTTGCCGTGACAAGCGCTAAGCTGATTTGAGCGACAGCCTCTAGAAGCAACAATAGGGCTATCAATTGATACTGGTTACTCAACCACCAACAAGTGAGAAGCTGGCGTCATCAATGGTAGAAGCAACTGAGCAACTGTCAAAGGCTGGATCTAAATTACTGACCAGCCGTTACCAAGTCCCAATAGGAGACTTATGACGCGAATTCTGATACTGTATGCTTCTCTCGGCTCAGGCCATATCAGCGCCGCTAAGGCATTGACTGAAGCTTTTTCGCGCTTTCCTAACGTAGAAATTCAATGCGAAGACGCGCTTGCCTACGCGACCCCAATTTATCGCAATGCTGTTATCCAAGCTTATAAAGAGTCGAGTGAGAAGTTTCCTCTGCTTTATAAAGCGATCTATGAGGGGAGTGATGTTGAGGATTTGGAAAAGTCCCTCGATAGTAATTTAGCTTGGGCGAGGCTGGAACTTCCTTTTTTCAGGCGTTTGGGGAAGTTTCTTAGAGAAAGTGATCCAGATGTGATTGTCTGTGTGCAGCAAATTCCTACTCGTTTGCTGCAACTGTTGGAACCAGAAGATAAAACGAGCAAGCCGCAGTATGTTGTCGTTACTGACTTAATTGCCCACAGTACGTGGCTCAACTATGGCATAGACGGTTATTTTCTACCGAGTGAGTTGAGTGTCAATATCCTGAAAAGTCGGGGAGTTGATCCGTCACTACTACACGTTACGGGGATTCCTATCAAGCTGGAGGTGATGGAACACAAATCAAAACAGGAAATGCGATCGCGTCATGATTTACCCAGCGATGCGCCAGTCATTACCCTGTTTGGTGGTGGACTTAATTCTCGGCGGATTCGCTCGATTGTCTTATCACTCCTAGAGACTCCTACCCCTTTAACGGTACTCGTTGTCTCCGGACGCAATGAGGAATTACTGGCAGCCTTGACAGACCTCACAGATAGTGAGCAAGTTAAATTACGCAAGTTGGGAGTCGTTGACTGTGTGGATGACTTCATCGTTGCCAGCGACTTAGTGATTACTAAAGCTGGGGGACTCATTACTAGCGAAATTCTGGCACGTGGAACGCCGATGATTATTGTCGAACCTATTCCGGGACAGGAAGAACAAAATGCTGACGCGATCGCAGCAGCGGGTGCAGGGGTGCAACTGCGACTCTTAGAAATGGTGGCACCAGCGGTACAATATCTCTTCAAGCATCCAGAACGTCTCCACCAAATGCGTCAATCTGCCTTGGCATTAGGAAAACCCAGCGCTGCATTAGATATTGCTGAATACATCCTCAAGGATTGGCAGTCGCGAATTAGAATGCAAGAACAAGAGTTACCCCCAGCAGAAAGCTATGCAGAGTAACCCAATTTTGGAGTTTGGATTTTAGATTTTGGATTAATGAATACCCAAGTTTCAGCGATATCTACTGACGGCTTTCTCTGGGGAGTTGCGACATCCGGCTACCAGAGTGAGGGAGGCTACAATAGCCCCGGACAACCTCAAAACAATTGGTCTGATTGGGAAAAGCAAGACAAGGTAATGCGGACAAAAGCCGCCGCAGAATTTTGGACGCGGTATGAAGAAGATTTTCAACGTTGTCAGCAACTAGGACTCAATTCTTTTCGGTTGGGGTTGGAATGGACTCGGATTCAGCCTTCAACCTCGATGGAAGCCGCACCTGCACCCGCTTTCGATTTCGCCGCGTTGGATGCCTATAGCGATCGCATTGCTGCTTGCCGTCGTTATGGGCTAGAACCCGTTGTCACCCTACACCATTTCACCCATCCCGCTTGGTTAGGAGTTGATGCCTGGCTATCGGAAGACACTATCGACTGTTTTGTTGACTACGTTCAAGTTGCCGTCACCCATATCAATCGGCGTCTTACAGAACATTACCAGCAGCCGCCAATTCACTGGTACATCACGATTAATGAACCCAATATTCTCGTCTCGAATACTTACCTGAGTGGTCAGTTTCCAGGGGGTTCAGAACGGGGATTTGGAGTTAGCTTTCGAGCTTATAACCATCTTTTAGCGGCTCACGTTCGGGCTTACAATTGCATCCACGATATCTATATAGCCCAAGGTTGGACAACCCCTAAAGTTTCCCTCAATACTTACTGTAGCGACCTTTATTGGTCAGAGAAGGTAATCTGGGATTTGCTCAGTCTACGTAAGCTGGGCATTAAACCTTTAGATTTACAAGAATGGGTTTATAGTAATGCCCAGCAATTAGAGGCTGCTTTGCAAAAGGCTAATCTATCTTTCCGTCACGACTTACCCTATCAATTAGGGCGATTAACTCATTGGGCTGCCAACCGCTTAGGGCATCGCAACTTTGATATTAAACACTTAAATATCTATGTGCGAGAACTAGAACTTTCTCCTCGTCCGCAGGTTTTTGATTACGTAGCGATTGACTACTACGATCCGTTCATCGCCCATACATTCCGGGTGCCAGCGTTTTCTGACTTTGAGTTTAAAATTAAGGATTTTCGCGGTTGGTTAATGGGTGGCATTACTAGCAAGTGGTGGGACTGGCGTTCCTTGCCGGAAGGATTACACTTCTTTTGCCAGTTTTACGCGAAAACTCTAGGCTATCCGATTATGATTGCCGAGAATGGCATGGCGCTGCGTCGTAAGCCAGATAACAGTGCCGCTACCCGCCGTCCGGATCAATTGACTCGGAGTGAGTTTATCAAAGCGCATCTGCAACAGGTGCAACGCCTGCAAAATGAGGGGGTGTCCTTAATTGGCTATATGCATTGGTCGCTAACTGATAACTATGAGTGGGGATCTTATACCCCGCGATTTGGACTGTTTCCCATTGACTTCGGGGCAGGGACAGACCGATTGGTAGAGGATCATTTAGGCGATCGCCCCTCGCAAACCTATGCTCAACTGATCAGTGAAGCCCGCTCTCTGCAAAGGACTAATCCTCGCATTAACAATCACTAAACTGTTGCCTTATTGTTAGAGGTGGTATAGATAGGCTACCCCAATGAAATTCAGTATTGTCATTACTACCTATAACCGCTTGTCCTTATTGGAGCGAGCGATCGCTTCTGCTTTAGGACAAACGGTTGCTTGTGAAGTGGTAGTAGCAGACGACTGTTCTGATGATGGTACAGAAGCCTATGTCCGTCGTTTACAGGAAACTCTGCATGAGGCGGGGGATCAACGTTTACTTTACCAGCGCAATGCGGTCAATCTGGGTCACTCAGCAACGATGAATGCTGGCGTAGAAATCGCTAGTGGTGAGTGGATAAAACCCTTAGATGATGATGATTACCTGGCTCCTAACTGCATCGAAGCTATGAGTCGCGCGATCGCCTTGCGCCCCCAAGCCGTAATCTGTTCCTGTCAGGCGGCGCAGGTTGATGTCAATCAACTTGAACTCACTCGTACACGCCAGTTAGGTTCATCTCCAGCTTTTTATATTGCTCAAGCAGATATTCACTATGGCATGTTACTCGAACAGGTTCCTTTTGGTACGCCTGTTCAAGTCGCCTTCCGTCGTGATGCATTTATTCAGGCGGGAGGTTGGGATTCTAGCTTGGATGCAAATTTTGATGATATTGACTCTTGGATCAAAATTGCTCAGTTTGGAGATGCCATTTTTATCAATCAATGTCTTGCCTATCGGACTCTTTGGGCTGGCGCTTATAATCAAAAGTTCTCTTTGCAAAAGCGTTTAGATACCAATCTGACGATCAAAGAAAAAATTCATGCTTTAGTCAGTGAAAAGCATCAGTCAACCATTCCTACCCTAGCAACGATGCAATCTTATCTGAAGTTACATTGGAGCATAGTCGCACTTAAGCAAGGCAAAATGCTCATCGCTGCAAAATGGTTATTTCCTGCCATCTTTTCTTTCAAAGCTTGGCAACTGCTTTTAGGGAGAACGGCTTTAGCTGCTAAATCTGAGAAATTGTCTCCTCGAATCAATCTAGAGCGACACGAATTACTTCTATAGGGCAGTTAGTTAAAGAACTTCGCTTTAGCATTTAGAAGTTAACACGCAGAATTTAGAATGGTTTATTTAGGGAAAGCTAAAAGCTTAACTGAAATATATCTACGGTAAAAATTTCTATCTTAGCCTTAACGTTATCGCTTAATTCTTAAGATATACCTCTATAAGGGGATGCTAACACCTCATTAATTCTGCATCCAGATGGAGGAAGTTGTTAGGAGTTTATCTTCATACTATAAGTAGGTTTAAATCAAGTCTAAGCTGATTGTCCCCAATCGCCATTGACTTGGTTAAAGCCAATTACAAGGTAAGTAGTTATCTTTAAATAGCTACTTACCTTAGGGTAGTCAACTATAAACGCTAGGAAAAATCTCTCCCTTGGAAGAAGGTTATTTTTAGGTATTTTTTGTTACATTAAGAAATGTAACGGAAAGTGATAATACACTTGTATTTTTTATTAAGTCCCCTCGCAATAGGAATGATTCCAGTGACATTAGGTTTAAAACTTTCCTTAACTACAGAAGAGTCTTTGATTGCAAAGTTTTTCCAAGAATCGGAAGGTAACTGGCATTCTGAAAGACGGTACTATACACTTCCAGCAGGTGAAACGAAGGAAGTTGTGAGTTTTATTACAGTGCGATTCTTAGAATCAGGTAGTCCTGAGCTGATAAAACTAGCAGAACTCCATCAACTAGCTGATCCCAACGCTTTAGTTTGTGGCAGTGCAGTCACTTGGGACAGTAAAAACGCCGTGTCCGGTCGTAAAGAATCTGAGGGTTCAACAATTTTTGGAGCCTTGGGAACCACTTTATATCGCGATCGCGGCTATGCTACTTTAAAGCCTGTCACTGCTCAGTATTACTTTTCTAATCCCACAACTTTGTGCTTAAAAACAGAGTACAGCGGTTCAGTATTTGAAGAAGAATTAAAACTGATTGGTCAGAACTACCGCACTAGACAAACTATCATCATGCGCGCAGGTCAACAGCAGATGATTGGTCAATATTTGGAGAAAAGATTAGCTTAAGTGCAAGCAAATCAATATCACCTTAGTTATCGGTCATTGGTCAGCCATAAAGGACAAATGACCTTAACTAAGTAAAAACTAAACTTTGCCTGCATAGTCCAGCCTTAAGTTAAACCGATTTTAGCTAAATTTTCTTTGGCGAATGCGTTCAGTAGTTTGCGCTGCTCCTTGGTTAAGCGCATTCATTGCCTTGACAACCTCCTGGATAGCGATCGCTTGCTGCTTAGCCGTCAAAGAAATTTGTTGAGAGTTAACCGCAATGTTATTCATCGCAGCAACAACACTTTCAACAGTTGTTCTGCCCTCATCTGTTACTTTAACAGTGGCATTGGTAGCATTCTGAATATTGAGTACTAGAGCATTAATTTGTTCAGCAAATTTTTTGCTTTGATCAGCCAGTTTACGAATTTCTGAAGCGACTACACCAAACCCTCTGCCTTTTTCACCCGCACGCACCGCTTCGACAGCAGCATTTAGCGCTAACATATTCGTCTGATTAGCTAAGCCACTTACCAGATTAGATATTGTCCCAATTTGGTGAGTCTGTTCACTCAAACGCTTAATTTCTTCAGCTATTTGACCTACTTTTTCTTTCAAGCTAGATCCATAGTTAAAGGCTTGAGCCTGACCATCCACTAGCGTTAATACCTCCTGAGTTCCAGCAGCCGCAGCCTCCGCTTGTTCAGCCGACATCCGAGAAGAAGAACCCAATTCATCCATAGTGGTTGTAGTTTGTTGCACAGAAACGGCTTGTTGTTCAAGAGCCTTCTGCAACTCTCTAGTTCTAGCGTCTATCTCTTGCGCCATTAAATTTAAAGATTGAGCCAGATCTCCCAACTCATCTTCCCTACTGTTTTCAACAGCAATATTGAAATCCCCTTTAGCAATCCGGTTGGTTGCCGCTGTTAAATGTTTTAAAGGTAAAGCAACCTGCTGGCGTAGAACTACCAACACCACACCAATAACCACTATTAGCGATAAAAGACCAATCAACAAAGTAAAGCGAGCGGTTTGAATCGCTTGTTCTGCCAAAATTGATTTAGGAAAAACCGTGACAAAATACCAATCAGGCCCTGTAACTTTGGTGACAGCTAGGTACTCTCCATTTTTCTCATTATCAATAATTACTTTATCTGTTGAGTTATCTTTTACCGCCTGAAATATATTTTTTAAGCTTTGATTTTCAGATTCAAGAATATTGAAATCACCATTTTTTTCTTGAATCTCATTCATAAGTTTAGGGTGAGCAATCAAACGCCCATCTGCACGAAAAATTAGATTGTAACTTCCTGCTAAGTGGTTATCAATTGTTCTTTGTAACAACTCATCTAGTAAAACATCATGACCTATGGTAATAATGTGCTTACCATTGATATCAACCGGAGTAGAACACGTTACTAACCAGAGTTTTGAAACTTTATCGTAATAAAAGTCTGTCCAAGCAGTTTTTCTCTCCGGATTATTCTGTTTGTTTGAAACCAAAAAATAATCTTCTTTGGTCATATCAAAACCTGCAACTATATTAGGAATCCAGTTAGGGACTTCCGGCCAATATACAATAGTAATATTTTCAGGAGTATTTATATAAGTATTCTGAAAACGATTACGCCAGGCAGAACCATAAGAATTTAACAAGTTATATAAAAGCACTACGTGGCGGCGAGTCTCAGGAGTATTTGGCACCGAAGAAGGAATATAAACTCCAGCTTCCCTTCTGCCATCAAAATTTTCAGGTCGATTGCGGAAAGTGCCATCTTTATTCTTGACTAATAGCTGCTCAAATTGAGCTTTTGGATCTTGATTTTGTTGTCGAGCCAACTGCCATTGCTCAAGAAATACTTTTTTAAATATTGCGTGATTATCTTCTGCCAGTACAAAGATATTTTTTTCTCGTTCTCCCCGTTCAATAGAATACTTTTCTAGCTGTTCTAAAGTTTGCGATTTCAGCTTATTAATAACCTGAAAATAGCTAACAATTGTAGAAGCCAGAATTACAACAGCAATGCTGCCTGTAATCTGAAGCAAGATTTTACGAGTCAGAGAACCTGATGCTCTAAAATTTTTATTAGGATGAACTGGGTTAGAAAACATAGAAAGCTATAAACAATGACAACAACAAAAACTAATCGATAAATTTGTGGCTCTTTCGGCTTATATATAAAATCAGTCGTCTTTTTCAAAAAACATTCTTCTACCTCTTAAAGTATAAGCAGTGGCGAACAATATTTAATTATTCAAGGAACTAAGACGCTCAGTCGTTTTAACTGCGCTCTGATTAAGAGCATTCATTGCTTTAACAACCTCTTGAATAGCAATTGCTTGCTGCTTTGCATTTAATGAGATTTGTTGGGAGTTTATAGCAATATTGTTGACAGCTACAACAACGCTTTCCATTGTTTTTCTACCTTCATCTGTCACTTTGGCAGTGGAATCACTAGCTTTCTGAATTTCTAGGACAAGAGTATTAATCTGCTCAGCAAATTTTTTGCTTTGGTCAGCGAGTTTACGAACTTCTGCTGCAACAACGCCAAACCCTTTTCCTTGATCACCCGCACGAACTGCCTCAACCGCAGCGTTAAGCGCCAGCATATTGGTTTGATTGGCTAAGTCACTCACTAACTTAGAAATCGTACCAATCTGATGAGTTTGTTCACTTAAGCGCTTGAGTTCTTCAGTGATTTGTCTTACTTTTTCTCTTAAATTAGAATCATGGTCAAGCCCTTCATTGTGACCATCTACCAACATCAAGACTTGTTGAGTTCCGACTGCTGCTGCTTCTGCTTGCTCAGCTGACATTCGTGAAGACGCTCCCAATTCATCCATAGTTGCTGTAGTTTGCTGTACAGAAAC
>Ga0196963_10001962_pt1 | contig 12932 bp, 7 predicted proteins | sample S1_5metaG_FD_148600 | JGI IMG/M metagenome (GOLD analysis project Ga0196963, IMG submission 148600) | Soil microbial communities from Anza Borrego desert, Southern California, United States - S1_5 | ecosystem: Environmental > Terrestrial > Soil > Desert | place: USA: California | collected... | reverse complement strand
GGTGGCGAATGAGGCCGATTAAACTCACCGTCCGCGCCTTCGGCCCGTACGCCGGCGAACAGGTCTTCGACTTCGCCGCCCTCGACGGCCGAAACTTCTTCCTGATCCACGGCCCCACCGGCGCCGGCAAGACGTCCATCCTCGACGCGATCTGCTTCGCCCTCTACGGGCAGGCCTCGGGCAACGCCGGCCCCGGCGGCCGCGAGCCGCGGCGGATGCGCTCGGACCACGCCAAGCCCGAGGCGCGCACCGAGGTCGAGTTCGAGTTCACCATCGGCCCCGCGCGCTACCGCCTCGAACGCCGCCCCGACCAGGTCCGCCCGAAAAAGAAGGGCGACGGCGTGACGGAAGAGAAGGCGTCGGCGACGTTGTTCGAATGGGGAGAGGGGAAGGACGAGGGTGGAGGATGGAAGATAGAGGATGGGGGAGAGCCTGCCGCTTGCGGCTTAGCGACTGACACATCCGACGCGTCCGATTCGGATCCGCTCTCACCCACGTCGACCGACACCGCGACCGTCACCAGGCCCAAATCGCGCAAGCGTAAATCCGCCGACGCCACCCCCCTGCTCGATCCCGCGCCGACCGGCCCGCGGTGGGTCGTGATCGCCGACGGGTGGCGCGAAGTGAACGACCGCGTCGAGCGGTTGATGGGGTTCAAGGCCGACCAGTTCCGCCAGGTCGTCATGCTGCCGCAGGGGATGTTCCAGAAGCTCCTGACGGCCGGGTCGGACGAGCGGCAGAAGATCCTCGAGGCGCTGTTCGACGTCGAGCTTTACCGGCGGATCGAGTTCGCGCTCAAGGACGCCGCGCTGGCAATGCACCGCGAGCGCGTCAAGGGCAGCGAGCGGTTCCAGGAGACGCTGCGGGCCGCGGGCGCGACCGACCGCGCGCAGCTCGAAGCCCGCCGCGCCCAGACCGCCACCGCGCGGGCCGACGCGCTCGCGAAAATCGACGGCCTCCGCGCCGTCGCACTCCAAGCGCGCGACGCCCTGGCGAAAGCCAAGGAAACGGCGGCGAAGCTCGAAGAGCGTGAGAAGGCTTCCGCCGAACTCGCCCGCCTCGAAGGCCAGCGCGAGGCCGTCGCGCTCAAGCAGGTGCGGCACGACAAGGCCTGCCGCGCCCTCGCGCTCGCCGAGCGCGAAGAGGAGGTCAAGCGCCGCCAGGCCGAGGCGAAGGAGGCCGAGCGCAAGCTCGCGGCCGCCGTGCAGGCGCTGGACGCCGCGCAGAAGGCGGCGACATCCGCGACGGCCGCGCTCGAAGCCCACGAGAAGCGCGAGCCCGAGCGCGACGCCGCCCGCCAGCGCCTCGTGCGCCTCGGCGAACTCGCGGAAAAGGTGAAGGAACTCGAGGCCGCGACCCGCGCGGTGAAGACGACCGAGACAACCGAGCGCGACGCCAAACTCGTCAAAGCCGGCGTCGAACGGACACTGACCGACTCGCGCAAGTCCATCGCCGACAACGAAACCCGCAAGGTCGAGCTGACGAAACAGAACGCGACCGTCAACGAGCTGGCGCTGAAGATCACGGCCACGCAGGGCTGGATCGACGCACGCCGCAAGCTCGACTTCGCGCTGCGCGAGCAGTCGGACGCGCTCGCCGCGCTCGCCAAGGCCCGCCAGCGCCTGCCGCGCGCCCAGCAGACGCTCGATTGGGGGAGGAAGACCCTCGCCGACCAACAGGCCCGGTGGGACCGGGGCCAGGCCGCCCTCCTGGCGCGTTCGCTCACCGAAGGCGACGCCTGTCCGGTCTGCGGCTCGACTCATCACCCGTCACCCGCCCACGCCGAGGACGACCTGCCGACCGAGGCCGCGCTCAAGCAGTCGCGCGAGCACGTCGAGGCGCTCGCCAAGGACCTGGCCGAGTTGCAGGCCGAGATCGCCAAGCTCGACGCCGCCGAGGCCGGCCAGCGGCAGGTGCGTGCGGAGCTCGAATCGCGCCTGGGCATGAAGATCGGCTTCGACGTCCCGCGGCTGGAGGACGAGCTCAAGCAACTCGAGGTCCAGCGCGAGCGCGCCGAGGCCGCCGGCATCGAGCTGACCAAACTTGCCGAGAAGATCGAGACCGCCAGGGCCCAGGAACAGTCGGCGGCGGCGAAGCTCGCGGAGGCGGACGCCGCGCTGACCAAAGCATCCGGCGAACTCGCCGCCGCGCGTGCCGTCCTCGCCGACCGCCAAACCGCCGTGCCCGACGACCTCCGCAAGCCCGGCGCCCTTGCCGCAGAGCGCGAGAAGGCCGCCGGCGTCGTCAAGCAGCTCGACGACGCGCTCGTCGCCGCCCGCAAGTCCGCCGAGGACGCCGGCAAGGTCCTCGCGTCCGCCCAGGCCGACCAGAAGACGCTCGCCGAGCTCGCCAAGTCGCTCGCCGAGCTGTTCGAGATCCAGCGGGCCGAGTTTTCCGCGAAGGCGCGCGAGAACGGCTTCGAGGACCACACCGCGTTCAAAACCGCCAAGCTCACGCCAGAGCAGGTCGACGCCCTCGACCGCGAGATCCGCGATTACCGCGTCGCGCTGCAACTCGGCAAGGAGCGGCTGGAGAAGGCGACGCTCGCCGCCGCCGGCTTGATCATGCCCAACCTCGCCGCGCTCTCCGCCACCGAATCCGCCGCCCAGCGCGAGGTGGAGGTCGTCATCAGGCGCGCCGCCGAACTCGAACAAGCCCTCGTCGACACCGACAAATCCCTCGCCCGCCTGACCGAGCTCGAAGCGTCGCTGGCCGACCTGGATGCACGGTACAAGGTGGTGGGCGCGATCGCCGACGCCGCCAACGGCAAGAACGACTTCAACGTCACGTTCCAGCGGTACGTGCTGGGCGTGTTCCTCGACGAGGTGCTCGCCGCCGCCACCCTCCGCCTCTCCACCATGAGCCGCGGCCGCTTCCAGCTCTGGCGCGCGACCGGCGAGGCCGTCGGCCAACGCGCCGCCGGCCTCGACCTCGTCGTCCACGACCTCCACACCGCCACCACCCGCCCCGTCGGCACCCTCTCCGGCGGCGAATCCTTCCTCGCCTCCCTCTCGCTCGCCCTCGGCCTCGCCGACGTCGTCCAGGGCCACGCCGGCGGCATCCGCCTGGAGACCATCTTCATCGACGAGGGCTTCGGCACCCTCGACCCCGAGTCGCTGGACCTGGCGATCCGCGCCCTCCGCGACCTCCAAAAGGGTGGCCGCCTCGTCGGCATCATCTCCCACGTCACCGAGCTCAAAGAGTGGATCGACGCGCGGCTGGAAGTGGTCGCGGGTCGCGGGGGGAGCGTCGCGCGGTTCGAAGTGCGGTAGGTCGAGCCCACAGAAGCCGCATAACCGGAACTTCCGGCGCACCCGGTAATCGGGCTCACCCCCGGAAATGGTGCGGCCCGGATTCGCGGTTGCGAATCCCCCACACGTCTGGCAGGATTGCCCGCCCAGCGGCTGCGGCGCGCCCGATTTGTTTCCCGGGCGTCGCACCGCGGGCGGAACGGGAGAATTCGATGACGGGCATTCGCGCGACGCGGGGTGAGCAGGTTCGACGCCGTAGCACGTGGGCGATCCCCACAGCGCTGATCGCGCTAGCCGGGTCGGCCGGCGCGGCGACCGTGCCGTTCAACGAGAACTTCGACGCCGCGACGCCGGGCACAACCCTGCCGTCGCCGTTCGTGGAGACCAACGGCGCCGGGAACGCGAACTACTCCGTCGTTGCGGGGCCGACCGCCGGCCAGGAGATGCAGGCGCTCATGTCGGCGACCACGGCCGCCAGCGGGACAACCGGGGTTCCGTCGAACGCGTCGGCGGCCGTGCCGTTCCCCGGGCTGCCGGGCACCGACTTCACGGTCTCGACCGACTTCCGCATCGAGTCGTTCCAGTCCGGCGGGAGCGGGAGCACGGTCAACTTCGGGTTGGCGGCGCTCGGATCGGTCCAGAACTTCAGCGCCGGCACGAACTACCGCCTGCTGTACACGACGACGGCGACCGGCGGGGTCGGCAAGCTCACGCTGTCTGAGTTCGGTGGGGGAACGGGCCTGACCGGCACCCTGACGTCGACCGGAACGCTGACCCCCGCCAACGGCCTGGCCGGTACGTTCACGCTCACCGGCACGTACGTCGGCGGGAGCCTGACGCTGACCGGCACGCTTAGCAGCCCCAGTTTGACCAACCCGCTGACCGTGACCGGGACAGACACGTCTGTGCTGGCCGGGGACTACTTCGGCGTCCGCACGGCGCTCAACGCGCAGCTCGGGTCGAGCCAGGCCGGGCCGCTGACCACGTCGCAGGACATCCGGTACGACAACTTCGCGGTCGGCGCCGTCCCCGAGCCCGGCACGCTCGCGGTGCTCGGCCTGGGTGCCACCGCCCTGCTCGCCCGCCGGCGCCGCCGGTAGACTCCTAACGTGAGAAGTAACCCGCGAAAGCCCACGGACCTTGCTCCGTGGGTTTTGTCGTATCAAAGGCAGCCTGGTCGCCGGTACCTCGCCTTTTGGAACTCGGACTTCCCCCGACATTCCGCGCTGCCCGACGCGGCTTTCCGCGTCGCCGCCCCCCTCCGTGCGCGCCCGTCACCACCCCCGCGTGACACCGCCCGCAAAGAGGATGACTGCGCCGCCACCCACCCCAACCCGCGCCCCACGACGCGCTCCGCCGCCCCGCCTCGGCGCGTGCCGCCCTGGCGAAAATACAAAACGAACCCACCGAGGCGCGCGCACCCCACCCATTCGCGTTTTGCGAAACGAACCCACCGATCGCGTCGCGCCCCGCGCCCAGCCCTTCGCCCACCTCGCGCAATTGCGAAACGACCCCACCGCGCCCCGCACCCCGCCGCCGGCGCGCGCGCGGATTGACGAAACGAACCCACCGAATACCGCACCCCACTCCTCGCCCGATTTCGATTGTCCCCCCGCGACACGCCCGGTAGCATCTCCCCACACGTCTTACGCACCCCGACAAGGAGTCACCCATGCCCCGCCGTCGCTCGTTGGTCGGTCTGTTCGCAGCCCTGTTCGCGCCCGTCGCCCTCGCGGCCGACGTCACCGTCGCCCCGGCCACCGGCGACCCCGGCATCAAGCGGATCGACACGATCGCCCTGGCCCCCGGCGGGCACCTGCTGATCGCCGACGGCGCCACGTCGCGCGTCGTGGTCATCAAGACCGGCGACACCGCCAACCGGCTCACCCCCGACGCCAGCCCGAAGGTCGCCAACGTCGTCCACGAGATCGCCGGGCGGCTCGGCTCCGCCGACAAGGACGTTGAGATCGCCGAGATGGTCGTCAACCCCGACACCGGCCGCTCATACCTGCTCGTCAAGAAGCTCGACGAGAAGCGGAACCTGATCGTCACCGTCGACCCGGACGGGACGATCGCGCCGCTCGACCTCGCCAAGGCATCGTTCGTCGCGGTCAAGTTGCCCCAGGGCGCCGCGCCCGCCAACGCCCCGCGCGTCACCGAAATGGCCTGGGCGAAGGATCGGCTCGTGTGCTCGGCCCGCACCGGCGAGGAGTTCGCGTCCAAGCTGATGGTGATCCCCGCCCCGCTCGGGCCGGACAGCGCGGCGAACACGATCTCCGCCGAGACGTACCACGTCGCGCACGGGAAGTGGGAGACCAAGGCCCCGATGGCCGCCCTCTGTCCGTACGAGGAGAACGGGCGGCTGTACGTCGTGGGTGGGTTCGGGTGCACGCCGATCGTGAAGTACCCCGTCGACACGATCAAGGACGGCGCCAAGGTCAAGGGCGAGTCGATGATCGAGCTCGGCTCGGGCAATCGCCCGCTCGACATGTTCATCTACACGAAGCACGGCAAGCCGTCCGTGCTCGTCAGCACGTTCCGCTTCCACCACGACCGCGCGCCGATGGGCCCGAGCGCGTACTGGGTCTGCCGGTTCGACCAGTCGATCCTCGGGTCGGCCCAGACGAACGAGAAGGCGATGCGGCGGAACGTGAAGAAGCCCGACGACTCGGCCGCCAACGTCGCGATCGCGTTCAGCGGCGTCCGCCACATGGGCAAGCTCGACGACGGCCGGGCGATCGTGATCCGCGAGAACAAGGACGACAAGGCCAAGCTGGACCTCGAGGTGCTGCCCCTGCCGTAGCGTCGGCGCGCGCTTCTCCACCGGGAGGCACTGGCAAGCTGTAAGCTTGCCAGTGGTCGACGCAGGCGAAACCGTCGCCCGCCACGAGGCAACCCACTGGTAAGCCTACTTACCAGTGCCACCCGACGGCCCCGCATCGAAGCGTCAATGATCCCGGCCGGAACCATCCTCGCGGCCCTGCTCGCGGCGCTGCTCGCGCCCCGCGCGTGGGCTGCGCCGACCGAGCACCGCGAACGGCCCGTGCTGACCATCACCGCCACCGACGACCCCGCGCGCCCCACCGTCACCGCCACGCTTCCGCCCGACGTCGCCAAGGCGCTCGGCGCCGCAGAGATCCCCGCCGCCACCGCCACCCCCCTGCTCCGCTTCACCCGCCTCGACCCCGAGACCAAGCAGGAAGGCCCGCCGATCGTCGGCAGCTATCGCCTCACCGGCACCGCGCTCCGCTTCACCCCCACCTTCGCACTCGGCGCGACCTCGCGCTTCCGCGCCACCCTCACCCTCCCCGGCCGCGCGTCCGCGACCGCCGACTACACCCCCGCCGCCCCGCGCGAGCTCGCCGCCCCCACCGTCGAACACATCTACCCGACCGCCGACGCCCTCCCCGCCAACCTCCTCAAGTTCTACGTCCACTTCTCCCGCCCGATGCGCCAGACCGACCGCATCTTCGACCAGATGCATTTGCTCGACGCGCAAGGCCGACCCGTCCACGACCCGTGGCGCCGCCTCCCCCAGTGGTCCGACGACGGCCGCCGGCTCACCCTCTGGATCCACCCCGGCCGGGTCAAGCGCGGTGTCAATTTGCGAGAGGACCTCGGCCCGGTGCTCGTCCCAGGTCGCACGTACACGCTCCGGCTGGACGCGACGCTCGAAGCGCTGGACGGCCGGCCGCTCGGGCGGGCGGTCGAGAAGGCGTTCGCCGCGACGGGCGAGGATCACGACCGACTGAATCCCGCCACGTGGAAATTGGATTCGCCGAGCGCCGGCACGCGCGACGCGCTCACCGTCGCCTTCCCCAAGCCGCTCGACCACGCGCTGCTGCACCGGCTGATCACCGTGCGGGGCCCGGGCGGGAAAGCGGTCGAAGGCGCAGTCACCGTCAGTCACGCCGAGACCGTCTGGCGGTTCGCGCCCGCCGACCCGTGGCCGCGCGGCGCGCACGCGGTCGTCGTCGACGATTTGATGGAAGACCTTGCGGGCAACACGCCGGTGCGCGCATTCGATACGGATTTGGAGGCGGTGCCGGTGCGGGCGCCGGCAGTGCCGGTGACATTCGAGACGCGATAGGTTCGCGCACAAGTAGCTCGACATTCCGATGTCGAGGGGCGGCACGGAAGGAGGGGAATCGTGACCGGTCGACCGGCGCGGAGCACTGCGGGACACCACGCGAAACGCGCTCGCCTCCGGGCGGCGCTGACGCTTGCGCTTGCGGGCCCGCGGCTAAACGGGGATTGTCGGGGGTGCCACGATTACACCGCAGTGGGCGCGGCTTCGGCCGCGGCGCGTACCGTGGCGTCGCCCGGGAGCACGCGCAGGCGCGCCATCATCTCGTCGCACAGCGCCTCGAAGTACCCGGCGAACGGGAAGCCGTACTTCTGCGCGAACGTCTTCGGCGCCTGGCCCGGCTCGGTCGCGTTGGCGATCGCCGCCGCGTTCGGGATGATCGTCTCGAACGGCTTGGGCAGGCGGTCGTAGGGGGGTCGCCCCGAGCGGACGGCCTTGATGATCCGGTTGTGCAGCGTGACGGCCGACCGGTACAGCGTCCAGAGCGTCCCGAGCGGCTGAGTGGCGTAGCCCTTGGCGCGGATGCGGTCGAGCAGGTAGAGCGACCCGCGCACGCTCAGGCGGTCCGGGATCGACGGCACCACGTAGCAGTCGGCGACGGGCATCAGCACCTGCACCTGCAGCGCGATGCTCGGCGGGCAGTCGACGATCACGTACTCGTACTCGCCCGCCAGCCACCGCTTGAGCTGCGCCCGCCGGCGGTTGAGCACCCTCAGGAACTCCTCGTTCGAGCCGTGCCCGCGGCGGGCCTTGGCCATGTTGGTCGAGAAGTCGTCCACGCGGATCGAGCACGGCAGGACCGACAGGGTCTCGAGCCCCCCGCCGATGTTCGAGGCGCGGTCGGCGACGAACGCGCCGAACCGGTCGGGCGAAAACTCCTCGTCCAGCATCGCCGCGAGCAGGTCGTGCAGCGTCCGCCGGGTGTTCTCGCAGCGGAGCTGGCGGCCCTCGCCCAGAAGGAGTTCGCCGCTCATGCACTGGTGGTCGGCATCGATCAGGAGGGTACGCTTGCCGCGCGAGGCGAGGCACTCGGCGATCGCGACCGCGCTGGTCGTCTTGGCGACCCCGCCCTTGAGGTTCGACAGGATGATGACTGGCATGCGCCTCCGCCGCGCGATCGTACCCGAAGAATCGCGGGCGGGGTAACAAGCGCGCGCCGTCCGACGGCGCGATCGTCGTCGCGCAGTTCCGCAGATCAGGCCCGGCGGCGCGCGACGACCATCGCCCCCAGCGCGAGCCCCGCCCAAGCGCCCAGCGGCAGCGGCGTCGGCACCGGGCTGTCGAGCGCGGGCCCGCCGACGTCGAACGCGGCCGTCAGCGTCTCGAACGTGAAGTTCGACACGGTCTGCGTGGACGATTCGAAGCCGGTCGCGCCGGTGAAGCCGACGAACGCGTCGGCCGCGCCGACGAGGGCGAGGATGTCGACGGCGGTCGTCGTGGTGAAGGTCTGCGCGCCGGCCGACAGCGTCTGCGTGAGCGTCGACCCGTCGTAGGTCAGTTCGACGTGGATGGCCTGCCCGAGCAGTTGGAGGGGGCCGGTCGACTGGTAAGCCGTGCCGCCGACGTTCTGGGCGGTCAGGCCGTTCGCGTTGACGGCGATCCCGCGCGCGCCCGCCAAGGCGTTGAGCAGATTGATCTGGAACGCGACGCTGTTGGCGATCCCGCCGTACCCGAGGCCGCCCCCCGCCGACCCCAGCGCGGCCGCGCCGGCGGCGGAGTTCTGGATCGTGAAGGTGACGCCGTCGGCGGCCCCGACGCCCGCGGCAGCGGTGTAGTCGAACGCCACGGCGAACCGCGTGACGTCCAGCTTGGCCGTGGCAAAGGCGCTCGACGCCTGCGCGAGCGCACCGCTGGCCAGTTGCACCGAGTTGCCGGAAAAGACGGCCGCCCCGTTGCTGGCGAACCCCGCGCCGCCGTCGAAGCCGACGATCGTGGAGCCTTGAGCCGGTGACGCGAAGAGCGCCAAACCGGCCAGTCCGAACACCGCCCCGAAGAGAGCGCGTCGCATGTTTCTCCCGTCCCAAAGTGCCCGCCGCCCGGCCCTCCAAGACCCGGCGGCGCAATCCACCCGATTACCCACGGCGTTTCACGCTAACGTAAGTTATGTTACGCGTCAAGAATTGGTTATCGGACGAACATGAGCTCGGTTTCGCGCGGACGCGTCCCTTCTGTCATTCGGAGGTACTCCGAAGAATCTGGCCGGCGCTTCGGGGCCCGTTCGAGTTGGCGGTTCGTCCTCGGATGCCGATCGTCAGAATCGAGTGGGCCTCGTCGTTCGCGGCTAGATCCCTCGTTCCTCGGGATGACAGGGGGGACGGGCCTTTAGTGATCAAACCGGCTCGTCCGTCCGAATTTGACTTTCCCGCGCCCCCCTTCGACATTCGCGCCCGCGTGCCGCGCGTGATCGTCCCCATCCTCGCCACGATCGCCTGCCTCGGGGTGGCGGTGTTGGGCTTGGCGCTGCTGCCGGCCAAGACGACCGAAACGGTCGACACACCCGCCGGGCCGGTCAACCGCGAACGCGCGTTCACGTACACCGAGAAGGTCGGGCTGATCGGGCGGACGGTGTACGAGCGGGTGGTGCTGCCGCGGCGGCCGGGGGCGGACGACGGGTACCCACACTGGGCCGAGACGCTTCGGCGCGCGACGCCGCTGTTGCTGGCGGGGTTGGCGGTCACGCTGGCGTTCCGGGCGGGCGTGCTGAACATCGGGGCGCAGGGGCAGTACGTGGCCGGCGCGATCGCGGGGACGGCGGTCGCGCTCCACCTGCGCGGGCCGGCGTGGGTCGCGATCCCGGTGCACCTGCTGGCGGCGATGGGGGCGGGGGCGCTGTGCGCGGCGATCGCGGCCGTGCTCGAGCGGTGGCGGCGCGTGCCGGTCGTGCTGTCGACGATCTTGCTCAACTTCGTGGCGATCGAGCTGCTGCTCTATTTGCTGCGCGGGCCGATGCGGTCGTTCGACGAGGCTGGGGTGCCACGGGACCCGCAGTCGGACGAGTTGTTGTGGGCGGCTCGACTGCCGCCGGCCGGCATCGCCGCGACGGTCTCGGGAGACCTCGGTTCGATCCCGATGCCGCCGGTCTTCCCGGGCTCCAATCTGGACGCGGTGGCTTCGGGGGTGGTCGCTTCGGCCGTCGACCTTCGGCCGGCCGTCGCTCCGACCGAGCCGCCGGCCGTCCCGAGTTTCCCGGGATGGGACGGGAACGCGCTCCCATGGCTTTGGCAGATCGCGACCCGCCTGTACCCCGCGATCTGGATCGCGCTGGTCGCGGCGGGGGCGCTGGCGTTCCTCCTGCGGCGGACGACGTTCGGGTTCCGCGTGCGGGTCGTCGGCGACAATCCGGAGGCGGCGCGGTTCGCGGGGATCGGCGTGGCGGGCGTGGCGACGGCGACGCTGGCGCTGTCCGGCGCGCTGGCGGGCCTGGCGGGGACGGTCGGCGTCGCGGGCGTCGCGCCGTACGTGCTGTACCCGGACCGGGCGACCGACGGCGTCGGGTTCACGGCGATCGCCGCGGCGCTGCTCGGCCGGCTCACGCCGCTGGGCACCGTGTGCGCCGCCCTGTTCCTGTCGGCGCTGTCGACGGCGTTCAAGGCGCTGGAGCGGTCGGACCTGCAGATCCCCTCGTCGGCGGCGCAGGCGCTCCAAGGGGCGCTGATCCTGGCGATCCTGGTGGCGACGAGCCCGCGGTTGATCGGTCGGCTGCTGCTGCGGCGGCGCGGGGGGTGATGGGGGTCGCGTCGACCCTAGCGTTCGAGCAACGTTCGACGCCGGCGGCGCGAGCCCGGAGAGTCCCACCCGGTTCAAAACTCGCCCCGCGGTTATAAAGCCGATTTCGCTCCCACGGGCCGGGCCCGTCCCGTACAATTCGGCCATGACGTCGAGACGCTATCCGCCGCCGGTCTGCTCGTGGGGGATGCTCGTCCTCGCGCTGTGCGCGTCCGTTTCGGGTGCCGCCGCAGCCGCGCCGTCGACCCCGCCCGCGGGCTCGACGCCGGTTGCGGTCGTCGAGCTCAAGGGGACGATCGACGACTACTCGTACGAGCAGTTCGTCAAGCGGTTCGAGAAGGCCCGGGCGTCGGGGGCCAAGGTGATCGTCGTTAATCTGAACACGTACGGCGGGCTCGTGACCGCCGGCTTGGATACGTCGCGGTTCCTCAAGTCGCAGACGGACGTACGGACGGTGGCGTTCGTGGGCGACAAGGCGATTTCGGCCGGGGCGATGATCGCGCTGGCGTGCGACGAAATCGTGATGGCGCCGTACGCGCTGCTCGGCGACTGCGCGCCGATCTTGTCGGGCGGGGAAACGCTCGGCGGGACGGAGCGGGAGAAGGTGGAGACGCCGATCCGCGCCGACTTTACGGCGTCGGCGCTCCGCAACGGGTACGACCCGCTGCTCGCGACGTCGATGGTCACGCTCGGGCTGACCGTCCACTGGGTCGAAGACGCGACGATGACGAAGCGCCGGTTCGTCGACCAGGCGGAGTTCGACCGGTTGAGCAAGGACGGCTGGACGCACGTCGTCGAGCCGGGCGTGGGAAACCCGGTCGACGGGCCGAACACGCTGCTGACCGTAGACGGCAGGACGGCCGTCAAGCTCGGGCTGGCGAAGGCCGAATTTGCGACGCTCGACGCGCTGGTCGCGGCGCGGAACTACCAGGTCGTGGCCAACCTGACGCCGACGTGGGGCGACGCGGCCGTGTCGATCCTCGGGTCGCCGGCGGCGCGGAGCCTGTTGATCGTGCTGCTGTTCCTGGCGCTGTACACGGCGATGCACACGCCGGGGCACGGGTTGCCGGAGGCGGTCGCGCTGATCGCGCTGGGCCTGCTGGTCGGCATCCCGCTGCTCAACGGGTACGCGCAGTGGTGGGAGGTCGGGCTGATCGTCGCGGGCATCGTGCTGCTGGCGGTCGAGATGTTCGTGCTGCCGGGGTTCGGCGTGGCGGGGATCGCGGGCATCGTCGCGCTGCTGGTCGGACTGGTGTTGACGTTCGTCGGCGGCGACGCGCCGGGCGGGGTGGGCAAGAGCGTAAACTGGTGGGCGGGGCTGCAGACCGGGCTGGTGTCGGTCGTGTCGGCGATGGGCCTGACGATCGTCGGGGCGTTCTTCCTGAGCCGGTACCTGCCGAAGGTGCCGCTGTTCGGGCGGCTGGTGCTGACCAACGTCGCGGGGGACGTGGAGCGCACGGGCCCCCTGCCGGGTGCGCCGGCGGTCGACCACGGCCCGTTCTGGCCGGCGGTCGGGGCGTTCGGCGACGCGGTCTCGGAACTGCGGCCGGGCGGGTCGGTCGCGTTCTACGACCCGACGATCGCCGACGTGCGGGTGATGTCGGTTATCTCGGCGACCGGGTATGTTGCCCGGGGGACGAAGATCACGGTGCTGGACAACAAGGACAATCGGATCCTCGTGCGCCCCCAGGAGGGGTGAGCGCGCGGGCGCGCCGGTGGACCATCGGGGTCGTTTTCGCATTCGATTCCGCTCGCTGAAGCGAGCCCTACTAAGGACGGACAATGAACCTGCTCGCCGAAGGTATTTCCGGCTCGACGATCGCCTGGATCGTGGCCGGCGTCATCCTGCTGATCCTGTTCGTCATCAT
>Ga0196963_10001961_pt1 | contig 12937 bp, 12 predicted proteins | sample S1_5metaG_FD_148600 | JGI IMG/M metagenome (GOLD analysis project Ga0196963, IMG submission 148600) | Soil microbial communities from Anza Borrego desert, Southern California, United States - S1_5 | ecosystem: Environmental > Terrestrial > Soil > Desert | place: USA: California | collected... | reverse complement strand
AAGCGGCACCTCCGCTCTACCTACAACATGACCCCGGACGAGTATCGGGCGAAGTGGGGCCTGCCCGCCGACTATCCGATGGTCGCGCCCAACTACGCCTCCCAGCGGTCGGAGTTCGCCAAGAAGATCGGCCTCGGCCGCAAGAAGATGGCCACGGGCAAGGCACGCGGCGGCAGGAAGGCTGCCGCCTGAGGTGCTGCCGCCTGAGGTGCTGCCGGCCAGCTCTCGGAAACAAGGCCCGCGGGAGGGTTCCCGCGGGCCTTTTCCATGCTATGCAGCGGTCCGGCCGGCCAACCGGCTCGCGGGCCGGGCCGCCCCATGCTTGCCGCGCAGTGCCAGGAGCACGCCCTTCGGCAGATCTTCTCCACCCTGCTCGTGCATCCAGACCAGGTCCGGCCGGACCGCTGCATAGATGTGAAGGGGCACCTTGATGCGGGTGCGCTCCCGATAGGTGCCGCCCGCCGGGATTCCGGTGAGCCGCCTGGGGCCCGGATAGTTCGGGGCCCGGCCCCCGAGGGCGAATCCGACGACGTCGTTCCTGCCCAGCCATTCCCTGAATCCGTCCGTCGTCTCGACGGTGATCGCGCGCCGGAAGATCATGAGGGTTCTCCTTGGTGTGCCACCAGGGCCTCGAACAGCGGGTCCCGGTACGGGAAGGGGAAGGGGGTGTCCCGCATCATCGGAAGGACCAGACGCACCGGCTCGAACAGCCGGTCCGGCAGGTTCCGCCCATGCAGCAGGTCATCCAGGAGGAACATGGCCACGCCGTCGGCCTTCTCCGGCTCCATGACGCGTGGAACCGCACCTGCCGGCATGGGGGCGGAGCAGAAGATGTCGATGAAGTGCTTGCGGTCCTTCGGCCAGTAGTCGGTGATTGCGGGACCGATCCGGATGGTGCGGGGATCCACCCTGATCCCGAGTTCCTCCAGGCACTCCCGGCAGGCGGCCTCTGGAATGGTTTCCCCGAAGTCGACCTTGCCACCGGGGAGCCCCCACTCTCCCGCGCCGTGGGATCCACGGCGCCGCAGCAGCGGAATTCGGCGCCGATCGTCCATCAGGAACAGGCCGACCGACCCCAGGACGGGCGGCGGGGCGGACTGGGCGACCCCGCTCATGCCGCCATTTCCTGCGGCGCCTCTGCCAGCTCCGCCAGTTCGGCCGCCACCAGACGGTCCAGCCGTTCGGCCTGGCCTTCGCCACAGCGGGTGAACACCAGCAGCGGCGCCGAATTCCGCCTCCAGTTCGGGCCGGGCACCCGCGCGGACCGGACAAAGCCGGCCATGCGCAGCGCATCCAGGCACTCGTCGATCTTCTTGACGGCCATGCCGAGGCCGGCGGCGAGCTTGAAGGAGGTCGGGTAGGTCTCGATCCACTCCAGCAGCAGCAACCCGATGAGGGGCACCTTGCGCTGCATCTCGAGGCTCTTGAAGGACGGGTTGGACCGGTAGAGGGCATCCACCACCCGCTGCGAGACGTAGTGTCCGTGGCAGAGCTTGGCGATGCGCCCCTTGGCGATCAGGCGATCGACCAGATGGCGCAGGTTGCCGGCGTCCAGCGTGAAGCGCGGATCACCGGCGGCAGCGATGGCGGCCTCGATCCGGCTGCGGGTCCAGAAGCGGCCGTCGTCCATCATGAGGAAGAGGACCTCCTCCATGCTGGATCCGGCCAGGGCCGCGGCGATCGCCTCCCTTGCCCGTGCCAGGTCGACATGCCCGGTGTCAATGAGCATCGTTCCCCTCCTTCGTGGCGGACGGAGCGGTCGAGCGACGCCCCTCCCAGGCCTCGCGGCTGAGATCGGGCCGATACCGCTGCACCTCGGCCCATCGCGCCTCGCGTACCGCCTGCCGGATCTCGTCCTCCGTAGCGGCGGTGCCGAGACGCCGCTGGGCCGTCGCGCGCTCCTGCCTGGTGATCGGCTGGTCGTAGCGGCTCAGGACCGTGACGCCGTCGTCCTGCGACCAGGCGAGGCGGTCCTCGACCAGGGCCCGGATCAGCGTCATCGGCAGATGCCGGCGTCCGACGATGATGATGCCGGAGCCAGCGGCCACGAAGGTCAGCCCCAGCAGCTGCAGGCCGCTCATCAGGGTCTGCGCGTCGCTTGGCCTCAGCAGGTCAGCGACATAGAAGGCCAGCCCCGCGGAGACGAGTGCCATGCCCCAGACCTGGCGCTGGAGGCGCTTGGCGACGTGATCGGCCAGCCGGCGGCTCACGGCGATATCCCGGTGGGAGAGCTTCATGTTCGCCTCAGTAGCTCAGGAATCCTTCGACCTCGGCCACGGCCTGCGTCCGGCTGTGGCCGACCTTCCGCATGATCTCCTCGACCGCTGCGTTCCGGCCGATGCGCCGGAGGCGAAGGTTGGTGAGGATCTCATCCAGAGCAGCCTCCAGTTCCGGCCGCAGGCGGGGGAAGCCCTTGCCTGTTTCCATTGGCGCGGCACCACGCCCGGCGTCCGCCCGGCGATCGCTCAGGCCGCCACCGGCGGTCTGGGCCCGCCGGTGATCCCGCCGGTGATCCTGCCGTCGCATGTCCGACGGGCCCATCACACGGCCGCCGGGCGGACGCTGACGCTCTGGATCTGGGCGACGCCGGCGCGCCGGTAGACGCCCGTCTTCACCTCGGCAGCCAGCGACTCCCGGATCCCGTCGCAGATGTCCTCGATCGGGCTGTCTCCATTGTCCTCCAGGTCGATGCTGACCAGGATGTCGGCACGGCGCGTGGCGCGACGGACCTGATGCGGGATGAGTTCCTGGGCCATGTCGGCTTCGTCAGCCATGATGCTTCCTTCTTCCTGCTGGATCCCGGCGGCCGCGGCCGCCGGCGTTCAGATGTTGATCGGCTGGTGGCCGGGGCGCGGGCGGACCATGGCATTCAGGCGGTTGCCCTGGACCTTCAGCATCAGCCGGCCACCGTAGAGATTGACGAGTTGGTTCCCCTGGCGGATCCAGGTTTCGAGCTGGGCCTGAAGGTCCTCCTCCGGGATCTGGAGATCGGGAGCCTGGCCCTCAGGCAGGTTGAGGGTGAATTGCACGGCCTTCCTGCGGGCCAGCGGCTGCGGCAGGTTGGGCACGCCCATCTCCTGCAGGGCGGCACCCAGCTGGTTCATGTCGACCGGGCGGCGCTGGCGGGCGGGCGCCGGCGCCGGCGGAGCCCTGCGGCGCGGCTCGGCGCCGGCGGGGATCTGGGGTCGGCCCTCCCGGAAGGGGATCACGAAGTACCTGTGCTCGGCGTTGTGCACCGTGGTGACGAGAATCCGGGGATAGGCATCGATGTCGGAGAAGCGCCGCCCACATGCCCACTGGATCCTGCACTCTCCGGCGTAGGGCGGCACCCTCAGGGTCAGGGGCCGGCCGAATTGCGGCAGGAGCCGTTCCTCCGGCAGAAGGTAGATGCCCGGCGTCACGTCCGGATCCACGCCGCCTTCCTCCATGTAGTAGAGGTTGACGGTTCCGCCGATGCCTGGGTCGACGCCCAGCATCTGCAGCTCGTCCTTGCTCATGACGATGTGCAGGCGGTCGCCGCCGGTGGCGGCGAGGGAGGCGGAGCGGTAGAGGCCGATCTTCATGGGAGTGGCTTTCGTGGTCGACCATTGGTCCGATCCGGGCGGCTGGCTGGGAAGGCCCAGCCAGCCTGCGCCGGTCAGGCCTCCGGCTCGGTGGAGTCGGCGTCGGTCGTCGGGATGACGCCCAGGCCACCAAGGATGTTCTGGGCCGCGTCGGTCGCCTTGGCGTCCGGAGCCGCGGCGGCGGTGCCGGCGGGCGCCGCCGGTTCCTCCTTGGGAGCGGCCTGGACGAGCAGCACCGAGGCGACCTTGTCGTCCTTGGCCAGCTCCATGATCTTCCAGGACGCCGCGGAGCGGCTCAGGAGACGGACCTCCGAGGAGGCGATGCGGATGGACTTGCCCTGTTCGGTCGCCAGGATGATGTCCTCGGCATCCGTCACCGGCATGACGGCAACCAGCTGCCCGGACTTGGCGTTCAGGGTCGTAGCCCGCACGCCCTTGCCGCCGCGGCTCTTCGTGGCGAAGGCGTGGCTGGAGGTGCGCTTGGCCAGTCCGCGCTCGGTCACCAGCAGCAGCACGCGGGCCTTATCGTCGACCACGGTGTCGCGGCTCTCGTCGACCTTATCCTCCTCGCTCTCGGCGGCCTCGATGGCCGCCTCTTCAGCCTCGGACTCCACCGCGTCTTCCGGCAGGACGCCGGCCTTGGCGCGGGCCTTACGCTCCCCGGCGGGCACGATGGCGGCACCGACGACCTTCTCGCCGTCCTTCAGCCTGATCGAGCGGTTGCCGACGCTGTCGCGGCTGCCCTTCTCGGTCAGATCCGCCACGGCGAAGCGGCAGACGTAGCCGCCGCTGCTGGCCACGATGGCATCGTCGCTCTCCTTCGCCGCCAGGACGGCCACCAGCCGGCCGCGGACCTTGCCGTCGTCGTCGACCAGGCCGCCCATCGCCTTCTTGCCGTTGGAGCGGATGTTGAGGAAGTCGGCGACGCGGGAGCGGCGGACGGTGGCCTCGCTGCGGCCGTTGTAGCCGCCGCCATCCACCAGGTCGGTGAAGAACAGCAGGGAGACACCCTCGTTGTCCTTCAGCAGCTGGGTGACCGGCAGGATCGTGGTGATCTTCTCGTCCTCGCCCATCTGGTCGAGCACATTGACGATGTGGCGGCCGCGGCCGGCCTTGTCGGCCGCCGGGATGCGGTGCGCGTCCAGGCGATAGGACATGCCGCGATCGGTGAAGACCACCAGCTGGTCGTGCGTGTTGACCGCCAGGGCCTGGGAGACGACCTCGCCGTCGTTGGGACGGGCGGCGGCCTTGCCCTTGCCGCCCTTCGCCTGGGCCTCGAACTCCCTGGCGGGGATGCGCTTGATGTAGTCGTCGGTGGTCAGGATGACGACCACGTCCTCCTTCGGCACCAGCATCACCGGGGTGTCGTCGATATCGGCCGCCTCCAGCTGGGTCCGGCGCGGCGTATCGACCAGGGCACGCAGCTCCTCCAGCTCGTCCAGCAGGACGCCGATCAGCACCGACCGGTCGTTGAGGACCTCCAGCAGCCATTCGATCCGCGCCACGAGCTTGCGACCTTCCTCGATGAGCTGGTCCCGCTGCAGGCCGGTCAGCTTGTGCAGCTTCAGGTCCAGGATGTCGCCGACCTGGGCCTCGGTCAGGCGGTACGTTTCGCCGATGACCTCGGCGCGGCGGTCGGCCTCGACCTGCAGCAGCCGGCGGGTGACGTCGCTCTTGACCTCGAAGACTTCATTCATCAGGGCCTGGCGGGCGTCGGGCGTGTCGGACGCCTGCCGGATGATGCTGATGACCCGGTCGATGTTGTCGATGGCGACCGCCTGGCCGGCCTTGAGGTGCAGGGTATCGCGGTCCTTGCGCAGCTCGAATTCCGAGCGGCGACGGATCACGACCTGGCGGTGCTTCACGAAGGCGGCGAGGATGTCCTTCAGCGTCAGCAGCATCGGCGTGCCGTCGAGCAGGCCGCGTGCGTTCACGCCGAACGTTGTCTGCAGCGGGGTCAGCCGGTAGAGCAGGGCGATCGTCGCCTCGGGATCGGCATCCTTCTTCAGGTCGATCACGATGCGGATGTTCTTGTCGGACTCGTCGCGGATGTCGGCGATGCCGGGAATCCGCGGGGGAATGGTCTTGCCCTGCTTGTCCTTCCCCGGGGAGGCCAGCTCGCTGATCGCCTCGATCAGCTTGGCCTTGTTGATGGCGTAGGGCAGCTCGGTGATGACGATCTTCTTGGGCAGATCCGCTTCGGACTGGTTGGCCCGGCCGCGGGAACGGTCGGACTCGACCGACATCACCGCGCGCAGCGTGATGGCACCGCGGCCCGTGCTGTAGGCCTTCACGATGCCGCTGGCGCCACAGATGCGGCCCCCGGTCGGGAAGTCCGGGCCCGGAATGATCTGGAGCAGCTCGCTCAGCTCGATCTCCGGGTTCTTGACCACGGCGATGCAGGCGTCCAGCACTTCGCGGGGATTGTGGGGCGGGATGTTGGTGGCATAGCCGACCGCGATGCCCGAGGCGCCGTTGATGAGAAGGTTCGGCAGGCGCGCCGGAAGGACGGTCGGTTCCTGCTCGTTGTCGTCGTAGTTCGGCTGGAAATCGACCGTGTCCTTGTCGATATCCGCCAGCAGGCCGATCTCGGCCAGCTTGTCGAGGCGCGCCTCGGTGTATCGCATCGCCGCCGCGGGATCGCCGTCGATGGAACCGAAGTTGCCCTGGCCGTCGATCAGCGGCAGGCGCATGGAGAAGTCCTGCGCCATGCGGACCATGGCGTCGTAGATCGCGCTGTCGCCGTGCGGGTGGTACTTACCCATCACGTCGCCGACGATGCGCGCCGACTTCTTGTAGGGCTTGCCGCTGCTGTAGCCGCCCTCCTTCATCGCGTAGAAGATGCGCCGGTGCACCGGCTTCAGCCCGTCGCGGACGTCGGGCAGCGCGCGGTCCAGGATCACGCTCAGCGCGTAGTCCAGGTAGGAGTTGCGCATCTCCTCCTTCAGCTCGATCGGCTGGATCGCGGCCGGGTTCGGGGCATCGGGATTGTCCGGAAGGGCGGGGCTGTCGAGGGGCATGGCGTTCGCTCTCGTTCTTAGATGCGTATGTGATAACACAGACGCGATTATGCCGTCAACCCCGATGCCGTTACGTTACGGGACACCCCGAAACCGGCCTGATTTTCGAAGCCAGGACGACATGCGGCCGATTGCCTGGTCAGCCATGCGCCGAGGCGATCAGGGATTCTCTCCCTTTCGATTGCGTCAGGCGTGTTCTCGGATAAAATGAGAACGAAATGAGAACAAAGACCGCCACATCGATCTACGGGAAAGGGGACAAAGCCTTGGAACTGCACAGCTTTCAGCGGCCATCACCCCCTCCGCCGCCATGCCACCCGCCTTGCGGTCCGGCCGGAGAGAGGGAAGGCGGGGGATCTGCCGCGGCCGGCGTTCTCATCGACCGTGCCCTGATCGCCGAGCTGACGCGCAGGGCCCGGTTCCTGGCGCCGACGCGTCAGGATGCCGATGACCTTGTGCAGGACACGCTGACGGCGGCCTGGACCTATCGCATCACCTACAGGCCGGGAACCAATCTCAGGGCCTGGCTTCTGACGATCCTCGGCCATCAGCACGGAAGGGCCGGCCGGCGCCGCAGCGCCAGGCGCCTTCTCGAGGTCGCGGCGGAGGATCTCCAGCTGGTCGAGATAGAGACCGCCGTGCCGCCGGGGCAGATGGCGCGCGTCGAGGTGCAGGAGACCGCCCGGCGTCTGGCCGCCGTGCCACGGCTCTACCGAGAGGCTCTCGTGCTCGTCGCGGTGTACGGGTTCTCCGTGGAGGAGGCGGCCGACCGGCTGCGGGTGGCGCCCGGAACGGTCAAGAGCCGGGTCAGCCGCGCCCGCGATTTCCTCAGGGCCTGAGTGCCCGGAAGGCGGGTTTCGCGTGAACAGGGGACGACGCTATGTCGGGCGCATCGGCAGCCTGTCGCAGCACAATCTCGACGTCGAGCTTCAATGCGTCTGCGGACATGCGAGCCTGCTGGACAGCAGGGACATGCTGCAGGCGTACGGTCCCGATCTGGGGTTGGGCGATCTGGTCCGTCGGGCGAGGTGCGGACAGTGCGGGGCGCGCGGGGGTGCGGTTCCGATGATCCGGTACCGCTACTGGTACCTTGCCAATCCCTATCTGCCGGAACCGGATGAGGATCCGGGCCCGGGTCGGCGCTGATTGTTCCGCCGATGGATGACGCCCAGTCCCATTCCCTTTGCCAGATCCGATCTCCGCTTGGCATAGCCAGGTGCAGTCATAGGGTAACTTGGCGGCAGGCCCCATTTGGATCTGTATTCGTCCGGCGTCATGTTGTATTTGACCTTCAGATGCCGCTTCAGCATCCGCAGTTTTTCACCATCCTCAAGACAGATTATGTATTCCGGAGTCACCGATCGGCGAATGGAGACTGCTGGCCTCGGCGATTCATCAACAGGCTCAGCCCGGGCCTGGGTATCTTCGAGGGCTTTGTGAATCGTTCGAATAAGAACCGGAATCTCACCATGCGGCAGGCTGTTGTTCCTGAGCCAGGATTTGGCGATCATGACCACGAGCGCAAGTGAGTCCAAGCTAGACATATTGATCCCTAGAGTTTCCCGCCCTAGGTGGTAATCTGAACGTCGGCGCCTATGCACGCAACAGAAATGTTTCACCACGCTCCGCCTATTGGAGGGGGTATCGCCGCCGGCCCGCGGTCGCCGCGATAATCGTGTTTATGAAAAATAATACAATGCGAGATTGAAGCAAGCGGGGTTCCGAAAGCGCTCCGATGCTGCCATCCTGGCCCGGGATGAACGCCGCCCTTGACAGGCCCTTGCATTCGAGATATACCAAACACAATTGGCCCCGTTTTCGGTTCGGGGATGGATCCTAAGGTGCCGGCTCAATCAAGGGCCGGACAGCATCGAGGCGATGATGGTCGATAACAGCTTTGGGTTCGGCATGGCTCTGGGGGCGATGGAGACCGCCAACCGCATACGGTCCGAGGCTGTCCAACGGTCGTTGCAGGAGGCCGATAACGCCCTCTGGCAGCTGGGCGCCCAGGAGCGGTATGTCGAAGAGCTGAAGCGTGAAGCCTATCTGCAGGACTGCCTTGCGATCGCGCAGAGCGAGAACGCCACCCTCGTGAAGGCCCTGCAGGACTTCGAGGCCTACACGAAATCGCTGGAAGCGGAGATAGGCCGCCTGAAGGGGGCCAACATCGAGCTGCAGGCCGTGGACAAGGCCTCGACCCACTGCCTGGGCCTGCTGATCGAGCAGGCGAGGAAACTGGACGCGGACAGTTACGAAGCCTGCTTCGCCGAGTACCTGGATGCACCGGAAGGCGAGAAGAACAAGCTCTCGAAGATATGGGAGGGCATGTACCAACAGGAGGCCCAGACTCTCCTGGCTGGTTCATGCCGCTCCGAGGAAGAGGAAGAGGCCGGCACCGCCGGCGCCGGCCTCTAGGAATGCCACTCTACCTGCTGGTCCCGCCGAGGTGATCCTCGAAGCTCGAGGATCTTCCGCCGCCAGCCTGACCGGTCGGGGCTCCGGCAGCTCCGGCGCCGGCAGCTGCGGGCGGTGAGCCGATGTTCGTGCCGCCGGTCGCGACATCCACCCTGTTGGCCACGCGGCCAGCGCCTCCAGCCGGATCGATCGCCCTGTCGACCGGCCTCCCGTCCTGAGAGCCTCCCCCCGTCAGCCCGGCACCGGCGCCCTGCATTCCCATTGCCGGCGGCATGCCGCCTGGCGCGCCTCCAGTTGGCAGATGGTCCTCGGCACGCCCAGAAGTGCGGCCGCCATTCATGTTCGGCCCCGGTCCAATGCCGAGGCTGCCGACACCGGGGCCGCCGAGCGGCATCTTTTCGCTGCCGATCGCCTTGCCAAGTACCGCCTGGCTGGTGCTCTGGCCGCTGGAAATGACGGCGACGGCGGCGCCCCGGACGGTATTGGTCTGCTGCTCCTCGCCCAGCCCCTCGCCGTTGCTGCCGATCCAGCGCATGATGCGGTCGGGGAGAACGGAGATCAGCGCGAAGCAGCGCTCCGCGATCACCACGAACATCGCCGACATGATGCCGATCTGCATCAGAAGTCCGATGGGGCCGATCTCCCCGCCCATCTGCGCATCGTTGAAGGCGACGTTGTAGCCGGTCGCGAAGAAGTTGCCGATGAGGATGAAGACCGAGAGGCCGATCAGCAGGCCGAACAGCATCAGCATCGGCCTCATGAAGACGTTGAGGGTGATGAGGTAGCCGCTTGGCCCAGCCTCGCCGGCGAAGCCGGACCCGCCCATGCGCAGGTGGGCGAACCCCCACAGTGGCCCCGCCACGATGGCCTCGACCACCAGCACCAGCCAGGCGAGCACGGACAGGGTCCACATGATGAAGGGCATCATAGGCACGACATAGGCCAGCAGGGCGCCGAACATTACCATCGGCAGGATCAGCGACAGGCCGATCATGACCAGGCCGGTGCCGGCCAGCGGAATGGCGCTGGTGATTGCCAGCAGCGAGAGGATGATGCCGATCGTGGTCAGGATGTTGTGGCCGAGGGCGGAGATCCGCGGCAGGATGGCGCCGAACTCCGAGGTCGAGGTGCTGCCGTCCGCGGCCGTCGTGCCGCGGGCGTTGCCAGGATTGAAGAACTGGTAGAGCCAGTTGTTGAAGCGCTCGGCGCCGGTGACCCGGTCGAACGCCTCCTGGGCCTGCTTCTCCACGTTCAGCGTGTCGGTGACGGCACTGGTAATCCGGGACACGAAGCCGATGCTCTCCTCGGACTCGCCGCCGGAGGAGGAGCCGCCGGACGCTTCGCCCGCGAGGCTCGCCGCTGCCTGCGGGTTGTCGTTCGCCATGGTGAAGCCCCTGGCATACTGGTTCCACCACAGCCGATAGGCGGCACCCATGTAAGGCAGGGTACCGGCTGGCGGCGCGCCCCTTTTTTCCATGCCGGACGGTGGCGTCGACGAGAAATCGAAGGTCTCCTGCGTGACGAAGGCTGGTCTGTTGTCCACCGCCGTCATGACCTCGGCGTTCATTGCCGCGATCGACATGTAGAAGCTTCCCGCACCCGCCCAGCCCAGGCTGTTGATCGCGGCGATCTGCCCCTGGATCGAGGCGTTGCCGGCGCGCTGGGCGGCTAGGACCTCTGCGACAGACTCGTAGATGGTCTTGTTGTAGTCGGACATCGCCCTGGCCACCGGCTCGAAACTCGGCGGCGGTTTGCGGGTCTGCGGATCCGATTTCGACGCCTCCACGATGCCGCGAGCGACCTTGTAGAGATCGCCGTCGGGCTGGATCAGCTTGAAGAAGGCGTAGGCGTGTGCCTGCCCGATCGTGGCGACGATCTCGGCCTGAGCCGAGCTGGCGGCATCTTCCTGCCGACTCAGTATATCTCCGAGCTGCGACGTCGCAGAGATGGCACCCGCATTGGCGCTGGCGTGTATCGCGTTACCCGCAGGCGTCCCAGCGCTGCTTTGCCGCAGCGTGTACTGCCGCGCGACATCCTTCAGCTGATCCGACTGTTCGTACAGCTTCCTGATCATTTTCTCGGTAGCGACATCGGCCGAGTTGCCGGCACGCTGTGCAAGGTTACGCGCCTCTTCGGCGAGCTGGTTGGATCGCTGGATCAGCTTCTGCGAACGCGCGGTCAAACCTGCGACGCCGGCGGCGGGAATGAAGCCCGCCATATCCGTCCACGCAATGGCGCCATCCTCCATCCTGGTGATCATTTCTCCGCTGGAGAAGGTGTCGAAGGAAGAGATGGCCCCAGAGAGGACGAACTTGCCGCAGATCTCGTCCGTCGCATGGCGACCGAACCGGATGATCATCACCGGATTGCCGTTGATGATGGTGCTTTCCTGCCAGTAGCTGACGGACTTCCCCTGCACGACCTTGTTGGCGACGCCCTGGATCTCGTTCTCGGCATGCATGCAGGTCAAGGCCGCCAGCGCGTCACGCGTGATCTCCACCGCCTGGGGCGGCATCGGCGCCACCAGGCCGCCGCCGTTCCTGGCGATGACCTCGACCGTCTTGGACCACATGATGTTCGCCGCCGCCACGCCCCAGACGGCGACGTGACCCGTCACGATCTGGATCGAGGTGTAGCCGTTCGACATCGGCGCCATCAGCGCGATGGCCGTGGCCACGCGCAGCGGCGCCCACATCGAGTTGACCTCGCGCCCGAAGATCTCGCCCTCATGGGCGGAGTTCATCACGCCGGCGACCAGGTTGTAGGTCACGAAGATGGCGGCAAGCGAGAAGATCATGGTGTTGAACCATTTGAAGATCTCGCCCATGCCGGCCACCGTGCTGTTGGCGCCGGCATCGGAGAAGGCTCCGTCGCCGAAGATCGCGTTCAGCCATTGGATGGCGGGATCGGTGGTCTTGTAGCCATCCTTCAGGACATCGGGGACCCAGAACGCCCAGGCCTGGTCCGGCACGAAAGCTGCCGCTGCGAGAGCGACCAGCGCCGCTGCCAGGATCTTCTTATTGCTCATGATCAGCACCATTCCTGAGCGTTTCCGGAAGGCAGAAAGTTCAGCCGGGGGTCGGCGTGTCGAAGATCGGGGCGATGCGCCCACGCTCGCGCCCCGCCTGCTGGGCGAGCGTCGGCCCTTGCGGGGGAAGCGGCTGCGTCACCTGGTCGACGATCCGTCCGGCCATCTGTCCGATGGTCCTGGGGGGCGGGTTCAGGCCATCAGCCACGTTGCGCGCGGCGGCCCGGGTGTCGGCTGACAGGTTGCCGGCGAGCTGCTGCTTCAGGCTCGGCGTCACGCTGTCGCCCTGCCGCACGACAGCCTCGGCCCTGGGTACGGGCTTGGGCAGCCGGAACGGCTGGCCGTTGAGAACGACCTGGTGCGGTTCGAAGCCGGCCTCCAGGGCGATCTTGTAGATGAGCTCCTGCGTCTTCTTGTCCTTGGTGCCGCTGATCTCGAGGCTCGGCCAGCCCTGCTTCTTGGCGAGCTCGACAACTGCACCGATGGCGCTCCTGGCCTTGTCCTTCGGATAGGCGGCGGTCAGGCCCCGCCCGTCGTCGGCGATGAACTGGCCATTGCCGAGATCGATCACGACGGCATCAAGCGTGACCTGCACGCCGCTGTGGGCCACCTTGCGGCCGCTCTCCGCCATCATCTCGCGGTAGAGCTCCGCCATCTCTTCCATGGCGGCGAGCAGCTTCTGGTCCAGCGCGCGCTTGCGCTTCTCGATCTCGCTCTTGTTGCCTTCGACCGTCGGCAGGTCATGGATGGCCTTCCGGATCGGGAGCATTTTCGCCCGGACCTCGCGGAAGCGGGCTGCATAGGTTGGCTTCTCGCCCTGAGGCTTCATCGCCTCCGGCTTCTCGGCGGACTTGTCCGCAGTCGCCTTATCGCCTCCCGCCTCCTGGCCTGCCGCCTCCGACTTGGCGTCT
>Ga0196963_10001960_pt1 | contig 12941 bp, 14 predicted proteins | sample S1_5metaG_FD_148600 | JGI IMG/M metagenome (GOLD analysis project Ga0196963, IMG submission 148600) | Soil microbial communities from Anza Borrego desert, Southern California, United States - S1_5 | ecosystem: Environmental > Terrestrial > Soil > Desert | place: USA: California | collected... | reverse complement strand
GGCGAACCCGACGAGCGCGGCGAGGCCGATGAGCTGGCCCCAGATCGAGAGCACGTTGCCGAGCAGCAGGCCGAACACGGCGTTGGCGTAGAGCAGGAAGACCGCGATCTGCAGCGTCTGGGGTTGCGTCGGGTTCGTCCACCGGCGGGTCTCCATGCCTGACAGTGTGGCAGCGCTCGTGCTGAGCGCGGGATCCGGGACCCGCCTGCGGCCGCTGTCGGCGGTCCGGCCCAAGCCGCTGTGCACCGTCGGCGGCGTGGCGCTCCTCGACCTCGCGCTCGGTCGGGTGGCGGCGCTGGCGCCCTCGGTGGCCGTGAACGTCCGGCACCACGCCGAGGCGGTGGCGGCGCACGTGGCGGGTCGGGGCGTGCACGTGAGCGACGAGCGGGCCCACCCGGAGCCGCTCGGGACGGCGGGGGCGGTGGCGGCGCTGCGGCCGTGGCTCGACGGGCGCGCCGTGCTGGTGGTCAACGGGGACACGTGGACCGACGTGGCGCTCGAGCCGCTGCTCGACGGCTGGGACGGCGAGCGGGTCCGGGTGCTGGTGCACGGCCCGCCCGGGACCGAGCTCGTGCCCGGCGCCGGCATCGTCGCGTCGCTCGTGCCCGCCGCCGACGTGGCGGCGCTGCCACTGGCGCCGCTCGGGCTCAGCAACGGCTTGTGGTGGCCGGCCCAGCGGGAGGGGCGGCTCGACTCCCTCGCCGGCGACGGGCGGTTCCTGCCGTGCGACACGCCGCGCGACTACCTCGCCGCCAACCTCCAGGCGAGCGGCGGCGAGTCGGTGCTCGAGCCGGGTGCGCGCGTCGAGCCGGGTGCCGAGGTCGTGCGCAGCGTCGTGTGGCGGGATGCCGTCGTGCCCGCGGGTGAGGTGCTCGTCGACGCCGTTCGCTACCTGGGCTCGTCGACGGTGCTCGTCAGGTGAACGGCACGACCTCGACGATGGCGTCGCGGTCGAGCGTGCCGTAGAGGTGCGGGAAGCCGTTCTCGATCCGGATCTCGCCGACGAGGCGATCGGGGTCGACGGTGGCGAGCAGGAGATCGGTCCGACCGCGGTAGTGCTCGTCGGCGGCGGTGCGCACCTGGTGCTCGTAGGAGAGGTGCACGAAGCCCTCGCCGTCGTCGGAGCGGGGGAGCGCGACCAGCTCTGCGTCGTCGGTGATCCGATAGAGCACTAGGACAGCTCCACGGCGGTGGCGCGCAGCTGACCGCACGCGGCGTCGATCGAGGTGCCGCGGTTCTGGCGCACCGTCGCGTTGGCGCCGAGCGTGCGGAGCAGGTCGCGGAACTCGCGCACGCGCTGCGGGGTCGAGCCCGGCGTGTCGTAGTCGGTGGTGGGGTTGAGCGGGATGAGGTTGACGTGGGCGCGCAGCGAGCGAGCGATCTCGGCCAGCTCCCGTGCGTCGGTGTCGCGGTCGTTGACGCCGGCGATGAGCGCCCACTCGAAGCTGAGACGCCGGTTCTTCGCTCGCAGGTACTCCTCGCACGCGGCGACGAGGGCCGACAGCGGGTAGCGGCGGTTGATCGGCACCAGCTCGTCGCGCAGCTCGTCGTTGGCGGCGTGCAGCGACACCGCCAGGTTCACGGGCAGGTCCTCGGCGGCGAGCCGCTTGATCCCGGGCACGATGCCGACCGTCGAGAGCGTGAGGTGGCGGGCGGACAGCCCGAGGTCGTCGTGCAGGCGGCGGACCGCGGCCCACACGCGGTCGTAGTTGGCGAGCGGCTCACCCATGCCCATGAAGACGACGTTGCCGAGGCGGCGCGTCGGCTTGGCGGCGCGGGCGGCGTGCACGACCTGCTCGACGATCTCGCCGGCACTGAGGTTGCGGTCGAAGCCCGCCTGCCCCGTGGCGCAGAACCCGCAGCCCATCGCGCACCCGGCCTGGGTCGAGACGCACACCGTGCTGCGGTCGGCGTAATGCATCAGCACGGTCTCCACGAGCGCGCCGTCGTGCAGCCGCCAGAGCCACTTGACGGTGTCGCCGCCGTCGCTGGTGCGCTCGGTGACCGCGTCGAGGGCGAGGGGCAGGGCGTCGTCGAGCGTGGCGCGGAGTGCGACGGGGAGCATCGTCATCTCCGACGGCGTGCGCAGCGCGTTGAGCGCGTCCCAGACCTGGTTGACCCGGTAGCCCGGCTCGTCGGCCAGCAGCGCGGCGACGTCGGCTCTGGTCGCGTCGTATCGGCTGGGCACGGGACCAGGCTAGGTACGGTGGTCGCGTGTCCGTCGCGCCCACGCCGGAGCACCACCACCGTGACGTCACCGGCGGCGCGGCGCGGGCGGCCGTGTTCGGTGTGTCCGACGGCCTCGTGTCGAACGTCGGGCTGATCCTCGGCGTCGCCGGTGCCTCGGCGTCGTCCGGCGTCGTCCGGGTCGCCGGTCTCGCCGGGCTCGTCGCCGGGGCGATCTCGATGGCCGCCGGTGAGTACAACTCGATGCGGGTGCAGACCGAGCTGCTCGAGCGGGAGCTGGCCATCGAGCGGCGCGAGCTGCGCCGCAACCCGCACGTCGAGACGGTGGAGCTCGCGCTGATCTACCAGTCGCGCGGCATGGATCCCGACCGTGCCCGCGAGCTCGCCGAGGCGACGATGGCCGATCCCGAGCAGGCGCTGCAGGCACACGCCCGGGAGGAGCTCGGGATCGACCCCGACGAGCTGGGGTCACCGGTGCAGGCGGCGGTGTCGTCCTTCTTCTCCTTCGGCCTGGGTGCCCTCGTGCCTCTGGTGCCGTGGCTGTTCGGGTCGGGCGACGCCGCCACCGTGGCCACGGTGGCCGTCGCCGTCGTGTGCGCCGCGGTCGTGGGCGCGGTCGTGTCGCGCTTCACCGAGCGCAACCGGCTGGCGACCGTGCTCCGCCAGATCGCCTTCACCGCCGTGCCCGCCTCCGTGACCTACGCCATCGGTTCGGTGGTGGGAATCGGCGTCTAGCCCCAGGGCTTACGACGCGGGGTCGATCGGCGTGACGGTGCCCAGCGCCGACTCGATGCGCTCGGCGGCGTCGAGGGCAAGGTCGTCGCGCCAGAGGTCGGCGTAGACCTGGACGCCGAGCGGCAGGCCGGTGTCGCCGTCGACCCCGGTCGGGACCGCGACGCCAGGGATGCCCAGCAGGTTGCCGGGGAGGATGAACGGCAGCCGGCCGAGGGTGACCTCCACCCCGGCGCCGTCGGGCGCGATGTCGGCGTCGTGCGGGAACTGCACGTCGCACCACGTCGGCCCGACGACGACGGGATGGTCGGCGAAGAACGCCGACCACTCGCGCTGCAGGCGATGGCGCTCGACGAACGCGACGGCGGGCGGCGGCGCCGGGATCTCCACGAGCGATTGGAGCAGCCCGACCGCCGCCGGCGACATCACGCCGCCGACGAGCGGGAGCATGTCCTCGACGCCGAGCTTCATCATCGCGATCCACACCTCGCCGATGGTCGCCACGCCGGGCGGCGTCGCCTCGACGACCTTCCACCCGTCGGCCTCCAGCGCCGCCCCCGCTCGCCGGATGGCGTCGACGAACGACGGCGGCAGGCCGGGCAGGTCGACGGCGAGCGCCGCCACCCGCACGTCGACCGGCGGGCCCTCCAGCGCCACCGACACCGAGCGCGGGTCACGCACGTGACGGCCGTTCAGCACCGACAGGCCGAGCCGCACGTCGGCGATGCACCGCGCCATGGGCCCGTCGGTCGCCATCACCTGCGCGGCAGCCATCGGGTCGATCGGCGGGATCGCGGATGCCTGCGGCACCCGCCCGTGCGTGGGCTTGATGGCCGTCGTCCCGCAGCAGAACGACGGGTTGCGCAGCGACCCACCGATGTCGTTGCCCAGACCGATCGGCGTCATGCCCGATGCCAGCGCCGCCCCCTCGCCGCCCGAGGAGCCGCCGGCGCACACGAGCGGCGACCACGGGTTGTTCGTGCGCCCCCGCAGCGGGTTGTCGGTGGAGATGCGCATCCCGAACTCCGGCAGGTTCGTGCGCGCCAGCGGGATCGCGCCCGCCGCCTTCATGCGCTCGACGATCGGGGCGTCAACCGGTGGCACGGCGTCGACCATGGCGGGCACGCCCTGGGTCGTCGCCGACCCGACGGCGTCGATGTTCTCCTTGATCGTGAACGGCACCCCGTGGAGGGGACCGCGCCCGGCGGACGGCACCGTGTCGGCGGCCCGCGCCGCGTCGAGCGCCGTCTCCGCCAGCACGACGGTCACCGCGTTCACGCTGGGGTTCACCGCCGCGATGCGGTCGAGGTGGGCCTGCACCACCTCCACCGACGACACCGACCCGGCGCGGATCAGCGCCGCCAGCTCACCCGCACCCTTGCGCCACAGCTCGTCAGAGGCCATGCGCGCAGCCTGCTACGTCAGACGTCTCCCGTGTACGCGCGGTCGATGTGGTTCTCGGTGAACCCGAGGTGCTCGTACAGCTTCCGTGCTGCCTCGTTGCCGGCGTCGACGTAGAGCATCCCCCAGTCGACGCCCGCAATCCGGTGCAGGTGGTCGAGGCCGGCGAGGACGAGCGACCGGCCGAGGCCGCGACCGTGGAACGCGGGGTCGACGGCGATCACGTAGATCTCGCCGAGCGGCGGCACGTGCGACGCGTGCACCTTCGTCCAGCAGAACCCGGCGAGCTCGCCTTCGGGCGTCTCGTGGAGCAGGAAGCCCTCGGGCGAGAACCACGGCTCGCGCTCACGCGCCTCGACGTCGGCCCGTGTCCACCCGCCCTGCTCCGGGTGCCACTCGAACGCGCGGTTGTTCACCTCGAGCCACGCGTCCTCGTCGCGGCCGACCACGAAGGGCCGCAGCGCGATCGGCTCCCACGACTCGTGCACCGGCAGCGGGACGCGCAGCTGCAGCAGGTCGCGGCCTCGCGTCAGCCCGACCGATGCGGCCACCTCGTCGTGGGTCGCGGTCGGCTGGTGCACCCACAGGTGGACGTGGCCGCCGCCGGACTCGCGGATGAGGTCGAGCGCGGCGGTCAGCAGCTCGGGTGCGATCGACCGGGCGTCGTACCGGTGGTGGGGGTCGATGGCGAGGTCGAGGGCCCACGACCGCTCGCGGCCCCGCGAGACCTGGGCGTAGGCAACCGGGTGGTCATGGCCGGGCTCCCACGCCACGAGTCCTGCGAAGGACTCCCGCCCGCCCTCGGCCATGTCGAGCCACCGGTGCTCGTCGACCGGCGGGTGACCGTCGGCGTGCTCGGCGACGTGGAGCAGGTGGGCGACCGCCGCCAGGTCGTGCTCGTCGAGCTGCCGCTTGATCTCGAGTCGCCGCACGGGCCCTACCGTAAATCGCCGTGGGCAAGCCGAGATCAGCGAAGGGTCGGGCGCGGGAGACCTTCGTCCGCCTGAGCGAGCTCTACCCCGGCTCGGCCAAGGAGCTGTGCGAGCTCGACCACGAGGATGCGTTCCAGCTCACGACGGCGACGATCCTCTCGGCCCAGACCACCGACGCCCGGGTGAACATGGTGACGCCCGAGCTGTTCCGCCGCTGGCCCGACGCCAAGGCGCTGGCCGAGGCCGACACCACCGAGGTCGAGACCGTCCTGCAGTCGACCGGCTTCTACCGGCAGAAGACCAAGTCGGTGCAGGGCATGGCCCGCCGGCTGCTCGAGGACTTCGACGGTGAGGTGCCCACCGCGCTCGAGGACCTCGTCACCCTGCCCGGGGTCGGGCGCAAGACGGCCAACGTCATCCGCAGCGTCGGCCACGACCTGCCGGGCCTGCCGGTCGACACGCACGTGCTCCGGCTCTCCAAGCGGCTCGGGCTCACGAGCGAGGTCGACCCGGTGAAGGTCGAGCGCGACCTCAACGCGCTCCTGCCCCCGACGGACTGGGGCCTGTTCAGCGAGCGGGTGATCCTGCACGGCCGGCGCGTGTGCGATGCACGCAAGCCCAAGTGCGACGAGTGCGTCCTGAACGACTTCTGCCCGAGCGCGTTCAGAGCAGGACGTTGACCACGGTGTCGAGCCGGCGCCGCGCCCCCTGCAGCGCCCGCTCGACGTCGAACAGCGTCGTCGCCAGGTCCTCGCGCGCCGTGCCGGAGAACTGCTCGGCGGTGGCGGCGATGCGCTTCGTGAGCGCCTCGAGGTCGTTGCTGATGGACGAGAGCTCCGGTCCCGCTGACATCTCTTCGGTCTACCCGATACCTCGCACCTAGGCTCGTTCGGTGCTCACCCGGCTCGACGTGCGAGGGCAGACGGCGCCGGTCCTGCCGCGCCCGTCGGCGGGAGGCGACGAGCCCCTCGACGCGGTCAAGGCGATCCTCGCCGAGGTGCGCGCCGGCGGCGACGGCGCCGTGCGCGACCTCACGGCGCGCTTCGACGGCATCGATCGGCCCGTGGCGGCGATCACCACCGCCGGGGCGGTCGACCGCATCCCGGCCGACCTGCGTGAGGCGCTCACCGTCGCGGCCGGCAACATCCGCGCCTACCACGAGGCCCAGCGGCACGACGACGAGACCGCGCACGAGCGCGACGGCATCGTGGTGCGCGAGCTGCGCCGGCCGGTCGAGCGCGCCGGCTGCTACGCGCCCGGCGGCCGCGCCCTCTACCCCTCGACCGTGCTCATGACCGCCATCCCGGCACGCGTCGCCGGCGTGGCCGAGGTCGTCCTGTGCGTCCCGCCCCGCAAGGACGGCACGCTGCCCGACGAGGTCCTCGCGGCCGCCGCCATCGCCGAGGTCGACGAGGTCTACGCCATCGGCGGTGCGCAGGCCGTCGGCGCCATGGCCTACGGCACCGAGACCATCCGTCCCGTCGACGTGATCGTCGGCCCCGGCAACGTGTACGTCGCGCTGGCCAAGCGCGAGGTCGCCGGCGTGGTCGGCGTGCCGTCGAGCTTCGCCGGCCCCAGCGAGGTCGTCGTGGTCGGCGACGGCAGCGTGCGCCCGCAGCTGGCGGCCATCGACGTCGTGCTCCAGGCCGAGCACGGGCCCGACGGGCTGGCGTGGCTCGTGACGTGGGACGAGGCGTACGCCGATCTCGTCACCGCCGAGGTCACGCGCATCGTCGAGGCGTCACCCCGCCGCGCCGAGATCGAGTCGACGCTGCACGAGGGGGGCTACGCCGTGATCGTCGACGGCCCCGAGCAGGCCCTCGACGTCGCCAACCGCATCGCGCCCGAGCACCTCGAGCTGCTCGTCGACGATCCCGACGCGCTGCTCCCGCTCGTGAAGCACGCCGGCGCCGTGTTCTGCGGTCCGTGGGCACCGGCGTCGGTGGGGGACTACCTCGCCGGGCCCAACCACGTGCTGCCGACGTTCGGATCGGCGCGGTTCTCCGAGGCGCTCCGCGTGGACGACTTCGTGAAGCACGTGCACGTGGTGACGCTCGATCGCGCCGCGCTCGACAAGGTGGCGCCGCACGTGGCCGCCCTGGCGCGCGCCGAGGGTCTGGTGGCGCACGCCGAGTCCGTCGAGCTGAGGACGCAGGGCTGATGCGCGACCGTCCGAAGGTCCGCGACGACCTGGTCGCGCTCGAGGGCTACCACTCGCCGCAGGTCGACGTCCGCGTCCGGCTGAACACGAACGAGGCGCCGAGCGGGCCACCGCAGGCGTTCAAGGACGCCCTCGCCGCCGAGCTGAGCCGGGTGGAGTGGCACCGGTATCCCGACCGCGCCGCCACCGAGCTGCGCGAGGGCATCGCCGCGCTCCACAACGTCCCCGTCGACCAGGTCTTCGTCGCCAACGGCTCGAACGAGGTCATCCAGACGCTGTGCCTCGCGTACGGCGGCGCCGGACGCTCGTGCGCGCTGTTCGAGCCGACGTACCTCATGCACGCGCAGATCGCGTCGGTCGCGGGGACGAGCGTGGTGCTCGGCCAGCGCGCCGAGGACCTCTCGCTCGACGTCGACGAGGTCAAGCGCGTGCTCTCCCGTTCGTCCCCGTCGATCACCTTCCTCTGCTCGCCGAACAACCCGACCGGCATGGTCGAGCCGCCAGAGGCGGTCAAGGAGGTCGCCGACCTCGTGCCCGGCCTGCTCGTCGTCGACGAGGCGTACGGCCAGTTCGCCGAGTGGTCGGCGCTCGAGCTCGTCGACGAGGACCGCCCGCTCGTCGTCACCCGCACGTACTCCAAGACGTGGTCGATGGCCGGCGCCCGGCTGGGCTACCTCGTCGCGCCGTCGTGGCTCGTGGCCGAGCTCGAGAAGGTCGTGCTCCCGTACCACCTCGACGTGGCCAAGCAGATCGCCGGTCGCGTCGCGCTCCGCTTCGTCGACGAGATGAACGAGCGCGTGGCCGCGCTGGTCGCCGAGCGGGAGCGGCTGGTGGCGCGGCTGTCGACGTTGCCGGTGACGGTGTGGCCCTCGGGCGCCAACTTCGTGCTGTTCCGGCCCGAGACCAAGCCGGGCCGCGAGGTGTGGCAGGCGCTGCTGGACCGCTCGATCCTCGTGCGCGACACGAGCGGCTGGCCGCGCCTGGACGGCTGCCTGCGGGTCACGATCGGCACCGCCGAGGAGGACGACGCGTTCCTCGACGCCCTGGAGGAGATCCTGTGAGGACCGCGACCCGCGAGCGCACGACCAAGGAGACGTCGATCCGCATCGCGCTCGACGTCGACGGCGGCGGCACCGAGGTCGAGTGCTCGACCGGGCTGCCCTTCTTCGACCACATGCTCACCCAGATCGGCAAGCACGGTGGGTTCGACCTCAGTGTGCAGGCCACCGGTGACCTCGAGGTCGACGGCCACCACACCGTCGAGGACGTCGGCATCGCGCTCGGCGAGGTGTTCGCCGAAGCCCTCGGCGACAAGGCCGGCGTCCGGCGGTTCGCGTCCGGCCTCTACCCCCTCGACGAGGCGATCGCCGAGGTCGCCCTCGACCTGTCGGGGCGGCCGTACTTCGTGTGGGACGTTCCCATCGGTGAGGTGCTCCCGCTGGGCAACCCGCCGTTCGACCCGCAGATGGCCGAGCACTTCTGGCAGTCCTTCGCCACCGCCGCCGGCATCACGCTGCACGTGCGCCTGAAGGCCGGCAAGAACACCCACCACATCGTCGAGTGCGTGTTCAAGGGCGTGTCCCGCTGCCTTCGCGACGCCGTGCGCGTCGAGGGTGGCGGGGTGCCGTCGACCAAGGGCGTGCTGTGAGCGCGCCGCTGGTCGCCGTCCTCGACTACGGGATCGGCAACCTCCGCTCGGCGCAGAAGGCGCTGCAGCGCGTCGGCGCCGACGCCCGGCTGACCGCCGATCCCGCCGAGATCGAAGCCGCCGCCGGCGTCGTGCTGCCCGGCGTCGGCGCGTTCGGCAAGTGCATGGAGGCGCTGCGCGAGTGCAAGCTCGACAAGCTCGCCCTCGATGCCATCGGGGCCGGCGTGCCGTTCATGGGGATCTGCGTCGGCATGCAGCTGCTCTACGAAGGATCGGACGAGAACCCCGACGCCGTCGGCCTCGGCGCGCTGCGCGGCCGCATCCGCGCGCTGCCCGACGACGTGAAGCGACCGCAGATGCAGTGGAACGTGCTGCAGCGCGTGCGCGACAGCGAGATGCTGCGCGGCCTCGACGATCCTGTCTGGGTGTACTTCGTCCACTCGTACGCGGCCGAGGCCACCGACGACGTGGTCGCCACGTGCGACTACGGCGGGCCGGCGATCGCCGCCGTCGAGCGCGGCCGCCTGTGGGCGACGCAGTTCCACCCCGAGAAGTCGGGGTCGGCGGGCATGGCCATCCTGTCGAGGTTCGTCGAGTCGCTCTGATGGAGCTGTATCCGGCGATCGACATCCGGGACGGTCGCTGCGTTCGCCTGCACCAGGGCGACTATGCGCAGGAGACGGTCTACGACGCCGACCCCGTCGCGGTGGCGCAGGCGTTCGCGGCCGCCGGCGCGCCGTGGATCCACGTCGTCGACCTCGACGCCGCCCGCACCGGCACGCAGACGTCGCGTGCGCTGATCGGGCGGATCGCGGCGGCCGTGGCCGTGCCGGTGGAGACCGGGGGCGGCGTGCGGACCGAGCGCGACGTCGACGAGCTCGTCGACCTCGGGCTGGCGCGGGTCGTGCTCGGCACCGCGGCGATGCAGGACCCGGCGCTGGTGGCGCGCTGCGCCGGACGTCACCCCGGGCGCGTCGCCGTGGGCCTCGACACGCGGCACGGCGAGATCGCGGTGCACGGCTGGACCGCCGGCACGGGCGAGCAGGTCATCGACGTGCTGCCGCGCTTCGAGGACGCCGGCGCCGCCGCCCTCATCGTGACCGAGATCTCGCGGGACGCGACGATGGAGGGCCCCGACGTGGCCGCCTACGAGCGGCTGGTGGCGGCGACGTCGATCCCGGTCGTGGCCAGCGGCGGCGTCGGGACGCTCGAGCACCTGCGCGCCCTGCGGCCGCTGCCCCTGGCCGGCGTGATCGTGGGCAAGGCGATCTACGAGCGTCGCTTCACGATCGAGGAGGCCATCGCTGCCCTCGGGTGAGGTGCCCGCCGCGCTCGGCGTCGTCGGTGCCGAGCCCATTCCCGGAGGCCGGGTCGCGCGCGTGTGGCGGGCGACGCGGGACGGTGCACCGGTCGTGGTGCGCCAGTCGCCGTGGTTCCGCACGGCCGAGGAGGTCGACTACGAGCTCACCGTCCTGCGTGCGCTGCGCGCCGCCGGGCTGCCGGTGGCGGGTCCCGTCGCCGATGCGGTCGTCGACGGCGGCACGGTGTGGACGGCGTTCGAGTGGGCCGACGGCTCGCACGCGTCGCCAGCGGACGCCGACGCCGCGTCGATGGGGGCGCTGCTGGCCGACCTGCACGAAGCCACCGCGGCCCTCGTGCCCACGCTCGGCCAGCGGCCGCACTGGTGCCGCGTCGACCAGTTCTTCACGCACCCGCGCGCCGGCGGGACGCTCACCCTCGAGGAGGCGCTGGCCGACTTCGAGGCGAAGCTCGGTGCCCCGGCCCGCCGGCTCGGCGACTTCGCCCGCGCCGTGCACGAGCGACTCGTCGCCGCGTCGTGCGAGCGGCTGCCGCAGGTCGTCGCCCACGGCGACTTCGGGCCCCACCAGGTCCTCGTCGAGCGCGGGGGCATGGTCGTCCTCGACTGGGACTTCTGCCACCTCGACCTGCGGGCCGCCGACATCGCCATCGGCTCTTCCTTCACGCGTCCTGAGATGGCGCGGGTCGGCGCCTACGTCGGCGCCTACGACGCGATCGCGCCGCTCGGCGCCGACGAGGTCGAGCTGCTCGGCGACCTGCGGCGGGCGTTCCACCTCAACAACCTCGCCAACCAGGTGTGCGCGCTGTGGGTCAACGGCATCGCGATCGACGCGCCGCTCGCCGTCATCAGCGAGCGCCTCGAGCGCGAGCAGTGGTGGGGACCGCTGCTCGTCGAGGGTGCGCGACGCCGGAGCTCGCGCACGGCGCCTCCACCGATCGAGAGCGACCTCGACGTCGCCAACGAGCTCGCCGATCGCGCCGCGGTCGTCGCGTCGCACTTCTTCACGCTGGGCGTCGTGGCCCGGCTGAAGGACGACTCGTCGCCCGTCACCGACGCCGACCAGGCCGTCGAGCTGGCACTGCGAGCGTCGCTGGCGATGCTGCGGCCGGACGACTCGATCCTCGGCGAGGAGATGGGCGCGACGGGGACGTCGTCGCGGACGTGGGTGCTCGATCCCATCGACGGCACGAGCTCGTTCGTGCGCGGCGACCCGTCCTGGTTCGTCAACGTCGCGCTGATGGACGGCGACGAGGTGGTCGTCGCCGTCGTCGACGCTCCCGCGCGGTCGACGCGCTGGGAGGCCACCGCCGGCGGCGGCACGTTCGAGATCGACGCTGCGGGCGCCCGCCGCCGCCTGTCGATGTCGACCAACGGCGCCGTCGACGGCGCCCTCGTGCACCACTACCCGGCGGCCGTCGCCGAGCGGCTGCCCGCCGGTGTCGTCGTGCCCGACGAGCGATCGAACCTGCCACTGGTCGAGCTCGTGCGCGGGGAGATCGACGCCTTCTACGTCGACTGCTGCCAGATCTGGGACCACGCCCCGTGGGTGCTGCTCGTGCGCGAGGCCGGCGGAGCGTTCACCGACCACGAGGGCGGCCACTCACCCGCCAAGCGCGGCGGCCTCTACTCCAACGCGCCGGTGCACGAGGCGCTGCGCGCCGCGATCAGGCCGACGCGATCAACCTGACGAGCTCGTGCCGGCGCTCCCATCGTCGCCGCAGCTTCGGGAGGTTGGCGTCGAGCCACGCCCGGTCGTCGCCGAACCAGCGGGCGCGGGCGAGGGCGGTGCCGAAGATGCCGGCGACCGCGCGGTCGTCGGTCGGGCCCCGGGTGCCGCCGGCGTCGAGGTAGGCGCGCACGATCGCGCGCACCGTCTCCTCGTCGGGATCCTCGGTCCGCTCCCGGCCGCGGCCGGCGCGGTTGCGGCCGAGGTCGAATGCCGCCCTGGTCACCTCCCACCACGGTCGCACCCGCCCGGCAAGGTCCCAGTCGACGAGGCGGGGCGTGCCGTCGCCGTCGAGGAGCACGTTGAGGCCGTGGATGTCGCGGTGCGAGCCGACGACGTGCTCGTCGTCGCGTGCGGCGGCGTCGACGAGCTCGGCCATGGCCGCGAACACGTCGATCTCCCAGTGGGTGACGCCGCGGGTGTCACCCCACACGTCCTGCTCGGGCTCCGGCGGCGCGTCGATCGTGTGGAGCACGGCGAGCGTGCGGCCGGCCCACTGGCTCACGTCCTCCTGGGTGAGCTCGCGGCCGTCGATCCAGCGGTGGACGCTGGCGATCACGGTGTCGGCCACGGGTTCGGCGAGAGCGACGGGCTCGGCCATGGCGACGCCGCGCTCCCTGGCATCGCGCTCGATCGTGGCCGCACCCCGGAGCTGGTCGACCTGGCCGGGCCAGTCGTCGATTGGGAACGCCTTGAGGTGGAAGCGACCGCTCGTCGTCTCGAGCTTCGCGATCAGCACGTTGCGGCTCTCGCTCAGCCGCCTGAGGCCGAGGACCCGGCCGAGTCCGATCGTCTGGGCGACGAGGCCCGCGACCTCGTCATCGTCCTGGAGG
>Ga0196963_10001958_pt1 | contig 12947 bp, 9 predicted proteins | sample S1_5metaG_FD_148600 | JGI IMG/M metagenome (GOLD analysis project Ga0196963, IMG submission 148600) | Soil microbial communities from Anza Borrego desert, Southern California, United States - S1_5 | ecosystem: Environmental > Terrestrial > Soil > Desert | place: USA: California | collected... | reverse complement strand
GCGCGCGAGAAGCTCGACAACCTGGTGTTCGTCATCAACTGCAACCTGCAGCGCCTGGATGGCCCGGTGCGCGGCAACGGCAAGATCATCCAGGAGCTCGAGGGCGAATTCCGCGGCGCCGGGTGGAACGTGATCAAGCTCGTCTGGGGCAGCTACTGGGACCCGCTGCTCGCGCGCGACAAGGAAGGCATCCTGCGCCGCGTGATGATGGAAGTCGTCGACGGCGATTACCAGGCCATGAAGGCCAACGACGGCGCCTACGTGCGCAAGCACTTCTTCGGCCGCCATCCCAAGCTGCTGGAGATGGTCGCGAAGATGAGCGACGAGGACATCTGGCGCCTGCAGCGCGGCGGCCACGACCCGCAGAAGGTCTATGCGGCCTACCACAAGGCCGTGAACACCAAGGGCCAGCCGACGGTGCTGCTGGTGAAGACCGTCAAGGGCTTCGGCATGGGCAAGGCGGCGGAAGGCAAGAACACCGCGCACCAGGCCAAGAAGCTGACGGACGACGACATCAAGGCGATGCGCGATCGTTTCAACATCCCCATCAGCGACGAGCAGCTCGCCAAGGACATCCCGTTCTACAAGCCGGCCAACGACACGCCGGAGATGAAGTACCTGTTCGAGCGCCGCAAGGCCCTGGGCGGCTACCTGCCGCAGCGCCGGCCGAAAGCCGACGAGCAGCTGGCCGTGCCGCCGCTGGAGACCTTCAAGGCCGTGCTGGAACCCACCGCGGAAGGCCGCGAGATCAGCACCACGCAGGCCTACGTGCGCTTCCTGACCACGCTGCTTCGTGACAAGCAGCTCGGCCCGCGCACGGTGCCGATCCTGGTCGACGAGGCGCGCACCTTCGGCATGGAGGGCCTGTTCCGCCAGATCGGCATCTACAACCCCGAAGGGCAGAAGTACACGCCGGTCGATAAGGACCAGGTCATGTACTACAAGGAAGACAAGGCCGGCCAGATCCTGCAGGAAGGCATCAACGAGGCGGGCGGCATGAGCTCGTGGATCGCCGCGGCGACGTCGTACTCGACGAACAACCGCATCATGATCCCGTTCTACGTCTACTACTCGATGTTCGGCTTCCAGCGCATCGGCGACCTGGCGTGGGCGGCGGGCGACATGCAGGCGCGTGGCTTCCTGCTGGGCGGCACTTCGGGCCGCACGACGTTGAACGGCGAAGGTCTGCAGCATGAAGACGGCCACAGCCACATCCTGGCCGGCACGATCCCGAACTGCGTGACCTACGACCCCACCTTCGCGCATGAGGTGGCCGTGATCATGCAGCACGGCCTGAAGCGCATGGTCGAGAAGCAGGACAACGTCTTCTACTACCTCACGCTGCTGAACGAGAACTACCCGATGCCCGGCCTCATCGCCGGCACCGAAGAGCAGATCATCAAGGGCATGTACCTGCTGCAGGACGCCAAGCCCAAGGCCAAGCAGCCGGTGGTGAACCTGCTGGGCTCGGGCACCATCCTGCGCGAGTCGATGGCCGCCAAGGAACTGCTGGAAGCCGATTGGGGCGTGGCCGCCAAGGTGTGGAGCTGCCCGAGCTTCAACGAGATGGCGCGCGACGGCCAGAACTGCGAACGCCACAACCTGCTGCACCCGACCGAGACGCCGCAGGTGCCCTTCATCACGCAGCAGCTCGAGAGGCACGCCGGCCCGGTCATCGCATCGACCGACTACATGAAGAACTACTGCGAGCAGGTGCGTCCCTTCCTGCCCAAGGGCCGCTCATTCAAGGTGTTGGGCACCGATGGCTTCGGCCGGAGCGACTTCCGCAGCAAGCTGCGCGAGCACTTCGAGGTGAACCGCCACTTCATCGTCGTCGCGGCGCTGAAGACGCTGGCCGACGAAGGCACCGTGCCGGCCGCCAAGGCGGCCGAGGCCATCAAGAAGTACGGCATCAATCCGGACAAGATCAACCCGCTCTACGCATAACTCGAACCGCGGAGACAACAGCCATGGCATTGGTGGAAGTGAAGGTTCCGGACATCGGCGACTTCAAGGACGTCGCGGTGATCGAGCTGCTGGTCAAGCCCGGCGACACGGTGAAGGCCGAGCAGAGCCTGGTCACGGTGGAGTCGGACAAGGCGTCGATGGAGATTCCATCGAGCCACTCCGGCGTCGTCAAGGAACTGAAGGTCGCGATCGGCGACAAGGTCAACGAGGGCACGCTGCTGCTGATGCTCGAAGCCGAAGGCGGTGCCGCGGCGCCCGCCCCGGGACCCGCGCCTGCGGCGGCTGCTCCGGCACCGGCGCCCGCGCAGGCCGCTGCGCCGGCCCCCGTGCTGGCTGCCTCCGGTGGTTTGGTCGACGTGCTGGTGCCCGACATCGGCGACTTCGACTCGGTCGCCGTGATCGAGGTGCTGGTCAAGCCCGGCGACACGGTCAAGGTCGAGCAGAGCCTGATCACCGTGGAGTCCGACAAGGCCTCGATGGAGATCCCGTCCTCGCACGCCGGTGTCGTCAAGGAAGTGAAGGTCAAGCTCGGCGACAAGGTGTCGAAGGGTTCGCTGGTGGCCGTCGTCGAGGCCGCGGGCGGCGCCCCCGCCGCTGCGCCGGCCGCTGCCGCGGCAGCGCCCGCACCGGCCATGGCGGCGGCACCTGCGACGCCCGCTGCGCCCGCCGCGGCACCGGCCGAACGGACGTCACCCACCGCGGCACTGCCGCCGCACGAGCCCACGGCGCCGAAGGGCACGCTGCCCCACGCGTCGCCGACGATCCGCCGCTTCGCGCGCGAGCTCGGCGTGCCGCTCGACGAAGTCAAGGGGTCGGGTCCGAAGGGCCGCATCACCCAGGAGGATCTGCAGGGCTTCGTGAAGAACGTGATGGCCGGCGCGGTGCAGACCGCGGCGCAGAAGGCCAAGGCGCCTGCGGGCGCTGCCGCCACGGGCGGTGCGTTCCCCGGCCTGCTGCCCTGGCCGCAGGTGGACTTCACGAAATTCGGCCCGGTCGAGCGCCGTGACCTGTCGCGCATCAAGAAGATCTCCGGCGCCAACCTGCACCGCAACTGGGTCGTGATCCCGCACGTCACGAACCACGACGACGCCGACATCACCGACCTCGAGGCCTTCCGCGTCCAGCTGAACAAGGAGAACGAGAAGTCCGGCGTCAAGGTGACGATGCTGGCCTTCCTGATCAAGGCCTCGGTCGCGGCGCTGAAGAAGTTCCCGGAGTTCAACAGTTCGCTCGATGGTGAGCAGCTGGTGATGAAGAACTACTTCCACATCGGCTTCGCGGCGGACACGCCGAACGGGCTGGTGGTGCCGGTGATCAAGGACGCCGACAAGAAGGGCGTGCTGCAGATCAGCCAGGAGATGAGCGAGCTGGCCAAGAAGGCGCGCGACGGCAAGCTGGGTCCGTCGGACATGAGCGGCGGCTGCTTCTCGATCAGCTCGCTGGGCGGCATCGGCGGGCGCTACTTCACGCCGATCATCAACGCGCCGGAAGTGTCGATCCTCGGCGTCTGCAAGAGCAGCACCGAGCCGCGCTGGGACGGCAAGCAATTCGTGCCGCGGCTGATCCTGCCGCTGTCGCTGAGCTGGGACCACCGCGTGATCGACGGCGCTTCGGCCGCTCGCTTCAACGCCTATCTGGGAAGCCTGCTGGCCGACTTCCGCCGTATCCTCCTCTGACCAAGGAGGGTTCAGCATGACCACGGTGGCAGTGGCAATCCGGGGCGGCCAGGTCGCGATCGCGGCCGACGCCCTCGTGACGTTCGGCGACACCCGCCTCGCGCATGGCTACGAGGCGAACGAGAAGGTCTTCCGCATCGGCGACTCCTGGGTCGGCATGGCGGGCACGACGGCGCACTTCCCGGTGCTGCGCAAGGCGCTGGGCGGCTTGCCGCCCGAGGACCTGAAGCTGCACTCGCGCGACGAGGTGTTCGACACCTTCCTGAAGCTGCACCCGAAGCTGAAGGACCACTTCTTCCTGAACACCAAGGAAGAGGACGCCGACCCGTACGAGAGCAGCCAGTTCACGGTGCTGGTCGCCAATGCGAGCGGCATCTTCGGCGTCTACTCGTACCGCGAGGTGTTCCAGTTCGACCGCTTCTGGGCCATCGGCTCCGGGCGCAGCTTCGCGTTGGGAGCGATGTACGCGTCCTGGGACAAGGCGAAGAGCGCGCGCGAGGTGGTCGAGGCCGGCGTGCGCGCGGGCTGCGAATTCGACAAGAACTCTGCTGGACCGGTGAAGGTCCACACACTCAAGCTGAAGGGCTGAAGAGATGGCACTGATCGAAGTGAAGGTCCCGGACATCGGCGACTTCAAGGACGTCGCGGTGATCGAGCTGCTGGTGAAGCCCGGCGACGAGATCAAGGTCGAGCAGAGCCTGGTCACGGTGGAGTCGGACAAGGCATCGATGGAGATCCCGTCGAGCGCGGCCGGCGTGGTCAAGGAACTGAAGGTCGCGATCGGCGACAAGGTGAACGAAGGCTCGGTGCTGCTGACGCTCGAAGCGAGCGGGCAGTCGGCTGCCGCTGCGGCACCCGCGCCGGCCCTGGCCGCAGCCGCTCAGGCGCCGTCACCCGCTGCGGCGGCGCCGGCGCCAGCGGCCGCCAGCTACGCCGGCGGTGCCGACATCGAGTGCGACATGCTGGTGCTTGGCGCGGGGCCCGGCGGCTATTCCGCTGCTTTCCGTGCTGCGGACCTCGGCATGAAGACCGTGCTGGTCGAGCGTTTCCCGACGCTCGGCGGCGTCTGCCTGAACGTCGGCTGCATCCCGTCGAAAGCGCTGCTTCACGTGGCCGCGGTGATGGACGAGGCCAGCCACATGGCGGCGCTGGGCATCGACTTCGGCACGCCGAAGGTGGATCTGGGCAAGCTGCTCGCGCACAAGAACAAGGTGGTCGGCAAGTTGACCGGCGGCCTGGCCGCGATGGCCAAGATGCGCAAGGTCACGGTGGTGCAGGGCGTCGGTGCGTTCGCCGATCCGCACCACCTGAGCGTGACCGCCGACGACGGCAAGACGCAGACCATCCGCTTCAAGAACGCCATCATCGCGGCCGGCTCCGAGGCCGTGAAGCTGCCCTTCCTGCCCAAGGATGACCCGCGCATCGTCACCTCCACCGGCGCGCTCGAACTGCGCCAGCAGCCGAAGAAGATGCTGGTGATCGGCGGCGGCATCATCGGCCTGGAGATGGGCACGGTGTACTCCACGCTGGGGGCGCGGCTGGACGTGGTGGAGATGCTCGACGGCCTGATGCAGGGTGCCGACCGCGACCTGGTCAAGGTGTGGCAGAAGATGAACACGCCGCGCTTCGACAACATCTGGCTCAAGACCAAGACCGTCGGCGCCGAGGCGACCAAGGACGGCATCAGGGTGCAGTTCGAGAGCGTGGACGGCGCCACCAAGTCGGAGGGCCTGTACGACCTGGTGCTGCAGGCCGTCGGCCGCATTCCCAACGGCAAGAAGATCGGCGCCGACAAGGCCGGCGTCATCGTCGGCGACCGCGGTTTCATCCCGGTGGACGTGCAGATGCGTACCAACGTGCCGCACATCTTCGCCATCGGCGACATCGTCGGCCAGCCGATGCTGGCGCACAAGGCGGTGCACGAGGCGCACGTGGCGGCCGAGGTCGCATCCGGCGACAGCAAGGCGCAGTTCGACGCCCGCGTGATCCCGAGCGTGGCCTACACCGATCCGGAAGTGGCCTGGGTCGGCCTGACCGAGGATGAGGCCAAGGCGCGGGGCGTCAAGGTGAAGAAGGGCCTGTTCCCGTGGACGGCTTCGGGCCGCGCCATCGCCAACACGCGCGAAGAAGGCTTCACCAAGCTCTTGTTCGACGCGGAGTCGCACCGCATCCTCGGCGGCGGCATCGTCGGCACGCATGCCGGCGACATGATCGGCGAGATCGCGCTGGCGATCGAGATGGGCGCCGACGAGGTCGACATCGGCAAGACCATCCACCCCCACCCGACGCTGGGCGAAAGCATCGGCATGGCGGCCGAGGTGGCGCACGGCACCTGCACCGACCTGCCGCCGCAGAAGCGCTGACACGGCGCGGCGAACGGTGCGCTCCGGCGGTGCGCCGGTGCGCACTATCGCCGCCGGGGCGGTGCGGCGGGCGGCTGCGGCCTCAAGTCGGGCCCGCCAGTGGCCGACAAGCGAGTGAGACGCGTCCCTTGCGCGACCCTCGCCATGACCATCGCCCTCGATCCCGCCGCCGTTCCTCCTGCCGACCGCCGTGCCGCAGTTGTCGCGGCATCCAACCGGCCACCCGATGCAGTCGCCGTGGGTGGCCGACCCTTGCATGCCCGCTTGCAGTGGGTGGTGTTCATCGTCGTTGCCGTGTGCCTGCTGAATGCGCTGCTGGTGCAGCAGTGGGCCGCGCGCGAAGCGCTCGTCGAGCAACTGGCCCGCCACAACCGCGAAGGTGCGGCTTGGCTGGCGCTGGCACTGAATACCGAGGCTGCACACAGCACGGACAAGCGCGACCAGTGGCTGGCCAGCCATGCCGCCGCGGCGCGGCTGCAGCTGGTGCAGCTGCGCAATGCCGAAGGCCGTGTGCTGTGGCAGCAGCGGGCGGACATCCAGCCTGCTTCGGCCCCGGACTTCTACACGGCGCTGCTGGACCTGCAGGCGCCGCCCGGCATCGCCACCCTCCGGGGTGCCGATGGCCAGCCGGCGGGCACGGTCGTCGTGTCGGCCCAGGGTGGCGACGCCGCCGACGCGCTGTGGCGCGGCTTGTGGCAGACCGCGGTGGCGCTGGCCATGCTGGGCAGTGTGGTGATGCTCGTCGCGGCCTCGGCGGCCACCCGGCTGCGCCGCGTGCTGGCTCAGGCGGTGGTGCAGGCCGATGCGTTCCGCGACGGCCGTTGCAGCCGCGCCGAATTGCCCAGCGTGCCGGAACTGCGGCCGCTGGCCGAAAGCATGAACCGCCTGGCCGATCGTGTGCAGGCGATGTACGAGGCCACCGCCGCGGACCTCGAACGCCTGCGGCGGCAGGCGCATCTCGATGCCTTGACCGGCGTGCTTCAGCGCCGCCACTTCATTGCCCGGCTGGAACAGGTGCTGAGCGGTGACCAGGCAGCCGGCCAGTGCGGCCTGCTGCTGCTGCGCCTGGCGGATCTGTCCGGCATGAACCGCCGCATCGGCCATGCCGGTGCCGACCAGGTGCTGCGCACCATCGGCCAGACCCTGCTGAGCTACCCGCACCACGCCGAGGGCTGCTTCGCCGGGCGGCTCAACGGCTCGGACTTTGCGCTGCTGCTGCCGGTCAGCGCCATGGCCGAAGAAACGGCGTCGACCTTGGTGCGTTCGCTGCGCATGCCGCTGGTGACGCTGGATGGTGCGTCTGCTGTCGCGGCCGGCGCAGTGGAGCTGCATGGACCCTGCACCGCCCAGCAGGCGCTGGCGCTGGCCGACGAGGCGCTGTGCCGCGCCGAGGCGCAGCGGCCCTTCACGGCGGTGTGCGTGAGCGATTCGCATGAACTGACGCCGTATGGCGAAGCGATGTGGCAGCAGCGCCTGGCGCTGGCCCTGGAGCAGGGTCGCGTGGCGCTGGCGGAGTTTCCGGTCTGCACCGCCGATGGCCGCGTGCTGCACCTGGACTGCCCGTTGCGGGTGCAGGTGGAGCCAGGCGGCCCCTTCGAGCCGGCATCACGCTGGCTGGCGCAGGCCGCGCGGGCGCGGCTCAGCGCCGCCATCGACGAGCGCGCCATCGAACTGGCGCTCCAGGCCATCGACGGCGATGGCCGGGCGCGCTGCGTCAATGTCTCGGCCCAATCGCTGGGCTTCAGCGATTTCATGGCGGCGGTGTCGCGCCGGCTCGAGGCTTCGCCACAGGCTGCGACGCGGTTGTGGATCGACCTGCCCGAGACGTTGGCGCTGGACCGGCCGGCCTTGGTGCAGGAAGCCTCGCGGCGTTGGCGGCCGCTGGGTGTGTACCTGGGGCTGGAGCATGCCGGCGAAGGCCTGGCCCGCATCCACCGCCTGATCGATCTCGGCCTCGACTGCGTTCGCATCGATGCGCGCTTCGTCGCCGGCCTGTCGCAGCCCGTTGCGCAGCCCGAAAGCGTGAACTACCTGCGTGGTCTGGTGCAGCTGGTGCAGAGCGTCGGCCTCTCGATCACGGCCGAAGGGGTCAGCAGCCCGTCCGACCTGGCGCTGCTGTGGAGCCTGGGTTTCGATGCCGCGACCGGTGCCGCGCTGAACGATCCGCCCAGCGTTGAGCCATCAGGCAAACACAGCGCCGCCCCGCCCGATGAGGCGACGCAGGACCACAGGGCGGTCGAGCGCGTCGCCAGCGTCAGCTGACGTCGCCGGTGTGCAGCGCGTAGTGCCCACCGTCGCGGCGGCAGGCGAAGAAGTGCTGCAGCGTCTGGCGCACGGTGCGGAACGCGATCTCGTCCCAGGGAATCTCGTGCTCGTGGAAGAGGCGGGCCTCCAGCGTCTCCGGGCCGGGATCGAGTGAGGCGTCGAGCATGCGGGCGCGGTAGAACAGGTGCACCTGGCCGACCTGCACCACGTTCAGCAGCGTCAGCAGGCCCTGCAGTTCGATCTTCGCGCCGGCTTCCTCCACCGTCTCGCGCAGGGCGCCCTCGGCCACGGTCTCGCCGAGTTCCATGAAACCCGCGGGCAGGGTCCACAGGCCGTAGCGCGGCTCGATCGCGCGCTTGCACAGCAGCACCTGCTCGCCCCAGACCGGCACCGTGCCGACGACGTTGAGCGGGTTCTCGTAGTGGATGGTGGCGCAGGCCGGGCAGACCGCCCGCTCGCGGTTGTCGTCGTCCGGGATGCGGTAGGTGACGGCGGTGCCGCAGGCGCGGCAGTGCTTGATCTGGCGCGGTAGCAGCATCGTGCGCGGGAGTGTACCGGCCCGCCCCCACGGCGCTTCGGTCGCGGGGTGGCATGGCATCATCGTCCGCACCCCTGAATCCCCGCGCCCGACCCCGTGCCGGCGCCTTCCCGGAGACCCCCGATGACCCATGTGATCCCCGCGCCGCGCCAGGCCACCGTGCCGGTAGCGGGCGGCGGCGAATTCCCCGTGCACCGCATCTACTGCGTCGGCCGCAACTACGCCGAGCATGCCCAGGAAATGGGCTTCACCGGCCGCGAGCCGCCGTTCTTCTTCATGAAGCCGGCCGATGCCGTGCTGCCGGTGGCCGACGGCAGCACCGGCGAGATGGACTATCCACCACTGACGAAGAACCTGCACCATGAGATCGAGCTGGTGGTCGCCATTGGCGTGGGCGGACGTGACATCGCGGTCGAGGACGCGGCGAAGCACGTCTGGGGCTATGCCATCGGCCTGGACATGACGCGGCGCGACCTGCAGGGCGAGATGAAGAAGCAGGGCCGGCCCTGGTGCATCGGCAAGGCCTTCGAACAATCGGCGCCGATCGGGCCGATCCATCCGATCGGCGCCATTGGCGAGTTGACGCGCGGCGCGATCACCGTGGCCGTCAACGGACAGCAGCGCCAAAAGGGTGACCTGTCGGAGCTGATCTGGAGCGTCAACGAGACCATCGCGGCCTTGTCGCAGGCCTGGACGCTGCAGCCCGGCGACCTGGTCTTCACCGGCACCCCGGCCGGCGTGGGTGCCGTGGTGCCGGGCGACCTGATGGAAGGCGCGATCGACGGCCTCGGCACGCTGCGTGTCGTGGTGCGCTGAGGGGACGGGCCGGCCATGGAGCTCTACAACTACTTCCGCTCGTCAGCCTCGTACCGCGTGCGCATCGCGCTGGCGCTGAAGGGGCTGGACTACGACTACAAGCCGGTTTCGCTGGTGAAGAACGAGCACCTCGCGGAGTCGTATGCCGCCGTGTCGGCGTCGCGCCTGGTGCCGCTGCTGAAAGATGGTGAGCACGTCGTCACCCAGTCGCTGGCGATCATGGAATACCTGGAGGAGACGCATCCGCAGCCACCGCTGCTGCCGGCGGACGCGCTCGGCCGGGCGCGGGTGCGCTCGCTGGCGCTGGACATCGCCTGCGAGATCCACCCGGTGAACAACCTGCGCGTGCTGCGCTACCTTGTCGGTCCGCTGAAGGTGTCCGAAGAGGACAAGACGCGCTGGTACCAGCACTGGGTCGAGACCGGGCTCGAGGTCGTCGAGCAGCGGCTGGCCGCGTCACCAATGCGTTATTGCCATGGCGATGCGCCGACGATCGCCGATTGCGTGCTGGTGCCGCAGATCTTCAACGCCCAGCGCTTCGACTGCCGCTTGGACCACGTTCCGAACGTGATGCGGGTGTTCGAGGCCTGCATGCAGCTCGACGCGTTCAGCAAGACGCAGCCCTCGGCCTGCCCGGATGCCGGCTGATCCTGCCCCGCCGGTGCTTCCCGGCGCCATCCGGCCGGACTGGCCTGCGCCGGAGTCGGTCAGTGCGCTGATGAGCACGCGGGCCGGCGGCGTCAGCGCGCCGCCCTTCGACAGCCTGAACCTGCGGCCCGCCGGGCTGCCGGGCGACGCGGTGGATGAACCGGCGGCCGTGGCCGAGAACCAGCGCCGCTTCGCCGCTGCGCTGGGCGCCGAACCGGTCTGGCTGGATCAGGTGCATGGTGCGGACGTCGTGCGGCTGACGCGCGCCGACACCGCGCCCGGCCGCGGCTTCCTGCGCGCCGATGCCAGCATCAGCACGGAGCCGGGTGTCGGCTGCGTGGTGCTGGTCGCTGACTGCCTGCCGGTGCTGCTGTGCAGCCGCGATGGCGGAGTGGTAGGCGCGGCGCACGCCGGCTGGCGCGGGCTGGCCGCCGGGGTGCTTGAACGCAGCGTGGCAGCGATGTGCGCCGCGGCCGGCTGCGGGCCTGATCAGCTGCTGGCGTGGCTGGGGCCCTGCATCGGGCCGCGCCAGTTCGAGGTGGGCGCCGACGTGCTGGCCGCCTTTGGCGCCGACCCTGCCGCGCCGGACGCCACGCACTTCATCCCCCGGCCGCGGTCGGATGGCTCGCCGCGCTGGCTGGCCAATCTCGCGCAGCTGGCGCGCGACAAGCTGGGCGCGGCAGGCGTCACCGCGGTGACGGGTGGCGGTTGGTGCACCGTCGAGGACGGCTCACGGTTTTTCTCGTTCCGGCGCGACCGGGTCACGGGCCGGCTGGCGGCCGGCCTGGCCCGCCGCGGCTGAGTCACCAGCGGCGGCCCGCGCGGCGACAGTGGCGGCCGCCGGGGCGGGCGGGCCGGGAGGCCCCTGGGCGAGCGCCGCAGCCTCGGCCTGCAGCCGCGCGCGGCGGCGCATCGGCGTGCCCATCACGTACAGCACGACCGCAAGCGGCAGCAGCCCATACAGCAGCAGCGTGAAAAAGGCGCCCAGCAGCGTGCCGACGGGCGAGGTGGCTTCGGCCAGCGTCATCAGCACGACGACGAACAGCCAGGCGACGGCGACGATGTGCATTTCAAATTGTGGTACGCAATATCGCGTATCGAAAAACGCCGACATCATCGGGTAAGCTAGAGGCTGTACAAGGTGATGCCGTGCGCACAGCATTGCACACACCGCAGCAGCCCGCGCCGCCACAGGAGACAAGCGCATGAAGATCCCGCCCCTTCCGACACTGGATGACGCCAGCGCGCAGGCGCAGGCCTTTGGCAGTGCCGTGGGGGAGATGCTGAAGTCGGTGACCGGCCTGAGCGTGCCGGTCGACACACTGGCCAAGCTGCAGGCCGACTACGTGGCCGAGGCCACGCGGATGTGGAACGGGGCCTTGGGCAATGCGGCGCCAGGCTCTGCGGACGCCCCCAAGCCCGCCCTGAAGGACAAGCGCTTCGCCGCCGAGGCCTGGGGCCAGAACCCGGTGGCCGCGATGGCCGCGCAAAGCTACCTGCTGAACGCGCGCACGCTGCTGCAGCTGGCCGACCTGGTGCAGGCCGACGAGAAGACCAAGGCGCGTATCCGCTTCGCGGTGCAGCAGTGGGTGGACGCCGCGAGCCCCGCCAATTACCTGGCGATGAACCCCGAGGCGCTGAAGAAAGCCCTCGACACCCGGGGTGAAAGCATCGCCCAGGGCCTGCAGCACCTGTGGCAGGACATCGGCAAGGGGCACGTGTCGCAGACCGACGAGAGCGTGTTCGAGGTCGGCCGCAACGTGGCCACCAGCGAGGGCGCGGTGGTGTTCGAGAACGAGCTGTTCCAGCTGATCGAATACAAGCCCCTCACGGCCAAGGTGCACGAGCGGCCGATGCTCTTCGTGCCGCCGTGCATCAACAAGTACTACATCCTCGACCTGCAGCCCGAGAACTCGGTGATCCGCTACACGGTCGAGCAGGGCCACCGCGTGTTCGTGATGAGCTGGCGCAACCCGGATGCGTCGCTGTCCGCCAAGACCTGGGACGACTACATCCAGGACGGCCCGCTGAAGGCCATCGAGGTGGTGCAGGACATCTCCGGCGCGGAGCAGATCAACACGCTGGGCTTCTGCGTCGGCGGCACCATCCTGTCGACGGCGCTGGCGGTGCTGGCGGCGCGCGGCGAGCACCCAGCGGCGTCGGTGACGCTGCTGACCACGTTGCTGGATTTCAGCGACACCGGCATCCTCGACGTCTTCGTCGACGAGCCTTCGGTGCAACTGCGCGAGCTGACCATCGGCGCCGGCAGCCCCAATGGCCCCGGCTTGCTGAAGGGCAAGGAACTGGCGACCACCTTCAGCTTCCTGCGGCCAAACGACCTGGTGTGGAACTACGTCGTCGGCAACTACCTGAAGGGCGAGGCCCCGCCGCCGTTCGACCTGCTGTACTGGAACGGCGACTCCACCAACCTGCCAGGCCCGATGTACTGCTGGTACCTGCGCCACACGTATTTGCAGAACGATCTGCGCACGCCGGGCAAGCTGACCGTCTGCGGCGAGAAGATCGACCTCGGCGCGATCAAGGCGCCAGCCTTCATCTATGCATCGCGTGAGGACCACATCGTGCCTTGGCAGGCCGCCTACGCTTCCACCGGCATCCTCAAGGGCAAGAAGCGCTTCGTGCTGGGCGCCTCGGGCCACATCGCCGGCGTGA
>Ga0196963_10001957_pt1 | contig 12958 bp, 15 predicted proteins | sample S1_5metaG_FD_148600 | JGI IMG/M metagenome (GOLD analysis project Ga0196963, IMG submission 148600) | Soil microbial communities from Anza Borrego desert, Southern California, United States - S1_5 | ecosystem: Environmental > Terrestrial > Soil > Desert | place: USA: California | collected... | reverse complement strand
TCCTTGGGAAGGAAGCATTCTACCACTGAACTACTCCCGCGCTTCACAGGTAAGTTTAACCTGGTAAGTGTGATACAGTAAAGGCATGAGGGGACATCGGGTTTTCTTCTTCGAGGTAGAACCGTGGGAAGAGCGCTATTTTCGCGACCATCTCAGTGGCATCGAGCCGACCTTCGTTCTTGACCGCTTAACGCCGCATAATGTCCATCTCGCCGAAGAAGCCGAATATATCGCCTGTTTTGTCTACTCGGATCTTAAAGCCCATACCTTGGAACACCTCCCTAACTTAAAAGGAGTGGCCACGATGTCGGTTGGGACCAACCACATCGACCTTAAAGCCGCTCGTGAGCGGGAGATTATCGTGTCCAACGTGCCGGCCTACGGACCAAATACCGTTGCTGAGCACGCGATCGCCTTACTGCTCAGTCTTTCCCGGCAAATCATCCCCTCGGTGGAACGAACTCGAGAGGGAAATTTTGACTACCGGGGTTTGACTGGTTGGGATCTACTCGGCAAAACCATCGGCATCATCGGTACTGGGAAGATCGGGGCTCACGTCGCCCGCATTGCCAACGGTTTGGGTCTGCGAGTCGTGGCTCACGACCCCAAACCTAATCACGAGTTAGAAACCAAATTCGGCGTCGAGTATCTGTCGTTGCCTCAGCTTTATCACGTCAGCGACATCATTACCCTCCATTGTCCCTTGATGGGAACCAATGAGCACCTGATCGGCCGCGAACAATTCAAGCAAATGAAACGAGGAGTCGTGCTCATTAATACCGCCCGAGGCGGCCTGATCGAGACGCGAGCTCTGCTAGAGGCCTTGGAGGACGGCATTGTCAGTCAAGCTGGCATCGATGTCCTGGAAGATGAAGACTTGCTGCACGAAGAAAAGGAATTTTTCTCACCCTTCTTCCAGCTCAAAGATTATCAAACGGCGATGGCCGATCACGCCCTGATGCGCCACCCAAGCGTTATTGTCACACCCCACAACGCCTTTAACAGCCGGGAGTCGCTGAAAAATATCCTAGAAACGACCGTCAAAAACTTGGAGGGGATGATGAACTCAGACCCGGTTAACGTCGTCCACTAATGTTGTACTTGGCGGCTGACCATAACGGCTTCGAGCAAAAGGAATTTATCGCCCACAAACTGGCCAGTCAGGGTGTCGCTTTTGAAGATTTCGGGACGTTTTCCAAGGAAATGGACGATTATCCGATCCATGCTAAGCGGGTAGCCAAAGAAGTGTTGAAAAGCCACGGGACCGGTTTACTCTTTTGCCGGACCGGCGTGGGCATGTCGATGATGGCCAACCGCTATAAAGGTATCCGGGCAGCGGTTGTTTGGAACCCAGAAATCGCTCGTCGCTCTCGGGACGAAGACGGCGCTAATATCGCCTGTTTGCCAGCCGGGATGGTTTCCAATCAGGAAGCGTGGGAGATTGTTTCGACCTTCTTAGCCACCACGTTTGGCCGGGAAGAACGCTATCAGCGTCGAATAAAGCAGCTCGATCATGAAGCCTAACTCGGTCATTATCCCAGGAGATTTAGCTACCACCCGCGAGGCGTTTGTTAGTCGTTTGGACTTTGCCCGTCAAAACGCCCGGTCGATTCATATTGATATCGCTGACGGCCAGTTTGTCGATTCGACGACGCTGCCGATTAAAGACTGGCCAGCCTTAGATATCGATTACGCTGAAGCCCATTTAATGGTCAAAGATCCTATTCCATACCTGACCGAGCTTAAACAAGCAGGGATTACTCGAGCAATTGTCCATATTGAATCTTTTTTTAATCCAGATGACTTAATTGCTCAAGCGAAAGAAATCGACATTCTACTGGGCTTTGCCGTTAACCCTGACACTGATCTCGAGCATCTTAAGTCATTTTTCGATCTCGGTAACTACATTCAAGTGATGGGCATCGAACCGGGTAAAACTGGTCAACCGATGTTGCCGCAAACGCCGCTGGCAGTTTCATATCTGCGACGGATCCCCAGCCGGCGACTGGTTATCAGTGTAGACGGCGGCGTTCACCCCGACACCTTGCCAGGTTTGCGTCAGGCCGGGGCTAACTTCTTTGTTGCCTCCTCAAGTATTTACGATTCGGGAGATTGGGTAAAAAACTATAAGCATATGTTAGAACTGGTTAAAGATGACGAATAAGCAGCTTCAGTTAAAGGCGAACGATATTCGGCAGTCGATTATCGAGATGCTGGTCGAAGCTGGTTCCGGGCACTCAGCCGGGCCGTTAGGGATGGCCGATGTTTTTACCGCTTTGTTCTTTGAGATCCTCGAGCTCAATCCTGAACAACCAAGCTGGGCCAAAAGAGACCGACTCATTTTATCCTGTGGTCACATATGCCCCGTGCTCTACGCGACCTTGGCTCATCGCGGTTTCTTTCCGCGGAGTGAACTGTTGTCACTCCGAAAGCTGGGTAGTCGTCTCCAAGGTCACCCCCATAACCTAGTTTTACCTGGTGTGGAGAACTCATCGGGACCATTGGGACAAGGGCTCAGTCAAGCAATCGGTTTTGCCCTAGCTGCTCGTCTGCGAAACGATACCTGGAGAACATATGCTGTTTTATCTGATGGAGAACACGATGAAGGTCAGACCTGGGAAGCTATCATGTTTGCCGGTAAGGAGCGACTCCACAACCTAACGGCGATCATTGACCGTAACAATATTCAGATCGACGGCGTAACAGAAAATGTCATGCCGCTGGAGCCGCTGGCCGATAAGTACCGAGCCTTTAATTGGCACGTGATTGATGCCGATGGCCATAACTTCGATGAAATTTTAGCAGCCTTGCGTCACGCCCGGGCCGTCTTTGAAAAGCCAACAGTGATTATTTTCCACACGATTCCCGGTAAAGGCGTCGATTTTATGGAGGCGGATTACCACTGGCACGGCACGCCACCAGATAAATCACAGGCGAAAAAGGCTCTTCACGAACTGCGAACGCTCCGGGGTAAGATCCGAGGAGAACACGAGTGATGAATTTCCTTCATGGAATTGCGACGGGCACTTTTGAGGAAACGGCTATCCGCGACGGTTTTGGCCACGGGTTACTGGAGCTAGCCGACGCCAACCCTAAAGTCGTCGCTCTAACGGCTGACTTAGCTGAAAGTACCCGAGTCCAGGATTTTGCCGAAAAATACCCTGAGCGGTTTTTCGACGTCGGTGTCGCCGAGCAAAACCTCATCGGTATTGCCGCTGGCCTGGCTCACGAAGGCTTCATCCCGTTTGCTACGTCTTATGCCGCGTTTTCTCCCGGCCGGACCTGGGATCAAATTCGAGTTTCGGTTGCTTACTCGGGTGCTAACGTTAAGATCATTGGCTGCCACGCTGGCCTGTCGGTGGGCCGAGACGGGGCTACTCACCAGGCCTTAGAAGACGTTGCCTTAATGCGGGTTGTTCCTAACCTGACAGTCGTGGTGCCATGTGACGCTGAAGAAGCCCGGAAAGCCACGCTGGCGCTCGGCAAACACGTGGGGCCGGCGTATCTGCGCCTGGGGCGAGAAAAGGTGCCGACTCTAACGAGCAAAAAAACACCGTTCGTGTTAGGTAAAGCTCTGACGATCGCACCCGGTTCAGATGTCACCGTGATTGCTAACGGACCGCTGGTGTTTCAGGCGATGAAGGCGGCTCAACAGATGCAATCCAAATACAGCCTGCGGGTTATCAACCTTCACACGGTTAAACCACTCGATCAGGAGGTAATCATTGATGCCGCTAAAGAAACTGGCGCTATCGTTACGGCGGAGGACCATCAGGCGGCCGGCGGACTGGGCTCGGCCGTGAGTGAGCTAGTGGCCAAAACTTGCCCAGTTCCAGTCATTCGCGTTGGGGTTCAGGATAGTTTTGGCGAATCAGGGTCGGTGGACGAGTTGATGGAGCACTACGGTTTAACCACGGAAAAAATCATCAAAGCCGTTGAAGCGGCGATAAAATTAAAACATGCTCGTTAATCTGACTGCTTTATTGAAGCCGGCCGACGCCGGACGGTACGCTGTCGGCGGTTTTAACATCACTAGCCTGGAAACCGCCTTAGCGATCGCCATGGCGGCCGAAGAGGAACGCTCACCGGTAATTCTCCAGATCTCTGAAAAGACGGTTGATTATATGGGCCTTGATGTAGCATATGCTATTTCCAAAACTCTGGCGGATCGCGTCACGGTGCCGGTCGCGGTCCATCTCGATCACGGCAAGAATTTTGAGCTGGCTGAGCGAGCTATGCAGATCGGTTTTAGTTCGATCATGCTCGATGTTTCCAAGCTCGAAAAAGATAAACGGATCCCCTTTGTTAGCGATTTTGTAAAACGAGCTCATCGACATCAAGTTTCGGTGGAAGTTGAAGAGGATATTATTGGTGGCCGGGAAGATTACATTCAGGGGGAAAGCGGCCATTTTACCGATCCGAAACGGGCGGCGTTATTCGTTCGCGAAACTCATTGTGACTGTTTTGCGGTCTCGATCGGTGAAGCTCACGGCAAGCCGCTGCCGAACGAAAAGCTCGACTTAGAGCTACTGAGTGAGATTAACCAGGCGGTCGATGTTCCCCTCGTGCTTCACGGTGCTTCTTCGACCCCTGACCCGATTATCCGAGCGGCGATTGAACGGGGTGTTTGCAAAATTAACATCGATACCGATCTGCGGATCGCCTTCACCAAGCAACTGCGGCGCACTCTTGAGGAAAAAGACATGTATGACCCCCGGGATGAGCTAAAACCCTCGATAGACGAGGTGAAAGCGGTGGTCATCGAAAAAATGCGCCTGTTTGGCAGTAGTGGCAAAGCCAGGTAATCTATAAGAACGGAGGGTCATGGTCAAAGTAGCAATTAACGGTTTCGGGCGAATCGGGCGAACAGCTGCCCGGATTTTGCTATCAAATTTTTCCGCACAAGCCACGCTAGTTGCCGTCAACGATTTGACCGACCCAGCCACCTTAGCCCACTTGTTTACGTACGATTCAAATTATCGAACCTATAAAGAACCGGCTCGCTTTGAGAAGGATGAATTACTGATTGGTGGTCAAGCCATCAAAGTTTTTGCCGAAAAAGATCCGGCCAAGTTGCCCTGGGACGAACTGGATGTCGACGTCGTTTTGGAGTGTACCGGACGTTTTACTGAAGAAAAAAGTGCCCGGGCTCATGTCAAAGCTGGGGCTCGCCGAGTCGTGATTTCCGCTCCGGCTGAGGGCGCACCTACCCACGTCATGGGAGTCAACGAAGAAACTGCCCATCAGGCCGATGTGATTAACAACGCTTCGTGCACCACCAACTGTATTTCACCGGTGGCGGCCGTCATCCACAGTAAATTTGGTATCAGCAAGGCAATGATGACGACGATCCATTCCTATACGCAGGACCAGAATTTGCAGGACGGTCCGCATAAAGACTTACGGCGGGCCCGGGCAGCCGCTCAAAACATCGTGCCGACAACCACTGGTGCGGCGAAAGCCACTACTGAAGTAATCCCAGAGCTCAAAGGTCTCTTCGACGGTCTGGCTATCCGGGTGCCGACACCGGTCGTCTCTCTGTCCGACTTCACCTTTTTAGTCAAAACCAAAACGACTGTCGACCAGATCAACCATGCTCTGGTTGAAGCCGCTAATCAGCCTCGTTACAAAGGCATTCTGGAAACTACCGATCAGCCGCTCGTTTCCACCGACTTTATCGGTCAAGCAGCTTCCGCTATTGTCGATTTGTCATTAACGCAGGTGGTGGATGGTGATATGGTTAAGGTCGTGGCCTGGTACGACAACGAATTTGGCTACTCACACCGTCTCGTCGAGATGGCTATAAAGGTAGGAGGGAAGTAATGCGTCACGGATCATACGATGGAGCGACCATCACCGCTCTCGGTCATGCCGGCTTCCGGGTTGAGTACCCGGAAAAGGGTTTTAGCTTCGCTTTCGACCCGTACGATGTTAAGGACGGCGATACCGTCGGTCCTAACGGTACCAGTGAGAACTCGCAAGTCGACTTTGTTTTTATCTCTCACCCTCACTTTGATCACTGCGATCCGAACTCAATTCGCAAATTATTAAAGCCCAACGGAAAGATTATCGCTCCCATTGCCTGCCAAGCTGAGCTGGAACCGTTTGCCGACCAAGTCGAATTAGTTGGCGACAAAGAGAAGCACGAAACTAAGTTTTTCAAATATTGGTCGTGTCCCGCTTACAATATCGATAAATTCCGCACGCCGAACGAAGTCTTTCACCCCAAAGAATCAGGGTTTGTCGGTTGGATCGTCGAAATTGGCAGCACCCGCTACTTTCACGCCGGTGACAGCGATTTTACCCCGGAAATGGAAGCTTTAAAGAAAATTGACTGCGCCTTTTTGCCGATTTCTGGCACCTTTGTCATGACATTGGAGGAAGCGATTAAGGCTGCCGAAACCCTCGCACCCGATGTGGTTATCCCGATGCACTACGGCAAACTGCTCGGGAGTGTCAGCGAAGCCCATCGGTTCCAAAATTTGCTCAAAGACAAGATTAAAGTAATGGTCTTGTCGACTGACTCCTATCCGTAAAGGGGACGCATATTCACGGTCAACTGGTGGATAAGGGGCACCGGTTCATGCTAAAATTTGCCGATGTCTCAGATTTACGCTGACCACGCTGCTGGTACTCCCACCGACCCACAAGTGATTGAGGCGATGGCGCCGTACTGGCAGGATAACTTCGGTAACCCGTCGAGTGTCCACACGTTCGGCAAAAAAACCGCCGACGCCGTTGATCGGGCCCGCGGCGTTATCGCGACCTTTCTCGGCATTGACCCAGAAGAAATTATCTTTACGAGCTCGGGCACCGAAAGCAATAATCTGGCAATTCTGGGTATCGCTCGAGCTAGCAAAAACCGTGGCCATCACCTTGTCACCACTTCGATCGAGCATCCGAGCGTTCTGAACGCCTGTAAAGCGCTTGAGCGGGATGGGTTTACAGTGACATATGTTAGTCCAGAAGAAGACGGTACTATTGATACCAATAAGCTGGTAGCGGCGGTAACTAAGGAGACGACGCTAATTTCCGTCCACTTGGCCAACAGTGAGATCGGGGTAATTCAGGACGTTGCCGAAATCGCCCGGCAGGTCAAAGAAAAAAACTCGAACGCTCTGGTTCATGTCGACGCCTGCCAAGCAACGCCATTTCTTGATTTAAATGTTCGGCAACTCGGAGCAGACTTACTGACCTTTAACGGCAGCAAAATGTACGGCCCTAAAGGCATTGCTGCGCTCTATGTCCGCTCGGGTGTTAGTATTTTTCCCATCATGTATGGCGGCGGTCAGGAGCAATCACTTCGCTCTGGCACCGAAAACGTGCCTGGGATTGTTGGGCTAGCCAAAGCGGTCGGGTTAGTTGATGCCAAGAAAGATTCCCAACGAATTGGTGCACTACGTGATCGCTTGCAACACGAATTAGAAAAGCTTGGGTGCCGGAGTAATTGTGCCCACTCCTCGCGGCTGCCAAATCACTTGTCGGTAACTCTTCCCCACACGCAATCGACGAATCTTGTCGCGGATTTGGATCAGCTGGGGGTGGCCGTTTCGGCTGGCTCCGCTTGCAGCTCACGCTCGCTGACGGAGTCCCATGTCCTGACTGCTATAGGTCTAAGTTCGGAAGAAATTAATAGGACTATCCGCATAACACTCGGCCGCTCGACAACCGCCGAGAACTGTCAGCAACTTATTGCGGCAATTAAACAGATCTAGGGGATAAAAAGAACTCCCGCTGTCAGGTGGCGGGAGTAATTAAATTGAGCCCGTAGGCTCGGATGCAGATCGCATCGGCGAGATCCTTATTGACCGCAAGCCCTAACCGCTTAAGGCAGTAAGCCCGAGAAGTCTTGCATGGACTGATACCAGTCCGTTCCTCAGTGGCCATCGACTTAGCGATCCGTCGTTGCCAGACTTCTGCGATTACCAGCCTTGGCTCGAGATCACTACGATACGATCGAAGGAGTTGCAACCAATACGTAACGGACAGATCAACTGGTGAACGAGACGTTTCAGCTGACCATTGGTGGTGTGGCTTCTCGATGCAGACGAGCGGCCTCTTGTTGGCAGTTTTGATTGACTCGAGAAGCTGAACGGTTCGAGCACACTGGAGCAGGCGAGTGCGGAACTCATCGTAACTGGTGGGGTTAGCGGTCAACGCGATCCAGGTCTCCAGCGGGCCGTTACACCGACCACTGGCAATACCCTGACGGTGACCGCCGCTGTCGATACCAACAGCCAAGCGATTGTTTGCCATGTGATCCTCGTTAATGAAAAGAGCGTTACTTTTACGAAACCCGATTTTTCACAACCTGACAACAACGTACGTTAAAAGTTGTAGTATTGTTGGGTTAACGAAAGGAGATTATGTACGAAGCAAAAAAATTTGATTCGATAAAGGAGCTCAACGGCATCAGTGAACGGACGATGACCGAGCACTACAAGCTTTACGAAGGTTACGTCAAAAAGTTTAACGAGATCTGGGAAAAACTGGACGGTGGTGAGGTTGATCTAGGAGCAGCCAATCAGATCTACAGCGAGATGCGTGGATTAAAAGTTGAAATGACTTTCGCTCTTTCCGGCATTAAGAACCACGAAGTCTATTTCGGCCACCTGGGCGGTAGTGGCGGTGAACCAAAAGGAAAGTTAGCCGACCAAATCAAAAAAGACATGGGCTCGTTTCAAGAATGGAAAGATTATTTTAAAGCTACCGGTATGGCAGGGCGAGGTTGGGCGTGGCTTGTCTGGGATCGCGATATGGGACGGCTCTACGATATTATCGGCGACACCCAAAACACTTACGTTAACTGGAACTCGGTGCCGCTGGTGGCCCTCGATGTTTACGAACACGCTTACTTTATTGACTACGGTACCAAGCGGGCCGACTACATCGAAGCCTTCTTTAATAACCTTAACTGGGACGTGATCGAAAAGAATTTCGAGCAAGCTGTGGAATAAAGGATGCCCCGCGGGAGAACGCGGGGCAGAAAGACTAGCTTTTACTGGCTAAACGCCAATGCCAGTCGCTGAGTCGAAGACGGTTGGTCTTCGCTGAGCATTGGTCGAAGGATTTCGGCCAGTTCCTCGACCGAGGTTACTTCGATGACCTTCTCGGCGAAGTGTTGCGTGAACGCCACGTCCCGCAGGAGTGTCTGCTGGTCGGGTGGCGCCGCATCGAGATTGAGGAAGGCCCAGACAGCCGCCTTGGCCTTAGGACCTTCCAGTGAAAAGCTGTTGAGAAGCTCCTCGCGCTGGATCTCGGAGAGCTGGTGCCAGAAACCAGCTAGCCAACTACCCATAAAATGGTCGTTGCTGTGAATGACGAGGTGATTGTAGCTAACGGCGCTACGAAACCCTTTCCGGATTCTTCCCAGCACCTTACTGGTCCGATCGGAGAAATCGGAAAAGGTGCGGTATTCATCGGGAGTATGGGTAAAGCGGTGAAAGCCGTCAATCACCGAAAACTGGTCGTTACGTATGAGGCTGACGAGGCTATTAACCGTCGTCTGCTCACAGTTGCCGAAGATAGAAAGAGCAGCTAAAACACTCTTCAAGAGGATTCCTCCCACGGACACCTCTGAGGTGCCAGCAATACTATACACACCAACCGTAACCGGGTCGATACCTTTCACTTGGGAAATGAAAACGGTACTATTTGGCCATGATTATTGGCGCTCACGTACCGACCAGCGGCGGTCTAGAGACAGCGTTAAAAAAAGGACGGGAAATCGGTGCCGAGGCACTTCAGATCTTCCCCTCCGCGCCGCTCCAATGGCGAATACGAGGCTGGTCAGATGAGGCGTGCGAATCGTTTAAACAAACTTGGCCAGGCGAATTTAAACAGGTTGTTTTTCACGGCATTTACTTAACGAATCTCGCTGGCGCTTCGGCAGAAAATTTGGTCAAAACCAAAACGGCGTTAATCGATACGCTGACCCTGGCTCCGAAAATCGGTGTCGAAGGTACCGTTTTTCACCCAGGCACCTACAACGGTGGCATTGAGGCTAATAGCACTCAAATCAAAGAAACAATTAAAGAGATTTTAGATAACACTCCCCAAGAGTCGAAGTTGATTTATGAAAACTCGGCTGGCTCAACTATTGGCGGCAAGCTTGAAGACCTGGCGTGGCTGCTCGACAATTCCTCAGACAAACATCGGGTCGGTGTGTGTTTGGATACCTGTCACGCCTTCGCGGCTGGTTACGATATTTCTACCCCGCCAGGGTACGAACAATACTGTAAAGAGGTCGAACGGTTGATCGGTCGCGAGAAGGTGTATTGCTGGCATTTCAACGACTCGAAATTCGGCCTGGGTGAAAAACGTGACCGACACGAAAATATTGGTGAGGGGAAGCTAGGCTTGAAGGCCTTTGAACTGGTGCTCAACGATCCCCGCTGGCAGGATTTGGCTTGCTACTTGGAAGTCCCGGGGTTTGACGATAACGGTCCCGACCGCCAAAACGTGGAAATTCTTAAGAAACTCAAAAACTAATTTTGTTCAGTCACTCAAGCTCTTTGTAAGAAATGTCAGTGGAATTGCCGAGTCTGTGTACTAGGCTACTAGGAAGGAAGGAGGCTTGAATGGCTGATCAAATTAACGTAACTGGTCCCGGAACAGGTACTACCACGACGCGAGAACGAGTTGTTGATTCTTCAGGTGGCGGTATGAGCGGTTTAGTATGGGCGATATTAATCTTGTTGCTCTTGCTAATTGCCTACTTTATCTTCGCTGGTCGCGATAGTGACGGGGGAGACAATAACGTCAATGTTACACCTGGAACTGGCACTACTCAGGATTCCGGAACCAGCGGTAGCGGCACCGGAACTGATACCGGCACCAACACTAATACCAATACGGGTACGGGGACTGACACTAACACCCAACCCTAAGTTTGCAGCTTCATGTCCGTCACATGAACTATTTAATTACTCGTAACGAACAAGGAGGTTTGTAATGAAATCGTCAGTAGCCTTAGTTATCGCCATCATCGCTATTATCTTAGTGGGTTGGTTTTTGATTAACGGCCGGAATAATACGGCCACCTCTCCAACCGCCACGACACCGACCAATCAAACAACAACCGACACGACCGAGAACCCTACAACCACGACCGAGGACAGTACCGCGACTCAAGATACAACCGTAACTTACGGAGCTAACGGCTTTTCTCCCGCAACCTTGACGGTGAAAAAGGGGACGACAGTAACCTTTAAAAACACCAGCAGCCGGGCGATGTGGGTGGCCTCCGATCCTCACCCTCAACACAATCGTATGCCGGCGTTTGATGCCGAGAAAGGGATCCCATCAGGGGAAAGTTATACCTTTACCTTCAACGAAGCTGGTAGCTGGGGCTACCACAACCACCTCAACGCTGGTGATAAAGGCACGATCGTTGTCCAGTAAACAATCTTGATCGTGGCAAAATACCGGCCTAAAAATCGGCCGGTATTGGCTATTTTTCGATGAGTAAATCGTTCAAATAGCCGGGGAAGAAGTCTTGTTTGAGATTGCTGCTGCGGACGCCCAAATTAACTAACATCCGTTCCATGGCTTCGACCATCGGCTCGGGACCAGAGACGTAGACGAATTGTTTATCGAGCGAGGGGACTTCTCGTTTGATAATTTCTGGACTGATCTGCCCGCTGTAACCACCCCAATTTGGACCGGGTTGGCTGACGACCGGAATAATTTTCAGCCCAAAGGCTTCTTTGGCTTCGTTGAAGACGTCCATAAAAATTAAATCGCCTTCGCTTTTAACGGCAAAAAGCAGAATAATGTCTCGAGATTCGCTTTTATCCAGCAAGTATTTGACCATGCTCCGAAACGGGGTGATACCGATCCCACCGGCGATAAAAACCAGCGGTTTAGTCTTATCACTCGGTAGGGTAAAGTCGCCTTCGAGACCGTGTGCAAAAATTTGATCCCCAACAGCCACGTTTTGCAGCGCCGTTTTGTAGCTGCTCGATTTTTCGGCAAAGCGAGTGACGAGATAGGTGTACTTTTCTGTGGGCGACGAAGCGATGGTAAACCAGCGGCGCGTTCCCCGGCTGTCAGCCTGGTCGTGCGGGACTGACCATTCTAGAAACTGTCCGGGGATAAAGTTGATCGCAGGTTGCGGCTCAAAAATAAACTGCCAAATGGTCGGAGCCAGTTGGATTTTTTTCGTTAAAGTCATGGCGTAACGATCGCTCCGCTCAGCCAGACGAGTTAGCAGATTGCCCACGAGTAGCGAAGCCTCCAGTGCGTATTGAAGGTTAGGCATTAATCGCTGAGCGATTAAGCCTACGGTTGCCACCACCACCGCGTACACGATTCGGAGACGATGGCCGGCCGGTGAGGTGGCGGGTTCAGGCAGCATTATCATCGCGAAGAAGAAAAGCGGCGAATTCAGGATTAAGCTTTCGAGCAGTTTGAAATTAGTCGTGGCCGGTAGATTCAGACCGTTAAGAAGAAAGAAGACGACTAGGTAGGTAGCCAGGTAACTGATAATCATTGGCAGCCGGCGAATTTTGTAGATGATTAAGTAGCCACCGACGAGTGTTGCGAGGGTGAGCGGGAAGGTGCCAACCCACCAACTTGAGCCAAACCCAGTAACGAGGGTCATAACAACGACACCCAAAGCGGCCGGGTTGAAGATATGCCGACCGCGCCACTTGACCAGGTACTTTGAGCCCATGGCCACAGCGGCAGCGATTCCGAGCGGCAACCAGACTTGAAGCGGGTTAGCCGGCCCGACGATTAGCGCCAAAATCAAAGCGGTAATAAGATACGATTCGGTATTCGGTTTAACGTGAAAAAGGCGGGCAAAGATGGTGTTGAAAATATAACAAGCTACCACCAAGTAGACGGTCGTTGAAATAATTTCGCTGGGCACAAAGAACAGCCGTTCGAAGTAGCTTAAGATCGCGGCCAAAATGAGGAGGATAAGTAAAAAGCGGACGACTAAGTTAACATCGTC
>Ga0196963_10001956_pt1 | contig 12959 bp, 10 predicted proteins | sample S1_5metaG_FD_148600 | JGI IMG/M metagenome (GOLD analysis project Ga0196963, IMG submission 148600) | Soil microbial communities from Anza Borrego desert, Southern California, United States - S1_5 | ecosystem: Environmental > Terrestrial > Soil > Desert | place: USA: California | collected... | reverse complement strand
CCTACTTTGCGGACGAAGTCGAACTGGAACCGCGTCACACGGGTGTGATCGCAGCCGTAGCAGTGACTCAGGGAGGGAAGACTTTCATCAAAAAGGGAAGCTTTGCCCACCGTTGGGCAAGAATTGCGACTAATGTGAAGCGCTCGACTTCCCTTTAGGACCACCTTCACCTTCCTCGGCACCCCGTAATGCCGCTTCAGCACGTGCTTCCGCCTTCCGGCGGGCCGCCTCGGCACTGGTCATCAGATTATCCCGCTGCTCTTTCGAGAGCTCAGTCGGAAGTTTCGTTCGATCATCGATGATGGCCCACGCAAAAGCCGCCCCAGTGACACGGGCGTCACTCAAATCTGCGCCGCGCAAATCGACATTTGTCAAGATCGCATCGTCCAGCCAAGAATTTCGCAGATTTGCGTCAGCCAGCTTAGCGCCGTCGAAGTTCGAGCCTGAGAAACGCGAGTTTTCCATATTCGCATTACTAAAATCCACTTCTCTGAATGAACATTTTTGACCTCGCGCGCCTCCTAACTCAGCCGATCGCAGACTCGCGCCAACCATCTGCAGTCCGGTTAAGTCGCGAATAATACATTTGTGAAGTTTCGCGCGAGACAGGTTAACAGTGCCCATGACGCAGACGGTCAAATCTTGACCGGTGAGATCGGTACGAGACAAGTCGGCGAACGAGAAGTCTGTGCCCGATATGTCAGCACTCGTAAAGTCAGTTGACTCCATGTTCGCGTACTGGAAGTTTGCATTAGCAAGGTTTGCGTTTCGGAAACTGCTCGTTCCGAATTGTCCCTCCCTACCGACTGCCCGCCGAAGATCCGCGGCGGAGAAATTTGCCCCTTGCGCCTTTGCGTGCGTCAGATCAGCACCAACCAACGAGGACTCGGAGAACGTTACGCCATCCATGACTGCACCAGCAAATACGCAATCATTACATTGCGCCTTCCTGAATGACGCGCCGCTTAGACTGGCCTTTGAAAATACAGTGCCCCCAACGTTTGCTTGTTCAAAATCTGCGTGGGGCGCAATAACACCGGTGAGGTCGTGCCGCTCCAAACGCGCGTTGAAAAAGCGAGCACTGCTGAGCAGCATCGAATTGACCCGGCAGTCCTTAAAATCAGCGCGAGCGAAGTTAGCTAGTGTCCCGTCGACGGTATCGAACGTTATACATGAAAGCTTGCAATCCGCAAACGATACCTTCGAGAGCTTCCCACCGCGGAAGTGACACTGTTCAAACTCTGAGTTGTCAAAAGCCGAGTCGACAATGGTAGACCCCTCGAACGATACCCCGGTTAAGCTCGTCTTCTTGATTCGTGTATCCGCGATGGTCGAGCCGTCAAACTTAGTACCGTCAAGTTGGATGCCGGCAAGGTCGCACTCGGAAAGCGTCACTTGATTCAACACTTGGCCCGACAGGAGCGCACCTCTCAGGGAACATTCCCTGAAAGTCACGCCTTGAAGTTCGGCCGCCGAGAAATTTGCCTTGTCGAGCTTGCAGGCGTTGAACTTCGCACCCCTTAGGATTGCGCCGTTGAACACAGAATTGCTCAAATCCGACATAGACATGCCAGCATTGACAAGCAGCGACCTACGTGCATCGAGGCCAGGTAGATTTAATCCATTGATGGCAATCCCACCAAGATCGAGATCGGCGATCTTTCTATGTTGATGAAACTGAAGATTGTCCAGAATAAATTCCTGTATTTGATCGCTAGTTCGAATGGGCCTCGGCTTCTTCAAAAGCGATCGGGCGACGAAATATTCAAGCATGGACTGATGCGCAAATTTGTAGCAGCCATCTGAAGTCCTATGAAGCAGTGAACGACCTTCCACAGACATCGCTTCCAGGCTTCGAGTATCAGGAATGCTATCAGCAATCTCCGTCAGTTTGAGCGGCTCGATCACGCGAAGTTTTTCGTCAAAAAGGTATTGTGCGAGTGCGGTACAAACCTCGTAGAGAGGAACTTTGTCCTTGATCACTCCCTTCCTCAATTCACGGTTCAACCATTCGTCTACAAGCGCGGCGTAAAGGTCGTAGGCGCTTTCATATGTTTCTTCCCGGTCGAGTAGTAGGTCGACGTATGACAAGAGCATCGGTCGAAATTTTAGTGAGCGCATCTTCCGAACGATGTTTTGAGCCTTGTCCTTTGCCGTCTTTTCGGTGAACCGCCTGTTCAAATATTCATCGACTTGGTCATCGTCGAAGGGTGACATGAACACCTTTGAACACGGAAAACCGTGGAGGACGACCACACCAGGGTTTTGGCCGTCCTTTTCATGTTGCTGCGGTATGAACTGGGTGCGACAAGTTATTATCACTTTCCGGAAGTGCTTAGTGAGGAGAAGGAGTTGCTGTAGACGAGTATAAAGTCCAGCCCAAGCTTCAGGATCCTCATCCAGAGCATCGAGCAGTAGAATGGTGTCTTCCCGTGATGCAATGTCTGTGATCTGTTGCTCGCTGCTACGACCGAGCTTCAATATTATTACTTTGAATTGCGACTTAACTAGGTGATCGAGATATGCTAAGTAGGTAGTGAGGAGCAGTGAAGTCTTCCCCATCCCGGCATCCGAAAGCACAAGGGCGTGCGAGAATCTTGGATCACCTCCGAGAAACTTGTCGAGCATCTTGAACACATTCTCTCTGCTTACAAAACCGGTGTCGTCCTCGGGTAGGTCGGCCGGGTTAAGATTCTGCCCGTCAGGGGTGACGTAATACGCAACCAATTCCCGAATCCTTCCAAACACACGCTCTAATTCAGCGATCTGCGTGCTAGCGTGCTTGACGAGCTCCGAATAATCTGTGCGGAGACGTTCGGACACACGGTCAGGATTAACTGCGAAAAAGTGTGTGTGCATTTTTCTCTGGTTAGTAGGCAGATTTTGACAAGGATCAAGAATTAATAGCCCACGGCCGAGTAAAAGTACACACAACCTTCCGTAGCTTGGGTCTGCAACTTTGACGACATAGTTCGTTGCCTGTCGGGGTTCTCGACTTCACCTCGCCCCTCGCGCGCCTAATACGCCGCCCTATCGGAAGGCTTTGTCTCGTGAAACAGTTGAAATGACGATGTCGCCGCCCACGACGTCGCCCCATTTCTTGTTTCCACCACCACACCCCCCCGGTTAAGCTCGCTGACCCCACATCCCCACGGAGGTCCGCCCATGCCCAGCCCGAGCGCCACCATCCACCCCCTCGAGTCCCGCACCCTCCTCGCCGCCCACGCCCCCCCCGGCGACGTCGTCCTCGACTGGAACGACCAGACCCTCGCCGCCATCCGCGTCGCCAAAACAAACCCCCCCGTCGCCTCCCGCAACCTCGCCATCGTCCACCTCGCCCTCTTCGACGCCGTCAACGCGATCGAGCGCAAGTTCGATTCATACCTCCCCCAAAACGCCGCCGCCGACAAGAAGGTCAAGCCGTCCAAAGTGGACCCCACCGCCGCCGCGGCCGCCGCCGCGCACCGCGCGCTGTCCGCCCTCTACCCGACCCTCGCCGCGCAGTTCGACGCCGCCCTCACCGCCTCCCTCGCCACCGTCAAAGACGGCCCCGCCGAGACCGCCGGCGTCGCCCTCGGCCGCGCCACCGCCGACCGCCTCCTCGCCGCCCGTGCCGCCGACGGCTCGGCCGCCACCGTCCCCCACACCCCCGGCACCGGCCCCGCCGACTGGCAGCCCACCGCCCCCGCCTTCGCCCCCGCCCTCCTCCCACAATGGGGCGCCGTCGACCCCTTCGCCCTCGCCGCGCCAGACCAGTTCCGCCCCGCCCCGCCGCCCGCGATCACCTCCCGCGCCTTCGCCAGATCGTTCGACCAGGTCAAGTCGCTCGGCTCCGCCACCAGCCCTGCCCGCACCGCCGACCAGACCCAGATCGCCCTCTTCTGGGCCGACGGCGCCGGCACCGCCACCCCGCCCGGGCACTGGAACGTCATCGCCCAGGACGTCGCCGACCAGCGCCGCACCACCCGCGACCTCGCCGATACCGCCCGCCTCTTCGCCCTCCTCAACGCCGGCCTCGCCGACGCCGCCATCGCCTGCTGGGACGCCAAGTACGCCTTCGACCTCCCCCGCCCCATCACCGCCGTCCGCAACGCCGCCGCCGACGGCAACCCCCTCACCCTCGCCGACCCCGCCTGGTCCCCCCTCATCGCCACCCCGCCCTTCCCCTCCTACACGTCCGGCCACAGCACCTTCAGCGCCGCCGCCGCCACCATCCTCTCCAGCTTCTTCGGCACCGACCGCGTCACCTTCACCACCACCAGCGACGGCCTCGCGGGCGTCACCCGCACCTTCAAGTCCTTCTCCGCCGCCGCCGCCGAGGCCGGCCTTTCCCGCATCTACGGCGGCATCCACTACGACTTCGACAACACTGCCGGCCAGGAGTGCGGCGAGCAGATCGGCAAACTCGTCACCCGCACCCTCCTCCAACCCGACCACCCCGGCCACGGCAACGGCCATCACGCCCCCCGCTGCCCCGCGCTCCCGGCGCTCAAGATCCTCGGAGCCCTCTTCTCACTGAAGCAGATCGCATCCGACCGGTTCGCGCTGGACTGACCCCGGTCCGCGTTCGTGGCGACGTAGGGTGGGCTCCGCCCACCGCTCGCCCGATCGAGCCACGAATCTCATTCCCACGGCAGCGCTAACGTGCACATTCGGTGCGACCGCTAATTTCGCCCGGTACGCATCACCCTCGATTCGCGACCCCGCGCGGAATACACTCCGCTCTGACTTCTGACTTCTGACTTCTGACTTCTGACTTCTGACTTCTGACTTCTGACTTCTGACTTCTGACTTCTGACTCGCAACTCCTCCCGTGCCCAAACGCCTCCCCATCCTCCCTACGGCCCCCGCGACCGAAGACCCCTGGTTCGCCGACGGCCTGGCCTTCTCCTGCACCTGCTCCGGCAACTGCTGCACCGGCGGCCCCGGCTTCATCTGGGTCGACGACGACGAGATCGACAAGCTCGCCGCCCACCTCGGCCTCTCGCGCGAAGAAACGCTCCGCAAGCACTGCAAAAAGGTCGGCCGCAAGTGGTCCATCAAGGACCCCCGCAACGCCCGCGGCCAGCACGACTGCGCCTTCCTCACCGAGCTCGAACTCACCCCCGAAGACAAGGCCGCCGCCAAGGCCGAGGGCCGCGTCGCCCTCCGCAAGCGCGTCTGCGGCATCTACCCCGTCCGCCCCCTCCAGTGCCGCACCTGGCCCTTCTGGGACGGCAACCTCATCTCCAAGGCCGACTGGGCCCACGCCGCCAAACGCTGCCCCGGCATGAACCGCGGCCGCACGTTCACCAGCGCCGAAATCGTATCCCTCCGCGACGCCACCGAATGGCCCGAAGACGGCCCGACCTCCGGATGACCTTACGCCGCTCGCGGCTGGAGCGATCGACCGAACCGAGAAAGGGGGCGACACCGTGACCAACGTCCGCGACGTCGATTCACTCGAGCAACCCGCGCGCGTCACACCTCACTCCCTTACGTCTTTTCGTCTTTTCGTTTTCCCTCGCGCACGCCCTCAGTTGTCCCGCGCGAACAGCAGCGTGCTCTGGCCCGACGTCCACCCGCCGTACGTCTTGTCGTTCGGCCGGCAGTACAACTTGCTCGGGCCGTAACTCAGCTCCTTCTCGAACTCGCTGACCGGCCACGCCTCGGCGTGCCCGTCGAGGAACCCGACCGTCGTCGCCCGGTTGTTGTGCCGCACCGTGATCCCCTCGTTCGGGTGGTTCGCCGCGTCGTGCGCCTCGCCCCCGCTCGCCACGCTCCCCAGTTCCCAGAACATGACCGCCGACGACCCCGTCCCGAACTGGTTGATCTTCGCCTGCGGCTGGCTCCCCCACCCGCCCATCGCCCCGTTCCCGCAGTACGTGCTCATCACCGTGTACAGCTTGTCGTTCGTCCACGGCCCGATGTCCAGCGGGCACCGGTACACCGCCCGGGTCGTCAGGTACTTCCACAGCGCCCCGGTCTCGACGTGCTCCTCGGCGAACTTCCCCGCCGCCTTCGACACCTCCCCGTCGTGGCACCAGTTCGGCACCTTCTTCGACGCCCCGTTCGCCAGCGTGTCGCTGTACCCGCTGTACGGCAGGTAGTTCTTGTTGTCCCCGGCGTACATGATCGTCGCCGTCATGATCTGCTTCATGTTCGACATGCACGCGACCCCCGCCGCCTGCTTCCGCGCCTTCGACAGCGCCGGCAACAGGATCGAGATCAGCAGCGCGATGATCCCGATCACCACCAGCAACTCGACCAGCGTGAACCCGCGACGACCGGTGGACCGAACGGACGACGAATGGTGAGGCATGAAACCCTCGAATGGAACGGACGGCGCAGACGCGCGACGTGCTTGCTCGTTCCGTCGGCCGGGGCCGACGGCCGACTTCACGAACTGCGGGCTCCCGGCAAAGATGTGACGGCCTGACGACCGACCGGGAACGACCGAGCGAACGGGGCGTATCCTACAACGAATTATATGTTCTGTCCTGCGGAAACCGCGCACGATGTGCAGTGCCCCACGTGATCCGTAAACGAGGCATTCGACAAAACTTACCCGCGACCGTGCGCGGCCCTCACGTCCGGTCGCCAAAAAGCTCACGCCCCCGGCGCGATCTTTACGGTGGGCGCCCCCCGCCTTCCGCCCCCGCTTGACGCCCGACACACCCCCGCGCCTACTCAACCCCCCATGCCCGACCGCCCCAGGCGCATTTTCGTCACCGCCGCCGAGGTCAGTGGCGACCTCCACGCGTCCCACCTGATCGAGTCGCTCCGCGCGATCGACCCGACGCTCATCATCGAAGGCCACGGCGGGCCGCGCATGCGCGCCGCCGGGTGCACCATCCACCAGGAAACCACCTCGAACGCCGCCATGGGCGTGGCCGCGCTCGGGCGGGTCAAGGAGATGTTCGCCCTGCTCAAGCGCACCCGCCTGCTATTCCGCGAGACCCCGCCCGACCTCCAGATCTGCGTCGACTCGCCGTCGCTCAACTTCCACTTCGCCAAGATCGCCAAGACCGCGCCGGCGACCCCGGTGCCCGTCCTGATGTACGTCGCCCCGCAACTCTGGGCCTGGCGCGAGGGGCGGATGAAAAAGGTCCGCCGGTGGATCGACCACCTCGCGTGCATCCTGCCGTTCGAGGAGGCCTACTTTCGCTCCCACGGCGTCACCGCGACGTTCGTCGGCCACCCCCTGTTCGACGAGGTGCGCCCGGGCGCGACCGACGCCGCGGAGCGGACGAAGCGCCTCGCGGAACTCGGTCTTACGCAACCTCACGCCGGAGGCGGAGCTGAAAGCGCCGCCCCGGATGCGTCCCGCGCACCCATCATCGGCCTCCTCGCCGGCTCGCGCCGGTCCGAAGCCCTCAAGAACTTCCCGCGGATGCTGGAGGTCGCCGGGCAGGTCAAGCAAGCTTTCCCGAGCGCCCGCTTCCTCCTCCCCACGACCGCCGCCACCGACCCGATCGTCACGTCCTCTCTTGATGCCCTCCCTCCATCTTCCACCCTCCGTTCTCCATCCTCGTTCGTCCGGCAACAGGACGCCTTCGACCGGATGGTCCCCCTCTGCGACCTGGCGATCACCGTCTCCGGCACGGCCACCCTGCACGTGGCGATCCACGGGACGCCGATGATCGTCGTCTACCACGGCAGCCCGGTGACGTGGAACCTGCTCGGCCGGTGGATCGTCAAGACGCGGACGTACGGCCTGGTCAACCTGCTCGGCGCCGACCCCGCCGCCGCCGCCGGCGGGCGCGTCACGCCCGACATGCACCTGGCCCCCGAGTACATCCCGTGGTACGGCAGCACCCGCCCGGTCGCCGACCACGCGATCGATCTGCTGAAGGATCCGGCGAAGTTGGCGGAGCAGCGCGCGCGGCTGCGGGGGATGGTCGACAAGCTGGACAAGCCCGGCGCGAGCGAACGGACGGCGCGCATCGCGATGGGGTTGATGGGGATGCCCCGCGCCATCTGATCACCCCGTCCACTCACGGGTCAGGCGAGCGGGAGGGCGTCATCCACCAAGAGGACGCCGACCTCGCGGCTCTCAATCATCACGGGAACCGACTCGCCGACGGCATACCGGCGGACGATCCGGTAATCGGGATCGGCGGTGGCCCCGGTCGGGTCCGCGTACACGTCGATCACACGCTCCGGAATGCTGGCCACCCAGTACTCAACGATCCCGACGTTCGCGTACGCCCGCTTGCGCCGACCGCGGTCGTAATTGACCGATGTGTCGGCGACCTCGACGATCAGGGCGATCTCGTGGGGGCGGGGGTGATGATCCAAATAGCGGGTGACCGGGCCGCGTGCGATGACGATGTCCGGCTCGGGTTCCTGCTCGGCGGCGCTGATCGCCGACTGCACGCGAACCCGCCATCCCGACGCGATCGGCCGGAGCAGTTCGGCGATCGCGTCGACCACCGCGTCGTGACGAGTTCCCTTGGTCATCTTGTGCCTCAGCGCGCCATCCACCAACTCGATCGCCTCCCCTTCCCGGAGAATTCCGACGTCGAGCATGCGGTGGTATTCGTCGAGGCTGAATCGCCGGAGGCGCTCCGACGCTTTCAGATGGACGACGCCATTGATTAACTCCAACCCTCTCTCGACCAATATGCCCGTCTCGTAGAGCTCGTGATACTCCTCGAGGGTGAACGTCCTGACCGGGGGTTCGAGCGGAAGCCCGGGCAGCGGCGAATTCATGACGGAATGGGCAGGTGCGACCGACATCCGGAATGCCTCCGCTCGGATTATACCGCGCCACTACCCCACCAGCGCCGCGATCTCGGCGAAGCGGTCCTTCAGGTCGAAGTAGAGCTTGCGGTAGACGCTGTAGTGACGGTCGTAGAGGGCGGCGGTCTTGGGCTTGGGGGCGACCTTTTCGACCTGGCTGATGGCGGCCTTGCAGGCCTGGGGGACGTCGGCCCAGACGCCGGTGCCGACGCCGGCGAGGATGGCGACGCCGTACGCCGGGCCCTCGGCGGCGTTGGTGACCACCACCGGCTGCTGGTAGATGTCGGCCTGGAGCTGGCGCCAGAACTCCGAGCGTGCGCCGCCCCCGGAGGCGCGGACCTGGCTGACCGGGATGTTCATCGACTTGATGATCTCCAGCGCGTCGCGCATGCCGAACGTGACGCCTTCCAAAAGCGAGCGGACGAGCATGGCGCGGGTGGTGCGGCTGGTCGCGCCGATCCACCCGCCGCGGGCGGTCGGGTCGGCGTGCGGGCAGCGCTCGCCGGTCAGGTAGGGCAGGAAGAACAGACCCTCGGAGCCGGCGGGGGCGGTGGCGGCCTGCTCGACGAGGAGCTCGTACGGGTCGACGCCCTTCTTTTTCGCCTCGGCGACCTCGTCGCCGGCGAGTTGGTTGCGGAACCACTGGAACGAGCCGCCCGCGCTGAGCATGCACCCGAACACGCACCACTTGCCCGCGACCGCGTGGCACATCGTGTGAACCCGGCCCTGGGGGTCCTTCACGGGCGAGTCGGAGTGGGCGAACACGACGCCGGACGTGCCGAGCGTCGCGCTGACGACGCCGGCGGAGACGATGCCGTTGCCGACGGCGCCGGCGGGCTGGTCGCCCGAGCCGCCGACGACGGGCGTGCCCTCGGCCAGGCCGAGGAGGTCGGCGGCCTCGCGGGTGAGCTGGCCGGTGACGACGTGCGATTCTTCGACGGTTGATGGGAGCAGGGCCTTGTCGATCTGCAGGATCGAGAGGAGCTCGTCGCTCCACTTGCGGTTTTCGACGTCGAGCAGGAGCGTACCGGAGGCGTCGCCGACCTCGGTGGCGTACTGGCCGGTCATGCGATAGCGGATGTAGTCCTTGGGGAGCAGGATGTGCTTGGTCTGCTCGTAGATTTTGGGCTCGTGCTGGCGGACCCAGAGGATTTTGGGGGCGGTGAAGCCGGTGAGGGCGGGGTTGCCGACCATGTCGATCAGGCGGTCGCGCCCGCCGGCCTTGGCGGTGATTTCGGCGCACTGGGCGGCGGTGCGCTGGTCGTTCCAGAGCAGCGCCGGGCGGAGCGGGCGCGGGCCGTCGGCGAGGAAGACGCTGCCGTGCATCTGCCCCGACAGGCCGATGCCCGAGACGTCGGTCGGCTTGACCTTGGCCTTCTTCAGCACGGCCTTGGTCGCGGCGATCGTCGCCTGCCACCAGTCCTCGGGGTTCTGCTCACTCCAACCCGGCTTGGGCGAGGAGATCGGGTGCTCGGCCATCGCGGTGGCGAGGACGACGCCGTCCTCGTCGCAGATCAGGGTCTTGGTACCGGACGTGCCGATGTCGATGCCGAGGAGGTGGGGCATGGTGGGTTCCTTAGGTTGGGCGGCGAGTATACGGACCGGGGGGAAGGTTCACCACGGAGGCACGGAGACACCGAGGAGGATCAGGGAGAGGGAGTTATGGCACGGGTGGGTTCGTTTTGTAATTTGGGATCGGGGAGGGGCAGTGGGTTCGTTTCGTAATTCGTGTTTGGGGCCGCTTCGGTGGGTTTGTCTTGTCATTCGTGGTGGCGGTCGCGGTGGGTTCGTTTTGTAAATTGCGCTGGCGGGGGCGGTGGGTTCGTTTTGTAAAATGATCATGGGGGTTGCGCGGAGTTGGGGGGTCGGTCGTCACGAGGCGCACGGTGATGTCCAATTAACGGGTGGTGTCACGCGGGCGTGGTGATCGGCGCGCACGGGTCGCGGGTAGGGCTGGCTAGAGCGGGGGTATCGGATCGGAATGAGGGTGGACGCCCGACGGTGTTGGGGCGGGGGCGCATCGAACGAGGGGCGGGCGTGGTATGATGAGGGGATGGTGCGCGCGATCAGAGAGATCGTAACGGTCGGCGAGGACGGGAGCGTGAGCGTCAAGTCGCCGGAACTGCGCGCGGGGGCGCGGGCGGAGGTGATCGTGCTTGTGGAGGGGGGCGTGGCACCGAGCGCGGCGGAGCGGTTGGCGGCGCTGGAGGCGCTTCAACGGAGCCTGAGCCTGACGCCGGAGCAGACGCAGAAATGGCTCGACGAGTCGGCGGCCGAGCGGAAGGCGTGGGGCCCATGATTCATCGGGACACGAACGTATTGATCCGGGCGGTATCGGGCACGCCGCACGTGACGGCCCTGTTGAACGGGTGGCTGGTGGCGGGCGAAACGGTCCGCGCGGACGCGATCGCGTGGGCGGAGTTTCATTGTGGGCCGCTCACGGCACAGGATGCACAAACGGCTCGCGTGCTGGTGCCGGACGTGGTGACCGTCGAGCGGGTCGACTCCGAGCGTGCCGCCGTGCTGTTCAACCAGTCCGGTCGGCGCCGGGGCAGTCTGGCCGACTGCCTGATCGCCGCCGTGTGCCTGCGTACGGGTGCGTCGATCGCGACTGCGAACGTCGCGGACTTTCAGCCGTTCCAGTCCGACGGCTTGACGGTTATCAACGTCTGAGCCGCGCGGCGCGGACACGACCGTGATTCCGAGCGCGGTGATCGGGAGAGTTCGGGCATGGAGACGTTGTCGTACGCGCGGCCGGGGACGGAGAATCGGGGGGAGCCGTGGGGGCCGGTGGGGATTGGGTTGTCACGGCGGTCGGTGGGGTGGGTGGTGGTGTGCGTGACGGCGTGGGGTTGGGTGTGGTGGTGGCCGGGGGCGTGGGTGGAGTCGAGGCGGTTTCGGGTGGGGCCGGACGCGGCGTCGAGCTGGCCGCCGACGACGTTCGAGGTGACGGACGGGGGGCGGTTGGTGGTGGATCGCGGGCGGTTGGAGGTGTGGGACGTGCGGGCCGGGATCCGGCTGGCGGATCTGGACGGGTATTCGGTGCCGTCCACGGCGCGGAGCGGGGCGCTGATCGGCGGGGGGCGCGAGTACTTTCGCGTGAGACCGCTGACGAGCGTTGCGGAGGTGATCGACCTGCAGGGCGGGCGGGTGGTGGCGGAGTTCGCGCTGCCGGCGGACGCGGACCGTGGGGGGTGACGGCGGGGAGCGCGGGCGCGCGGCGCGTGATGCTGTCGTGCGTCGTGCTGCGGCCGGGTGCGGGGACGCACACGGAGAATCGTGTTTACGATCTGGAGTGGGATGAGGGGGCGGCGGGCGGGGCGATGGTCGGCCGGCTCAAGCCGGTGTGGACGATTCCGGCGACGCGGACGGCGGGGTTCTCGGACGACGGCCGGCGGGTGGCGGTGCAAATGGGCCCTGGCGCGGTGGGTGAAGGCTGGAACAGCACGACCACCGGGGCGTTCGAGGTCGGCAACCCTTCTCCATTGGAGACCTGGACGCGCACCTTCTATGGCCCGCGGATGCGGTTCTTCGGGAACGACCTGGTGGTTTACGACGACCGGGAAGTGGCGCGCTTTGACCTGGGCGCGCGTGCCGAACGGTTTTCGTTCGTCCGCCCGCCGGGCGCCATCGGCTGGGCGTTGTCGCGGGACGGCGAACACCTGCTGATGCACGAGGGGACCATAGCTACGACCGGCAAGGGTCGGAACCGGTACAGTCACGTGGTTTCGCCAGCGTGGACCAGAGTGGTGAATGCGCGGAGCGGGGCGGCGTCGCCGGCGGCGAGTCCGGCTATCGCCACGGCTGTCGCGGTCGTACCGCTCGGTCGCGACGCGTTCATCGGCCCACCGCCCGAGGGCTTGGGCGGGCATTTCGTGACGTACGACGGGGCGAGCGGGCGGCGACGGTCGCTGGTGCTGCCTCCGTCGGTCAAGGTGCAACCGTTCGGACAGACCGTCCCGGTGCGTGTCGCGGCCGCTCCGGGTGGGGGAACGTTCGCGGTCTTGCAGAACGATACGGTGACGGTCTACCGCCAGAAGGGACCGGATACTTCGTGGGGCGCGTTTGGGTTGCCGTGGGTGTGGCCGGCGGGGGCGTTGTTCTTTGCGGCGGCGGGGTCGGTGTGGGCGGACGCGCGGGCGCGCGGGCGCGCGGGCGGCGGGCGGGGGTCGTGGAGCGGCGGGTGTTTGGCGTTCGCGTGTCGGCGGTGGTGGTGTGGGGGGCGGCCCGTCCAG
>Ga0196963_10001955_pt1 | contig 12959 bp, 5 predicted proteins | sample S1_5metaG_FD_148600 | JGI IMG/M metagenome (GOLD analysis project Ga0196963, IMG submission 148600) | Soil microbial communities from Anza Borrego desert, Southern California, United States - S1_5 | ecosystem: Environmental > Terrestrial > Soil > Desert | place: USA: California | collected... | reverse complement strand
AAAATACCGGGACCGTGACGTGATCGACACCAAGGAAGCCAAGGGCCTCCTGATGAATGCGATCCAGCGCGACAACGTGAAGCGCGCCGGCGGGACCTGTGTGTTCGTCACTGATGAGGTCGACGGCTTCATCATGGGGGCGCTCACTCGCGTCTACTACGTCGGCACCAAGCTCTCCGCGCAGGATGCTTTCTACTACTGCCGTCCGACCGTGCATCCAGGCGATGCAGTCGGGCTGCTGGGTGAGTATATGGCCTGGGCGACTGGTATTCCCGAGGTCATCGAAATCCGCAACACCATCACCGACGTCATCGGTGACGTTGCAAAGGTTGAGGCGATCTATACCCGCGCAGGCTTCACGCGCTGCGGCGTGGTCATGGAAAGGAAGATCAAATGAGTGGTGGTCTCGGCGGCGTCGGTAAGGTTTTCAAGAAGGTCGCAAAGACCGTCTCCAAGGTGCTGCCAGTTGCGCTCGGCGTCGGCGCTATCGTGTTCAGTGCCGGCTCTGCGCTTGGCGCGCTGCCATCGTGGGGCGATGCGGTCGCGGGAGTGACGGGCAGCGGGAGCACGCTGACCAACATACTATCAAGCGCGGTCACGCAAGCAGGATATGGAGCCGCCGCCGGCATGGCGGTTTCTGCGGTCACTGGCGGGGATGTCGTGAAGGGCGCGCAGATCGGCGGGGCTGCGGGTGCGGTCACTGGTGGCGTCACGGGCGCGATGCAGCCGACAGGGCCTGTGCAGACCGGTCCAACGCAAGGCGGTGGAACGCCGAGCCAAGCGACGCCGACTGCTCCAGGAGCGATGCCGATCCAGACCGCTTCTGCGCCCGCTGCTGCCGCCGCGCCGAACGTGACGGGCGCGAAGCCTGGGCTGCTGGCGTCCGGCGGGTGGCTTGAGCGCAATCAGGAGCTCGTCGGCGGCATCGTCGGTGGTGTCGGCAAAGGCCTGATGGAGAGCGCCGCGGCGGATGATGCCGGCAAGAGCGAGTTGCGCCTGCTGCGTGAGCGTCATCGCTTGGCCGGTGCTAACTATGGCGGCAAGGCCGGGTTGCTGGCTGCTGGGAGCACTGACTACATCAACGACCTCGGCCCCAGCAAGATCGCATACCGCTACGCCTACAACCCAGAAAGCGGGATGATCGAGGAAGTCCCGACGGCTTAGGCGCACTTGGCCCAGGCGTTGTCGATCAACGCTTGTGATTTCGATTTGTCATGCGTTGCCATCCGCACGCGATTCCAGGCCCACTGCTCATCCTGGCGCGTGATCTGGCGCTTTCCTGAGACGGCATCGCTGAGAAGGAAATAGTCGGATTGAAGCACGGCGATGCCGTAGCTTTCGGCCGCGCAATGCGCCTGCTCCGGCGTCGCGCCCTTCGCTCGTGCGTCCTGCATGATCGTCGCATCGTGCGCGAGCATGTAATCGGCGAAATCGCGGTACTTGCCCGCAGGCTGGTTGACCGCTGCTGGTGGGTTGGCCGCGCAGCCAGCAGCCAACATGGTTAAGGCGAGTAGGACGGTCCTCATCTGGTTCTCTGTTGTGGTTGTAACGCGGCGTGATTTAACGCCTTAGATTGAAGGAAGGCAAGAATGTCGGGTGAGCGTGGCACCAAATCCCAGCAACAGGATCGTGCAAACCAGCGCGATCGCGACCGTTCCGTCGCCAATGGGGGCTCCGGCGACCGTGGCACGCGCTCGCAGCAGCAGGATCGCCGCAACATGGATAATGCCAAGAAGGCTGGGAACTCCGCCCCTGGCGTTTCCGGTCGTGAGAACCGCGGCAACAACCCCGGCAACCCGAGCGCGCCTGGCTATCTCGACTACGACACGCAAAAGACCACGATGCCGAACGGTCAGCGCGTCGAGGTTGGCAAGGTTCGCACCGACTATATCGACGCCGAGAATCGCACCATCCCGGAAAAGATCGGAGGCTTCATCGCCGGCATCTTTGGCATGGAGGAGCGCAACCCTTACGCCGATCCCGACTATGGCGTCGATCCGACGCAGCCGGGCCGTGGTGCGAATTGGGATCTCGACGTGGTGCAGGTCTTGGCAAACTTCGCCGGCTTGGCGACCGGAGCGCCAGTCGGCACGGCCTACAAGGTCGGCAAATGGGGCTATGAGCAGGTCACGGGCAAGCCGGTGACAGGCATCAATCTGGGGCCGGATGTGTTCGGCAGTGGCGGGCAGCGGCCAACACCGACTGACCAGGGCGGCACGAAGATCAGCGGAGATAAGCCGCAGACCGACAAGGGTGGCAAGCGCGGGCTCCTGTCATCTTACCCGCAGCAGCAGAGCGCGCCGGCGCCGAAGCCGCAGCAGCCCCAGAATCCGCAGACGCCACCGAGCACGCCGCCTAACAGCAAGTATCCGACGCCGGACCAGAAGTTCCAGGCCGGCTCCTACTACATGGGCGATTGGGTCTTTGACCCCGCGACGCAAAAGCCTGTGTGGCAGCAGAAACCGAACGGCCTCATGCCGAGCGCCGCGTAAGGAGCACTCATGAAACCGGAAAAGAAAGACGCCCCCGCAAAACCGGGGAAGGCGAAGCGCGGCCTGTTGGCTGGCAAGGACGAGGCGCCGGAGAAGAAGCCGCCGCAGGACAAACCTTCGCCCGACATGGCAGCTCCGCCGGCCGCAGGCGCTCCAGATGAGGAGCAGCCGAACGTCAGCCCGGAGGAGCAGCAGCTTTATGAGGAGTTCGTCGATAAGTGCTATCAGGTGATCTACTCGCAGAAGACCATCAAGCCCATCCTCCAGGCATTGAATGCGAGCGACGATCCGAAGATGAACCTCGCGAACGCGGTGGTGCTGGTCGTGAAGTTCGTCGTCGACAGCGCGCGCAAGGCAGGCAAGGAAATCCCCGTCGACGTGCTGATGCACGGCGGCAAGGAAGTGTTGGAGGATCTGGCGGACCTCTGTGCTGAAATGGGCATCCATCAGTACACGCCGGAGGAGTTGGAGGGCGCGGTCTACATCGCTGCCGACCTCTATCGCGGCATGGCGGAGCAGGACGGCACGCTCGACATCGAAGGATCGAAGCGCGACATGGCGATGGCTGTTCAGGCCGATCGTGAGGGCCGGATGGATGATATAATTCCGGGTGCCTCCGCTCGATTCGGAGCCAAGAAGGAACCGGCCGCGCCGGAAGAACCGCCCGCCGAAGATGAGGAGGCAGCCTGATGGGCAACACCGCGAAATACATCCTCGGCGGTCTGCTGCAAGGTGTCGGCGAGGGCGCCATCCTCCAGGGCAAGGCCCAGCGCGAAGCGATGCGCGAAAAGCTCCGCCAGGAGCACGACATCATGATGGAGGGCATGCGTCACGAGAACACGCTCGGCGAAATCGGTTTGCGCGGTGAACTCGACGAAAAGAGCGACGTCCGCCAGCACGGTTTTCGCATGGAGGAAACCACGGTCGACAACGACCGCGACGATGCTCGCCAGGCAAGCGATCACGCTTTCCGCGCCAGCGAGAGCGAAAAGGATCGTGCCGCCGACAAGGCCAAGCGCGGCTTGTTGCCGCGCGAGCGCTTCACCGCCAACGGCAAGGTCTGGGTGCAGAACGAGGATGGTAGCGCTGTGCCGGTCAACGGCCCTGACGGCAAGCAGCTCGAGGATTTGAGCGGCGACGATGTGGAGCTTGTCGAGGTCGCCGATCCAGACAAGCCTGGGCAAACCAAGATGGTGCCGAAGTCGCAGGCCTCCGGCATGCCCGGCAAGAGCAGCACCGATGCGATGGTGCAAGAGCGGAGCGACCGCGAGCTTGCGGCCGAGGAACAGGCCATCGCCGAGGCTGAGAAGCAGGGCGGCGCGGCTGGCCCATGGGACGACAGCGATTTCCCCAAGGATGGCAGCCGCGAGGCGTTCATCGAGCGTCGCAAAAAGGAAATCCTCAGTGGAAAGACAACTGACACTGGCGGAGCTTCGGACAATGGGGGCGGCAATGCTGCGCCGAGCGGCGGCGCTCCTGCGGGCCAAGAGCAGAAGCCAGGCGGCGGAGCCCCCAAAGGAACCGGAACCCAGCAAGACCCCTACCAGGCCGTAAGTCAGGCCGATGTGGAGTGGTTCAAGAAGAACGCGCCCGCCGGCGCCGTACTCGCCGTGAAAGGCAAGGACGGCAAGACCAAGCTCTATCAGAAGTGATCGCATGGACGACCTGGACCTTTCCGGCCTGACCGAACTCGACACGACCGGGCTCAAGCAACTCGACGATGACTTGGACGTGACGGGGTTGCGCGAGCTTGATGTGACCGGGCTGCGCGAGATCGGCGACAAGCCCAGGATCGTGCCGGGCCGTGGCGGCTATCGCGCGCCGGAACAGCGCGAGGAGCCGAAGGCGGAGACCGACGAGGACCGCGCCATCGCGGAGTTCGAGAAGCGGCCGCTCATGGAGCGACGCATCACGGACCCGCTCGCGCGCGGCACGCGGCAACTGCAGGCCAGCGTCGGCGCCGCTGCGACCGGCCCCGCGATGGAGAAGTTGCGCGCGCTCGATGTCATCGATCGCCTGGAATCACGTGGCAAGGCTGGCCCGAGCGGTCTCCGCTCGGAAGCGGCCGAGGGGCAGAAGGACGAGATCATCCCGGCTGGCGTCAAGGACCCGCTGAAATATGCGATGGACCTCGGCGACCCAGAGGTCTCGCGCTATGCGGCATCGACCGATCCGCAGGAGCGCGCGGAGATCCGCAAGCGCCTGGAGAGCGCCGTCGGCTTCAACGTCGGCGAGGTTGTCGAGGGCACGGTGAAAGCGGCGGCGATCCCGAAGCACCCGGCGGTCGCGCGCGCGCAACAGGCCAAGACCTTCGGCGAGTTCTGGGACGCCTTCAAGAAGGCACCTGGCACGTTCATCACCGACACAACGCTTGAGAGCGCGCCGAACATGGTTCCCGGCCTCGCCGCCGGTGCCGTCGCTGGCCCGGTCGCTGGCCGCGTCGGCTTTGCCGCCGCCGCTGGTGGCAGCTCGGGCATGATCGAGTTGGGCGCATCCATCAACGAGAAGCTGATGGAGTTCGGGGCCGACATGAAGGACCCCGAGAGCATCAAGCGCGTGCTCCAGGAGCACGAGGCGGAAATCTACGACTATGCGATGAAGCGCGCCGTCGCGGTCGGCCTGTTCGACGCCGCCGGCGCGCGGCTGGCTGCCGGCAGGCTCATCCCAGGCTCGAAGGTGGGCGAGACGGCTGCGCAGGCGGTGGCCGGCGCTGGCTCTGGCATGGGCGGTGAAATCGCCGCGGCAGGTCTCACCGGCCAGGACCAGAACGTCGGCGCGATCCTGAGTGAAGGTATCGGCGAGGTCGGCGGGCAGGCGGGCGAGGTCGCGGTTGCGGCCCTGACGACCGATCCCAAGCCCGCCGGCAAGATCGAGGGCGCCCGCTCGACCGCTCCGCTGCTTTCGCCCAGCGACGTGCGCAGCCCCATCGACAACAACCTGATCGCCGCTGGCAAGAAGGTCATCGCCCAGGCGACGGCACAGAGCGACGCCAATGCCATCCTCGGCCGCGCTGGCGTGCCCCAGGTCGGCACGCGCGTGACCCTGACCTACCCGGACGGCCGCACCTTCAAGGGCACCGTGGCGGACGCCTTTTCGGTCGAGAGCGCCGAGACCGGGGTGGCTGGCGAGGGCGTCAAGATCAAGCTCGACGACGGCCAGATGTTCGAGGAGTTGTCCGATACCATCCGGTCTGCTGGCGTGCAGATCACACCGGAAGGTGCGGAACTGTCCGTTACGCAGTCTCCTACTGGAACGGTCGGGAATGTTAACAAAGACGCTGCGCCGCAAGGGCTAGACACGACCGGCCTTGCGGAACTAAATGTTTCACGTGACGGACCATCTGATACCCCGTTGGAGGGGCAAGATGTCAGCGGTGAAACAGTGCAGCCGATGCCGGGAGCGCCCGGCCAGGGAGAAGCATCGGTATTGCCGGGCGTGCGCAACGCTGGCGATGCGGGAGCACCGCGCGCGCCGCAAGGTGGAATGGGCGGAGATAGTGCAGTTCCGCCGCAATCGCCGACGCAAGCGGGTGCTGATACCGGGGAAACTCAGGACGGGATAATCGACGCCTCGGACGATCAGCGACTTGCTGGGCTCAAGGCCATCCGTCAGGCGCTTGCCGCCACTGGAGCGCCAGAAGATGTTGTTAACGCCAGGATAGCGAACGCCCAGCAAGCGGCTGACGACCGACAAGAGCCGATGACGGTGTGGCGGTCAGCCACCGGCCAGATCGGGGTGCTCCCATCCTCTCAAAAGTCACCATTCGTGAATGGCGAGCGCATTGGTGAAATCTATCCACACCGCCGGACCAAGGGCGACGGCACGCGCCAAAGCCCCGTAAGGGTGCAACAGACCGGCGACGCCTCGCAGGGCCAGCCGGTTGCCGAGCCGACCGACAAGCAGAAGGAAGCCGGCAACTATCAGAAGCGCCACCTAAAAATGCACGGTCTCGACATCAGCATCGAGACCGAGAAGGGCGGCGTCCGCACCAGCAAGCCAGGCGATCCGGTCAAGTGGGAGGTCACGATGCCTGCCCACTACGGCTACATCAAGCGCACCGTCGGCGCCGACGACGAGCAGGTCGACGTCTATGTCGGGCCGGACGAGACCTCTGGCCGCGTGTTCATCGTCGACCAGATCGACCCCGAGACCGGCCGCTTCGACGAGCACAAGGCGATGCTCGGCTTCAACACCATGGAGGAAGCCAAGGCAGCCTATGACGCCGGTTTCTCCGACGGCAAAGGCCCGCTCCGCCGCGGTGCGATCAGCAGCACCAACACGGTCGAGTTCAAGCGGTGGCTCCAGAACGGCGACACCACGAAACCCCTCGTCTACAAGGAGGACGACAATGCAAAAGGTGGTCTACGACCTGCCGAAGAAGAAACCGGCCAAGGCGTCGAAGAAGGCCAAGAAGGGCCAGAAGCCGACGGCGAAACCCAAGGGACCCAAGCGCGGCCTGCTGGCAAACTACTGAGGCCCGGCAAGGGCACCATCACCGCCCTGGTGAAGCGGCTCGGCGGCATCAAGGACGAAGGCGGCGACCTCGCCGCCATGGACCTCAAGACGCTCCGGCCCGGCTTCATCAACAACACGTCCGGTGCCTCGATCGAACAACTCGGCGAGGTCATGCTCGAAGAAGGCTTCGATGTGGCCTGGGATTTCGACCCCAGCAAGCACGATGTCGCCAAGGTGCTCCGCCTCATCGAGGAGGAAATCCGCACGGGCGAGAAGCCCTTCGCGCTGACCGACGACATGGACAAGGCTGCCGGCGAGCGCGAGCGCGCGGCCGAAGAGGAGGAGCGCGACCGCCTCGACCAGGAGCTTATGTCGATCCTCGGCCGACCGATGACCGACGACGAATGGGCGGACGTGAACCGCACCTATGGCGCCGGCGGTTACGAGAGCCGCTACGAGGCTGCGCTGGACGCGCTGGAGAGTGCTATCATCAACGACGTGCAGTCGGTCGCCACGGCTGCAGGAGAGGAAGTGCCCGATGAAGAAGCCCCGCCGGAACCTGGACCCCTGGATAGCGAAGGCGCAAAGCCTGAGCCAGAACCCGAAGGTCCCGATGTCGAGCCGCAAGCGGATGGGCGAGCAGGCGAAGAAGCTGATGGCGATCAAGGCGGCACGGAGCCGGTAAGCGCACTGGCGCGCGCCTTCTTCGAGGCGTTCGGCCGCCGCGAATCCTTCGCCACCATCGTGGAAGCCCGCAAGTTCGCAGAGCGCGTGACCGGCCAGAAGATCGGCTCCGGCACCGCCGAGGCGAAGCAGCTCGAGGAAGCGATCGAGGCGGGCTTGGTCATGCGTGCGCGCAAGATCGTCAGCGCGCCCCGAAGCCCCGAGGAGGTCTATAACCGCCTCGTCGAACTCTACGGCCAGCAGCCCAAGCTCGCCGAGCGGACCTCCACCAGCATCGAAAATCAGGCCTACAGCACGCCGGCGCCGCTCGCCTATCTGGCGTCTCGCCTAGCCGGCATCGACGCCGACACGACCGTCTACGAGCCCACCGCGGGCAACGGCATGCTGCTGATTGAGGCAGATCCCGAGAACATCACTGCGAACGAGCTCAACCCCGACCGCGCCGAAAACCTCGCCGCCGTTTACGAGGGCGCCAAGATCACCCTCGGCGATGCGATGGAGCACAACCCCACCGGCCCGTTCGATGTGGTCATCATGAATCCGCCGTTCGGCAAGGTGTTCCGCGACGGCAAGAAGGTCATGTTCCCGCTGGATGGCAATTTCACGCCCGAGATCGACCACGGCATCGCCTGGAAGGCGCTCAAGAACATGGCGCCCGAGGGCAAGGCGGTCCTCATCATCGGCGGAAAGAAGGGCACGCGCGAGGAGCGGATTAACGATTACCGCGCCACCAAGACCATGGCGTTCTTCAAGAAACTCTACGACGCCTACAACGTGGCCGACCACTTCACGGTGGACGGCAAGCTCTACGAGCGCCAGGGCGCCGGCTGGCCGGTCGATGTCATCGTGATCGACGGCAAGGGTAAGTCCTCACTCCCCTTGCCGACGAAGGAGCCGCCGACTATCTTTGAGACATGGGAACAGTTGCGGAACAAGCTCGATGAGAACCGCCTGGACGCCGCCGGACAGCGTGATGAACCTGGGGAGCGTCCTGTTGCCCAAGGTCCGTCTGCAACCGCTCCCGCCGCCGGAGTATCGCCTGCTGCTGGCCGACCGGATCGACCGACTGATCAAGAAGGAAACGCCGGAGCGAGCGCGGGAACTGCTGCGCCAGTACGAGCCGATGGAGAACCTGACGCTGGAGCCGGAGACGGCAGCCGAAGTGCTGGCGGAAAACAGCGAGTGGCTGAGGGAGCGAGCAGCGTTCCCGAAGGAAGCAGCGAACCCGCCGTTCAAGAACAGCCCGGAGACCGCAGCGATGCTGGAGAGCGAGACGCTGGAGGAGTTCCTGGCGACGCTCTACCACGACAGCGAGTAGCGCGGCAGAACACCGAAGCCGAGACCGCTTTCCAGGTCCAATACGAGCCGACCTCAGAGGCTCGCTTCGCCGTCGGCACCCTCGTCCCCCGCAACATGCAGACCGCGATGAAGCGCGCGCTGGCGGAGCTTTCCGACCGCGTGGGCAACATCGACGCCTACGTTGCGAAGAAGCTGGACTATAGCGAGGCCGAACTGCTGGGCACCGAAACCCAGCCCGGCTACTTCTCAGCCGAGCAGGTCGATGCGCTCGCGCTCGCGATTGACAGCGTGGAGAACGGCGCCGGCTTCATCATCGGCGACCAGACTGGCGTTGGTAAGGGCCGGTTCGTCGCGGCGATGCTGCGCTATGCGATGGTCAACAACAAGCCGCCGGTTTTCATCACCAAGGACCCCGGACTCTATGCCGACATGGTGCGGGATCTGCGCGACATCGGCATGCCCGACATCGCCAAGCGCGTCCTGGTGACGAACAACGACTTGCGCGGGGAGACCGCCATCCCGCTTTCCGCCGATGATGCGACCGATGTTCTGGCATCGCTGCCGCTCTCGCAGCAGAAGGCCGCGATGCAGAAGATCGCCGAGACCGGCAACCTGCCGAAGGGCTACGATCTGCTGTTCACGACCTACTCGCAATTGCAGTACGGCCCGCAGGGCGCCGGCACGGATCGGCAGGCCGCGATGCTCTCCATCGCGCGCAATGCCGTCATCGTGCTCGACGAAAGCCACGAGGCTGGCGGGCAGGGCGAGGAGCGCAAGAAGGTCGCCAAGGACGGCACGGTCATCAAGAATCGAGCCGACTTCATCCGCGAAGTGCTGAAAGAGGCGTCCGGCGCGGTCTATTCCTCGGCGACATACGCCAAGAATCCGAACGTCATGAGCCTCTACTTCAAGACCGACCTCTCGCTGGCGGTCCCGAAGATCGAGGAGCTTGCCAACACCATCGCCGCCGGCGGCGTGCCGTTGCAGCAGGTCGTCGCAAACATGCTGGTTGAGTCCGGTCAGTATGCTCGCCGCGAGCGCAGTTTCGAGGGTGTGGCGATGGACCTCGACGTGCTGCCGACCGACGAGAAGGCGGCGCGCTCGGCCTCGGAAACCTTGCGGCAAATCTTCGCGCTCGACACCGAGTATATGCACACAATCCGGCAACTCTATGCCGATGAGCGCGCGGCCGAGGACGGCGAGAAGGGCGGGCGCGACAACGCGGTTGGCGAGGGTGGCATTCAGCAGGCGGGCTTCAGCTCGATCATGCACAATGTCATCAGCCAGATGTTGCTCTCGCTCAAGGTGCAGGGCGCCATCGACAAGGCCGTCTCGCTGGCGAAGGAAGGCAAGAAGCCCATCATCGCGGTGAGCAACACGAACGAGGCGATCATCGACGATTTCGTCGAGGACGCGAAGATCAAGCCGGGCGATGCCGTCAACCTCACGTTCAACGCGATCCTCGAACGCTATGTGAAGCGTCTCCGGCGCGTCACTCTCAAGGACGCCGACGGCAACAAGCGATATTTCTTTCTCCGCGATGAGGATATCCGCCGCCTGGCGGATCAGCATGCGCTCGACGAGTTCAAGCGCGTCGAAAAACTGGTGAAGGCCGCCGACCTCTCTGGCCTGCCCGGCTCGCCAATCGACTTCATCATCGACAAGCTGAACGCGGCCGGCATCAAGACCGGCGAAATCACCGGCCGTGGATCTGTGATCCGCAACGGCAAGTATGAGGTCCGCAAGGCGAGCGCGGCCGAGAAGAAGAAGGCGATGAACGCCTATAACTCCGGCGCCATGGATGCCCTGGTCATCAACCGCTCTGGCTCGACCGGCTTTTCGATGCACGCGACGGACAAGAAGGGCAACGACGGCAAACAGCGGCACATGATCGTGCTCCAGCCCGATCCAAACATCGACGTGTTCATGCAGATGCTTGGCCGCATCCATCGCACCGGCCAGACCAAGCTCCCAGGCTACACCATTGGCGTTTCCGATCTGGCGGTCGAGAAGCGCCTCGCCGCGGTGCTGATGCGCAAGATGGCGTCCCTGAACGCCAACACCACCGCGTCGAAGAAATCGGCGGTCAGCCTCGACAACGTGACCGACTTCCTCAACAAGTATGGCGATCAGGTCGTCGCGGAGTATCTGAACGAAAACACCGAAATCGCGAACCTGACCGACATCCGCCCCAGCAAGATGATTGACGGCTTGGCATCGAAGTTCACTGGCCGGCTCGCGATCCTGCCGCCGGAACAGGTGACGGCCATCTATGCTGACATCGAGGAGGCCTATAAGGAGTTCATCGAGTCCCTCGATCGCATGGGCCTCAACGCTCTGGAAGCCAAGACCCTCGAGCTGGACGCCAAGACCATCAGCTCCGAGCCGCTGACCACCGCGAAGGGCGACCGTCCTTTCGAGCAGGCGGCCGTGGTCGAGAAGATGGACGTTCTGAAGCTCGGCAAGCCCTACACCAAGGCGGAGTTGAAGGAGGAGACCGACAAAATCCTGGTCGGCGCCACGCCGACGGGCTTCGCGCGCGACATCGAGCAAGTGCTGCGCAACAAGATGGACGAGTATCGCTCCAGCCTGGAGGACCGCCTGCAGAAGGCCAACGACGCTCTCAAGGCGGCGCGCACCGATGTGCAGAAGGAGAAGGCGCAGAAATCCGTCGAGGGTTGGCGCCGCGACATCGAGAACGCAGACAAGGCGATGGACCTGATCGTCGACCGCATCAAGTCATTCGCGCCTGGGAATCCGGTCATCCTCTCGCACGGCAAGGGCGACGACATCGTGACCGTGCCGGCGGTCGCGCTCGGCGTCGAAATCAAGCGCGTCAAGGACAACCCAACCGCGGCATCGAACATCATGGCGCGCTTTGCCATCGCCGACGCCGGCCGTGACATCCGCATCCCGCTTTCCAAGATGATCGGCGACGAAGCGCCCTACGGCTTCACGCCGTCGACCAACGAGGAGGTCTTGCAGGCGTTCGAGCGGGGAGGGCAAGAGGCGCGCGAGGAGCGCGAGATCATCACCGGCAACCTGCTGACCGGCTTCAACACCTTCCGTCGCGGCCAGATCACGCTTTTCCGCGATCACGAGGGCAAGGTCCGCCAGGGCATCCTCTTGCCGAAGGGCTTCGACTCCAAGGCGGCGATGGCGAAAAAGGCCGTCCAATTTCAGACCGCCGCGCAGGTTTCGGAGTTCTTGCAGGTCAACGAGCCGCGCATGGTCAAGACCGAGGACGAGCTTGTTACGCTCACCTGGGATCGCTACTCCGGCCGGTTCAACATCACCGTCATGCTGCGCGGCGGCAAGCCCTACTACCTGCAAAAGCAGGTTCGCGACCTGATCGGCGACTTCCAGCAGCGGCGCGGCCAGAGCACGATGAGCGCATCGTTCCTGCCGGACAAACTGGCCGGCGTGATGCAGGCCTACAAGGACAATCTCGACGCTGGATTCCAGACGACGGCGCACAAGGACGAGGCGCGCAAGATCGTCGGCGATGATAAGAAGCCGAAACTCAAGGTCGGCGGCTTCTCCAAGGATTTCGTCGGCGACATCAACAAGGTGGCCGATGCGCTTTCGGCTCGGCTCCGCGACCTCGGCATCCGCGACAAGGTGAACCTGACGGTCGCGTCGCAACTGACGCACATGATCGACGGCCAGGAGCGACGGGTTCAGGGCCGGTATTTCGAGCGTTTGATCGAGGTGAGCCTATCCGCCAGCGATGGGACGTTCGGAACGCTGAATCACGAGGCGATCCATGCCATGCGTGACATTGGTCTATTCACGCCGGCCGAGTGGACCCGCTTGGAGAGTGCCGCGCGCAACTCCCCGCTGTTCAAGAAGTTGGCTGGCGGCGACTTCATCTACACCGATATGGGGCTCACCGAGGAGGAGTTGCTTGAGGAGACCATTGCGGAAATGTTCCGCGAATATGCCGACCGGGCGAACTACGGCCCGCTAACCATCCGGGGACTACTAGAGCGCATCAAGCATTTCATCCAAGCCCTACGCGATGCCCTG
>Ga0196963_10001954_pt1 | contig 12961 bp, 12 predicted proteins | sample S1_5metaG_FD_148600 | JGI IMG/M metagenome (GOLD analysis project Ga0196963, IMG submission 148600) | Soil microbial communities from Anza Borrego desert, Southern California, United States - S1_5 | ecosystem: Environmental > Terrestrial > Soil > Desert | place: USA: California | collected... | reverse complement strand
CCGCCGCTGCCAGGAAACGGAATACGCCCGCCGCCGCGTCCGCCCGCACCGGGAAATGGAATCGGGATCGGCAGGCGCGGCGGCTGCTGCACGGGCGGCTGCGGCCGTTGAAACGTCGGCGTGCCGTTGCCGTCGATGCCGACCGCATACACCAGCACTTCGGTTTCGCGCACCACCTGCTTGACGTCGCTGACCCCGGCACGGCTGCTCGTGTCGTTGCCGTCGGAAATGATCACGATCGCCTTCTTGCGATTCTGTCCGCCTTGCGCCATTGGCACGGCTTCGGCCACCGCGTCGTACATCGCCGTCCCGCCGTTCGGGTGCACGCGGCCGATTGCGTGAGCCAGGCGATTGCGATCGTTGGTCCAGTCCGCGACCAGATCCGCATTCGCGCTGAAGCGATACAGGAAAAACTCATCGAGATCGTTGTTCATCATGCGGAAGAAACGATCGATGGAATTCACCGCCGCCGACCATTTGTCGCCGGCCATGCTGCCGCTGCTGTCCACGACGATGCCGAGGCTCACGGGCGTCCGCTCCGCGCTGAAATGCGTGATTTCGACGGGCTGGTTGTCCTCGTAGACGATGAAATCCTCTTTGCGCAGGCGGTCGTAAAAACGCCCCGAGCGATCCGTCACGGTCGCGGTGACGTTGATCAGCTCGACGCCGCTCTTGAACTTGAAACCGCCCTGCTCCTGACCCGCCAGGCTCGTAGCGAGTGCGAACAGGAGACCGCCAGACGCGATGATGTGATAACGATTGCGGCGCATAACTTTTAACTTTGAACTTTTGACTTTTAACTCTTAATTTTTCTCGCGTCGATCGACGTGCGGCACGACACCTTCATCCGTTCGGAAGCTGACCCGGTAACGCGCCACCGTTGCCGGCGCCTCGAGCGACACCACGAATGGCGATTCGTCGCCGGCGCCGAGCTTCAGGAAATCCACATTCGCGCGCGCACTGGTGACGAATGTCCCCGCGCGATCGAACAGGAAGACGACCGCCGAAAGCTGTTCGACCGCTGTACCGCTGGCCGGATTACGAACGAGTCCCGAGATCGCCAGCTTTTGATCCTGACGCTCGTGATTCAACGACACCAGCTCCAGCGGTGCTGTGGACGACGCCGCGACCGCGTTCGTGTCCCGTGAGCCCGACATCATCCACAGCAGGCCGCCGGACAACACCAGCAACAGAACGGCAGCTGCGAAGCCAAGCGACTTCTGACGTCCGCCATTGTCACGCGGCAACTCGGACGCGCCGAGAAAACCGGTCGCATGGGTGAAGCTGGGGGCCACCGCCGCGTGGACGGTCTCGGCGGTTGGTTGATTGAGCGGTAGTTCTGCCGCGGTGCGTGGGGCAGACCATGGTGCTTTGACCGGCCGCGTCGCAGCGACGAACGCCTCGCGCGAAGGAAAGGCGTGGTCCGATGCCGTGCGATCGTCCGCGGCCGCCAGCGATAGGGCCGCCACGCGCGCCGCCGATCGCTTCTTCTCCGCGCGCGCCAGCCGCCAGGCCGTGACGCTCATCACGAGCGCGACGATCAACGAGACGACGGTAATTGCCAGCAAGGTGATGTCCATAACCCCTTCACGACTTCAGCGAAGCCGGAACTCCACTCCCACTTCGACGACCACATCGACCGGCACGCCCTTCATGCGGCCGGGAGCAAATCTCCACTGGCGCACGGCCTGCACCGCGCGATCGTTGAGACCGCCGCGCAGACCGCGCACGATCTTCACGTCGCCGACCGTGCCGTCACGCCGGACGACGATTTCGAGCTCCACTTCACCTTCGATGTTCGCGCGTCGCGCTTCATCGGTGTAGTCGGCGCGGACCTCACGCAGCAGCCGCGGCGGTTCGACGCCGCTGCCAGGGCGGAATGGTCCGCCGCCGTAGCCGCCGCCAGAGCCTTCACCGATACCCGTGCCGTCGCCTTGACCGAGGCCGGTGCCCTGACCGGTGCCGGCCCCACCGCCGGTGCCAGGGCCCTGGCTGGGCGGCGCTTCGGGCGCCTTGGCGAGCACGCCTTCGCGATCCTGAGTCTCGGCCGGCTTCGTCGGAATCGGCGCCATCACCGGTGGCAGCTGCTTCGCCTCCAGTGGCTTCGGTGGTTCGGGTGGTCGTGGCGCGGGCCGCATCGGCGGCGGTAGCGTGCGCGCCGGGATCGGGCTGCTGATTTTCTGCAGACCTTTCCGCTCCGCTCGTGGCGGTGGGGTCTTCATTTTCAGCCCGCCGCCGCCCCCGCCGCCACCCGGCCCCGGCACCGCCAGAAACACCATGCGGATTGGCTCCGGCTCTGGAATCGAATCCGTCCGCTCGTCGGCCACCGCGAAACCCAAGCTGGTGATGAAGAGAATCGAGGCGATTGCCAGGCCGTGAACGGTTGTCGAGACGATCATCGGCAGCGTGGCCGCCCGTTTGGGGGCGACCGCTTGCGCAAACAACTCTCGCCCAAATCCACCGCCGGCGGCGACACCAACCGGCGAGCCGTTCCTCAGCGCACGGACGGCCCGCACTGCTTCGTCATGAGCGACAAACGAGCCGAGTTCTGGGTCGATGGCTACAGGCAGCTGCGCCGCGACGGAGCGAATCTCACCACGAGCGACGAGCTGGAGGACGAGGGCTTCCGAAACCCCGGCCGTCTGCGCGATGTCGCGAGCGGTATAAACGTCTGGCGGTACGGAACGAAGCATGGGTTGTGCCCGGTTCATCGCAATATCCCTGCCGTCGTGGCGCGGCGGACTGCGATTCCACAATCCGTCTTTTCGGCCGGAAACCACGAATCTTTGGGCCACTCGCCCCTGCAATCTGTGGTGGTTTAAGGACAGTCCGTCCAATCTATGATGCACCCCATGAGCAAGCCGACCGCGCCGGCCCGCTTCGCGCTGTTCCGTTCGGTGACCGGAGGCCCACGCACATAACGCGATGGTTCGGTCCTTTCGCATCGGCAACCGCCGCTACCTTCTTGCGCCTGGCATCAACTCGGTCGGTCGCGATCCTCGCAGCGTTGTCTACATCAACGACGCGAGCGTCTCCCGGCACCACGCCCGCATCACCATCGCCGGCGAGCGCGCGACACTGGAGGATCTCAACAGCAAGAACGGCACGACCGTCATGGGTACGCCGATCGCGCACGCGACCGAACTGAACGATGGCGACGAGATCGAGTTCGGCCAGGTCAAAGGGTGGTACATCGTCGAAGCCGGCGATGATCCGCCCACGACGACGCACTTATGATGCGACGGCGCTGGCGCCGCTGTCTCGTGATCGGACGACGTGCAGCGCCAGCACCAGTCGTCCCGGCAGAGCGAGCTTGTCGTAAATGGTCGCGAGGTGGCGCTTCACGGTCTCGGGGCTGATGCCGAGCTCGGTGGCGATTTGTCGGTTGGTAAGGCCGCGGGAAACGGCCTCGGCGATCTGTTGTTCACGGCGGGTGAGCGTTTCCATGGCTGCGACGGTACGCCACCCTGTCGGGCCATGTCTTTGGGCACTTCTAGGGTTTTGCTAAGGACGTGAGGATGCAAGGGCATGCGTTACACATTCGGTGATTACCGGCTGGATACCATCCGGCGCGAGTTCAGCAGCCGTGGCAAGGAGCTGCACTTGTCGCCGAAAGCGTTCGAGCTGTTGTCGCTCCTCGTGCAGCAGCGCCCACGCGTCGTCAGCAAGGCGGAACTGATGGAAGCGCTGTGGCCGGACACATTTGTCGTCGAGGGTAATTTGCCGGTGATCGTCGCCGAGGTCCGCCACGCATTCGGCGACCGCGCGGCCGGCACCGCAATCATCAAAACCCACCACGGTATCGGCTATAGCTTCACCGCCGACGTGGTCGAATCGCGCTCCGGTCCGGAAGTCGACGGCCGCGGCGCGCAAACGTTTCTGAAAATCGGCGATCGTCGCATTGCTCTCGCCGCCGGCGAACACGCCGTCGGCCGCGACGAAGACTGCGCCGTCTACATCGACGATGCCAGCGTCTCCAGAAAACACGCGTTGATCAAAGTCAGCGGCGTCAGGGTGACGATCGCGGATCTCGGCAGCCGCAACGGCACCACCGTGAACAGCGTTCCCATCACGGGCTCGACCGAACTCGGTAATGGCGATGAGCTGGCGTTCGGGAAAGTGCGGGCGCAGTTGATTCGGTCTCGCCGCCGCAACGACGCGAGCACCGTGGTTGCCTGAGCGTTCAGGCGGTCTTCAGGCCCTCGATGAACCGGAACCCATCGCGCTCGGCCAGGAGCCGGACCGGCGTGAAGCCAACGGTGGCCAGGTCGCGCTGCACGTCGTAGCCGGCGCTGCGTTTCGTGGCGCCTTCGACGACTTCGATCCGCCCGCCACGACGAACCGCGCGCCGCGCCTCGCTCAGGCAGGCGATGCGGGTATCTGCGTCCAGTCCGGCAAAAGCAGCACTGGTGTCGTCGACGACGACCATGTCGAACTGGTCGCTGTCGAAGGGCAGTGTTCGCGCGTCGACCTTGTGCGTTTCGATTAGCGCGCCGATCTTCGATCCGACAGCGTGTGCGCGCTTGACTTGCGCATCATCGAAGCCGGCGACGGCCGCACCGCCGCTGAGGCCGACCTTCGACGCCAGTCCCGAGAGCAGCGCGCGATCGTGACAGCCGATCAGCAGGAACCGCTCGCCCATGCGTACGCCGGTCATCGACACCTGCAACGGATCCATCGATCGCACGCCCTTGTGACGCGTCAGCATGCGGAGCAGAAAGAGCACGAACCATCATAGACCTACGTTGCGACGGCCGCGCCGACGACCGTTGGGACGGCTCTGCCGTGATATCTTTCCAAGGTGAAACAAGGCTTAGAAATCGCTCCCGCCCAGGGAAAACTGGGCGTTCTGCTGGTCGGTCTCGGCGCGGTCAGCACGACCACCATTGCCGGTGTGCTGGCCATCCGTAAGGGCCTCGCGCAACCAATCGGCTCGCTCACACAGATGGGCACGATTCGCCTGGGCAAGCGCACCGACAACCGCTCTCCGCGCATCAAGGATTTCGTCAACCTCGCCGGCCTCGACGACATCGTCTTCGGCGGTTGGGACATTTTCGAAGAGGACTGTTACGCGGCAGGGTGCACCGCCGGCGTGCTCGAACGGTCGCTGCTCGATTCGATTCGGCCCGAGCTCGAGGCGATCAAGCCGATGCCCGCGGTGTTCGATCAGCGGTACGTGAAACGCCTGTCCGGTCCGAACGTCAAGAAGGGCAAGCACAAGAAGGATCTGGCCGAGCAGCTGATTGCCGACATTCGCAACTTCAAGAAGACCCACAACTGCAATCGCCTGGTGATGATCTGGTGCGGCAGCACCGAGGTCTACATGAAGGAAGGACCGGTGCACCAGTCGCTGGCGGCCTTCGAGAAGGGGCTCGAGCTCAGCGACGACTCGATTCCGTCGAGCATGATTTACGCCTACGCTGCGCTCAAGGAGGGCCTGCCGTTCGCGAACGCCGCGCCGAATCTGACGGCCGACATTCCGGCGATGCTGGAGCTCGCCGCGCAAACCAAGTCGCCGCTGGCCGGCAACGACATGAAGACCGGGCAGACGCTGATCAAGACGGTGATCGCGCCCGGGCTCAAGGCGAGGATGATTGGCGTCAAGGGCTGGTACTCGACCAACATTCTTGGCAACCGCGACGGCGAGGTGCTCGACGATCCCGAATCGTTCAAGACCAAGGAAGAAAGCAAGAAATCGGCGCTCGATTACATCTTCCAGCCGCATCTCTATCCCGAGCTCTACAAGGACATCTCGCACGTCGTCCGCATCAATTACTACCCGCCGCGCGGTGACAACAAAGAAGGCTGGGACAACATCGACATCGTCGGGTGGCTCGGTTATCCGATGCAGTTGAAGATCAACTTCCTGTGCCGCGATTCAATCCTGGCCGCGCCGATCGTGCTCGATGCGGCGCTGTTCCTCGATCTCGCGAAGCGCGCCGGCATGTCCGGCATTCAGGAGTGGCTGTCGTTCTATTTCAAGGCGCCGATGCATGCCAAGGATCTGTATCCGGAGCATGACCTGTTCATTCAGCTGATGAAGCTGAAGAACACGCTGCGCTACTTGAAGGGTGAGGAGATGATCACCCATCTCGGGCGTGAGTATTACGATTAGGCCGCAGTCGCGACAGCCATGGCCCCAGCCAAGCTTCAACCGGCGTTACTTGGTGGTGTGACGATCGGCGTGCTCTCGGCGCTGCCGGTGATCAATCTCGCCAACTGTTGCTGTGCGTGGATCCTGTTCGGCGGGGCGCTCGCCGCGTATTTGATGCAGGCCAACCACGCGGAACCGGTGCAGGTCGGCGATGGCGCTGTGGTGGGGCTTTTGGCCGGCCTGGCCGGCGCGTTCGTCTGGTTGATCGTGTCGATCCCGATCAGCACGATGATGGCGCCGATTCAGCAGGCGATGACCCAGCGGGCGCTGGAGAATGCGTCGGAAGTCGCGCCGGAGTTTCGGGCGCTGCTCGAAAGCATGTCCGGCGCTCCCGCAATCGGCATCGGACTGCTGTTAGGGTTCTTCGTCATGCTCGTGGTCAGCACGCTGTTCGGCATGTTCGGCGGCATCCTCGGCGCGATGCTGTTCAAGAAGAGCCCGCCGCCGGTCGTACCTCCGCCGATTCCGTCCGAATAACGTTTTCACCGGCCGCGCCGATAAGCGGCAATGCGGTGGACTACGAGGCCTTTTTCCGCTTCACGCAGCGCCCGTTCAGCCTGACGCCCGATCCGAAATTCTACTTTCGCAGCCGCTCACACGGCCGCGTTTTCGATGCGGTGTCGGCGGCGATCACGCGGCGCGACATCATCGTCGTGGTAATGGGCGACCTTGGCGTCGGCAAGACGACGCTGTGCCGGACCGTGCTCGACCTGCAGGAGCGCAAGTCGCGCGCGGCCCTCGTCGGCAATGCGCTACTGTCGCCGGACGATCTGCTGCGGCTGATGCTGCAGGATCTTGGCGCGGTGCCGGCCGAGGATGCTCGTCAGGGACGATTGCGGGGCATGACGCGGCGGCAGCTGGTCGAACAGTTCGACAGCTTTCTGAAGCAGCTCAGCGCGTCGAGCGACGGTGCGGTGCTGATCGTCGACGAAGCCCACAGCCTGCCAAGCGCCACCAAAGATCAACTGGTCGAGATTGCCATGCTCGATGCCAATCGCGACCACGTGCTGCAATTTCTGCTGGCCGGACAGCCATCGATCGCGGGGACGCCGCTGATGCCGGCGCCGCTCGAGTCACGGGCGGCGGTGCGCGCCCGGTTGCTGCCGCTCGAGCGCGATGAATGCGAGCGCTACATCTCGCATCGTCTCGGGACGGCGGGTGGCGGCGGCGTGACGTTCGCGGCGGACGCCGTCGAGACGATCTATCACCTGTCCGCGGGCATTCCGCGGCTCGTCAACCTGATGTGCGAGCGCGCGTTGCAGGACGCCGCGACCGCGAAGTCGCACCGCGTCGAGGCCGGGATGATTCAGCACGCGGCCTCAGCGCTCGATCTGATCAGGCTTCGTCCAAAACGCTTCCGCTGGTACGGCACGAAATGAGCGAGGCGTGAAGACTCGCCGACTCCCGGCTATACTCCGAACCTATGCCGGAAAAGGTCTCTCCAGAGCTCGAAGCGCTGCTCCAGGAAGATCGCAGCTTTGCGCCGTCCGATGAATTTCGGTCGCGGGCGCTGATCAACGATGCGTCGATCTACGAGCGAGCGGCCGGGGATCCCGAGGCGTTCTGGGCGGGATTCGCGAAGGAGCTCGAGTGGATCACTCCGTGGTCGAAAGTACTCGAATGGAAGGCACCGGATGCCAAGTGGTTCGTCGGCGGCACGCTGAACGTCAGCGCCAACTGCCTCGACCGGCATGTCCGCACGGCGCGCCGCAACAAGGCGGCGTTCATCTGGGAGGGTGAGCCGGGCGATCGCCGCACGCTGACCTACTTCGATCTCTACCGGCAGGTCTGCCAGTTCTCGAACGTCCTGAAGTCGCTCGGCATCAGGAAGGGCGATCGCGTCGCGCTGTATCTGCCGCTGATTCCCGAGCTGGCGATTGCCATGCTCGCATGCGCGCGGATCGGCGCCGTTCATTCGGTGGTGTTCGGCGGCTTCAGCGCCGAGTCGCTCCGCGATCGCATCAACGATTCACAGTGCAAGCTGCTGGTCACCGCCGACGGCGGCTGGCGCCGCGGTCAGATTGTGCCGCTCAAGCAAACCGCTGACGAGGCGCTCGAGCACACGCCATCGATCGAGCACGTTGTCATCGTGCAGCGGCTGCAGTCATCGGCGCTGCAGATTCATGTGAAGGAAGGCCGAGACCTCTGGTACCACCGGCTGATGCAGGATGCCGCCTACGACTGTCCCGCTGAAGCCATGGATGCTGAGGACCTGCTCTACATCCTCTACACGTCGGGGACCACGGGCAAACCGAAGGGCATCGTGCACACGACCGGCGGCTATCTGACGGGCGTTTACGCCACGACCAAGTGGGTATTCGATCTCAAGGACGAGGACGTTTACTGGTGCACCGCCGACATCGGATGGGTGACCGGTCACAGCTACGTCGTCTATGGCCCGCTGGCCAACGGCGCGACGGTGGTGATGTACGAAGGCGCGCCCGACTGGCCGCAAAAGGATCGCCTCTGGGAGATCGTCGAGCGTTACGGCGTCACTGTGTTTTATACCGCGCCCACCGCGATCCGCGCCTTCATGAAGTGGGGCACCGAGTGGCCGGCGAAACACGATCTCACTTCGCTGCGGCTGATGGGATCCGTCGGCGAACCCATCAACCCCGAGGCGTGGGTATGGTACCACCTGCATATCGGCAACAGCCGGTGTCCGATCGTCGATACCTGGTGGCAGACCGAGACCGGCGCCATCATGATCACGCCGCTCCCCGGTATCACGCGCACCAAACCCGGATCGGCGACGCAGGCGTTTCCCGGCATCAGCGCGAAGATCCTCAACGACAAAGGCGACGCCGTTCCCGTTGGCGGCGGCTTGCTCGCCATCACGCGGCCGTGGCCGTCGATGCTGCGCACGATCTACGGCGATCACGATCGTTACGTGAAGCAGTACTGGAGCCGCTGGGGCCGCGACGTCTACTTCACCGGTGACGGCGCCAAACTGGATGACGAGGGCTATTACTGGCTGCTCGGCCGCGTCGACGATGTTTTGAACGTCGCCGGCCACCGCATCGGGACAATGGAGGTCGAGAGCGCGCTCGTCGATCATCCGAAGGTTGCGGAAGCCGCGGTGGTCGGCCGCACGCACGAGATCAAGGGGCAGGCCCTGGCCGCGTTCGTCACGGTCAAGGAAGGCGTGTCGGCCTCGGCCTCGCTCGCCGACGATTTGAAGAAACACGTCGCGCAGAAGATCGGCGCAATTGCCAGGCCGGACGACATCATTTTCGCCGCCGACCTGCCGAAGACCCGTTCAGGGAAGATCATGCGGCGCCTGCTGCGCGACATCGCGGAGGGCAAAACGCTCGGCGACACCACGACGCTCGCCGATCCGACGGTCGTTGCCAGGTTGAAGGATCAATACGAGTCGCAGGAATGATTCCTGCGCAGGGCCGCCGGCCAATCGAGCTGGCGATCGCGGGCGCGCTGATCGGTGTCGGTGCCTGGCTGCGGCTGCGGGGCCTCGGCGAGATGGAGTTCAAGGGCGACGAGCAACGCGCGCTTCAACTCGGCATCGACCTGGCGTTGCATCCGCCGTGGCTGACCGGCGAGTGGCCGACCCACGGCATGCCGAGCTCGGCAAACATCGGCAACGGACCGCTGTTCACGTGGCTGCTCGCCGCGATCAGCCGCGTCGCCGACGATCCAGTGGCCGTCACCCGCGTCATCGCGCTCATCAACGTGGCGTGCCTGTATCCCATATGGCGGTGGCTACGGCGGCACGCGGACACGGGAGCCGCTTTGATGGCGCTCGCGATTCTCGCGGTCAGCCCATTTACGGTGATGTTCAGCCGCAAGATCTGGACGCAGAACCTGCTGATCGTCGGCGTCGTGTTGACGCTGTGGTCCATTGAATGGCTGCGCTCGGGCCGGCGATGGCGCGGCGTGCTGCTGTTGCTGTTGGCCGTCGTCTTTCTGGGGCAGCTGCATCAGTCCGGACCGCTGGCGCTGGCCGCTCTCGGCGTCGCCTTTGTTCTGCAGCAGATGCGCGACCGGCGATCTGAGGCGCCGTCCGGATGGAACGCACCGCGCTGGACCATCCTGGTACTAATAGCGGCGGCGGCGGCACTTGTGCTGCTGATGTGGGTGCCCTACCTCTCGTATCTCTGGACAGTGCCGGCCAAGACCTTACAGGAGCGCCCGATGCTGCCGTCGATGACGCTGGACATGCCGTGGGCGATTGCCAACCAGGTGCGTCCGGTGGACGTGCTGTATTTCTTTCGACCCAATCGCGATGATTTTCTCGCCGACCCGGTACGTCGCGAATCGTTGCGGCTCGCTGTGTGGCTCGGCGGCCCGCTGGCGATCTATGGCGTCTACCGATGGCTGCGGAGGCCGGGGAGGCTGCCGGTGATCGGCCTGTGGTGGCTGTTGGTAACGGTGATCTTCATCGTGGCGCGCGTGCCGATCCTGCCGTTTTACGTGCTGATCGTGATGCCGTTGCCCGTGCTGCTGGCCGCGGGCGTGTTCGATTCGACGCTGCCTCGTGGCGTTGCGGCGGCGTTACGTGGTGCGCGCGTTTTCTACGTGGCGGCGCTACTGGTCCTGACGATCACGATGCAGAACTGGTTGTTCGTCAGGGGCGGCGCAACGGTTGGCGTCGGTGGAGCCTACGGCGTCGCATACTCGATTCGTGTCCGTCAGGCCCAGGCCATCGCCGCGTATCTTCGAGATTCTTCAACAGTCGTGCCGGTGCCAGAGGACGTGGTTTGCGAGCCGGTCACCGGCGAGGTGTCGTGGCTCGTGTCACGCGTGGATCCGGGAGCCGGGGCGATGCTGGCCGGCAGACGCCTCCAGATCTGTGAGGCTTTTGTCGGACCTGAAGGGTCGGCGCGGCACCGTTGGGGCTTGCAGGAAGCGGAGCTACCTCGCTAGCCGGAAGACGTGGATGTCGGGGTTCGGTAGCTCGTCGTTGATCGGCACATCGACCTGCGCGCCTTGAAACACCGCCACCTCGGTGGCGTGGTTCCGCAGATCCTCCATCAACCTGCGATAGTGGCTCGCTCGATCCGGCATTCGCTCGGGATACTTGAAGTAGGCCCGATACGAGACCGAGTTCATCACCACATAGTCGACGCCGAGTTCCGTGAGCGACGCGAGCGTATGATCGGCGAGGTTGAGGACCACGCCTTCGACGCCCGCCGGCAGCGCTGGATTGGCCCACAGCTCGCGCTCGAGCGCGACGCGTGCCGTCGGCGGCAGATGCTGTGAGAGCCACGCCGCCGCCGTTTCTCGCGAGTCCGCGGCCAACATCACCGCATCGAGCCGAACCACTCGATAGGTCGCCGTCGCAAGCCAAACCGCGATTGCGGCCGTCAGCCATTGGCGCGCGGCCGCATGTCCTGCCCGGTCGATCAATGCGACGGTGCCGATCGCGCTGGCCAGCGCCAGGAACGGCACCAGCGGCAGCAGGTTGCGAATGTGGTTGGCGTGCTTCGACGAGAGATATGCAAACAGCGCGATCGGCAGCGCCCACAGCATCGCAACTGCCGGACGTCGCTCTGTTTTCATCAGCACCAGGCCGCCGAGCGCGGCGGTCGCCATCGCCACCGCGTCACTCTCGCCCCGCGCGAGCGTCGCGAGAAAAAACCACCAGTTGTTGTCGCCGTGATTGCGTGGATGCAGCCGCGGTTGGTCGTAGTGCTGCAGCAGATCCCGAATGCCGGTCACGAACGTCGCCGAATCAGCGATCGCGAACGGATTCGATGCGAAGAAGCCGGCGAGACCGCCGAGCAGGATCGCCGCGGCGATGCGGATGCTGCGGTGGCTCCCGTGGCGACGTTGCGCGAGGATTAGTGCGCCGCCTACCGCCGGCAGCACCAGTGCCAGATGGTACTTAGTGCCGGCGGCAACGCCGCACAGCAGGCCGGCGGCCACCGCACGCGAAAGGCGTGGCACCGTCCCGGCATCGATCTCGATCGATACGATCCAAATCGCCGCAAGCATCCAGAACGTCGCCGCGACGTCGACGGTGGCGTAGTGCGAGGTGCGGACGTGCAGCATCGTGACCGCGAGGACGACGCCCGCGAGTATGGCGATACGGCGATCGCGGTAGAGTCGTGCGGCGGCCAGCATCAGCAGCGCCACCGACGCGCCGCCCAGGACCGCCGACAGCGTCCGCAAGAGCAAGTAACTGTCCGACGCGTGATCGAGCGGCCCCGATATCGCCGCTGTCCGCAGCAGTCCTGCGGACAGGTAAAAGTGCGCGCCTCCCCAGTGAAAGAAATGTGGATTGAAATCCAGTCCGCGGGCGATCTGGGTGCTGATCTCGACCAGCATGTTTTCGTCCGGGTGGAAGTGCGCAGGAAGACCAAAGCCGACGCCGGCCACGCGCAACACGACCGCCGCCGCCGCCACACCGATCACGATCCAGACCGGCAGGGTCTGTGAGCCTTCTCTCAACGAGGTCAGTGCGATTCGTTAACGCTCTGCGGCGAGCGTTTCGACCGCCTGGCGCTCGAGACGCACGTGGCGGCCGGCATGAACCGGATCGAGGCGTCCTTCGGCGACGTATTTCTCGATGCCCGCGAGGTTGGTATTGAGGACGCGCGTCGCCTCTTCGATGGAGATCAGCCGCGGCTGCAGCTCGACGCGCTCGACGCGGTTGCGGCCGCCGACCTTGGCGCGTTCGAGCGCGGCTTCCGCTTCAGCCCGGAATTTGTCGTGATCGATCGGCTCGCCTTCGAGCGCGCGCGCGCTGGTGACCGCGACGCTGACGGTGACGAGCGCCCGTTGGTCGGTCCGGTAATCCCGGAACGTCAACCGCTCTTCGACCATCGTGCTGGTCCGTTCGGCCAGCTT
>Ga0196963_10001953_pt1 | contig 12963 bp, 17 predicted proteins | sample S1_5metaG_FD_148600 | JGI IMG/M metagenome (GOLD analysis project Ga0196963, IMG submission 148600) | Soil microbial communities from Anza Borrego desert, Southern California, United States - S1_5 | ecosystem: Environmental > Terrestrial > Soil > Desert | place: USA: California | collected... | reverse complement strand
CTGGTTCGTCGGGTAACCTCAGGGGGTATGTCGACCATACCCCTCGGGGGTATCGTTGGCAACCGACCGAAGGAGATTTCTCATGGCCGCGCCGACGAGGGGCTACAGCGCCGACAAGGACCAGCTCGCCAAGCGCCTGGCGCGCATCGAGGGCCAGGTGCGGGGCGTCGCGAAGATGGTCGACGAGGACCGGTACTGCATCGACGTCCTCACGCAGATCAGTGCGATCCAGGCCGCGCTCGACAAGGTCGCCGTCGGCCTGCTCGACGGCCACGCCCGGCACTGCATGGTCGAAGGCCACGGCGGCCCGGCGGACCCCGACGAGCGCGTCGACGAGCTGATGTCCGCCGTCAGTCGCCTGCTGGCCCGCTGACGATTGGCGCAACGGCTCGACGTCGTGAGCGACATCTGGTCGGTCACGTCCTCCCGTCACGTCGCGCGGAGGATGGGTAGCACAGTCGACTCCGGGCTAGTCGGATGTGATCTCCAGCCCCGCCTTGCTCGCGTTGTCCCAGTCGTCGTCGATGTGCACGACGTCGCGGGCGGCACAGTCCATGAGCGAGGCGCCGATGGACGCGCGGTAGCCGGACTTGCAGTGGACCCAGACCTGTCCCGGCGGGACATCGTCCTGACGGCCGCGTAGCTCGTAGAACGGGATGTGGGATGCGCGGGTGATGTGGCCTGCTTCCCATTCGTCGGGCCTGCGGACGTCGAGGACCACGATCTCGTCCGGACGCTCGCGAAGTGCGTCGGCGAGCTCGCCGAAGTCAGCGCGGCGGTAGCTCGTCGTGCGGCCGTCGGTCGTGAGCGTCTTCGGCTCGCCGATCGCTGCGCCGGCGAGGTGGTCGATGCCGATGCGCACCAGCTGCCGACGCGCATCGGCGACTTGTTCGGGACTGTCACCGACGAGGGTCACGGGTGTGTCCCAGGGAACTGTCCAGCCGAGGTAGGTGGCGAAGGGGTCAGCGAGCTCGATGGACACGGAGCCGGGAAGGTGGCCGGCGGCGAACGCGCGCCGGGAGCGGAGGTCGACGACCCGCTCCCCGTGCTCGAGGCGGTGTTGCAGGACGGCTGGGTCGACCGGCGTCGGAAGCGAGAGGTCGGGTTCGTCGGGCCCATCGAGGTTCAGGGGAGCCATGTGCGCGTAGTAGAGGGGGTAGGCGGTGAGACCGGCCATGAGCTCGCCGACAAACGCGTCCTCACTCTTGGTGAGCGCGTTGTTCTGCTGCTTCTCCTTGCCGATCGTCGATTCGGTGCCCTTGGTCTCCGTGGCGGAGCAGAAGCTCCCGAACCCGTGCGTCGGGTACACCTCGGTGTCGTCTGGGAGCAGTTCTGCGAGTCGATGCGCCGAGCGGTGCTGCGCGCGTGTGAGCTCCTCGGTGCGAACGGGATCGACGAGGTCGGTGCGGCCCATCGCGCCGAAGAGGATCGAGCCTCCGGTGAACACGGCGATGTGCTGGCCGCTCACCGAGATGTCGTAGGAGAGGTGGGTGGGGGTGTGGCCGGGCGTGTGGATGGCGGTGACGGTCAGCGAGCCGGTCTCGATGGACTCCCCGTCGCGGATCCCGTGGCGGTCGAAGGCGACCGGGTCGTCGGCGTTGAGCACGTAGGTCGCGCCGCATCGCTGGGCGAGGGCGAGCCCGCCGGTGACGTAGTCGTTGTGGACGTGGGTCTCGAGGACGTGGGTGATCGGCACGCCTCCCGCGGCGTCGAGGACGCGGTCGATGTCCCGCTGAGGGTCGACCACCACCGCGACTTCGCCGTCGGTGACGATGTAGCTCCGGTCGCCGAGTCCGGGCGTCTCGATGACGCGCACCTCCGCCATGTGGGTCTCCTGTCGTCCGCTGTGGCGAGCCGGTGGCTCAGCCGATCTTCATGAACATCTTCTCGACCCGCTCGAGGTCGTAGCCCGACTCGGCCGCCTCGTCGGGGTGCGAGAGGCAGTACGTGAGCCCCGACGCGACGAGCTTGAAGCCGACCTGCTCGAGGGCCTTGGCGGCGGCGGCGATCTGGGTGACGACGTCGGCGCACTCGCGCTGCTCGGTGAGCATCGTCTGGATGCCGCGCACCTGGCCTTCGATGCGGCGCAGACGCCGCTGCAGGTCGTCGATCGTCTCGTCGGGAAGCTGCATCGCTGTCTCCTGTGCCTCGTGCTGGCCGCGTTGCGGCGCGCTGTCGACGGTACCCCCGGGGGTGTGCTGCTACGCGGGGAGCGAGCAGCGGTTGGGGCCGAGCTCGAGGCGGCGGAGCTCCTCGTAGCCGACGCGGGGCCGGCCCATGTTGGCGTGGACGATCTCGACGTAGTTCGGTGGCCGGTCGGTCGCCGCCGACGCGGCCCACTGCACGAAGGCGGGTTCGTCGTAGCCGAGCGGCTCGAGCCGGTCGACAAGGTCGCCGACGGTGGCGGCGACCAGCGTGTCGGGCTCCACGGTGACGTCGTCGCCGTGGTGCGACGGGAGGACGAGCACCTCTCGGTCGGCGACGAGGACGCGGTCGGTGAGGGACCGGTGCAGGTTGCGGGCGAACTCCTCGGCACGTTCGGCGAGGTCGGGCCGACCGACGCCGTCGACGAAGAGCGTGTCGCCGGTGAGGAGCGCGGCGTCGCCGATCTGGAAGATCGTGGAGCCCTCGGTGTGGCCAGGTGTGTGGAGGACCGACACGCCGAAAGCGGTCCCACCGGGGAGCGTGAACGCGTCGCCGTCGGTGAGCGGCTCGTAGTCGAAGTCGAAGGTGTCGGCCGGGTTCAGGTGGATGCTGGCGCCGGTGCGGCGGGCGAGCATGCGGGCGCCCGAGAGGTGGTCGGCATGGAGGTGCGTGTCGAAGATGCGCGCGATGCGCCACCCTCGATACGTAGCGAGGGCCTCGTAGACCTCGACGTCGGCTGAGGGGTCGACGACGAAGGCTGTGTCCCCGGCGCCGACCACGTAAGACAGACAGCCCTTGGCGCGCCGGCGGACCTGGACGATCGTCACGTCGCCGGCGGTGATCTCCGCGGTGTCGTACACCTGGGCCCACGCACCCATGCCGCCTGCAAGCTCGGCGACCGGGTAGCCGGACTCGACCAGCAGCGCCGCCGCTTGCGCTGACCTGCCGCCCGCCGCGCAGTGGACCACGAGCTCCTCGCCGCTGGGCAGCTCGGCGAGACGGTCGGGCAGCTCGGCGAGCGGGATGTTCACCGCCGTCGGGCAGGCCTCGTGCTCGTCGGGGTTCCTGACGTCGAGCACGAACGGGGCGTCGGTGGTGCCCAGTCGTCGTGCCAGGTCGGCGGCGGTGATCTGTCGGTGCATGTCTCGCTCCTCGCAGTTGCGGGTCTTGGTACCCGGGGGGGTATGGTAGCCGATACCCCCTGGGGTACCAACCGGCACGGCGAAGGAGCGAGATGGAACGGATCACGGCGAGCGAGCTGCGTGCGCTGCAGGAGACAGAGCCGGTGGCGCTGCTGGATGTGAGAACCGCCGCGGAGTTCGAGTCCGCGCACATCCCGGGAGCGATCCGCGTCGGGTGGGACGAGCTGCGAGGCGACTCCGCCACCGTGGCGGCGCTGCTGCCCGATCACGCGGTCGTGATCTGCCGGAGCGGCGCCCGGGCCGAACGGGCGTGCCACGCGCTCGCCGCTGACGGACGACACGACCTGCGGTTCCTCGAAGGTGGCGTCGTCGCCTGGGAGCGGGCCGGCGGGACGCTGCAGCGCGGTCGCGAGCGGTGGGACCTCGAGCGACAGGTGCGCCTCGTTGCCGGCAGCCTCGTTGTGGCCGGCGTCGCCGGCAGCCTCGTGTGGCCGCCGGCGCTGGTGCTGGCCGGCGCGATCGGCGGTGGCCTCGCGTTCGCCGCGACCACCAACACCTGCGCCATGGGGATGCTCCTCGCGAAGCTCCCGTACAACCGGGCGTCGTGTGAGCCGCCCCGCATCACCGAGCGGTTCGCCCACCTGGCCGGCCAGGTGGGCGACGCATGAGAGCGCTCCTGGCATCCCCGCTCGGGTTCGCCATCGGCTTCGCGCTGGGCGCGCTCGGCGGCGGCGGCTCGATCCTGGCGGTCCCCGCCCTCGTCTATGCCCCGGGCCAGAGCGCAGGCGATGCCACCACCACCTCGCTGCTCGTGGTCGCCGGCGCATCGGCGTTCGGGCTCGTCGGGCACTGGCGAAGCGGCCGCGTCCGGTGGGTTCCCGGCGCCATCTTCGGGCTCGTCGGCATCGGAGGCTCCCTCCTCGGCACCGCGCTCAACCGAAGGCTCGACGATGACGCGCTCCTCGCCGGGTTCGCCGTCCTCATCCTCGTCGCCGCCTGGCGCATGCTCACCGGCTGTCCCAGCTGCACCCGCGTAGGTGAACGAAACGCAACGAACGCGCCGGGCCATGCCGGCCGAACACGTGGGGTCAGCGTCCTCGTTCGCAGCTCGAACCTGACCGCAAAGCAGCTCGTCACCGTGGCCGCCGCCGGTACCGCCGTCGGCTTCCTCACCGGCCTGTTCGGCGTGGGAGGCGGCTTCGTCATCGTGCCGGCGCTGACCCTCGCCCTCGGCTTCAACATGCCCCAGGCCATCGGGACCTCGCTCCTGGTCATCACCATCAACGCGCTCGTCGCCCTCGCCGCTCGCGGAGGACCCGGCGCCGTCGAGTGGTCCGTCGCTCTGCCCTTCACCCTCGCTGCGCTCGCCGGCATCGGGACCCGCGTCCGCGCCGCCGACCGCCTCCAGGCCAAGACGCTCCTGCACGGCTTCGCCGCGCTGCTCGTCGCCGTCGCGCTCCTCACGGGCGGCCAGGCCACCGCTGCGCTCATCACCTGATCGAACGTCCACCGAACAAGGAGCACCCCATGGGCTTCACCAGCCGAATCGACGTCGACCTCGACGTCCCCGACGCGATCGAAGCCGTCACCGCGGCGCTCAAGGACCAGGGCTTCCGCGTGCTCACGCGCATCGACGTTCAGGCAACGCTCAAGGAGAAGCTCGATGTCGACACCGAGCCACAGGTCATCCTCGGCGCCTGCAACCCGACGCTCGCCCATCAGGCGCTCGAGATCGACCCTCGGATCGCAGCGCTCCTGCCCTGCAACGTCGTCGTCCGACGCGAGGACGGCCGTACCGTGATCGAAGCGCTCGACCCCAACCTCATCGCGACCATCCCGGACGATGACGCGCTGCGACCGGTCGCGGCGGACGCCGCCCACCGGTTGAGGGCGGCGATGGCCGCGGTCGCGCAAAGCCCGACACGACGCTGATCGGCGGTCGACCGCTCACGGCTCGATGCCGACGTCCGCTTCGGTGACGACGGGACCGAGCTCGACGGCCGAGAGCCCAGCTCGGAGCCCGTGGTTCGAGTCCCACCCTCTGCCAGCGTCCCCGCGCGGCCGTTGCGCGTCTCAGAGGCGGTCGCGAAGGAAGGCGATGTCGTCCTTGACGCCGTCGATCGGTGTCTCGCAGATCACCGGCGCCTTGGCGAGGCGGACGACCTCGACGAGGACCTGTGGATCGATGGTGCCCGCGCCGAGGTGCTCGTGGCGGTCACGGCCGGAGCCGTGCGGGTCCTTCGAGTCGTTGCAGTGCACGAGGTCGATGCGGCCGGTGATCTGCAGGATGCGCTCGACCGCGGTGGCCATCTCCTCGCCGGCCGCGAACGCGTGGCAGGTGTCGAGGCAGAACCCGATGCCCATGTCACCGATCGCCGACCACAGCCGGTCGATGGTCTCGAAGTGGCGCGCCATGGCGTGGTCGCCGCCGGCGGTGTTCTCGAGGTAGAGCGGCACGTCGGTCTCGAGCGACTCGAGGCCCTTCACCCAGCGCTCGACACCGGCCTCGATCGTGTCGTTGGCGTCGACGTGGCCGCCGTGCACGACGACGGCCGCCGCGTTGATCTCGGCGGCGGCGTCCATCGTCTGCTGCAGCACCTTGCGCGACGGGATGCGGATCTTGTTGTTGGCCGACGCCAGGTTGACGATGTACGGCGCGTGCACGATGACCGGGACCTTCGACTTCCGGAGCGCGTCGGCGTCGTCGCGCGGCGCCGGCTTCTTCCACCCCTGCGGGTCCGACAGGAACATCTGGATCACCGCCGACCCGGTGGCCTCCGCCATGGCCAGCGGGTCCTCCATCTTGAGGTGGGCGCCGATCTGCCAGTCCGTCTTGGCTGCTGCCTTCGCCATGCGGCGAGGTTACGGCGGCAACGTGACCGCGACGCGAGGGCCTCTACTCCAAGCGCGCGTCCGCGGCTCGGCCGGCCGCCAGCACCCGGTCGAGCAGGGCCCGGCTGTCGGCGCCCAAGAGCGACAGGTCGTCGGACACCAGCGCCATCCCGCCCGACTCCCCCACCGCCATCGCCCACTGCTCGACCTGCGCGGGCGTGAGCCGGGTCTCCGAGGTCCGCAGCATGATGCAGTCGGGATCGTTGAGCCACAGCCGCCGGTGCATGAACTGGCGGCGCACGGTGTTGCGGAGCGCGTTGGCCGTCGACGGCTCGACGCCGCGGTACTGCGCGCCGGTCCAGGGCGAGGCCGGCGGGTCCCAGAAGGGCGCCACGTCGGGTCCGATGCGCATCCCGTCCACCACGCCGATGCCCTGGGCGAGCGGCAGTCCGCAGCCGAGGACGAACACGTCGTCACCCGCGCCACGGCGCACGGCCTCCATGCCGGCGCGCACGCGCTGCGCGGGCGTGCGCGTCGGATCGGCCCACCGGCCGGGGAGGGACGGCGCGAACGTGAAGTCCAGCTTCAGGTAGCGGTACCCGGCATCGACGAGCGAGCGGCCGACGTGCTCCAGATGGTCGAGCACCTCGGGCTTCGTCGTGTCGAGCGCCCACATCGCCCCACCCCAGCCGTCGTTGTACATGCCGCGCAGCGGCTCGCCGCTCGGCTCGTGCCGGGCGAACCAGTCGGGATGGCGGCGCGCCACCTCCGACCCGGGCGACGCGATGAACGGCGCGATCCAGATGCCGGGCGTGCGACCCGCGGCCGAGATCGCGGCGGCGATGCCGTCGACCGACGTCGGGAACTTCTCGTTCGTGTCGAGCCAGTCGCCGATGTGCGCCTGGTAGCCGTCGTCGAGCTGGAAGACGTCGAAGGGCCAGTCGTCCGCCAGGGCCAGCTGCTCGCGCAGCGCGGTCTCGCTGATGTCGTGGAACCAGTGGTACCAGGAGCACCAGCCGACCTGGTACGGCGCGCGCGTGCGCGCAGCCATCGTCGCACCGATGTCGCGCGCCCACGCGTCGAGCGACGGGTAGCGGCGCACGGGATGCAGCGCTCGTGTCTCGCCGGCGCGCATCGCGATGCCACCGAGGTGCGCCTCGATCTCGACCTCGGTGCGCAGGTCGCGTGCCGGCACGCCGCGCCCGCCGGGCAGCACACCACGGAGGCGGAACGTGCCGTCGTGCTCGTCCCCGCCGACGAAGCCGAGGCAGGTGTCACCGACGACGGTGACGAGCTCGGAGCGGAGCTCGAAGCGATCGTCGACCGGCATCGGGTCGGCGTGGTGCATGCCGCGCACCAGCGAGGGCGCCGGCTCCGCCGACGGGTCGGTGTCGACGCCGATCGTCGCCCAGTCGGCGATCGACCACGACTGGTAGCCGTTCAGGAAGACGCGGCCGTCGCCGGTCGGACCGGCGTCCCACGTGAAGGACACGCGGTCGACCGTGCAGTCCTCGTTCGCGGTGACCGACCACTCCCAGCCGTCGTCGGTCTCCTCGACCTCAATGCGGATGGGGGTGATCGCCACGTGTGTCGAGCCAGCGCTTGAAGCCCGCCGCGTTCGAGTGGATGCCGTTCAGCGTCTCGAGCTTCTCGCGCTGCGCCGGGTCGACGCCGTCGAGGTCGGCACCGAACTGCTCGTCGAGCGCCTCGGCGATGTCACGCCCCGACGACCACGCGGCCTCGGCGACCTCGGCCCATCGCGTGAGCGTCTCCTGGGCCTCGTCGAGGATCGCACCCGGGTCCGAGATCAGGCCGTAGTGCGCCAGCGCGATGCCGGTCGGCGAGCGGCCGGCGAACTTCTGGAGCGACTGCAGCGCGAGCGCGAGGTCGAAGTCGGGCGGTGGCGTCGACGGCCGCAGGATGCCGGAGTCGGGCAGGCGGACGCCGACGGCGTCGCCGGCGAAGATGATCCCGCTCTCGCTGTCGTGCAGCGCGAGGTGGTGCTTGGCGTGGCCGGGCGAGTCGACCGTGGTCAGCACCCGGTTGCCGCCGATGAGGATGTCCTCGCCGTCGGCGAGCACGTGCACCCGGTCCGCCGGGGTCGGGTCGAGGCGGCCGTAGAGCGTGTCGAGCAGCGCGCCGTAGACCTGAGCGGCGCTGGCCACGAGCCGCTCCGGGTCGACGAGGTGACGGGCGCCCTTCTCGTGCACGTACACCGTGGCGTTCGGGAACGCCCGGGCGACGTCGCCCACGCCGCCGGCGTGGTCGAGGTGGATGTGGGTCACGGCGATGCCGGCGAGCTCGTCGGCCGACACGCCGAGGACCTCGAGTGCGGCGAGCAGCTGCGGCACCGACGACTGGCTGCCGGTCTCCACCAGCACGGGCGCCGGCCCGGTGACCAGGTAACCGGCCGTCACCCGCTCCCACCCCCCGAGGAGGGTGTCGATCTCCAGGACGCCGGGGGCAAGTTCTGTCGCCACGGGGGCCAATCTGTCACAGGGGTCGGCCAAGATGGACCCAGTGGCCGAGCAAGCACCGCTGTTCGAGGTCGAGCGCACCTGGCGCGTCGGCGAGCTGAGCGCTCGCATCACGCGCGCCCTCGCGTCGGCCTTCCCGGCCGAGGTGTGGGTGCAAGGCGAGATCGACGGGTTCCGACCTCCCAACCGCGGCGGGCACCTGTACTTCTCGCTCACCGAGCGGAACAACCGGCGCGGGCCCGTGTCGACGCTGAACGTCACGATCCTCAACAACGATCGCGTGCGCATCGAGCGCCAGCTCCAGGAGTGGCCGGACTTCAAGCTGCGCGACGGGCTCGAGATCCGCGTGCGCGCCCGCGTCGAGATGATGTTCGGTCGCCTGTCGCTGAAGGTGTCGGCGATCGACCCGCAGCACACGCTCGGTCGCATGGCCGCCGACCGCGAGCGCATCCGCGCCACGCTCAAGGCCGAGGGCCTGCTCGACGTGCAGAAGGCGCTGCGCTTCCCGCTCGTGCCACTGCACCTCGGCCTCGTCACCTCCGACGGCAGCGCGGCGTGCGAGGACGTGCTCAGCGAGCTGCGGGGCTCCGGGATCGGGTTCAGGGTCTCGGTCTGCGACGCCCAGGTGCAGGGGACCAACGCCGACCTGTCGGTGCTGCGCGCCCTCCACCGGGTCGTGGCCCTCCGCCCCGACGTGGTGCTGCTCGTGCGGGGCGGTGGGGCGCGCACCGACCTCGCCACCTTCGACAGCGAGAAGCTGGCCCGTGGCATCGCCGCCCAGCCGATCCCCGTCCTCGCCGGCATCGGCCACGAGATCGACACCTCGATCGTCGACGACGTCGCCCATGCGGCGTTCAAGACGCCGACCGCCACCGCCGCCCACGTGGTCGAGCGCGTGCGCGCCGCGCTGGCGCGCATCGAGTCGACATGGACCGCGATCGGTCGCGTGGCACGCGACGACCTGGCGTCGGCCGACGAGCGGCTCGCGGCACGCACGGGCCGGCTCGTCGCGCTCGCGTCGAGCGCCGCCGGGCGGGCGGACGAGCGGCTCGACGCCCGCGCCGAGCGGGTGCGCGGGCTCGCCCGCGCCCGGTTGCGCGAGGCCTCGGCCCGGATGGACGTCCTCGCCGCCCGCGTCGACGCCGCCGATCCCGTTCGCCTCCTCGCCCGCGGCTGGTCGCTCACCCGGACCGCCGACGGGCGGCTCGTGCGCTCGGTTGCCGACGCGACCGAAGGCACTCGCCTGGTCACCACGCTCGCCGACGGCGAGGTTCGGAGCACCGTCGATGGCTGAGGAGATCCGCTGGGCCGATGCCATCGCCGAGCTGGAGCAGATCCTCACCAAGCTCGACGACGACGCGCTCGACGTCGACGTCCTCGCCGCCCAGGTCGCCCGGGCCGCCGAGCTGATCGGCCTCTGCCGCGACCGCATCGCCAACACGAAGCTCGAAGTGGAGCGCATCGTCGGTGACATCGACACCGACACCTGAGCGAACCCGGCCGTTCTGGCGGCGACCGATCTGGATCCTCGGCCACGTCATCGCGCTGACTGCCGTCGTGCTCTTCGCGCGCCTCGGTCTCTGGCAGCTCGACCGCCTCGACGAGAAGCGCGACCGCAACCGGGAGATCGCGGCGCGCAGCGACGGGCCGGCTGTCGACCTCGGCGAGGTCGATCTCGACGTGGCCCGGTACCAGCGCGTCACCGCGACCGGCACCTTCGATGCCGCGGCCGACACGCTGCTCCCGTTCCGGTCCTACGAGGGCAGCGTCGGCTCACACGCGGTCACACCGCTCGTGCTCGACGACGGCACCGTCGTGCTCGTGAACCGGGGCTGGGTCCCCGACCTCCCCACGCCGCCGCCCGGCGGTGAGGTCACCGTCGAGGGGATCCTCATGACGAGCGGCGACCGGCGCACGAGCGTGGACGTCGACGACCTCGATCGGGACGCGTTCCCGCTCTGGCTGCTGCAGACGGGGCCGCCACCCGACGGCGACTACCCGATCCGGCTCGACCCGCCGGCGCGTGACGAGGGTCCGCACCGGTCCTACGCCATCCAGTGGTTCCTCTTCGCCGGCGTCGTCGCCGTCGGCTACCCGATCCTGCTGCGGCGGCGGTCGAGGGAGCGCCCCGCCGGCTGAGAGGATCCGCGTCGGCGGGCGACATGCGGGCTTCACTGGTGCGCGGTGATCGGCATCGAGGTCGCGCTCCCTGCGGGATGGGCTCAGGTCGCGTCCGACCTGCACGACGCCGCCTTCGTCGGACCGCCGCAGCTCGGCTACCGACCGATGGTGGTGGTGAGCGAGGAGGGCTTCGACGGCCCGATCGCCGATGCGGTCGACGCGCTGCTCGCCCAGTACGCGATGGCCTCGCCGGGCTACGAGCAGGTCGACGAGCGCACGCTCGACATCGACGGGTGCTGGGCGTACGTGTCGCACCACCGGTGGGACGGTGAGGCCGGCGTGCGGGTGACCCAGGTGCTCGCCATCGTGGTGCTCGGGCCCGGGCGGGTCCTCAAGATCGACGGTGTGTGCCTGACCGACCTCGAGGCGCGACATCTGCCCGAGCTCGACGGCATCGCCACCTCGGTCACGCTGCCTCGCGCCGCCTGACGGGTAAGGCGGCCGCATGGCCAAGGACAAGCAGGACACGAACGAGCAGGAACCGCAGGCCGAGCCGGTCGTGCCGGCACCCGCTGACGCCGCACCATCGTCGACCGGCGTCGTCGCCGGCGACGCCGACGAGGCCCGCGAGGCCCCGCCGGCGCCGTCCGAGCGGAAGTAGGCGGGCTCAGGCCGCGACGAGCTCGCGGTCGCGGGTCAGGCGGACGAGGTCGAGGGCGGCGACGACGCCGTAGAGCGCGCTGGCGGCGAGCAGCACGACGCCGATGCCGGTCGGGTCGGCGAGCAGCAGCACGTCGAGCGCGGCCAGCGCCGCCACGGCTTCGACGACCATGGCGACGCGGGCCATGACCGGCTTGTCCCGCAGCAGGTAGGTCTCGACGCCGAGCAGGACGAGGGCGACGCCGACGACGCGCACGACCGTCGTCGACAGGTCGACCTGCTCCCCGAACCACGACGCCGCCACGGCGAGGGCGAGCCCGCTCACGACGTCGACGGCGGCGAGGACGCGCAGCAGCCGGGTCATCCGAAGAACCCCGCCAGCGCCTGCAGCCGGCCGTCGTCGGCGAGGACGCACACGTCGATGCCGGCGACGATGGTCGAGCCGTCGGCCGCGGTCGCGGCCCACGGGAAGCGCAGCACGTTGTGGTGGGCGTCGATGTCGCCGGTGCGCTGGAGCGTCGCGCCGGGGAACTGGCCGCGGACGCCCTCGACCATGTCGGCGAGGCCCTCGTAGCCGGTCACGTCGGACATCGGGTCGACGTAGTGGCACTCGGGCACCCACGCCTGCGCGATCGCCTCCAGGCGCTTGGCCCGATCGGCCTCGTTCCACATGGCGAAGTAGGTGTCGATGACGGCATCAAGGTTGGTCTCGGTGGTGGTCATGGTCCGATCCTGCGCAGCACCGCGGACGCCGGACCATTACCTGGTTGGTAGTCGTCTGCGGTGGTGGACGACACGTACGGTCGAACCATGAGCGCACTGGCGACGGCCACCGAGCCCGAGTTCGGCACGATGCTGCGCACCTGGCGGTCGACCCGGCGGATGAGCCAGCTCGAGCTGGCGTCGGCGGCCGGCGTGTCGTCGAGGCACCTGAGCTTCATCGAGACCGGACGGGCACGTCCGAGCAGGGAGATGGTCGTGCACCTGGCCGAGCAGCTCGAGGTGCCGCTGCGGGAGCGCAACACGCTGCTCACCGCCGCCGGCTTCGCACCGATGTACCGGGAGACCGCGCTGAGCGCACCGGAGATGGAGCAGGCCCGCGCCGCGATCCAGCTCGTGCTGCAGCAGCACCCGTTCCCCGCCATCGCCGTCGACCGGAAATGGGATCTCGTCGACGCCAACGAGCAGGCGCTGACGTTCCTGGACGGCGTCGACCCGGCCCTGCTCACGCCGACGGTCAACGTCTATCGGGTGAGCGTGCACCCCGACGGTCTGCGGCCGCGGCTCGCGAACTTCGACGAGTACGCCGACCACCTCCTGTCACGCCTGCAGCACCAGGTCGCGGTGTCAGCCGATCCCGAGCTGGTCGCGCTCCTCGACGAGGTGCGGACCCTCGTGGGGCGGACGCATCCGACGGTGCACATGCCGCCGTCACAGGTGCTCCTGCCGATGACGATCCGAGCCGGCGACCAGGTGCTCTCGTTCATGAGCACGATCTCGGTCTTCGGCACGCCCGTCGACATCACCCTCGCGGAGCTGGCGATCGAGATGTTCTTCCCGGCAGACGCGGCGACGGCTGCGTACCT
>Ga0196963_10001952_pt1 | contig 12963 bp, 7 predicted proteins | sample S1_5metaG_FD_148600 | JGI IMG/M metagenome (GOLD analysis project Ga0196963, IMG submission 148600) | Soil microbial communities from Anza Borrego desert, Southern California, United States - S1_5 | ecosystem: Environmental > Terrestrial > Soil > Desert | place: USA: California | collected... | reverse complement strand
GCGACCCCGTAAGAATGCACCCATGCCGGTCCAGAGGAGCGTTAAACGACGGCCCGGATCGTCAGACGACGCGGATTCGCCAAACGTCTACGAACGGGATGAGACTGTTAGAAGTAGAAGGATCGTGGGGATACAGATCGGTCAATCGGGGTTGGGCGGCGCTCGCAACTTCGCACCCGTGGTGCGAATCCGACTCCTCGGGAGTCGGCGTGAGCGCGGCAACGCGTGACCGACCGGACGACGAGTCTTGTGACCTGACCAACACACCATGCAGAAGCTGGCCGAAATCTGTATCCGCCGCCCGGTCTTCGCGACCATGCTGATTTTGTCGCTAGTCGTCGTGGGGACGGCCGGCTACTTCAATCTGGGCGTCGACCGCGTGCCGAGCGTCGATTTGCCCACGCTGTTCATCCGCACGTCGCTGCCCGGCGCGTCTCCGGAAACCGTCGAGACCGAGGTCAGCCAGCGAATCGAGGAAGTCGTCAACACGGTCGAGGGGCTCGAAGAGCTGCGATCGATCTCGTCGCAGGGCCAGTCGTTCGTCATCGCCACGTTCAAGCTCAGCCGCAACATCGACGTTGCCGCCCAGGACGTCCGCGACCGCGTCAGCTCGGTCATGCGGCAATTGCCGGAAGACATCGACCCCCCGGTCGTCCAGAAGCGCAACAACGACGACGACCCGGTCATGAGCATCGCTGTCTACGGCCCGCGCACGCGGCGCGAGCTGACCGAGTACGCCGAGCGCGTCATCAAGGAGCGGCTCGAGCGGTCCGTCGGCGTGGGCGAGGTGCAGGTGACCGGCGGTACGCGCCGCGCGATCAACGTCTGGGTCGACCCGGACAAGCTGGTCGGGTTCAACCTCCCGGTGACGGCGGTCCGCGACGCGATCGTCCGCCAGAACGCCGACGTCCCCGGCGGGAACGTCACCGGCAACGTCCGCGAGCAGCAACTCCGGACGATGGGCAAGCTGACCGACGCGAAAGACTTCGCCGACCTGGTCGTCAAGACGGTCGGGGGCCAGCCGATCCGCGTGAAGGACGTCGGCTACGCCGAGGACGGCACGAAGGAGCTGCGCAGCGTCGCGCGCCTGTGGAAGCGGGACAAGGATTCGGAGAAGGCCGAGCCGCTGACCACGGTCAGCCTCGACATCAAGCGGCAGAGCGGGGCGAACTCGGTCGAGGTGGTCGAGGGGGTCAAGGCGCAGCTCAAGAAGATCGAGGACGAGCTCCCGCCCGACGTGAAGATCGAGGTCATCCGCGACCAGAGCACGTACATCTACGAGGCGCTGCACGAGATCAACGTCCACCTGTGGGCGGGCAGCGGGCTGGCGTGTCTAGTCGTGCTCGCGTTCATGCGGAACTGGCGGAGCACGCTGATCGCGGCCGTCGCCATCCCGGCGTCGGTCGTGTCGACGTTCGGCATGATGTGGGCGCTCGACTTCACGCTCAACAGCGTGACGATGCTCGCGCTGGTGCTGATGGTCGGCGTCGTGATCGACGACGCGATCGTCGTCCTCGAGAACATCTTCCGGTTCATCGAGGAAAAGGGCATGGCCCCGATCGACGCCGCCCGCGAGGCGACGCGCGAGATCGGCCTGGCCGTCCTGGCGACCACGCTGTCGCTCGTGATCATCTTCATCCCGGTCAGCTTCATGAGCTCGATCTCCGGGCGCTTCCTCTACCAGTTCGGCATCACGGCCGCGGTGGCGGTCATGGTCTCGCTCCTGGTCAGCTTCACGCTCACGCCGATGATGAGCGCGAGGATGTTGAAGGCGGCGAAGAAGAAGGGGGAGGGAGAGAAGGGGGGACAAGGCGAGGGGGAGGCCGCCAAATCTGCGGGCGCCGCCGCCCCTCATCCCGTCACCGCGTCGTCTCTGCATCAATCGCACGCCACCCCGCATCACGCCTCCTCCCACGCCAGCGCCTCCCGCACCGGCTTCTACAAGTACATCGACGCCGCTTACACCTGGATGCTCCGCTGGAGCATGACGCTCCGCTGGGGCGTCGCCGCGGTCGCGCTGGTCGTGATGTGGACGGCCGTCCCGCTGTACGGCACGGTCAAGCAGGAGTGGATCCCGAGCGACGTGGACGAGGCGGAGTTCCAGATCAACGTGACCGGCCCGGAGGGCACCGCCCCGGAATCGATGGACCAGGCGATGCGCGTGATCGAGCAGGAGATCATGCAGGTGCGCGGCGTGCGCCTGCTGTTGTCGGGCGGCGGATTCGGGCTCGGCGCCGCCAACTCGGCGCGGGTCCACGTCAGCATCGCCCCCCACGAGGAGCGCACCTGGTCGCTCGGCCGGTGGGTCTACTGGCTCGCCCGCCTCCAGCCCGGGAAGGCGTTCGAGGGCAACTACTCCCAGCGCGACGTCATGACCGACGTCCGCAAGCGCCTGGCCAAGTACCGCGACGTGCGGCCGCAGATCCGCAACTACTCCGCGTTCAGCCTCGGCGGCTCGCCGGTCGACATCGACTTCCAGATCCGCGGGCCCGACCTCGTCGAGCTGGACCGGTACGCCAACCAGCTCCGCGACATGATCAAGTCGGGCAAGATCGAGGGCATCGTCGACGCCGACACGACGCTCAAGCTCGACAAGCCCGAGCTCCAGATCGTGCCCGACCGCCAGCGCGCCGCCCAGCTCGGCGTCGACATGCGCGCGATCGGCTCGGCCCTGGGCATCATGGTCGGCGGCGACGAGCAGGTCACCCGCTTCCACGACGACGCGGTCAACGACGACTACGACGTGCAGATCCGCCTGGTCGAGGGCAAGCGCAACGCCGAGGCCGACATCCAGCGGCTCTACGTCCCGCGCGACAACGGCGAACTGGTGGCGCTGTCGAACGTCGCCACGATCAAGCGCGGCCTGACCGCCGGGCGGATCGACCGCGGCGACCGCGAGCGCATGGTCGCGGTCCGCGCCGGCGTCGCCCCGGGCTACGCGCTGGGCGACCGCATCGAGGCCCTCAAGAAGGCCGCCGAAGAACTCCGTATGCCGTCGGCCTACACGACCTCCGTCGCCGGCAAAGGCAAGGAGCTCGAGCGAACGTTCGGCGAGTTCCTGACCGCGTTCATGCTGTCGGTCGTGTTCATGTACATCATCCTGGCGATGAACTACGAGAGCCTGATCCACCCGCTGACGATTTTGCTCTCGCTCCCGCTGACGGTGCCGTTCGCGCTGCTCTCGCTCTACTGGACCGACGGCACGCTCAACCTCTACAGCGCGCTGGGCATCCTGGTGCTGTTCGGCGTCGTCAAGAAGAACTCGATCCTCCAGATCGACCACATGAACCACCTGCGGGCCGAGGGCATGCCCCGCGCGCAGGCCATCATCGAGGGCAACCGCGACCGGCTCCGCCCGATCCTCATGACTACGCTCGCGCTCGTCGCCGGCATGCTCCCGCTGGCGATCGGCACCGGCCCGGGTTCGGAAGAGCGCCGCGCCGTCGCCGTCGTCGTCATCGGCGGGCAGTCGCTCGCGCTGCTCCTCACCCTCCTGGTCACCCCCGTCGCCTACAGCTTCTTCGACGACATCGGCAACCTGATCCGCCGCCGGAAGACCCCCGAACTCCCCGGCGACACCGGCGCGGCCCCCCCGATCGCGGTGGTCGAGCCGGGCGTGCCCGTCGCGGCCGAACCGGTGCTGGTGCCCCCGCTGGACGACGACGACCGCCCCAAGCGCCGCCGAAAGCCGATGCCGGTGTGATCGCTATTCCGCCCACTCCCCGCTGAACACTTCCGTCGCCGGGCCGGTCATGTAGACGTTGTTGTCGGCCTCGCGCCACTCGAGCGTCAGATCGCCGCCGGGCAGGTGTGCCAGGACCGTCCGGTTCGTGCGCCCGGTCAGCACGCCCGCGACGGCCACCGCGCACGCACCGGTCCCGCACGCCAGCGTGATCCCGCTCCCGCGCTCCCACGTCCGCATGACGACCTCGTCGCGCGAGACGATCTGCACCCAGTGCACGTTCATCCGCCGGGGAAACGCCGGGTGGTTCTCCAGCGGCGGGCCGATCCGCGCCAGGTCGAGCGTCTTCACGTCGTTCACGTAGATCACCGCGTGCGGGTTCCCCATCGACACGAACGTCGCCTCGACCAGGTCGTTACCCTGCAGGACGGACACCCGGTAAGAGTTCTCGCCGCTCCCGCGCGTTACCTTTTCCCGGTCGACCGGGATCTTCGGCAAGTCCAGAATGGGCTCGGCCATGTTCACCGTGACCTGCTCGACCTTGTCCTTCGCGTCGACCGACAGCGCCAGCGACAGCACGCCCCGCCCGGTCTCGACGCGCATCGGGTTGTTCACGGTCAGCCCGTGGTCGTAGGCGTACTTGGCCACGCACCGCACGCCGTTCCCGCACATCTCGCTCTCCGACCCGTCCGCGTTGAACATCCGCATCCGCACGTCGGCGATCCCCGGCGTGGTCGGCGGGACGATCATGATCAGCCCGTCGCCCCCGACGCCCGTGTGCCGGTCCGCCACGCGCACGGCGGCCCCCGCCGGGTCCGCCACCTGTTCGGCGAACCCGTTGACGTAGACGTAGTCGTTCCCGATCCCGTGCATCTTCGTGAACTTCATGGCGTATGAGTTGTTAATGGTCAGTGGTCAATTGTCAATCGTAGGTGGCGGGAGGGAGTTTGCCGCCTCGGACAACAAAATCCGGTCAAGCCGCGACGCCGGCCCGTCCGATAACGGTGGAATCGCACCGCGCGCCCACCGCTGTCCCGGGAGACGTACCCCATGATCGGCCAAGAAGTTCGCACCACCGTCGCCGCCACTCTCGCCCGCAACAATTTCCGCCGCAACCTCCGCGCGCTGGGCCGGCGGCAGATCGCCGTCGCCGATCCCGTCCACGCCGCCGGCCTGCCCGCCGACCTCGAGTGGGTCCGCGGCCGCGACGGCACCCTCACCGCCCGCGACCCCGCCGGCGCCTGGGTCTCCGGCTCCGCCCTCCCAGCCCACGTCGCCCAGCGCCTGCTCTCGAAAATGACCCTCGGTTCGGCCGTCGCCTGCTTCATCTGCCCGACCCACGCCCGGCAACTCCGCTACACGCTGTCGCGCATGACGCCGTCCCAGGGACTGATCGCGATCGTCCCGGACCTGGCAGACCTCCGCGTCATGCTCGCCTGCGAAGACTTCGCCGCCGAGATCACCGCCGGCCGCCTCTGGTTCGCCGCCGGCGACGCCTGGGCCGGCGCGCTCGCCGACCTGTTCCGCCACAACGAGGGCCTGCCGACCGCCGGCCAGTTCATCCGCACCAACCTCCTCGACGCCGAGGAGACGGCCCCCGTGCTGGCGGCCGCCGAGCGCGTGCTGCGCGCGGAGAACGAGCGCCGGGCCGCGCGCGTGCCGGAGATCTTCGCGACTGCGACCGGCGCGACCGGGCGCGTGACGGTGATCGCGCCGTCGCGCTTCCGCCTTTGGGACGATGCGGGCTGCGCCCTGGGTCAACTCGCCCGCGCCGCCGGGTGGTCGACCATCGACCCGGACGACGTTTGTTCCGCGTCGCCGGTCGCATTGGCCCGAGCCGCCGCCGGGTCGGACGCGCTCCTGCTCGCGAACGCGGCCCGCGCCGACCTGCCGACCGGCCTGCCCGGGTCACTGCCGATCGTCACGTGGATGACGGTCGCTCGGTCGCCCCGCGCCGGCGGTGCGGGTGACGCACTGATCCTCGCCGAGCCCGCCTGGCGGCCGCTCGCCCTCGCCGCGGGCTGGCGCGCCGAGCAGATCTCGATCGGCGCCTGGCCCGCTTGGGAGAACGTCCCCGCCGCGCCCGATCGGGCCCAGCTTGTGGTCATCGCCGACACGCTGCCGGTCGTGGCGCCGGAGTTCGATTGGTCGAGTCACCGGGTGCTGTGGGACACGATCGCCGGCGACATCGCGCGCGACCCGTTCACCGTCGGCCGCGACCCCGTCGCGTATCTCGACCAGTGGGCGCGCCGGGTCGGCATTGCGCCCGAGACGCTCGACCGCCGCGCGTTCGTCGATCGGCTGATCCTGCCCGCGTACGCCCAGGGTCTGGTGCGCGACCTCCACGCCGCCGGGCTCCCGCTCGAACTCTTCGGCATCGGTTGGGACGCCGTCGGCGACTTCACCAGCCTAGACCGCGGCCCGATCGGGTCGCCCGCCGACCTCCGCACGGCGGCCGCGGGCGCCGCCGCTCTGATCCACGTCTGGCCCGACACCGGCGCTCACCCGATCGATGCGACCGGCCGACCGGTGCTGCGGCCCGGGGCATATCGCACGTCGTGGGTGCCGGCGGCGCGGCACGCGCTCGCGGGGGGGGCGAAATCGGTGCCGACGATTGCGGCGATTACTGCGGACCTGGTTCGGTCGCGCATTGCACCGCAACGACGAGCGGCGTGATCCGCGGCGCTCGGAGTTCACGCTTTAGCGTGCAAGGGAGGATTTGCAGTGTTGGAACGGCACCAAGCCGCGCTTTCGGGTTTCCCCCTTACACCCTAAAGGGCGAACTCCGAGCGCCGCGAACGGGCGCCGTTCGACTTCGTCCCGCGACAAGTCGCTGGGCTCCCTCAGAATGGGAACCGGGCACGCGAATCGCTCGGCGGACGGTACAATCCCGTGCGATGTCCGCGCCAGAGTCGTTCTCGCACTATCCCTCCCACCCGCCGCCCGTGCGCGTCTCCCTGCACGTCTCCGCCCCGCACGCGTGCGCGTACTTCGCCGACCGCAAGTGCACCACCCGGGCCCTGTGGACGGAGCGCGCGGACGCCAAGATCTACCACCGCTTCATGGACGCCGGCTTCCGCCGCTCCGGCCGGATTCTTTACCAGCCGGTCTGCGCAGGTTGTCGGCTTTGCCAGCCCCTGCGCGTCCCCGTCGCCGAGTTCGCCGCGTCCAAGTCGCAGCGCCGGGCTTGGCGGAAGAATCAGGACCTGATCGTCTCGGCCGCGCCGCCCGAGCCGACGCCCGAGAAGCTCGCGCTGTACAACAAGTACCGCCGCCTCTGGCACGACTCGACCGACGAGCAGACGTGGGAAGACTTCACGTCGTTCCTCTACGACTCGCCCGTCGACACGATCGAGGTCTGTTATCGCGACCCGACCAGCCACCAAATCCTCGGCGTCGGCATCTGTGACGTGGCCCCCGAATCGCTCAGCGCCGTCTACTTTTACTTCGATCCAGATCACGCAGACCGCCGACTCGGTACATTTTCCGCGTTGTGGGAAATAGAAACCGCGCGACGATTGGGGATCCCGTGGTACTATCTCGGTTTCTGGGTGCCCGGGTGCCGGGCGATGGAGTACAAGGCCGACTTTCGCCCGTGCGAGGTGCTCGGCACCGACGGGATTTGGCGCCGACTGGAAGCGGCGTCGGCGAACGAGGAAGGTCGGTCGCACACGTCCGATGGGTGACCTGCATTTGAACGCGCGTCGGGACTGAAAAGTCTGACGCATGAAGCGCCCCTCTCGGCGCGTTTTCGGGATGAACGTCGAGCGCCCCAAGCTGTCCCCTCCACGCGTCAGCGTGTCCGTCGCGGACTCCCCGCGGCTGGCCAAGGTCCCGCTGCGCGTCCTCTCGGAGCACGACTGCCCATTCTTTCCCGACCGTCGCGCCACCATGCGCGGCGTGTACGCGCTCAAGAAGTACGCCCGCCATTACGCCGACCTCCTCGAACAAGGGTACTGGCGGCGGACGGACCTGATCGAGAAGCCCGTCTGCCGGGACTGCAAGGCCTGCCGGTCCGTCCGCATTCCGGTCGACTCGTTCAAGCGCGACCGCGCCCACGACCGCTGCTGGCGGCTCAACCGCGACGTCACCGTCGAAACGGTGGACTACGCATCCGACCCCGAGTCGATTGCCCTCTTCCGCGACTACCTGATCAATCGCCACGGCTGGGATCAGAAGGCGGACGAGGGCGAACCCCTCGACGACCTGATCGACTGGTACGCCAAGCGTCTGGGCCGTTCGCCGGTGAAGTGCCGGGCGTTCAAGTACCGGCTCGACGGCAAGCTGATCGGCCTGTCCGTCTGCGACGACCTGAAGGGTGCCCTCTACAGCGCGTTCTTCGCCTGGGACGTCGCCCACGCCCGTCGCGGGCTGGGGAACTTCAGCGTCCTATACGAGCTCGAGTGGTGCCGCGCCAACGGCAAGGACCACTACTACCTCGCCAACCAGATCGAGGGGTTCACGCCCGCGGATTACAAGCTCTCGTTTTGCCCGCACGAGGTCAGGGGTGAGGACGGACGCTGGCACCGCAACGCCTGAGCGCCGTCCGAATGTCCCGCCGAAGCCGCTCCGCGTCGTCGCGATTCGTTCGCCGTCCGGGCACGCCAATCCCTCATCCGGTTGTTAAAAACCTCCGCCAACCAACGCCCCAGTCCGTTGTACAATTCAACAATGGCATCGCGAACGCTCACGCTCGCCTGGCTCCTCTCCGTCTGCGCCGGCGCAGTCCACGCCGCCCCGCCCAAATCCGATCCCAAGGGCCTCGAGTTCTTCGAGAACAAGATCCGGCCCGTCCTGATCGCCAAGTGCTATTCATGTCACAGCGCGCACAGCGAGAAGCTCAAAGGGGATTTACTGGTCGACTCGCGCGCCGGCTTGCTCAAGGGCGGGGTCTCGAAGAAGCCCACGATCCACCCCGGCGAGCCCGAGAAAAGTCCGCTGATCAAGGCCGTCCGCGGTGACGACGCGGACGAACTCATGCCCCCCAAGGGCGACGCGCTGACGCCGCAGGAAGTCGCCGACTTCGTCGCCTGGGTTAAAATGGGCGCGCCGGACCCGCGGACGACGGAGACCAAGTCGCCCTACTCGCAGCCCGCCGCCGACTCGGCCGAGGCTAGGGCCTTTTGGTCGTTCAAGCCCGTCGCCGATGTCCCCGTTCCCAATTCGGGCTCGGCAGCCAAGTTCGCTCACCCGATCGACAAGTTCCTCGCCACCAAGCAGGACGAGAAGGGCGTCGCGCCCCTAGCCGCGGCCGACAAGCGCACGCTGATCCGCCGGGCGACGTTTGATCTGACCGGACTTCCGCCCACGCCGGAGGAAGTCGAGGCGTTCGTCGCCGACATCTCGCCGAACGCGTTCGAGAAGCTGATCGACCGTCTCCTCGCCACCACGGCGTACGGCGAGCGCTGGGGTCGGCACTGGCTGGACGTCGTCCGCTACGCCGACACCGCCGGCGAGTCCGCCGACTACCCGGTCCCGCAGGCGTACCTCTACCGCAACTACGTCATCGACTCGTTCAACCGCGACAAGCCGTACGACCGCTTCCTGACCGAGCAGATCGCCGGCGATTTGCTGCCCCACGCTGATTCGGAAGACAAGGAAGACCACCTTGTCGCCACCGGCTTCCTCGCGATCTCCCGACGGTTCAGCGTCGCCCCCGAGAACGTCATGCACCTGACGTACGAGGACGCGCTCGACACGGTCGGCAAGGGCGTGCTCGGCCTGAGTCTGTCGTGCGCCCGTTGCCACGATCACAAGTTCGACCCGATCCCGACCGCCGACTATTACGCGCTCTACGGCATCCTCTCGAGCACCAAGTGGCCCTTCCCCGGGAGCGAGAACACCAAGTTCCAGAAGGACATGGTCGTGCTGTCGGCCAGCGACGAGCAGGCCGCGCAGGTGCAGGCGTTCAACGACAAGGTGAGCGCGCTCGACCGGGAATACAATCGCCTCAAGCGCGAGGAGCGCCGCCAGTCCGATTCGGCCGCCAAGAAGCAGGCGCGGGCCCAGATGGACAAGGCCAAGGCCGAGCTCGACAAGATTCGCGCGCAGGCCCCGAACGTCCCGTCGGCGTACGCCGTCCAGGAGAAGCCCGCCGACGAACAGGGGGATGCGAAGGTTCAGAATCGCGGCGAGCCGGGAAATCCCGGGCCGACCGTCCGCCGCGGATTCCTCACGGTTCTGGGCGGCCAGAAATTGCCCGACGGCCACAAGGGCTCCGGCCGCCTCGAACTCGCCAAGTGGCTCACCGACCCGGCCAACCCGCTCACCGCGCGCGTCATGGTCAACCGCATCTGGCAGGGCCACTTCGGCCGCGGCCTGGTGACTACGCCCAGCGACTTCGGCAAGCGCGGCGCCGCCCCCACGCACCCCGAGCTGCTCGATTACCTCTCCAAGCGCTTCGCCGACGGCAAGTGGTCGATTAAGGCGATGCACCGCCTGATCATGACCTCGGCCGCCTACCGGCGATCCAGCGCGGATGACGTCGCGCTCGCCACCAAAGACGCCGGGAATACGCTGTACTGGCAATATGACCGCCGCCGGCTGGACGCCGAGGAGATCCGCGACGCATTCCTCTTCGTCAGCACCGACCTCGATCGCACGGTCGGCGGCGCCCACCCCTTCCCGCCGATGGGCAAGTGGGGCTGGACCCAGCACGCCCCGTTCGCGGCCGTCTACGACTCCAAACTCCGCAGCGTCTACCTGATGCAGCAGCGGATCAAGAAGCACCCGTTTTTGGCGATGTTCGACGGCGCCGACACGAACACGAGCACGGCCGAGCGCACCGAGAGCACGACCCCGCTCCAAGCCCTCTACATGATGAACGACAAGTTCGTCCACGAGCAGAGCGAGCGACTGGCGGCGCGGTTGATGGCCGAGCGAGCGGACGCGACGAGCCGAGCCGCCCGGGCGATCGAGTTGGCGTTCGCGCGGCCCGCGACGCCGGAGGAGACCGCCGCCGCCGTCGCGTTCGTGGACCGCTACCGCGCCAAGCTCGCCGGCAGCAACGTGTCCGCCGCGGAATACGAGAAGGCGAGCCTCGCGGCGTACGTGCGGGCGCTGCTGTGCAGCAATGAGTTCTTCTACCTCGATTAAGAACAACAGCCACAGGCACAGAGACACAGAGGAGAAAAGTGATTTCAGCGAGTTGATTGCTTCCCCTTTGGTTTGAACTCTGTGCCCCTGTGCCTCTGTGCCTCTGTGGCGAATTGTGAGCCCGACGATGACCCCTTCCCCCTCCCGCCGCTCCATGCTCCGCTCGCTCGTCGGCGGATCGCTCATGATGCCCGCGATCCTGTCCGAGGTCGCCCGCGCCGACGCCGGTCTGCCGTCGGCCGCCGCCGCCGATCCGCTGCTGCCGCGGCCGACCCACTTCGCGCCCAAGGCCAAGCGCGTCATCTTCCTGTTCATGACCGGCGGCGTCTCCCACGTCGATTCGTTCGATTACAAGCCTCGCCTGATCGCCGACGCCGGGAAATCCGTCCCCGCCAAGAACGGCCGCGGCGGGCAGTTCCTCAAGGCCCCGTCCTTCGACTTCAAACCGCGCGGCCAGTCGGGCCGGATGGTCTCCGACCTCTTCCCCCACGTCGGCGCCGTCGCCGACGACCTATGCGTCGTCAACTCGATGTACGGCGACCACGGCAACCACTTCGAGGCCACCCTCGGCATCCACACCGGCTCGGTCTCCTTCACCCGCCCGTCGATCGGCTCCTGGATCTCCTACGGCCTGGGCACGCTCAACCAGAACCTGCCGAGCTTCGTCGTGCTCGCGCCGCAGCTCCCGTACGCCGGCGGCCAGGTCTGGGGCTGCGACTTCCTGCCCGCCTGCCACCAGGGCACGCGCGTGATCCCCGGCCCCGAGCCCATCCCCGCCATGCACCGCCGGGCCGCGACGCAGGATCTGCAGGACCTCGAGCTGGGGCTGCTCGGCGAGCTCAATCGCAAACACCTCACGACGCGCGGCGGGGCCGACCCCGAATTGGCCGCCCGCATCCGCAGCTTCGAGACCGCCGCCGGCATGCAGGCCCAGGCCCCAGAGGCCTTTGACCTCGCCGGCGAAACCGACGCCACACTCGACCTCTACGGCCTGAAGCGCGGTCAGACCAAGGGCTTCGGCTGGCAGTGCCTCGTCGCCCGCCGCCTCGCCGAGCGCGGCGTCCGCTTCATCGAATTGATCGACGTCGGCGCCTCAAGCAACTGGGACTCCCACGGCGACATGAAGGCCCACGTCCCGCTCGCCAGGAACGTCGACCAGCCCATCGCCGGCCTGCTCCGCGACCTCAAGTCGCGCGGCATGCTCGATGACACGCTCGTCGTCTGGACGACCGAGTTCGGCCGCACCCCCATGGTCGCCACCAAGGACGGCAAGGGCCGCGAGCACCATGCGGCGTGCTTCACGAGTTGGATCGCGGGCGGCGGCGCCAAGCCCGGCACCGCGTACGGCACGTCCGACGACTACGGCATCCTCCCCGCGACCGACCCGGTACACGTACACGACTTCCACGCGACGATCCTCGCGCTGCTGGGCTTGGACCACGAGCGCCTGACGTTCCGCCACGCGGGCCGGGATTTCCGGCTGACCGACGTCGCCGGCAAGGTCGTCAAGGGCATGATGGCGTGAGAGCGCGAAACGTGGCGTCACGATTTTCGGGATGTGGCGCCTAGCGGAGCGACTCCACCGCCGCGCGCACGACGTCCGGGGGGACGTCGTCGCGGATCACGACGTGCCCGACGCGATCGGGGAGGACGAACCGCACTTTCCCCGCGCGGACTTTCTTGTCGAAGACCAGCGCGTCGACGACCTTCGCCGGGTCGAGCGTCAGCCCGCCCGTCGGGAGGCCGGCCTTGTCGATCAGGGCGACGATCCGCCGGCGGCTCTGTTCGTCGAGCAAATTCAGGCGGACGGCCGCGTCGGCCGCAGCGACGATGCCGAGCGCGACGCACTCGCCGTGCGCGTACTCGTAGTTGGACAGCGTCTCGATCGCGTGCCCGAACGTGTGGCCGAGGTTGAGGTGGGCGCGCTCGCCGTGCTCGAACGGGTCGGATTCGACCACCCGCGCCTTGATCGCCACGTTGTGGGCGACGAGGCCCGTCAGGTAGTCGAGGTCGAGGGCGGCGGCGCGGGTGACGTGTTGTTCGAGTCGCGCGAACCCCTCGGCGTCGCGGATGACGTCGTGCTTGATGCACTCGGCCAGGCCGGAGCGCAGCTCGCGCGGCGGGAGCGTCGTGAGGGTGGCCGGGTCGATGAGGACAGCGACCGGCTGGTGGAAGGCGCCGACGTG
>Ga0196963_10001951_pt1 | contig 12967 bp, 13 predicted proteins | sample S1_5metaG_FD_148600 | JGI IMG/M metagenome (GOLD analysis project Ga0196963, IMG submission 148600) | Soil microbial communities from Anza Borrego desert, Southern California, United States - S1_5 | ecosystem: Environmental > Terrestrial > Soil > Desert | place: USA: California | collected... | reverse complement strand
GACGTTCTCGAGCGCTACGTCGAGCGGCTGCTGCTCGGGTTCGACGGCCGGCCGTTCCGAATCGGTTGGGATTGCGGCAACGGCGCCGCCGGCCCGGTCGTCGAGCGGCTGGTGAAAAGGCTGCCGGGCGAGCATTTCACCCTGTTCCCTGAGGTCGACGGCCGCTTTCCCCATCATCATCCCGATCCGACCGTCGAAGCCAATCTCGAGGATCTGAAGCGGCTGGTGCGCGAGAAAGGGCTCGACTTCGGAGTCGCGTTCGACGGCGACGCCGACCGGCTCGGGGCCGTCGACGGCGAGGGCAGGGTCGTCTGGGGCGATCAGCTGTTGGCGATCCTCGCCGAACCGGTGCTTCGGGAAGTGCCCGGCGCGACCATCATCGCCGACGTGAAGGCGAGCCAAGCCTTGTTCGACCGGGTCGCCGAGCTGGGCGGGAAGCCATTGATGTGGAAGACCGGACACAGCCTGATCAAGTCTAAGATGAAGGAAACCGGGGCGCCGCTGGCCGGCGAGATGAGCGGCCACATCTTCTTCCGCCATCAATGGTACGGCTTCGACGATGCCATCTACGCTGCGCTCCGCCTGATCCGCGCCGTCAGCTGTCTCGGCGGCTCGCTGACTGCCTTGCGTTCGGGAATGCCGGCGATGGTCAACACGCCCGAAATGCGCTTCCAAGTCGACGAGGCCCGCAAGTTCGCGGTTGTCGACGAGGTGCTCGAACGCCTTGCCGCGAGCGGTGCCGAGGTCGACCGCACCGACGGCGCCCGGGTCAGCACCGCCGATGGCTGGTGGCTGCTGCGCGCCTCGAACACTCAGGACGTGCTCGTCGCCCGCGCCGAGGCGAAAGACGAAGCGGGACTCCAGCGCCTCGTCGCCCAGATCGACATGCAACTCGCTCTCTCAGGGCTCGAACGGGGCGCCCAGGTGGGCCACTGATGCCGAGGGTCTACCCGGAGGCTCTGCTTTTCTGCCTCCTCTGGGCGGCGCTCGCTATTTACGGCGGTCTTGAGCTGGGCTGGAAGGCCGGCGCCGTCCTCACCCTCGGCCTGTTCATCCTGATCATGCCGATCAGCGCCTTGATTCTTTCCCGCACAGGCAGCTTCAGGCTGGAGCGAGCTGTGCGATGGGGGATATTGGCCGGGGCCGCGCTGGTGCTGCTGTCCCGGATCGACCCGAACCAGTGACGGTCACGCCAGGTGTGGCAATCCGCTCAGCTTGTCATTAATCCATTCGAACAGCCGCGTCGTCGATGCGGTCGCGCCGTCCCCGCCCGCCCGTTTGACCATTTCGTCGGCGCGTGGCGCGTTCCGCCGGCCGGTATAGACGAGGAAGGGCAGCTCAACGCCGCCGGCGCGCATCCTGGACAGCAACTCCAGTCCGGCTTCCGCCCTGTAGCCTCTCTCCTCGGTTCGCCCCATGTCGGAAATGACGGCGCGGAACGGCGTTCCGCTGTCGAGGGCGCGCATCGCCTCGGTCGTGCTTCGGACCTGCACCACCTCGATCGATCGCGCTCGAAGCTGGGCCGCTTCGAGGGCGTTGCCCTCGGGCTTGTCGTCCACCCACAGAATCGATCCGGAGCGTGCTATCGGTTCGGCAGAACGCGCGTCGACGCTTGTCGGCCGGAGCCCCGGGCCGCCATTCATCGCGGCCTTGATGGCGACGACTTCTTCGTTGAGGTCGTTCAGCTGCTTCTGAAACTTGTCGGTGGCCTCTTGAACGCTGACCTCGACGCTTCCGAATTTCACTTGGAACCCGCGGGAAGTAATTATTCGCCGAATCGACGGATAAAAGGCGATTACGACCGCAATAGCGATCAGCGGCCAGACCACCGCTCCGACAATCTCTGCAATTGCCTTGAGAACATCCGGATCGCTCAGCATGGGCCCACAGTCTGCCTGCCCAGGCTCCAAGTCAATGCGGCGCCTTCCGTCGAAGACCCCTTGAAGCGCTTGGAGCGAAGCCGTTTTATGCTAGTCATCCTCGTCCTCGCGCCCCACCAGGTTTAGTTCCCTGGCCTTGATCTGGCGCGTCATGCACCAGTGCATCAAAGCGTCTTCGCGCCCGTGAGTGATCCAGACTTCGCGCGACTTCAATTCCTCGATCGTCTGTGTCAGCTCGTCCCAGTCGGCATGGTCGGAGACGATCAGGGGCAGCTCGACGTTGCGCTGGCGGGCGCGCTGGCGCACCCGCATCCAGCCTGAGGCCATCGCGGTGATCGGATCGGGCAGGCGCCGCGACCAGCGGTCATTGAGGCAGCCCGGCGGAGCGACGACAATCTTTCCCTTGAGCTCGTCCTTGGCGGCGCCGGTGGCGGGCCGCAGTTCTCCGAGGTCGACGCCCCACTCGCGGTAGAGGTCGCACAGACGCTGGAGGGCGCCATGGATGTAAATCGGTTCGCGATAGCCGCGGCACCTCAATTCCGTCATCAGCCGCTGCGCCTTGCCGAGCGCATAGGCGCCGACGAGGACGCACCGTTCCGGATTCTCATGCAGCCGGGCGAGCAGCCGGTCGATCTCGCTCACCGTCTCGGGGTGCCGGAAGACCGGCAGGCCGAAGGTCGCCTCGGTAATGAACACGTCGCACGGCACCGGCTCAAACGGGGGGCAAGTGGGATCGGGCCGCCGCTTGTAATCGCCGGATATCACGACCCGCTCGCCCTGATGTTCGAGCACGATCTGAGCGGAGCCGAGGACGTGCCCGGCCGGGACGAAGCTCGCCTCGACGCCGCCGAGACGAATGACTTCGCCATAGGCCGTCGGCCGCCCGCCGGGCTGGGGGCCGTAGCGGCACTCCATGATCGCCAGCGTCTCTGGCGTCGCCAGCACCTCGCCATGGCCGCCCCGGGCATGGTCGGCATGGCCGTGGGTGACCAGCGCGCGCGTTTTGGCGACGTTCGGATCGACCCAGGCGTCGGCCGGCCTTATGTACAAGCCTTCGGGAAAAGGCTCGATCCAGGAACCGAGACGGGCCATGGGAGCTATATGGCGGTGACTCCCGCGGCCGCCAAGCGGAGGCCGGTGAAGCGAAGGAGCGGACGATGGATCTGGGCGGAGCCAATTGGGCGATCATCAATATCGTCGGACCGCTGCTGCTGGCGGCGGTATTGCTGTGGGTGCTGCTCCGCAACCGCCGCTCGCGCCGGCCCGACACCGACACCACCGAGCAGGCGACGCGCGATCTCTACCGCGAGGAAGAGGAGAAACGGCGCAGCGGAGATGACGCCAGGTCGTAGTCATTCTCCTGCCCGCGTGCAGGAAGAGCGATGACCCTGCCTCCTGTCGTTTCGGCCTGGTTCGCCGCCAAGGGCTGGCAGCCGCGCCGCCACCAGCTGGAGATGCTGGCCGCGGCGCGGGCCGGGCGCGGCGCCCTGCTCGTCGCTCCGACCGGGGCCGGCAAGACGCTGGCGGGGTTCCTCCCCTCGCTCGTCGCGCTGATCGAAGCTCCGACCGACGGCCTTCACACCCTCTACATCTCGCCGCTCAAAGCGCTGGCGGTCGACGTCCAGCGCAACCTGCTAACCCCGATCGACGAGATGGGCCTGCCGATTCGGGTCGAGACCCGCACCGGCGACACTCCGGCCGACCGCAAGGCGCGGCAGCGGGCTCGACCGCCGCAGATCCTCCTGACCACGCCGGAATCGCTCAGCCTGCTGCTCAGCCACGAGGACAGTGCTCTGCTGTTCGAGAATCTCAGCACGGTCGTTGTCGACGAGATCCATGCCTTCGCCACCGGCAAGCGCGGCGACCTCCTGTCGCTGTCGCTCTCCCGCCTTCAGCGCCTCTCGGCTGGGCTGCGACGTGTTGGCCTTTCCGCCACCGTGTCCGACCCCGAGGCCTTTCGCGGCTGGCTGGCGCCCCACGGCGATGCCGAGATGGTCGACCTGGTCGAGGGGGAGCCCGGTGCCCCGGCGAAACTCGCGATCATGCTTCCGGAGGAGGACAAGATACCGTGGGCGGGTCATTCCGGCCGCTGGGCGGCGGCCAGCGTCATGCGCGAAATCGAACGGCACAAGACGACGCTCATATTCTGCAATACGCGCTCGCTCGCCGAGCTCATCTTCCAGGATCTGTGGGCCGTCAACGAGCACCACCTGCCGATCGGCATCCACCACGGCTCGCTCGCGCTCGAGGCGCGGCGGAAGGTCGAAAAGGCGGTCGCCGAAGGACGCCTTCGTGCCCTTGTCTGCACCGCCAGCCTCGATCTCGGAGTCGACTGGGGCGACGTCGACCTCGTCATCCAGATGGGAGCGCCCAAAGGCTCGTCTCGGCTGATGCAGCGGATCGGGCGGGCCAACCACCGGCTCGACGAGCCGTCGGAAGCGATCATCGTCCCGGGCAACCGCTTCGAATATCTCGAGGCGCGGGCCGCCCTGGACGCGATCGAGGAGGGGGCGCTCGATGCGGAAAATTTCCGTCCCGGAGCCCTCGATGTCCTCGCCCAGCACATCATGGCCCTCGCCTGCGCGGCGCCATTCCGCGAAGACTCGATGCTGGACGAGGTGCGCTCTTCCGCCGCTTACGCGGGGTTGGGGGAGCAAACCTTCCGCGCGGTCCTCTCCTTCATCGAGAGCGGCGGCTATGCACTGAAGGCCTATGATCGCTTCCGCCGGATCGTCCGGGGGCCGGACGGGCTTTGGCGCGTCTCGCATCCGCGCTTCGTCCAGCAGCACCGGATGAACGCGGGGATCATCGTCGACACACCGCTTTATTATGTCCGCTTCCGGAACGGCCGGCTGCTCGGCACGGTCGAGGACAATTTCGCCGAGACGCTGAGACCGGGCGACACCTTCTTCTTCTCAGGCCTGGTGCTCGAGGTCGAACGGATCGACGGTATCGATCTCATTGTCCACGCGACGGCGAAATCGGCGCGAATCCCGACCTATATGGGCGCACGCATCGCGATCAGCACCAATCTCGCCGACCGCGTCCGCGCGTTCCTTCACGACCGGAGACAGTGGTCGCGATTCCCCGATCCGGTGCGCGATTGGCTGAGGGTGCAGGAATATCGATCGGCGATACCCGCGCCGGACCAGCTTCTCGTCGAGACCTTCCCGCACGAGAGCATCCATTATATGGCCGCGTACAGCTTCGAGGGCTGGAATGCGCACCAGTCGCTCGGCATGCTGATCACGCGGCGGATGGAGAGCGCTGGGCTGAAGCCCCTGGGCTTCGTCGCCAACGATTATGCCCTCGCGTGCTACGGCCTCGAGCCGATCGTCGATCCTGCCACGCTCTTCTCCGCCGACATCCTCGAGAAGGAGTTCGTCGACTGGGTCGAGGGCTCCCACCTCCTGAAGCGTGCCTTCCGCGAGGTGGCGGTGATCGGCGGACTCGTCGAGCGCCACCATCCCGGCAAGCGCAAGACGGGCAAGCAGGTCACCTTCTCGACCGACCTCATCTACGACGTGCTGAGGCGCTACGAGCCCGATCATCTGCTTCTAAAGGCGGCCTGGGCGGACGCGCGCGAGAAGATGACCGACGTCGGCCGGCTCGCCCGCCTTCTCGACCGCGCGCAGGAGACGATGCTCCACGTCGAGCTGGACCGCGTCTCGCCGATGGCGGTGCCGGTGCTCACTATCATCGGGCGGGAAAGGATGGCCCAGGGCACGGTCGACGACCAATTGCTGATCGAGGCCGAGAGCCTCGCCGAAACGGCGATGCGACTCGACTAGCGCAGGCGGGAAAGCATCGGTCCCATCGCCGCCATCGGCCAGCTGATTCGCTCCGGAAGGGGTTTACTCGACGGGGCGGCGGTCGGGGCCGCGATTCGGCCCGGGGTCCCGCCCGACGCGCCGCCGAGCGAGGGATCCGCGCCTCCGGCCGCCGCCTCCGCCGCCTGCTGGCGCTCCAGCTCCGAATTGAGCTCGCCGCCCATCAGCAGGATGTAGCCGGAGAGGTATAGCCAGGTCAGGAAAACGACCACCCCGCCGAGCGAACCGTAGGTCGCATTGTAATTGCCGAACTGCGAGACATAGACGCCGAAGCCGAGGCTGGCGAGCAGCCACAGCAGGGTCGCGGCGGCCGAACCCGGCGTAATCCACCGCCACGGCGCGTCCGGACGGTTGGGCGCGTAGCGGTAGACCAGCGCGACGGCGAGGCTCGCGGCGACGGCCGCCCCCGTCCAGAACAGGATCCGGATCAGGCCGTGGGTCCAGCCGGGGAGACCCGGAAACAGGGTGTCGACCCAGCCCATCACAGAGATCGCGCCGGCGGCGACGAGAAGGACGGACAGCGCGCCGACGGTCATGGCGAGGGCGAGCAGGGTGGTTCGGACGAAGCTGCGAGTCTCCTTGACCTCGTAGGCGATGTTGAGTGCGGTGATCACCGCCCCCGCCCCCTTGCTGGCGCCATAGAGGGCGAGCGCGACAGCGGCGACCAAACTCCACCCCTTGGCGCTGTCGGGGGTCTCGGTCATGCTCCTGAGCTGGTCGCCGATCAGCGCCGCGGCATCGCGCGGCAGCATCCCGAACAAAGCCCGGATGTGCTTGGCCACCGTCGCCGGCTCGGCGGCGAGGCCGTAGACCAGCACCAGGGCCGCGAGCAGCGGGATGAAGGCGAGGAAGGCGTAGAAGGCCATGGCAGCGGCGAGGAAGCCGACATTATCGTCGCTCGCCTCCTTCCAAGAGCGGACGATGACGTCCCGCCATTCCTTGAAGGCGGCCAGCGGACGGGTCGGATGGCCATCGCCGCCCTAACCGGAGGCGGCGGCGGCGGTTCCTCAGATCATCGCGCGGGGGTTGGAAAAGACTCGTCTGACCTCGGGTTCGAAACTCTCAAGCGTGTCTACGGCGAAGTCGGGATCAAAGGCGGGAGCGTCCCAGTCGTCGACGAGCTTTTCGGCGAAGGCGTACCAGGTCTCCCCCTTGAAGCGTTCGCGCCCCTCCGGGTCCTTGCCGAGATGCTCGAAATAATAGCGGCCCTGGAATTCCTGGTGCCAGTAGACGGCGTGGTAGATGTCTTCGCTCACGTAGGGCTTGAGCATCTCGGCCGCGATCGGGCCGTGATTGGGGATCGAGAAGAGCTTGCCGAGGTCGTGGCAGAGCGCCGCGACAACCTCCTCGTCGCTCGCCCCGGAGCGGCGGGCCAGGGTGCCGGCCATCAGCGAATGGGTGAGCTGGTTGGCGGCGAAGCCGACCTCGATCGCCTCCAGGCGGGCGAGGCTCTCCATGATCTGCCTGGCGGCCGTGGTCCGTTGGTGCTTGCCGTGTTCGGCGGCGATGTGCGCCCAGTCCTGGACGGTGCCGTTCCTCATGTCGGTGAACATGGCGGTCTCCTCTGCCGTCGGATTACGCCCCGCTGCGAACGCTTTCAACGAAAAGCGGCTCCGGCCCTGGGGCCGGAGCCGCGTCACTCGGCGACCGTCAGTGGCGGGTGTCGGCGTTGATCGGGATCCGGCGCCCGCGCTCGGCCTCGGCCGATTTGGGCAACCTGACGGTGAGTACGCCGTCGCGGAACTCCGCTTTGGCATTCTCCTCGTCGACCCCCGAGGGAAGGGCGATGCGGCGCTCGAAGCGGCCGTAATAGCGCTCCGAATAGCCGCGGTCCTTGTCCTGGATTTCGCTCTTCTTCTCGCCGCGAAGGGTCAGCACGCCGTCCTCGAGCAGCAGCTCGACGTCCTTCTCGGCCATGCCGGGCACCTCGGCGGTGATCCGGACCTCGGTCTCGGTCTCGTTCACCTCGACGCTCGGCCATACCGTCATACCGCGGCCGAAGCCGAAGCTCGGCATCGGCGAGCGGAAGAAGTCGTCGAACAGCCTGTCCACTTCGTGGCGTAGGCTGACGAACGGACTGCGCTCGTCGCCGCCGCCGAACATTGTCGGGGCCCGGCTCTGCTCGCGGCCCCAAGGGATCAAGTCACGCATAGCCATGATGTTTTCCTCCTTTTATTTGTGCGAAAGCCGGTTCGCGGACCCGGCTCCCTCGCGATGAGGAAGGGGATCCGCTTTGGAGCCGGCGGCGTCAGGCCGCCTGCTTCTCGGCGACGTTGTCGTTTTCCGACCGCTGGTCGCTGACCTGGGCGTGAGAGCCGCCGATCTGGATCTTGCGCGGTTTCATCTCTTCGGGGATCTCGCGCACCAGCTCGATCGAGAGCATACCGTCTTTGAGCTCGGCACCCTTCACCTGCACATAGTCGGCGAGGCCGAAGCGGCGCTCGAAGGCGCGGGTGGCGATGCCGCGATGGATGTACTGGCCCTCACCCTCGCCGTTCTTGCGGCCGGTAACGATCAGCAGGTTCTGCTGCGCCGTGACGTCGATCTCGTCCGGGCGGAAGCCGGCCACCGCCAAGGTAATCCGGTAGCAGTCGTCGGCGACGCGCTCGAGGTCGAAGGGCGGGTAATTGTCGGCGCTCTGCCAGCCCGTGCCATTTTCGAGCAGGTCGAACAGGCGGTCGAAGCCGACGGTGGAACGCCGGAAGGGCGTGAAGTCGAAATTGGTCCTCATGTCTGTCCTCCTAAGAGCAACCGATGTGAGGAGCGCCCGCGCGCCCGCGGGCGCCCGCCGGACCCATTAGGCATCCAGCGAAGCATAGATAGGAACCTGTCTGGTTCTCTTCAAGGGTGGCTCTCGGCCGACGGCCGGGGGCTTCCGTAATGCCGGGGCTCGCGCTAACCTCGTGGCTGCGGGCGGGGGCCGAGCGTTCAGCGGGAGCGTCAATGTCGCCCAGGCCGTCCCCATCTCTCCCCGCAGCCGAGCTTTTCCCCGCCGAGAGGCTGCGGCGGCTGTTCGATCATGCACCGGGCTTCATGGCCGTCGTCCGCGGGCCTGACCACGTCTTCGAAATGGCCAACGACGCCTACTATCGGCTGGTCGGGCCGCGGCCGCTGGTCGGCCGCACGGTCCGCGAGGCCTTCCCGGATCTGGAGGGACAGGAATTCTTCAGCCTCCTCGACCACGTTTTCCAGAGCGGCCGGGAGGTCACCGGCCGCGCCCGGCCGCTGCGGCTGCAACGCGTGCCCGCAGCCGAGCCCGAGGAAAGGCTGCTCGATTTCGTCTTCCAGCCGATCGTAGACGACGGCGGGCGGGTAACCGGAATCTTCGCCCAGGGGCACGACGTCACCGAATTGCACCAGGCCGAACTCGCTCTCCGGGAAAGCGAGGCGCGCTTCCGCCTTATCGCCGACTCGGCGCCGGTGCCGATGTGGGTGACCAAGCTCGACCGCAAGCGCGGCTTCGTCAACATCGCCTACGCCGAGTTTCTCGGCGTCTCGTACGAGGAAGCCCTCGACTTCGACTGGCGCACGCGTATTCATCCCGACGATTTCGACGCGTTGATCGCCGCCTCGTTCGCCGGCGAGGCAACGCTGGAGCTATTCACGCTGGAAGGCCGCTACCTGCGCGGCGACGGCGAATGGCGGTGGCTGCGGTCGATCTCGCAGCCGCGCTGGGGCCCCCAAGGCGAACATGTCGGCTTTATCGGCGTTGCCATCGACATCACCGAGGCGAAGGAAGCCGAGGCGGCCCTGCGAGAGGTCAACGAGACGCTCGAGCGCCGCGTCGAGGAGCGAACCGCCGACCTCAGCGCCGCGCTCGATCGGCTGCAGTCGGAGGTCGGCGAGCGCCTGAAAGCCGAGGAGGCGCTCCGGCAGGCGCAGAAGATGGAGGCGGTTGGACAATTGACCGGAGGCATCGCGCACGATTTCAACAATCTGCTCACCCCGATCATGGGCGGGCTCGAGCTGATCGCCTCGCGGGTCGAAGAGCCGCGGCTGAAACGGATCGCCGAGACCGCACTCGAATCGACCCGGCGCGGCGCCAAGCTGACCAGCCAGCTGCTGGCTTTCTCGCGCATCCAGCGGATCAGCATGGCCTCGGTCGCGGTCAACGAGGTCATCGAGGCGATGCAGCGCCTCCTGCGTCACACGATTGGCAGCGCCGTCCGGATCGAAACTCGGCTCGACCCGCTTGTCGGTCATGGCATGTGCGACGCCAACCAGCTCGAAAATGCGATCCTGAACCTCGCCATCAACGCCCGCGATGCGATGCCCGACGGCGGGACGCTCACCATCTCGACCGAACGCGTTCGGCTGGGTGAGGAACCCGACCATCCGGCCGGTGAGTTCGTCCACGTCACCGTCGCCGACACCGGGGAGGGTATGGCTCCCAACGTGCTCGCCCGAGCCGCCGAGCCGTTCTTCTCGACCAAGTCACTCGGCAAGGGCACCGGCCTCGGCCTCGCCCAGGTCTACGGCATCGCTCAGCAGGCCGGCGGCACGCTCAGGATCGAAAGCGAACTTGGAAAAGGCACGGCCGTCCATATCCTGCTGCCGGCGGTGGCCGCGCCGTCGCCTGACGCAAAGGCCGAGGCGGACGCGGCGGAGGTCGCATCGGCGGGCGCCGCCGGCGCCCGAGTGCTGGTCATTGACGACGATGAGGAGGTGCGCGCCTTCCTCGCCGAGTCGCTCGAGGGCCTCGGCTGCACGGTGGTGTCCACCGCGTCGGGTGCCGAGGGGCTGGAGGCGCTGCGCGGATGGCGGCCCGATCTCGCTTTGATCGATTATGCGATGCCGGGCATGAACGGCGCGGAGGCGGCCGGCGCCGCGCGCGAAATTCATCCGGGTCTGCCGATCGTGTTCGTCACCGGCTATGCGGAGAGCGAGCAGCTCGAAGCCGCCCTGGGCGGCGGTGTTCCCGTGCTGCGCAAGCCATTCACCCTCACCGAACTGGCCACGGCGGTTGAAGAGAATGTGGAAAAGTAACTTCCCCGCGATTTGACCCGGTGAGGTTGACCGAGCGTGGCGCGATGGCGGGTTCTGGCGGGCTTCGAGGCACTCTCACCAGGCTTGGCCCGGTCGCCCTTTCCCGGCAATTTCGGGGAGGACTTGAAGATCTTGAACCGTCAAAACCAAGACCTAAATGACGCCTGTCGGACGACTTGTTCGCAGTGTCCGGCCTGTGCCGCGTGGAGCGTCGATTCTTTGCCGCCGCTCCCCACGATGTTGCTCAAATGGAGGACATGTCATGAGAAGCTTCGATTTCACCCCCTATCGCCGTTCTACGGTCGGCTTCGACCGTCTGTTCGACTTCCTCGAAAGCGCGCGCGCCGAGCAGTCGGACAATTATCCCCCATACGACATCGAGAAACTGAGCGACGACCGCTACCGGATCACGCTCGCCGTCGCCGGCTTCTCGCCCGCCGACATCGACATCACCGCCCGCCAGAACATGCTGGTCGTGGTGGGCCGCAAGGCGGAGAATCGCAACAAGGACGGCAACTTCCTGCACATGGGAATCGCCACCCGCGCCTTCGAGCGCCGCTTCGAGCTGGCCGACTTCGTCCGGGTCGAGGCTGCCGACATGAAGGACGGCCTGCTCGCGATCGAGCTGGTCCGCGAGATTCCCGACGCGATGAAGCCGCGCAAGATCGAAATCGGCACCGGCGAATCGCGCACCATCGAAGCGGAAAAGGCGCCCCAGAAGGAGCCTGAGGTCGCCTGATCCGGAGGTCCGGCGCCGGGCCTTCCCGGCGCCGGCCGCATTTCGCCGGAAACTCCGCACCGGTCGCCGCCGATTCAGCTTGCGTTTACCCGCCCAGGGGCAGCTTCGTTCCGATGAAGTGGCGTAAGAAGCTCGGCCATCCGTTCGCGCTCGTGATCGAGGGTTTCCTGCTCGGCGTGATCCTGTTCGCCACCTCGGCCCCCGGCCCCGTCGAGGCCGATCCGGCCCGTCCAGCACCGCTCGATTCGTCGGTTATCCCCAACCCTTCGCGCTGAACACTTGAACCGCTCGTCGTCCCAGCTATAGCTGCGACATGGTTCGCTTTTCGTTCTGTAGCCACGAGCTGATGGCGCTGCCGCAGGGGGCGTTGTTCTGGCCCACCCGCCGGGCGCTGCTGGTCGCCGACCTTCATCTCGAGAAGGCGAGCTGGTTCGCGCGGCTAGGCCAGATGCTGCCTCCCTATGACTCGATCGCCACCCTCGCCGACCTCACCGCGCTCGCCGTCTCGACCGGAGCTGAGGAGATCTGGTGCCTCGGCGACAGCTTCCATGACCGCCACGGCTGCGACCGTCTTCCGGACCGCGCCCGGGAGATGCTGATCGCGCTGACCGGCGCGACGCGCTGGACCTGGATCACCGGCAACCACGATCCCGGGATCGCCGACCATTGCGGCGGCGCCATCGTCGAGGAATCCGAAGTGGACGGCCTGCTCCTGCGCCACGAGGCCGATCCGGCCGAGCCGCGACCGGAGTTGTCGGGTCATTTCCATCCCAAGTTGCGCATCCTCCACCGCGGCCGCCAGGTCTCGCGCCGCTGCTTCGTCGCTACTGAGCGCAAGCTGATCCTCCCCGCGTTCGGGGCGCTGACCGGGGGGCTGGACGCGGCGCATCCGGAGATCGTGCGCGCGGTTGGGCCGAAGGCCGAAGCGCTGGTTCCGGTGGCGGACAAGCTGCTCAGGTTCCCGCTGGCGGCCTAACCAGCCTCGCGGCCATCAGTCCGCGCACGGCATTGCCGACGAAGAAGCCGCCTGCCAGATCTTTCGGCTGCAAATCCGCTTCCCCCGCCCGACCCGCCTCGATCAGCGCCTCGCGCAGCACTCCCGGCAGCAGTCCGCGTGCCAGAGGCGGCGTCAGCAGCTGCCCGTCCCGCTCGACGAACACGCTGGTGAAGCTGCCTTCGGTAACGAATCCGTCATCGTCGACGAACGCCACTTCGAACGTCCCCGCCGCCTCGCGCGCGTCGTCGTAGAAGCGCCGGTCGCTGGTCTTGTGCCGAAGCCGGAAATCCTCCTTCTCGACAGGGCGCGGCGCCAGCACGACCGCGACCGGCCCTTCCGCGGCCGCCGGCAGCGGCCGCGCCTCGATCGCCAGAGCGCCGCTCGGAGACAGCACCAGGCGGACCTTTCGCGGCCCTCTGAGGTAGAAGGTTCCCGCCTGCAGCTCGTTGCGCGCATGGTGGCGGTCGAACGCGAAGCCGAGCGCGTCGGCGCTACGTCTCATTCGGGCGAGATGGCGGTCGAGCTCGGCGATGCC
>Ga0196963_10001950_pt1 | contig 12972 bp, 10 predicted proteins | sample S1_5metaG_FD_148600 | JGI IMG/M metagenome (GOLD analysis project Ga0196963, IMG submission 148600) | Soil microbial communities from Anza Borrego desert, Southern California, United States - S1_5 | ecosystem: Environmental > Terrestrial > Soil > Desert | place: USA: California | collected... | reverse complement strand
CATTTCGGGGGGGCGATTACGGTCGTTGGCGGGTGTCCGCGGGTGGGGCTATAGTTCCCACCCCCGCGGGATCACACGAGGTTGATCGCAGGCAGCGTTGTCCGTGTCGGGAAGTTTGTACCTGACGTAATAGTTATGAGAGCCGTGAAGTTGAACAAGACGTATCGAGACTCAATGTCGGCGTCGTCCAAGGCGAAGGGGCCGGTAGGGCGCGCGGCTCTCGACCTCCAAGGGCTCGAGGGGCGGACGATGTTCGCCTGGAGCTACTGGCCGACCTACCTCGGGTTCGACAAGATCGCGACGAACTACCCGTGGCTGAACGGCGGGACCGGGTCGGTCGCGGTCATCGACAAGGGCATCGACTACTTCCACCCGCAGCTCAACGGGAACCAGGCGACCAACACGGTCTCGCCGAGCGTCGTCAACGTCTACGACTACAAGGACAACGACAACACGCCGTTCCCGAACACGAGCGAGGACGTCGACCCGAGCAACGCCCACGGGACGGGCGTCGCGGGGATCCTAAAGTCCAAGGCGTACAACACGCAGATCAGTGGCGTCACGTACTACAACCAAGGCTTGCTGCAGAGCCCGGACACGAAGCTCTATAACCTCCGGACGAACTCGGCGGACTCGCAGACGACGATCCGGCTCGCCCTCCAGTGGGTGCTGGCGAACCACGCCCAGTACAACATCGTCGCGGTCAACCTGACCGACTTCATCGGGAGCTTCTCGAACCCGTCGGCGTACGCGACGGTGGCCGCCCAGCTCAAGGCCGCTGGGATCTTCATCACGACCCCGGTCGCCAACGAGTGGCTCAACCCGGACTTCCCCAAGTTCCAGATCGGCAACCCGGGCAAGGACCCGAGCATCTACGCGGTCGGCGGGATCGTGCAGGGCGGGGCGATCCGTGCCCAGACCCAGCGTGGCCCGGGGCTGGACCTGTTGGCGCCGGCCGAGAAGGTGACCCTCCCGTACTACGTCTTCAAAACGAACCAGCACACGATCGTCAACAACGCGGGCGAGGGGAACTCGTGGGGGAACACGTACGTGACGGCGGCGGCCGTGCTGATCAAGCAGATCGACCCGACGGCGACGCCGGACGAGGTCATGCAGATCCTGAAGGACGCGGGGACGCCGACGCTCGACACGAACCCGCCGAACGGGACGACCACGCCGGTCTATTACTCGGCGCTGAACGCGTATGCGGCGGTGAACCTGGCGTACCAGCGGCGCGACGACGTCTACGACCAGGGGAGCGGCGGCAGCGACGACCTGGCGCACGCGGGGATCATCACGCTCAACGGGTCGGGCGACGGCGGGATCTCGAACCTCAAGCTGCTGACGCACGACGCGGACTACTACAAGTTCACGGCCACGTCGGCGGAGGACTTCGACCTGAAGGTGACGTACGGCGGCCCGACGGCGTTCCCGACGGCCGAGCTCCTGGACTCGGCCGGGAACGTCGTGGCGAACATCACGAGCGGCGGGATCACGCGGCGGCTGTCGCCGGGCGATTACTACATCCGCGTCGCGTCGGACGTGTCGCTCGAGGGGACGTACTCGGTGACGGTGGGCGAGGACGCGCCGACGCCGCCCCCGCCGGGCGCGCCGGGCAAGGACGGGACGTTCAACGGGCTGGCGTACGACTCGGCCGGGGCGCTGCACTGGGCGTGGTTCGACGACGCGACGAACCAGCTCAAGTACGCCAAGCGGACCGGCAACACGTGGTCGGCCGTGCAGGTCGTGGACCCGGCGGCGAACACGGGCACGTTCATGTCGATGGCGCTGGACAACACCGGCAAGCCGGGCGTCGCGTACTACGACGAGGCGAACACGGACCTGAAGTACGCCCGGTTTAACGGGTCGGCCTGGCAGGTCGAGACGGTCGACTCGAGCCTGACGACCGGGTACTACCCGTCGCTCAAGTACGGCCCGGGCGGGGCGCCGGCGATCGCGTTCTACTACAAGAGCAGCGGCGACCTGAAATTCGCGACCAAGGCGGGCGGGTCGTGGGCCGTGAGCACGGTCGACTCGAAGGGCGACGTCGGCCGGTACCCGAGTCTGGCGCTCAACGAGGCGACCGGGCGGTGGGGCGTGGCGTACGAGAAGACGACGACCGGCGACTTCCGCGTCGCCGAACAGAATTCCAACGGCACGTGGAGCATCACGGTCGTGGACGCGACGAAGTTCGGCGGCGGGTTCACGTCGATGCAGTACGTGGACGGGCGGGCCGCGTTCAGCTACTACGACGCGTTCAACGCCGACCTGAAGTTCGCCCGGTGGACCGGGACCAAGTGGCTGACGCAGGCGGTCGCGGCGAAGAACTCGCAGGGCCTGTACACCAATTTGTTCTTCGACCCGGGGAACGACCGCCTGCCGGTCATCTACTACTTCAACAAGACGGCGAACACGGCCATGGTCGCCCGCGGCGGGGCGGGCGGCGGGTGGTCGTTCGAGGTCGTGGCGAGCGGCGGTGGGCGGCAGCTGTCGGTCGCGCTCGACCCGGACCAGTTCGAGACGTTCGCGTACTCGGACGACGCGTCGGGCGATTTGTTCGTCGCGCAGCCGGCGTAGGTGGATCGTGGCGGCTCGCCCTCCCGAATGCGATCGTCCCGCGAGTGAAAGCCCCGCGCCGGGATGTCCGATAGTCACGATTGACCATCGTGCGTACCATCGCCCCCGTGCAGCAGAGTTCACCGACCGTCACGTCAGCCCCTCGCCGGCGGCCGATCGCGCGCGCGCTGGGGTGGGTCGCCCGGCACGAGCGGGGGTTGTTCTGGGTGATGGTGCTCGTGCACCTGGTCCCGGTCTGGGCGTTCACGTACCTGCCGACGACGGACGGGGCGGCGCACGTCGCCAATGCGGACGTGATGCGGCGATATCACGCGCCCGAGGCCGAGGCCTTTCGCAAGTACTACTATGTCAGCGGGACGCCCAGCCCGAATCTGGCGGGGCACGTGATCCTGGCGGGGCTGATGTACGTCGTCCCGCCGACGGTCGCGGAGAAGGTGCTGGTCAGTTTGTACGTCGTCGGGCTGGCGGCGGGGATGCGGTACGCGGTGCGCGCAATCCGGCCTCGCGCCGGCGCGGTCGCGTGGGTCGCGCTGCCGATGACGTACAGCTTTCTGCTCGGGCAGGGGTTTTACAACTTCTGCCTGAGTTTGGCGGCATACCTGTTCACGGTGGGGTTCTGGTTCCGACATCACGGGCGGACGGATCTGAAGCGCGGGGCGGGGTTGTTTGCGCTGTCGGTGGTGTTGTACGCGTGTCACCTGTTCGCGCTGGTGGTGGCGTGCGGGACGGTGGCGCTGACGGCGGGGTGGTGGGTGATTCGCGCGTGGTGGGAGGGAAGGAAAGCTTCAGATCCGGGGCGGCGCTTCGGGCGGAGCCCGTTCGACTCTGCCCCGGCTTGTTCCGATCGTCAATCGGGAGTCTCGAGCGCGGTGCGCGCGATGGTGATCGCGGGCCTCGTCCTCCTTCCGACGTTCGTGGTGGCGGTGGTCTTCCGCCCGTCGACGAACGTGTCTTGGCTGAATCACGACGTGCCGCGGTCGTCGTTGCGGGAAGATTTGCTCGGGTTGTTGCAGTTCCAGGCGATGGTGTCGTACCGCAAGGCCGAGGGGGCGCTCGGGGCGGCGCTGGTGGCGGTGCTCGGGGGGCTGACGCTGTTCGCGCTCGTCGCCAAGGCGCGGCGGCGGCGGGCGTGGTCGCGGTGGGACGTGCTGCTGTTGTTACCGGTCGGGCTGGCGGCGGCGTACTTCCGGGCGGGGGACGCGACGTCGATCCACTTCTACATTCCCCCGCGGACAATGTACCTGGCGTTCCTGACGCTCGGCCTGTGGCTGGCGGCGCAGCCGCTGCCGCGGGCGGTGCGCGGGGCGGTGCCGCTGTTCTGCGGGGTGATCGCGCTGGGGTTCGTCGCGAGCCACGGACTCAAGTACCGGCAGTTCAAGCCGCAGCTCGCGGAGTTCGTGTCGGCCGGTGACCACATCGCGCGCGGGAGCACGTTCCTGCCGCTCACGTTCGCCCCGCAGGGCCGCGACGCCGCGGGCCGCCCGACCGCGAGCGACGTCGCGCCGTTCTACATGGCCAGCGGGTACATCGCCGTCCGACGGGGGGCGGTCGACCTTCGGAATTACGAGGCGCGGACGGACCATTTCCCCGTGCGGTTCCGCGACGAGGTCAGCCCGTTCGCGCACCTGACGAGCGGGAACGGGCTCGAGCAGATCCCGCCGCGGGTGTTGTTCGATAAGTTCGAGCGCGCGGGCGGGCGCGTGGATTACGTACTGATCTGGGGCCGGGCGCCGGACCAGCGGGCGGCGGCGCTGGCGGGGGAGTACGTGGAGGCGGAGCGGGCGTGGCGGAATTCACTGTCGGCCGGAGACGCCCACGAACTGGCGGCGGCGATGGCGCGGCTCGGGGACGCGGCGCGCCTCGAGGCGGATTTGGCGGCCCACTACGAGCGGGTGGAGTTGCCGGGGGCGCGGTGGACGGAGTTGTACAAGCGGAAGTAGAGCGCGGGGCACCCAAGAGGGAACGCCGTTGGACGCGCCCCGCAAGCGGGGCGGCTACAAGAGGGATCGAACAGCTTTAGACGACCGCCGTCCCGGTCCACCACGCCCCCGGGCTCGTGCCGGCGAACAGGGTCGGCGTCTTGCCGGTCAGCCGGGCGTATTCCGCCATCAATTCTGCTAGTCCCGCGTCGGTGCGGTCGCCTTCAGGGCATAGGACGGCGACGGTCCCGCCCTGGCCTGCGCCGGTGATGCGGGCGCCGTAGAACTTGGCCGTGCGTTCCATCTTGCGGACCAGGTCGACCATGACGTCGGCCTCGGGGGCGCCCAGCACCGCGTCGCGCGTGTACGAGACGTGGCTGGCGTACATGAGGTGGCCGGCCATATCGAGGTACTTGCTCCGCTCGGGCGTGCCGGGCGTTAGCGCGTTGGCCTTCTCGATGAACTTGACGAAGTTCCGCACGCGCTCGGCGTCGTGCACGTGGTGGTCCGTCGCGGTCTGAACGGCGTAGTCGACGTCCGCCTCTACGCGCGAGACCGGGTCGACCGTCGCCCCGAACTCGGCGACGAACTGCGCGCCCGACAGCACGGCGGGCAGGAACGGGCGGAAGAAGTCCTTGTAGTCCTGCAGGGGGAGGTTGGCGAGGTAGCCGTCGAGCGGGTCGCCGACGAGCTCTTTGCCGTTGATCCGGCCCATCTGGCGCATGCGGTCGAGGATCAACCGGTGGCCCATGAACGCGGCGGCGCGGGTGCGGGCATACCGGCCGGCGGCGACGGAGTGGTAGACGCCGGTGTCGACGCCGACGACGCGGACGCCGGGCGGCAGGGGCAGGGGGTCGATCAACTGGTGCGGCTGGCAGAGGAGGCGGAACAGTTCACTCGGCGTGCCGAGCGCCGCGGTCGCCTGGTCCATGATCCCGCACGGCGCGCCCGCGATTCGGTTCTCGACTTGCTGGCAAAGGGCGGCGAGCGCCATGGCGTCGATCGTCTTGCGCGCGGCGGCGGCGGGACCCGCGGTGTCGCCCGGGGCCCCACCCCCGGCTTCATCGGGCCGCAGCCCGAAGTGGTCGACCAGCGCGAGCATCGTCGCGACGGCGATCGCGGCCGACGACGAGATGCCCGCGCCGGCCGGCACGTCAGACAAAAGTGCGAGGTCGATTCCGGCGACGCGGGGGTCGCGCAGGTCGACGTGCCCGCGTTCGTGGAGGGCGAACAGGCAGCCGATGACGTAGGCGGCCCACCGCCGCTGCGGGTCGGCGGCAAAGTCGCGCCCGAGCGACTCGGCCGACGCGGCCGCCAGCGCATCCAGCGACATCCGCACGGTGAACGGCCTGTGCGCGTCGAGCAGGTTGAACGAGAAGACCTGGACGGCGCGGTCGTCGCGGCCGGCGAGGGCGACGGCGGCGGCGCGGGCGAGGGGCATCTCGCACACGAGCGACCCGGTGTAGTCGGCGATCCCGCCCATGACGTCGAGCCGGCCCGGGGCGCGGGCGAGGCGGACCGGCCCGCGCGAGCCGTCGGACGCGCGGGCGAACGCGGGGAGCTCGTTGCGGAGGCGCGCCAGGAGCGCGGGCACCGGGGCGAGGGAGAGGAGATCGGGTACGACGTCGCTCACGGTGGATTGATCCCCCCGGGTCATGGTCATTCCTGCGGGGTGACCAGGCCGAGCTACGGCGCCGGCGTGCGGGTCCCGGGCTGGTACGGCGCGGGGGCGGTGGTGGTCGTCGGCCGCGTCGTGGGCTTCGTGGTCGCGGTCGCGCCCCCGTTCGTGCCTGCGTCGCCCTTGTCCGGGTCCTGCCGCTCGAGGACGACCTGGCTCGTCAGCCGCTTGCCCGAGTGCTCGAACCACGCCTGGAGGACGTAGCTCTTGTTCGTGCTGATGCCCGGGTACTCGAGCTGGAAGCTGTACGTGCGGGAGATGCGGTTCCAGCGGGCGCGCTGTTCTTCGAGCGTGAGCAGGGGGGCGCGCCAGTACGCGAGCCGCTGCCCGCGCGCGTCGGGCCGGGCCTGCTGGAAGTCGTAGAGCTCGAAGATGACGGTGCCGGTCGACTTGGTGGGATCGCGGAACCGGTCCTGGAGCTCGATCAGGGCCTCGACGCCGTCCGACTTGGCGTCGCCGTCGAAGTCCTTCACGGCCGTGAACGGGTGGAGGCGGATGTCGGCCGGTCCGAACAGGGCGGCGTCGGCGCCGGCCCGGTCCTCGCGCGGGGCGGGCTGGCAGCCGGCGACGCAGACGACGAGCGCGATCGCCACCAGCGAGGAAAAACAGGGGCCACACGACGGTCGAGATCGCATGGGAGCGAATGTAGGTGGGGGGGGGATCAGTGTCAATTAACACAATCGGGCACGACGTGCGCACGAAAAACCCACGGACGAATCCGTGGGTTTTTATGGTTTTCACTGTCGCTAAGCCGCAAGCGGCGGGCGTCGTTACCCGACCTGTACGACGATCTCCACGCGCCGGCTCTGCCCGTCCGTCGCCTTCAACCGGTTGGGGCCGAACGACCGGAGGTTCAGGTTCTTCGCGTCCACGCCCTTGCCGACCAGGTGCTTGCGGACGGCGTTGGCGCGGGTGGCGGCCAGGTCCCAGTTGTCTTCCCACTGGTCCTTGGTCTTGGTGATCGGCGACTTGTCCGTGTGGCCGTCGATGAAGACGGCCTTTGCGGCATAGTCCTTCTTGATCGCGGCGGCGATCTTGTCGAGCGTCGCCCCGGCGGACGCCTTCAGCGTTGCCTTGCCGCTGTCGAAGAGGATCTCGCCCGGCAGGCTGACCGTGAGCGTCCCGCGGGCCTTGTCGTACTTGGCCTCGATCCCGGCCCCGAGCGACGGGTCGCCCTTGGCGCCGGTCGCCGGGTCGGGCTGGGCGGCGGCGGCGGCCTGGGCGGCCTTGAGCTGCGCGTCGAGCTCCTGCATCCGCGCTTCCATCTGCGAGACGGTGGCGGCGGTCGGGGCGGCGCTGAGCTTGCCCTCGGTGTCCGAGAGCTTCGTGCGGGCGTCGTTCAGCTCGGCCTGGAGGGCCCGGTTCTGCTCGTGCAGGGCCAGGTTCTCGTCGTGGACCTTGTTCTGACAGCCGCCGGCGAGCAGGGCGAGGGCGGCGAGCGAAAGGGCGAGGCGGGGGGTGGACATGGGCGACCGACTCCTTCGGTGTTCGGATGTGAGCGAGGCGCCACTCTCCGAGCGGCGCGCGAGTGAGCATCGTAAAGCCCGGGAATTTGCGGTCAAGCCGGGGGGTGGGGAATGGAGGGAGCCCAGCGACTTGTCGCGGGACGGAGTTCGAGGAGCGCGATTCGCGCGAACGTCGCCCCTTCGCGTCCGTCCCGCGACAAGTCGTTGGGCTCTCGTTTTTACTCCACGACGTCCTTCGCTGGGGCCGGCGCTGCCTTCCCCGCCTTCATGTCTGCCACGTCCTTCTCCAGTCGGGCGGCCCGGCCGCGCTCGCGGAGGTCCCGGAACTGGCGGATCGTGCCGATGACCGTCCGCAGCAGCCACCACCCGATCACGCTCACGACCGCCGTGAACAGCATCAGCAGCAGCACGTGGGGGTTCTGGAAGTCGGTGAAGACGAAGTCGAGCACGCCGGCCACGCGGACGTTCCAGTTGCGCGACAGGAACACGATCACGTACAGCCCGATCAGGCCGAACACGATCGCCTTGGTCCAGAGTTTGAGTTTCAGCCAGAAGTTGGTCATGGTGCGCTCGTCGTGGGGCGATGCGGTTTCGCGCGCGCGCCCGCCGCTTGCGGCTTAGCGACTTAGAAGAGTTCGGTCCGACCCGCGGCTTTGCATTAAGAACCGGCCCCCATCGATCGTGACACGATCGCCTTCAGCACGCCGAGGCCGGGCGCCAGGTACGCCGCGATCGGGCAGTAGTATAGCATGACGAACGCCGTCCCCAGCCCCAGGTACGGGCCGTACGGGAGCTCGCGCCGCCGGCCGAACAGGATCATGTAGACCGCGATCGCCAGCCCGAAGAACGGGGCCACGAAGAACGCGACGGCGGACGCGCCCGCCCCGACGACCGCCCCGACACCGAGCATCAGGTCGACGTCGCCCATGCCCATCGCCTCGCGCCCGAACGCCAGCGACCCGAGGATGCGCGTCAGCCAGACGATTAGCGCGCCCACCAACCCGCCCAGCACCGACCCGAGCAGGCCGGACAGCCAGTGGTTCTCCGCCAGCAGGACCGACCACCGCCGGCCGACGGACGGCACGAACATCACCACCGCCGCCGCCGCGATCGCCAGCATCATCGGCGGGAGCAGGAACGCCATTTCCTTGCGGATCTCCCGCCGGATGTCGGCCCGGCTGAACTCCTTCACGACCGGCGCGTTGGCGGCCTCCGGGTGCTTGGCCAGGAATTCCTTCTCGCGGATCGCCATCTCTTGCGCGTCCCGCACCTTTGCCGCCCGCTGTGCCTTGTCGAGCGACCGCGCCTGTTCGGGCGCGAGCCGCCGGCGGAAGGCGTCGATCAACCGGTTGACCCACGTCGGCTTCGGCTCTTCCTCCTGAACCGGCTCCTTGTCGATCTCGAGTTGCGGCCAACCGTCGGCGAAGCTTCGCTTGAGTTTTCCGGTGCGCACGAGCCCCCAGCTGATCGCCAGCCCGATCGCCCCACCCACGGCGATCGCCCCGGCCGCGCCGGACTTGAGGTTCAGCGCCCCCGGCTGCCCCGGGCGGTCCAGCACGGCGTGGTATGCGAGGCCGACGACCGCCAGGCAGATCGGGATCGACTGCGGGATGAAGAAGTTCCGCGCGTCGATCAAACTCGCCGCCAGCAGCGCCGACACCGTGAACACCGCCAGCAGGTACTGCGGCCAGTGCTCGCGGATCGTCTGCACGTGTGCGTGGCTCGGCCGGAGGTCGCCGAAGACCGGGTCCGTCCGCAACTCGAACCAGCACAGCCCCGCCCCGGCCATGAAGAACATCACGTAGTAGAACGCGAACAGCGACCCGGTGATGAACTCGATCGTCGGGTACTCGGCCGAGATCGGCGTGTGGCAGTAGCGGCAGCGGCCGCGGAGCATGAGCCACCCGAGCACGGGGACGTTGTCGTACCACGCCAGCCGGGTGGAGCAGATCGGACACCGCGACGGCGGCGTGACGAGGGACTCGCCCCGCGGGAGCCGCCAGACGACGACGTTGAGAAAGCTCCCGATGCAGGCGCCGAGGGCGAAGAAGAAGACGATGTAGAAGAGGTCGGGCAAGGGGTGTGCTCAATGGTGCTGGAGGTCGACAACCGTCATCCTGAGGTACTCCGAAGGATCTTGCCGGAGCTTCGACGGTCTTTCGACGTTGGCGGACGGGCCTCGACGGTCGAGGCTAGATCCTTCGCTGCGCTCAGGATGACGGTGGGGGATGAGCGGTCACAGTAACCGCACCACGTACACCAGCGCCTCCTCGACCGAAAGGTTCGTCACGTCCAGCTCCGCCGTCATCGTCTCCCGGTAAAGCGGCTCGCGCACGGCCAGCACCTGTTCGATCTCGTCGAGACTTCCCCCAAGCGCCGTCAGGGCCGGCCGGTTCATCGCCGTTTCCACGTCCGCGTGGATCCGCTCGTGCAGCACGCGCGGGTCGCACTTCAGATAGATGATCTTGTGCCCCGCCTCCTTCAGCGCGGTGCGATTCTCGTCACGGAGGATGGCGCCGCCGCCCAGGGAGATGACGGCGTCGCCCAGCTTTGCGACCTCGGTGACGACGGCCGACTCGTGATCCCGGAACGCCCCTTCGCCGTCCTGTTCGAAGATCTCCTTGATCGTCTTGCCGGCCCGGCGGACGACCAACTCGTCGGTGTCGACGAAATCCTGCCACAGGCGGTCCGCGAGCTTGCGCCCGACCGACGTCTTGCCACTGCCGCGATACCCGATCAACACGATGCCCATCGAGGGGGATTATCGGCCGGGAGCGGGGGAGGGGAAGAGGCGGGGGGGATTGCCGATTGCCGATTGCCCATTGCCCATTGCCCATTGCCCATTGCCGCGCCCGATCTGTCATCGTGAGCGCAGTGAAGGATCTAGCCGATGCGTAGGGGCCGGTTCGACTTTGGCGATTCTCGTCTGAACGCCCCTTCAATCGGCAATGGGAAATGGGCAATCGGCAATCCCGCCCCTGCCCCAATCCCGTCGTTGACAAACCCCCCCCTCTCCCTCGAAAACCATTCCCATGCCCACCTCCTCGTCCGATAACGCCCCGGCGTACAAGCGCGTCCTCCTGAAGATCTCCGGCGAAGGCTTCTGCGAAGAGGGCGGGTTCGGGCTCGAGGGCGAGGAGCTCGAGAACATCGCCAAGCAGTGCGTCGAGGTCGCCAGGATGGGCGTCCAGCTCGCGATCGTCGTCGGCGGGGGGAACTTCATCCGCGGGGCGACGTTCGCCGAGACCGGCCACATCAAGCGCGCGACCGCCGACTACATGGGCATGCTGTCGACCGTCATCAACGCGCTGGCGCTGCAGGAGACGATGGAGAAGTTCGGCCAGCCGACGCGCGTGCTGAGCGCGATCAGCGTGTACAGCGTGTGCGAGCCGTTCATCCGCCGGCGGGCGATCCGCCACCTGGAAAAGGGCCGGGCGGTGATCCTGGCGGCCGGGACGGGCAACCCGTTCTTCACGACCGACACGTGCGCCGCGCTGCGGTCGACCGAGCTCGAGGTCGACGTGCTGATGAAGGCCACCAAGGTCGACGGCATCTACGACAAGGACCCGAAGAAGCACGCCGACGCCAAGCTGTACCACGACGTCTCGTACGAGGAAGTCCACCAGAAGCAGCTGCGGGTGATGGACCTGACCGCGATCACGCTCTGCATGGAGCGCAAGATCCCGCTGGTCGTGTTCAACCTCAAGAAGGAAGGGAACATCCAGCGCGTGCTGAGGGGCGAGAAGGTCGGGACGACGATCAACCCGTAGTCGTCCATTGTCCGTCGTCCATGGTCAATTGTGGGCGGAGCCCATGCCGGCCCGGTGGGTGACGGCTCGCGCGCGCGGTGTTAAGATTCGGCGGTCTCCCGGTGCCCTCGGGGCTGACCGGCGATTGACAATGGACAATGGACAATTGACCCGAGCGACGCCATGCCCCTCGAAGACATCCTGTTCGACGCCGAAGAGCACATGGAAAAGGCCGTGGAGCACCTCCGCCACGAGCTGCGGGGCATCCGCACCGGCCGGGCCTCGCCCGCGCTGGTCGAGCACGTGCAGGTCATGTACTACGAGTCGCTGACCCCGCTGAAGTCGATCGCGTCGATCTCGATCCCCGAGGCGACGCAGATCCTGATCAAGCCGTTCCAGCCGTCGGACTTGAAGGCCATCGAGCGCGCGATCAACGACTCCAAGCTCAACCTCACGCCGCACTCCGACGGCAAGTCGCTCCGCCTGCTTTTGCCGGCCATGAGCCAGGAGCTGCGCATGAAGATGGTCGCGAGCTGCAAGGGGATCGCCGAGCACGCGAAGGTCTCGATCCGCAACGCCCGCCGGGACGCCAACAAGCTCGTCGAGACCGAGGAGAAGGGCAGCGTCATCACTGAGGACGAGGCCACCAAGGGGAAGGAACAGGTGCAGGAACTGACCAAGCAGTACGAGGCGAAGGTCGACGAGATCATCGAGCACAAGAAGAAAGAGATTATGGACGTGTGACGCGCGTCCGATGTCCCTCTCTGAAGGGAGCCCAGCGACTTGTCGTGGGACGGAGTTCAACGGCGCGGAACGCGAAGAAGCCGCGCGCGACTGCTCGCGAGGACGAGCGCCTTTCGACTCCGTCCCGCGACAAGTCGCTGGGCTCCCATTTTCATTTCGCGGTCATGACGGATGACGCCTCGTCGAACGCCGTCCGGATCTCCGCCCGCTCCTGCTTCGTCAACGTGAACGTCATCGCCCCCGCGTTGTGCCGCGCCTGCTCAGCGTTCCGCGCGCCCACCAGCGCCGCCGTGATCCCGGGCTCGCCGAACGTCCAGTTGATCATGAGCTGCGCGAAGCTCGCCCCGTGCTTGTCGGCGATGGGTTTCACCTTCGCCAGCGAGTCGAGCACCCGCCGGCGGTTCTCGGGCGTGAAGTACTTGTGCTTCGACCGGTGGTCGTCGGCCGGGAATTGGCGGTCCGGCGGGACCTTGCCCGTCAGCAGCCCCCGCTCCATCGGCGAATAGCAGATCACGCCCACGTCGTGCGACCGGCACCACGGGAGCACGTCATTCTCGATCCCCCGCGTGATGATCGAGTACGGCGGCTGGTCGCTCGCCAGCGGCGCGACTTTGCTCGCGCGCTCGAGCCATTCCACGTTGTAATTCGAAACCCCGATCGCCCGGATCTTCCCCTGCTCCTTCAACTTCACCATCGCCCCCATCGAGTCCTCGACCGGCGTCGTCAGGTCGGGCCAGTGGATCTGATAGAGGTCGATGTAGTCGGTCTTGAGCCGCTTCAGCGACTGCTCGCACTCGTACAGAATCGAATGCGGCCGGGAGTTCCGCCGGATGGAGGAA
>Ga0196963_10001949_pt1 | contig 12972 bp, 11 predicted proteins | sample S1_5metaG_FD_148600 | JGI IMG/M metagenome (GOLD analysis project Ga0196963, IMG submission 148600) | Soil microbial communities from Anza Borrego desert, Southern California, United States - S1_5 | ecosystem: Environmental > Terrestrial > Soil > Desert | place: USA: California | collected... | reverse complement strand
TGGACGAGGTGCTGTCGCGGGTCATGAGCTATGCCGGGCTGGTCTATGCCGGCGACCGCAGCGACCCCGAGGTGGGCCGCTTCTACCAGTCCATGCAGGAGCGGGCGACGGCGATCTCCGTCCACCTGCTGTTCTTCACGCTGGAGATCAACCGGCTCGACGAGGCCGACCTGCAGGCGAAGCTGCGGGCGCCGGAGCTGGCGCGCTATTCGGCCTGGCTGCGCGACGTCCGCATCTTCCGCCCGCACCAGCTGTCGGACGATCTGGAGAAGCTGCTGCACGAGAAGCAGGTCGCCGGCCGCTCCGCCTGGACCCGGCTGTTCGACGAGACGATGGCCGGCCTGCGCTTCCCCGTCGGCGGCCGCAGCCTGACCTCGGCGGAGGCGCTGCACCTGCTGTCCGATCCCCGGCGCGAGGTCCGGCGCGAGGCGGCCGAGTCTGTCGGCAAGGTGCTGGGCGAGAACTCACGGCTGTTCGCCCTCGTCACCAACACCCTCGCCAAGGACAAGGAGATCGAGGACAAGTGGCGCGGCTTCGAGTCGCCCTGGTCCTCGCGCAACCTCGGCAACCGGGTCGAGGACGCGGTGGTGGAGGCGCTGGTCTCCGCCGTGAAGGCCGCCTACCCGACCCTGTCGCACCGCTACTACGCGCTGAAGGCCAGGTGGTTCGGCGGCGACAGGCTGGACTATTTCGACCGTAACGCGCCGCTGCCGGAGGCCGAGGACCGGCCGATCCCGTGGGAGGAGGCGCGCGACATCGTGCTCAGCTCCTACGCCCGCTTCAGCCCGGAGCTGGCCGGCGTCGGCCGCAGGTTCTTCGACAATCCCTGGATCGACGCCGCCCCGCGGCCCGGCAAGGACCCCGGCGCCTTCGCCCACCCCACGGTGCCCAGCGCGCATCCCTACCTGCTGGTCAACTACATGGGCCGCACACGGGACGTGATGACCCTGGCGCACGAGCTGGGCCACGGCGTCCACCAGGTGCTGGCCGGCCGCCAGGGCCACCTGCAGGCCGACACGCCGCTGACGCTCGCCGAGACCGCCAGCGTGTTCGGGGAGATGCTGACCTTCCGCGGCCTGCTGGACCGCGAGACCGACCCGAAGCGGCGCAAGGCGCTGCTGGCCTCCAAGGTGGAGGACATGCTGAACACGGTCGTGCGCCAGATCGCCTTCTACGACTTCGAGCGCCGCGTCCACGCCGAGCGGCGCGAGGGCGAGCTGACGGCCGAGCGGCTGGGCGAGATCTGGCTGGACGTGCAGACCGAGAGCCTGGGGCCCGCCCTGCGCTTCGACGAGGGGTACCGGACCTACTGGTCCTACATCCCGCACTTCGTCCACACGCCCTTCTACGTCTACGCCTACGCCTTCGGCGACTGCCTGGTGAACTCGCTCTACGCGGCGTACGAGGACGCGGCCCGGCACAACGGCTCCGACGCCTTCGCGCGGCGCTACCTGGACATGCTGGCGGCCGGCGGCACGCTGCGGCACAAGGAGCTGCTGGCGCCCTTCGGGCTGGACGCCTCCGACCCGGCCTTCTGGCAGCGGGGTCTGGGCGTGCTGAAGGGCTTCATCGACGAGCTGGAGCGGCTGGGCTGAGCGCACCATGGCGGCCGGGTTCGAGATCGCGTCCGACCTCGCGGCCGACCCGGTCGCCGTCTGGGTGGGGGCCGCCAGCTTCGAGGGCATCAACGCCGAGCTCTGGCCGGTCGTGATGCACGTCCCCCCGCAATGGCGGGAGGTCGACCGCTGGCGCCCCGCCCCCTTCCTGTTCGGCTGCTGGATCACGCTGTTCGGCGTCGTGCCCCTGGACCGCCACTGCTTCGGGCTGGAGGCGCTGGTGGCGCCGGAGGGCTTCTCCGAGCGGTCCAGCACCTGGATGCACAAGGCCTGGCGGCACGATCGCTGGCTGACGCCGCTGCCCGGCGGCGGAACCCGGCTGACCGACGAGGTCTCCTTCGAGAGCCGGGTCCCCGGCCTCGACCGCCTGCTGCGCCCCGTCTACGAGGCGGTCTTCCGCCGCCGCCACGCCGTGCTGCGGCGCGTGCACGGGCTGTGGGACCCGGCGCCCGGCTGAAGGCGGACACCGCCGCGGCTCACCGGACGGCGCGATAGACCGGGAGATGGGGCGGAAGGCGCAGGGCGCCGTAGCCATCGGCGACTGACGCCTCGAACCCAGCGGCGTCCAGAAGCGCCAGGACGGCCTCGCGCGGATGGAGGCGGAGCCGGTGGACCTCGTCATGGCGGCGCCAGGACGTCCCGGCCTGCCGGAACAGGGTGATGCTCCGGGTCAGGATACCGTCCCGCTCGGCGGAGCGGGCGCCCACGGCCCACCCCTCCCCTTCGGTGAAGGCCTGGGTGCCGGCGCCGGCACGGCCGGGTTCGGCGGCGTCGAACAGGAAAAGTCCGCCCGGTTCCAGCGCGGCGTGCACCCGCTCGAACAGGGTCCGCAGGTCCACGGTGTCCGTCGACGGGTCCGGCAGGTAGTTGACGACCTCGCCGACGGCGCACACGACACGGCTGGGCGGGATGTCCGCCCCGAATGCCGATCCCTGCCGGAACGTGGCCGAGGGGGCTTGGCGGCGTGCCAGGGCCAGCATGTCGCGCGAAATGTCGAGGCCGTGGACGCGGCAGCCCCGGGCGCACAGCAGTGCTGCCGTGTGTCCGGCGCCGCAGCCGAGGTCCACGACCGCCGCACCGTCGGCCCTGTCGCCCAGGAACGACAGGACCTCGGCCGCGGCCGCCTTGGCGAGGGCCGCGAACCCTGCGGCATGGACCGCCGCCAGCGGTTCCTCATAAAACGTCGTCATGCCGCGTCCCCGGGATGGCAGTGCGGTCGTGGCCGGCGCGGACGCCCCGGCGTGGCGACGGAACCCGGATTCGCATGTCTGCGCAAGCCGGGTCCCGCCGCGCTCAGGTCGGGTCACCCTTCAGAAGTTCGCGCAGCGCCTCCGCGTGCAGCCTGGCCGGGCGGAAGTGCGGGTTGATGGCCAGGGCCGCCTCGTAGTTGGCGAGCGCCTCGCGCATGCGGCCCAGCGCCATGTTGATGAGGCCCAGCCCCGCCAGCGCCGGGAAGTGCCGGGGCTCCAGCTCCAGCGTGCGGGCGATGTCGGAGACGGAGGCGGCGTAGTCGCCGGCGTGGTAATGGGCGGTGGCGCGGCGGTTCCAGGCCTCGGCATAGAGGGGGGCGAGGCGCACCGCCTCGTCCAGCGCGGCGACGGCGCGGTCGTACTCCTCGTGCCTGATGTGGTCGCCGGCGGCCTCCATCAGCAGCTCCACGTCGGCGCGCCCCGGCGGCGGGGCGGACCAGAGGTTCCAGATCTCCGCCTCGATCTCTCCCGCCCGCTCCGCCGTCACCGATCCCTTCAGCTCCCGGAACAGCGGGTCGAGCCGCGCGTCGGAACCCGCCGCCGGGGACGCCGACGCCAGCAGGAGGGAGAGGAGCAGGACCGCGCCGCGCATCGCCTTCCCCTAGCCCGCCAGCGGGTTGCGCCCGCCGGCCGCCCATTCCAGCAGCTCCACCGTGTGCACCACGGGCAGGCCGGTGCCCGACGCGATCTGGGTGAGGCAGCCGATGTTGCCGGCGGCCACGACGCGCGGCTTCGTCCCCTCGATGGCGCGCACCTTGCGGTCGCGGAGCGCGCCGGCCATCTCCGGCTGCAGGATGTTGTAGGTGCCGGCGGACCCGCAGCAGAGGTGCGCGTCCGGCACGTCCAGGACGGTGAAGCCGGCCTGGGCCAGCAGCCGCTTCGGCGCCTCGCGCACCCGCTGCCCGTGCTGCAGCGAGCAGGCGGCGTGGTAGGCGACGCGCAGGCCGGGCGGCAGCTTCGACGCCGCGGGGGGAAGCGGCGGCAGCTCGGCCAGCACCTCCGTCACGTCGCGGGCCAGCGCCGCGATGCGCGCGGCCTTCTCCGCCATGTCGGGGTCGCCGCGGAACAGGTGGCCGTAGTCCTTCACCTGGGTCCCGCAGCCGCTGGCGGTGACCACCACCGCGTCCAGCCCGCCCTCCTCGACCAGCCGGGACCAGGCCAGGATGTTGGCGCGGGCCGCCGCCTTCGCCGGTTCCTCCATCCCCATGTGCTGGGTCAGCGCGCCGCAGCAGCCGGCCTTGCGGGCGATCACCACCTCCACCCCGTGGCGGTTCAGCAGGCTGACGGCGGCGCGGTCGATCTCCGGGCGGAGGTTCGGCTGGACGCAGCCCGACAGCAGCGCCACCCGCTTCACCGGCGCGCCCTCCGGCCGGAACACGCCCGGCCGCCCGGTGCGCCCGCGCCGCCGCGGCAGGCCCGGCGCCATGTCCAGCATGACGCGCAGCCGCTTCGGCATCAGCGCCTTGAAGGGGCGCGCCAGGGCCGCCCCGACCAGCGCCAAGCGGAAGCGCCGCGGCCTCGGCAGTACCGACGCCAGCAGCCGCCGCTGCATCCGCTCCGCCCAGGGGCGGCGGTGGGTGCGCTCGATCCGCTGGCGGGCGATGTCGGCGAGGTGGGCGTAGTGCACGCCCGAGGGGCAGGTGGTCATGCAGGACAGGCAGGTGAGGCAGCGGTCCAGGTGCTTCGCCACCGTCGCGGAGGCCGGCTTGTCCCCCTCCAGCATGTCCTTGATGAGGTAGATGCGCCCGCGCGGCCCGTCCAGTTCGTCCCCGGTCAGCTGGTAGGTCGGGCAGGTCGCGGTGCAGAACCCGCAATGCACGCAGGCGCGCAGGATGTGGTCTGCCTCGGCGATGGCGGGGTCGGCGAGCTGGGCCAGGGTGAAGTCGGTGCGCATCAGACCCCCAGATACATGCGGCCGGGGTTCAGCAGGTGCAGCGGGTCGAACTGCTCCTTCACCCGGGCGGTCAGCGCGGTCAGGGCCGGCGGCTGCGGCTGGAACACGTCCGTCCCGGCGCGCACCGGGGCCGGGGCCCGCACCAGCGTGGCATGCCCGCCGGTCCGGCCCAGCGCCTTGCGCACCGCGGCCGCCTGGGCGCCGCCCTCCCCCGGCAGGGCCAGCCAGACCAGCCCGCCGCCCCAGTCGAAATAATGGCGGGCGCCGGGCTGCGCCTTCGCCAGCCGCGCGGCGACGTTCGGCCCCTCCTCCGGCGGCACGGACAGGCGCCAGACGATGCGCTCGGGTTCCGCCACGAAGGGATGGACGTCGCGCACCGCGCGCCAGAAACCGACCGAACCGTCGCGGTCCAGCTCCTCCAGCGGCCCAAGCGGCGCCGCAAGGGCGCGCAGGCGCTCCATCCGGAATGCCACCGAGGGCGCCACCCCCTCCAGCCGCAGCGCCGTGGCCGACACGCCGTCGGGCTTGCCCGGTGCCGCGATCCCGTCGGGCAGGTGGGCCGCGGCCGAGACCTCCGCCGGGCCCTGCAGCGCCGCCACCAGGGCGGCGATACCGGCGCGGTCGTCCAGCCCCAGGACCAGGAGCGTGCGCGCCGTTTCCGGCGCCGGCAGCACCTTGACCGTGATGGCGGTCAGTGCCGCCAGCGTGCCGAAGGCACCGCAGGCGAGCTTGGGCAGGTCGTAGCCGGTGACGTTCTTGACCACCCGCCCGCCGGCCTTGAAGGGCTCGCCCCGGCCGGACACGGCCTCGATCCCCAGCACATGGTCGCGCACCGCCCCCGCCTTGGGCCGGCGCGGGCCGGACCAGCCGGCGCCGACCGTGCCGCCCAGCGTCGCCGCCCAGGCGGGCGCGCCCAACAGCGGGCCCAGGTCCGGCGGCTCGAAGGCCAGCATCTGGCCGCTTGCGTGCAGCGCCTCCGCGATCTCCCCCAGGGGCGTGCCGGCGCGGGCGGTCAGCACCAGCTCCTCCGGCTCATAGACCTGGATGCCGGACAGGGCGGAGAGGTCCAGCGTGTGCGCCGCCTGCATCGGCCGGCCCAGCGCGCGCCGGGTGCCGGCGCCGACCAGCTCCAGCGCCTCCTCGGCCGACGCCGCCCAGCGCACCGCCTCCGCCACCTGCTCCGGCCGGTCGGGCTTGAAGGTCGCCATGGGTCAGAACCTGGGGATGTCGGGGAAGGGCAGCCGGCCGGCATGGACGTGCAGGCGTCCCAGTTCGGCGCAGCGGTGCAGCACGGGGAAGACCTTGCCGGGGTTCAGCAGCCCCTTGGGGTCGAAGGCGCATTTCAGGCGCTGCTGCTGGTCGAGGTCGGCCTTGGTGAACTGCTCCCCCATCAGGTCGCGCTTCTCCACCCCCACCCCGTGCTCGCCGGTCAGCACGCCGCCGACCGCCACGCAGAGCCGCAGGATGGCGGCGCCGAACGCCTCCGCCCGCTCCAGCTCGCCCGGGTTGTTGGCATCGTAGAGGATGAGCGGGTGCAGGTTGCCGTCGCCGGCGTGGAAGACGTTGGCGACCCGCAGCCCGAACTCCTTCTCCATGTCGCGCATGGCGGCCAGCACCCGGGGCAGCTCGCGCCGCGGGATGGTGCCGTCCATGCAGAGATAGTCGGGGGAGATGCGGCCCATGGCGGGGAAGGCCGCCTTGCGCCCGGCCCAGAAGCGCAGCCGCTCCTCCTCCGAGGTGCTGGCCTTCACGGTCACAGCGCCGCGGGCGCGGGCGATCTCCACCACCCGCTCCACCAGGTGGTCGACCTCCGCCCCCGGCCCGTCCAGCTCCACGATCAGCAGCGACTCGACCTCGACCGGGTAGCCGGCGTGCACGAAGTCCTCCGCCGCGCGGATGGCGAACCCGTCCATCATCTCCATGCCGCCGGGGATGATGCCGGCGGCGATGACGGCGGCGACCGTGTCGCCCGCCTGCTCGTTGGAGGGGAAGCCCAGCAGGACCGCGCGCGCCGTCTCCGGCCGCGGCAGGATGCGCACGGTGACCTCCGTCACCACGCCCAGCAGCCCCTCCGACCCCGTCAGCACCCCCATCAGGTCGTAGCCCTCCGGGTCCAGGTGCTTGCCGCCGAGCCGGATCACCTCGCCGTCCATGGTGACGAACTCAATGCCCAGCACGTTGTTCGTGGTCAGCCCGTATTTCAGGCAGTGCACCCCGCCGGAGTTCTCCGCGATGTTGCCGCCGATGGTGCAGGCGATCTGGCTGGAGGGGTCGGGGGCGTAGTAGAAGCCGCGCGCCGCCACGGCGTTGCTGATGCCGAGGTTGGTCACGCCCGGCTGGCAGGTGACGGTGCGGTTCTCGTAGTCGATCTCGAGGATGCGGTTCAGCCGCGACAGGCCCAGCACGATGCCGTCGGCCAGCGGCAGGGCGCCGCCCGACAGCGAGGTGCCGGCGCCGCGCGGCACCACCTTCACGCCCATGTCGCGGCAGACGCGCAGCACCGCCGCCACCTGCGCGGTGGAGGCGGGCAGCACGACGACCAGCGGGACCTGCCGGTAGGCGGTCAGCGCGTCCGTCTCGTACGGGCGCAGCGCGTCCTCCTCCGCCACCACGCCGTCGGGCACGGCCGCGCGCAGGCGCCGCACCAGGTCGGGCCGCGCGGCGAGGACGCCCGCGTCCGGTTCAGGCATGCGCACGCCACCGCCTCCCCGCTACCGCATCCGGTACAAGGATAAGGGCGATGGGGAGGGGGAATTCAAGCAACGAAAACCGCGCCCGAAGGCGCGGTCGTCACAAGCGGGTCCGTGAGGAGACCTCGGGGCCGGCCGGAGCGGGCCCCGGGAGCCGCGAGGCTCAGCCCTGGCGGGCCTTGAACCGCGGGTTCTGCTTGTTGATGACGTAGACCCGGCCCTTGCGGCGGATGACGCGGCAGGCCTTGTGACGGGTCTTCATCGACTTCAGCGAATTGACGATCTTCATGATTCTGACTCGGCGCTGGAGGCTTTAACTCTCGAAGGCCGCGAAAATAGGGAGGAGCCCGCCCCCTGTCAACGGACTCTTCGCGGACCGGGGGTTGCGCCGGTCAGCTGACGTCCGCCGGCTTCATCGCGTAGAAGCGGTAGACTCGCAGGCCCCCCTCCAGCGCCGCCACGCGCCGGGCCCACAGCTCCACCTCCTCCACCACGGCGATCTTGGTCTCGTTGTCCATGGAGTGCTTCTCCAGGTGCATGACCAGGTTCTGGATGGCGTTCAGGATGAGGGAGCGGTGCATGTCCGTGATGTCCTCGGCGATGCGGATGTCCAGCTTCCGCTGCTCCAGCGCCGAGACGTACTGGTCGACCGCCCAGGGGTGCGGGGTGGTTGGCTCGTGGTCCAGCCAGCCCTGGTAGTTGCGGCCCTTGGGCGTGTTCTTGTCGGTGACGTAGTCGGTGAACAGGAACTGGCCGCGCGGCTTCATGCAGCGCTCCACCCCGTCCAGCAGCCCGTCCTTGTTCTGGATGGTGTAGAACCCCTCCTTGGCGAAGACGGCGTCGACCCGCTTGGGCCAGGAAAACTTCTCCCCGTCGAAGCCCTGCACCGGCGCCTGGCGCGCCAGCCCCGCCTTGTGCGAGCGGAACATGCCCGCCTCGGCCAGCGTCGGGTTGGCCTCCAGCCCGGTGACCCAGGCGCCGAACTGCTTGGCCATGGCGCGGGTGGAGCCGCCGAGGCCGGATGCGATGTCCAGCACGCTCATGGCCGGGTTCAGGCCCAGCGGCTTCACCAGGGTCGGGATGTGCTCGTCCCCGCCGGGGGTGGCGAATCCGTCGCCCCAGATCTTCTCCGCGACCTGGATGCGGGTGGCGGTCCAGAGCGGCTTGCCGGAGCGGTTCAGGTGCTTACCGTCGCCCGCCGCCTGGCCGGAGGCAGCGCCGTCCGTCCCGCCCCCGTCGCCGGCCTTGGCCTGGCGGCGGCTGAGCATGGCGGCGAGATCGTAGCCTTCCCACCAGGCGATGAAGCGTTCCCTGATGGTCAGCGCCGGAACGGCGGCGCCATCGGAACCCTGCGGGGCGGACATGCGGAACGTTGGTCCGTCGGTGATTTTCCCTCAGCCGGTGATTCTACCCCCAACGGATGCAGACTGAAACAGTTAACGAACATGAACTAAGGGCTAGGTCTTTCGGAATTTCCGCCCCGGGGCGCCGGTGCCCGAGTCGGGCTTTTCCCGCGCGGCGCGGACACATAGTATCGCCCGTGCCCTCCATCGTCGCAGGCGCCATGACCGCACCCTCCTCCCAACGCGTCCTGCTGGTCGAGGACACCCCGCCCCTGGCGCGGGTCTACGCGGAGTTCCTGCAGGCCGAGGGCTACGCGGTCCAGCATGTGGAGACCGGCTCGGCCGCGCTGGACGCCGCCGAGGCCGACCCGCCGGGCGCCGTCGTGCTGGACCTGCGGCTGCCCGACATGGACGGGCTCGACGTGCTGCGCCACTTCCACGCCCGCAAGGCCGACGTGCCCGTGGTGGTGATCACCGCCCACGGCTCCATCAACGTGGCGGTGGAGGCGATGCGGCTGGGCGCCTTCGACTTCCTGGTGAAGCCCTTCAACGCGGCGCGCCTGACCGTGACGGTGCGCAACGCGCTGGAGCGCCAGCGCCTCAGCCGCATGGTGGAGCGCTACCGGCGCGAGCTGGACCGCGACCGCTTCCACGACTTCATCGGCGCGTCGGCGGAGATGCAGGCCGTCTACCGCCAGATCGAGGCGGTGGCGCCCAGCCGCGCCGCCGTCTTCCTCACCGGCGAGAGCGGCACCGGCAAGGAGCTGGCGGCCGAGGCGATCCACCGGGCGAGCCCGCGCCGCGCCGGCCCCTTCGTCGCCATCAACTGCGCCGCCATCCCGAAGGACCTGCTGGAGAGCGAGCTCTTCGGCCATGTCCGCGGCGCCTTCACCGGCGCCACCGGCGACCGGCCGGGGGCCGCGCGCGACGCCGACGGCGGCACCCTGTTCCTGGACGAGGTGTGCGAGCTTCCCGTCGACCTGCAGCCGAAGCTGCTGCGCTTCCTGCAGACCGGCACGGTGCAGCCGGTCGGCGGCGGGCGGGCGGAGAAGGTGGACGTGCGCCTGATCTCCGCCACCAACCGCGACCCGCTGGCCGAGGTGCAGGCGGGCCGGTTCCGCGAGGACCTCTACTACCGCCTGCACGTGGTGCCGCTGCACCTGCCCCCCTTGCGCGAGCGCGAGGACGACGCGCTGCTGATCGCCCGGGCCTTCCTGCGCGAGATGGCGGCGGAGGAGGGCAAGTCCTTCGCCAGCTTCGCCCCCGACGCCGAGGTCGCGCTGCGCGCCTACGACTGGCCGGGCAACGTGCGCCAGCTGCAGAACGTGGTGCGCAACGCCGTCGTGCTGCACGACGGGCCGCAGGTGACCGCCGCCATGCTGCCGGAACCGCTGCGCACCCTGGCGGGGACGGCCGGCGGCCCGGCCCCCGCCGGCGGCCCCCCTCCCCCCGCCGCCGGAGCCGCCGGGACCGAGCCCGGGACGGATGCGATCAAGCCGCTCTGGCAGGTGGAGAAGGAGGTCATCCAGCGGGCCCTGCGCGTCACCGGGGACGACGTGCCCCGCGCCGCGACGCTGCTGGAGATCAGCCCGTCGACCATCTACCGCAAGCTGCAGCAGTGGAAGGTCGGGGGCTGAAGCCCTCCCGTCCGCGTCCTAACGCCCCCTTCCCCTTCCTTCCGGACCGCCCCGGCCCGATCGGGCGACCGCGTCCGCGCCTTGTGCCCGAGGGCGCCCGTTCGCGTTTCCCGCTCCGGGGACTGCCGCCCGAAGAAGGGGAACAAGAATCATGAGCGTGGGAAGCACTGCACTGCACGGGCAGACGGCCATGCCGATGCCCGAGGGCAAGGATTACGCCGGCCGCATCGCCGACCTCTACCGCCGCTACCTGGAGGAGACGCCGCCGGACAGCCGGTTCTACCGGTACATCCACGCCCATTCGCGCAACAGCGCGGCGCAGGCCCGGCACATCGCCGCCTTCATGAAGTACGCGCCCTTCCTGGACGGCGCCCGCACGGTGCTGGACTGGGGCTGCCGGCAGGCGATCGATTCCTGCCTCATCCGCATGTACCTGGGCGAGGGCGTGGAGATCCACGGCTGCGACATCGACAACGGCGACTTCCGCGCCTTCCACGACTTCGCCCGGCTGAACTACCGGCCGCTGTCGCACACCTGGCGCCTGCCCTACGAGGACGAGCAGTTCGACGTGGTGGTGGGCAGCGGGGCGCTGGAGCACGCCGCCAACGATTCCGAAAGCCTTAAGGAACTCTGGCGCATCCTGAGGCCGGGCGGGCACCTGGTCGTCACCTTCCTGCCCAACGCGCGGTCCTGGACGGAGACGATCAACGAGAAACTCGGAAACGAGCACCACCGCCGCCGCTATACCCTGTCGGAGACGCGGCGCATGTTCATGCACCACGGCTTCCTGCCGGTGAAGTCCGGCTACCACCAGGTGGTGCCCACCGGCACCGCCGGCGGCCGGATCGGCAACAACCGGCTGGTCAAGGGGCTGATGGAGCGGGCATTCGCGCTGAACCCGGTGCTGGAGCGGACCTGGCCCTTCTACCTGGTCGCGGCGAATCTCATGATCGTCGCGCGCAAGGTCCAGTCCCTCTGACCCTCCGGCCGATCGAGGGTTTCCGCGGGCCTCAGGCGGACGCGGGCGGGGCGCCCCGACCCTTTCGGGGTGCCCCGCGCATGGATGGTGCATAACCCCCGCATCCGGTATAAGCTCTTTCCTGGGGTGGGGCCTTGGCCCGGCTCCGCTGGAGAAGATTTTTCCCGCGGACTCGACAAAGGTACTGTCCTTGCAGCCGGAATCCGGTTAAGTCACGTCTTCCTACCACGTAGAGTCCAGACCACATGTACGAGCGCCGTTCTCCTTCGAGCCCGCAAGTCACCCGGCGGAGCGTCAACGCCACCGTCAAATGGTACAACCCCACCAAGGGCTTCGGCTTCGTGACCCTCTCCGACGGGTCGCCCGACGCCTTCCTGCACGCCTCCGTCGTGCAGGCCTTCGGACACGAGTCCCTGGCGGACGGCACGTCGATCGTGTGCGACCTGTCCCAGGGCCAGAAGGGTCCGCAGGTGGCCGCCATCCACAGCGTCGACGAGTCGACCGCCGCGCCGCGCCGTGAGCGCAGCGACGCCGGCGGCTACGGCGACCGCGGCGGGTTCGGCGGCGGCGCTCCGCGCCGCTCGGCCGGCGGTGGCGGCAACTGGGATCAGGGTCCCTCCGAGACGATCGAGGGGACCGTGAAGTTCTTCAGCGCCGACAAGGGTTTCGGTTTCGTGACCCCGGACGGCGGCGGGAAGGACGTGTTCGTGCACGTGACCGCCCTGGAGCGGTCTGGTGTGCGCACCCTGATGCCCGAGCAGCGCGTCCGCCTGACCACCAGCATGGGTCAGAAGGGTCCGCAGGCGAACCGGGTCGAGCTGCTCTAAGCTCGTCACCGCTTCCCCACCGGGATGCCTCAAGGGCGGTGCCGTCTCACGACGGCGCCGCCTGAGGCGTTTCCCGGGGATCGCGCCGGCCCCAAGCCGATCCCTTCGGCCGCACCGCCGCCGGGGTTGTCCTCACCCTGAGCCTGTCGAAGGGCGAGGACAACAAGTGCACGGCCGCGGCAGCGCGACCGTTCTGCGGGCTTCGACAAGCTCAGCCTGAGGGGCGTATCGCTGCTCCCCCTGTAGCAGTGAGCCCAACCACACCCTCCGGCCACACCCCTGCCGGGGTTGTCCTCACCCTGAGCCTGTCGAAGGGCGAGGACAACTGAAGCGCCATCCCGGCAACGCCGCCGTGCTGCGGGCTTCGACAAGCTCAGCCTGAGGGGCGTATCGCTGCTCCCCGGAAAGTCGATGCAGACCTCCTCCACCTTCCCAGCCTCTCCCCGGCCAGGGTCGTCCTCACCCTGAGCCCGCCGAAGGGCGAGGACGACGAGGGCACCATGCAGGCAGCGTGACCGTCCTGCGGGATTCGACAAGCTCAGCCTGAGGGATGTTTCGCTGCTCCCCGGGAGGGGCAGCTTGAATGGGGTGCGGGCTTCGACAGGCTCAGCCTGAGGGACGCATCGCTGCTCCCCCGGGGGAGACGGCCCAGACCTCCCCCATCCCTCCAGCCACGCCCCGGCTGGGGTTGTCCTCACCCTGAGCCTGTCGAAGGGCGAGGACAACACGAGCACCA
>Ga0196963_10001948_pt1 | contig 12989 bp, 9 predicted proteins | sample S1_5metaG_FD_148600 | JGI IMG/M metagenome (GOLD analysis project Ga0196963, IMG submission 148600) | Soil microbial communities from Anza Borrego desert, Southern California, United States - S1_5 | ecosystem: Environmental > Terrestrial > Soil > Desert | place: USA: California | collected... | reverse complement strand
GCTCGGTTTTATGAGAACGGCCGTGATTCTGGCGGCTTATATCTACTTGGGTTGGCGCGGTTTCCTGATTGCCCGCAAAGCTAATAGCCGGTTTGTCCAATTACTGGCTGTCGGTCTATCGACAGTCTTTGTCTCCCAGGCCCTAGTTAATATTTCCGGAATGCTGAGTATTTTACCGCTAACAGGGGTACCGTTGCCGTTTATTAGTTACGGAGGCTCCTCCCTTATTATTAGTCTGGCTTCACTTGGTCTTTTGACTAATATCTCTCGCGAAACGGTTGATTCTTGATTTGGAACGAGATGAATTATCAGGTATAAGAAGGGGACCAAAGGGGAGTCAGGTGAATTCAAAAAACAAAACAATCAAACCTATTATTCTTGTCGGCGGCGGTACGGGCGGCCATATTTTTCCGTTGGTAGCGATCGGGGAGGAGCTGTCGGCTAGCCAAAAGCCGTTTATTTTCGTCGGCGCCAAGGGCGGGCGAGAAGAAGGGATCGTTAACGAACTGGGCTGGGACTTCCGGCCGATTTCAGCGGGCAAACTCCGTCGCTATTTCACCATTCAGTCGCTGATCGCCAATATAGTTGATGTGTTTCGGACCATCCAGGGTTTCTTTCAATCGTTGCGCCTATTAATCAAGACGGGGGCACCGGCCGTTTTCAGTAAGGGCGGGTATGTAGCGGTTCCGATGGTCTACGCCGCCCGTCTCTTAAGTCGGCGGGTGTATGTTCACGAATCGGATGCCGTGATGGGAATGACTAACCGTTTGTCGGCAGGCTTTGCCCAGAAAGTCTTCACGGCTTTTTCGCCAAGTGTGTACCCGAATCAGGATCGTCGCTACCTCCAGGTTGGTATCCCGATCCGCCGAGCCTTGCGACAAGCTGCCCAGCTCCGAGCCCCCAAAAAAACCCGACCGCTTATTTTAGTCTTGGGTGGCATCCAAGGTGCCGCTGCTATTAATGGTTATGTTCGGGAAAATATTTCGGCGCTCATCGAGTTGGCCGACGTTGTTCATGTCACCGGTGAACGAGAGTACGAGCTCCATCAAAAAAAGCAGGCCAGCTTAGACAAAAAGACCAGGCCGGCCTATAAACCCTTTGCCTTTCTTGGCCGGGAGCTGGCGTACTACTACCAAAGCGCCGACTTGCTTATCAGCCGTTCTGGCGCTACCACCGTGGCTGAAGGCGCGCTCTTTGGTAAGGCGATGTTCCTTATCCCGTTCCCCGCGGCCGCCGGCAATCACCAAGTCGTCAATGCTCGCATCCTGGAGAAGGAGCACGCGGCCGTCGTGCACGAAGAGTACCAATTATCTTCTGAACGTTTTTTGGAAGTCGTCACAAATATGCTCTCCGACCGTGCCGGGCTCTCTGCCTACGGCATGAAGCTAAAGGCTTACTTCCATAATGACGAAGCAATTGACATAATCATCCGAGAGATCTGCAATGGCTAAACACGGCAAAGAACCTAAGTCTTTCTATTTTATCGGTATTAACGGTGTGTTGATGAGCGGCTTGGCTGTTATGGCCAAAGAGCTGGGGTTTGAAGTCACGGGTAGCGACGAAAATGAGGAATTTCCTACTGACGAGGTTTTGATCCGCCACGGTATCAAGGTCAACAAAGGCTTTAATGCCGAGAATCTTTCTGGCAAACCCGATGTTGTCATTGTCTCCCCAGCTTACGGGATGAACAACGTTGAGTTCAAAGCTGCCAAATCCCGACGGTTGACCATCAAGGCTCCTTCGGAAGCCCTAGGCGGTTTTATGGAGCCGTATGAAGGTGTTGGGGTTGTCGGTGTCCATGGCAAGACAACCACGACCGCCTTACTGGCGTTTATTCTTAAAGAAGCCGGTTTTTCACCGAGTTACGTCATTGGTACTTCCGATATTCCCGGACTTGAGAGCAGTGCTCACCTGGGGGACGGTAAATACTTTATCGTCGAGGGAGACGAGTACCGGCGTTCGGAAACCGACAAGCAGCCTAAATTTCTCGACTACCCGCTCAAACACATTATCATTACCGCGATCGAACTTGATCACCCTGACGTTTATGACACTGCCGAGGATGTCTACAAAGTCTTCTACAACTTATCAGTTAAAGTTCCTCGGGATGGGACGATCATTGCCTGTGTCGATTCACCCTTAGTTCGCCGGTTAGTGCAGCGTCGGGTTGATCGCCACTGCCTAACGTACGGTTTTACTTCGCAGGCCGAGTATCAACTCGTTGACTACGAAATGTCTAGGGACTCGACGACTTTTAGTTTGCGCACTTCGGAACAAAAACGGGGCCCGTTCGTGATGCAATTGCCCGGCAAGCATAATGCATTGAATGCCGCCGCCGCGATTATCATGGCCACCCAATTAGGAGTAACTGAAGCCGCCGCAACCCAAGCGTTACGGAAATTCCAAGGCCCGGCCCGACGTTTCGAAAAGATGGGTGAGTACAACGGCGCCGAGATTTATCAGGATTACGCCCACCACCCGACCGCCATCGATTTTTTGCTGGAGACTGCCAAAGCTCGATTTCCGGATAAGCGGGTGGTGTTAGTTTTTCAACCGCATACGTATAGTCGGACTGGCAAACTCCTTAAAGAGTTTGCCGAGAGCCTAGCAGCGGCGGATAAACTTATTCTTTTGAATATTTTTTCTTCAGCCCGCGAGAAAAGCGGCTTTATTACAATTAAAGATTTGGTGGTGGAAGTTGATAAACTGAAGCCCGACACCGAGTTTCGTTCAAACCTAGAAGAAGCGGCCACCTATTTACGAGGTTTTATTTCTGAAAAAGACGTAGTGTTCCTAGTAGGAGCGGGCGATGTCTACAAAATCTACGACCAACTCAAAGCCAACACCGACACTTAGGGCCCAGCTACGAGAGGCGTTTAAGGAAGACTTCTACGAGAATATTCCGCTGGCCGACTTTGTTTCCAGCCGGATTGGCGGGGTAGCAGAGTACGTGATAATTGCCAAAACCTCTGACGATTTAATCACCGCTGCTCGTTTCGCCGTTCAGCATAACATGGAATACCGTGTCCTCGGAGGCGGTTCGGCAACCTTGGTAAGTGAGGTCGGCTATCCTGGGCTGGTTATCATCAACCGAACTGAAGGAATTGGGTTCAGCCAAGGCTCGAGCTTGGTTATTGCTGCCAGCGGGGTTGGCACTCAAAGACTAGTCAGTGTCGCTGCTTCCCGGAGCCTCGGCGGAGCTGAGTTCTTATCGGCTGTTCCCGGCAGTATTGGCGGGGCGGTAGTAACTAACGCCGGTTTTGGCCGTTTTTTTGTCAGCGCACACGTGAAGGATGTCACTGCATTCGTCACCGACGGCCAAGCAGATAAGGTCGTGACTATCCCGGCTGCTGAAATGGGCTTTAGGCCGTACCGATCATTATTGATGAGATCTTCCAAGTTCCCTCCAATACTACTGACTATTCGCTTACAATTGGCTCAATTAACCCAAGACGAAATCATGCGGCGTTTGCGTGTCTACGCGGCTCGATATCATGATCAATCCGGCCCAGACGGAAAAATCGGTGGTTGTTTTATTCCGCCGCTTGAAGAACAGACAGTGTTGCACCGTTTGCTTCGTAAAATACGCCTGCCAGGCGCGGTTCTTCATCCGGAGAAAGGGCTAATCGTCAGCTCCAACCCCAAGACACCCGCTAACTACCGACAGATACTCGATATGGTCAAGCAACTGGCCGAAGAGCAAGGCGTGACGCTTGAAGACAGGCTTAGTTATCTGGGATACTGGCCTGCGATGGAGGGGGAAGATGCGACAAGGTAGGGTCCGAAAAACACCGAAGGTTTTTGGCAGTAGCTATCAGCCAGTTCGCCAGTCAACTTCGGCGGGCGTTAATCCGTTGCCGTTTATTCGCTTCGTTGTTCTCGCTTTGATCCTCTACGGTATTACCCGACTGCCGATTTTTGCGATCTCAGACGTTACTGTCGAAGGCACTAACAACGCCGAATTAGCCAAAAGCCTGACCGAGTTGGAAGGTACATCAATATTCTCAGGAAAGATTGCTGCGAAAAAGCAGGAATGGTATCAGAAAGATAGCTCGCTGGCCGATATCATTTGTCGAAAAGGTTTGCCCAGTTCCCTGCACTGCCAAGTCAGGACTCGGGTACCGAGCCTGGTTTGGGTAACGAATGGCAAAGAATATTTGGTGGACGAGAACGGCGTTTTATACGCCGAAAAGTCTTCTAACCAACAGCTCGATGTGCCATTCATCGAAGACAGATTGAACACGGCCGCTGCTCTCGGCAATGAAGTTGCCAGCGGCGATGTCATCGGTCAGGTGGTCAAGCTCAAAACCAGATTAAACGAGCGGGGAATCCACACCGAACGGTTTTTCATTCAGGATTCTTTGTACCAGCTGGGGGTGACGATCACCCAATACCCTGGGCCAAACGGAGAAGAAGTTAAAAGGAATTTGCTGACTTACTTTATCACTACCCAACCGTTGGAGGCGCAGGTAAAAACCCTTCAGACGTTACTTAAAGAACGGGGGCCGGCTGTAACAGAGCGCGTTGATTTGCGAGTGCCTGGGTATGTCTACTACCGATGAAACAGCAAACCGCTTCCAAGAATCGTTGGCTAGTCCGCAAGCGTCTTCACGACGATTTACTTGAGCACCTCTGCTTGCTGCGAGGTTTTCAGTCCTCGGCTTTGACGCCCGACTATAGCACCCACCTCCATGATCCAAATTTGCTGCCCGATATGAAAATAGCCCGGGAGTTGCTAGCGCGAGCGGCCAAAGAACGCTGGCCGATAGCGATCTTCGGTGATTACGACGCTGACGGTACGCCGGCCTCGGCGCTTCTTAGCCTGGCTTTTAAGAAACTCAACCTACCCCACCAGGTTGTTTTGCCAACCCGGCAGTCGGGTTACGGATTGAAGCTGGATCAAGTCGAAAGCATTGCCCAGCACGCTAAACTCCTGATTACTGTTGATACCGGCATCAGCTCAGTCGAAGAGATCCGAAAAGCCAAAGAACTGGGATTGCACGTTATTATTTTGGATCATCATATCCCACCGGCTAGCTTGCCGCCGGCCGATGCCGTCGTTGATCCCCACCGAACCGATTCCCAATACCCTTTCCCACATCTGTGTGGCTGCGCCTTAGCCTTCAAGTTTGTGACCGCCTTGGGTCAAGATTTCCCCGAGTTAACTGATGGGTTCTGCAAGTGGTTGCTAGATTTGGTGGCCGTTTCGACGATTGCCGATATGATGCCGCTGGTGGGGGAGAACCGGGCGTTAGTCCATTACGGGCTGATTGTTTTGCGTCAAAATCGACGACCCGGTTTACAGGCGCTGCTTGACCGAGCCGGGATTGATGCTCGTTCGGTCTCTGCCAGCACCGTTGGCTTTTCGATCGGCCCACGACTTAATGCCAGCGGCCGTCTGGGGGATAACCGCCCGGCGTATGAGCTATTAGTTGCGGACGATATGGCGACCGCGACAAGCTATGCCGATCAGTTGGAGGAGGCAAACCGCTTGCGTCAATCGATGGTTGAGGACGTTTTGCTTCAAGCACGCGAACAAGTTTTTAAACAAAATAATCCAGAAGATCGAATTTTCTTAATCCTCGGCGAGGAATGGCCTACCGGCGTTGTTGGTCTGGTAGCCGGAAAGCTTTCGGCCGAGTACAGTCGGCCGGTTATTGTCGGCAGCAGTCACGAAGGAGAGGTCCGGGCGAGCTGTCGATCGGTCGAAAAATATCCCATCGTCGATGGTTTGACTAAGTGTTCGCATTTGCTTAAAACCTTTGGGGGCCACGCTCAAGCGGCCGGCCTTTCCGCCGACTTAGCGGGGTGGGCAGATTTTTGTCAGGCGGTGAAGGCCGATGTCCGGGGTCATTTGAGCGAAGACGACTTGTGTCGAGTCTACAAAGCCGACGCGGTTTTGAGTGATGGAGATTTGCGTTTAGAAGTAGCGACACGGCTCGAAAATCTACAGCCGTTTGGACTGGGCAATACTAAGCCGCTACTGGTACTGCCGAGAGCCGAAATTAAGGAAGTCCGCTTCATCGGCTCGAACAACCGTCACGTAAAAGTACGCCTGCAAGCTGACGGCCTGGAATTAGACGGTATCGGCTTCAATGTCGCCGATCGTTACAAAAACGCGCCGATTACGCATGGACAGTTCCTTGGCTACTTGGAAAATAATCGTTGGAACGGGACGGAGCGTCTCCAGTTTCAACTGATTGACTTTCAGGATCCCGGGGCTATGATCGACGCAATTGATGGCTAAGCCAAAAACTGTTTACGTTTGCTTGCACTGTCAACAATCCACCAGCCGTTGGTCGGGCCGCTGCCCGCATTGTGGCGAGTGGAATACGATCGTGGAGCAAGAAACCGATGCGACCCAAGAACAAATCGGTTCCGCGACTCCAGCTGAGCTTGTCTCGCTCAAAAACCTTCCCAAACAGGTCATGAAACGCCTGAGGACAAATTCTGAGGAGTTTGACCGAGTGTTGGGCGGAGTCGATCCAGGCATTGTGGTTGGCTCAGTTATGCTGTTAGCGGGTAACCCCGGTGTCGGGAAGAGTACTTTGCTCTTGCAGGTGGCCGATTCCATCCCGGGAGCTGTCTATTTTTCCGCCGAAGAATCGCTGGAACAAATTCGCTTGCGGGCCAACCGTCTTGGTTTGTCTGGCAGTAATCTGCAAATCTCAGCGGAACGTAAACTACCGAACATCTTACGGGCTTTGCGGGAAACTAAGCCCGCCTTTGCCGTGATCGACTCGGTCCAAACAATCTACGACGAAACCATTCCTGGTACGCCCGGGTCGTTAGTCCAAGTCCGAGAGAACTGCTGGCGGATTCAGCAATTTGCCAAACAAGAAGGCATCGCAATTCTGCTAGTCGGTCATGTGACTAAGGAGGGGGTCATCGCCGGCCCGAAAGTTCTAGAGCACTTGGTCGATGTCGTGATGCACTTGGAAGGCGAAAAACAGACCGGTCTGCGGGTTTTACGATGCGATAAGAACCGTTTCGGTTCTACTGAGGAGGTCGGAATTTGGCAGCTGACAGGCACTGGTTTTGAGACTGTTGAAGACCCCGGTACGTTATTTGCCAGCATCATCAGCGAGGACGTGCCGGGCCGAGCCTTGAGCGTTACCCTGGAGGGATCCCGGGCTTTTCTGGTTGAAATCCAGGCGCTGGTGACAAAAACGAGCTTCGGTTACCCGAAGCGAACCGCTCAAGGAATCGACTTAAGTCGCTTAAATATTCTCGTGGCTGTCCTAGAGAACCGTTTAGGGTTGCCGACCAGCCAATATGATATTTATGTCAACGTGGTTGGCGGTTTCACGCTCCGTGATCCCGGGATCGACTTGGCTGTCGCCGCAGCCATTGCCTCAGGCGTGACCGGTAAAATAATTCCCGAGAAAACAGTTCTCGTTGGGGAGGTAGGGTTGCTCGGAGAGGTTCGACCAGCTGTCAATCAAGCTCAACGCTCACGGGAAGTGAAACGTCTTAACTATCAACTCGACACCGGCGTTAAAACCATTAAACAGCTGCCAAAAATCTTACGATAAATGTGACTTAGAATTTCCCCTAAGTCACATTCATTTCGAGCAGCATAGCTGTGAGAAAGAATGTCACTTATGTGACGTTCATAATGATGGTGATCCCACTGGATTCGTTGCCGACTAAGTCGACAGTGCGGGCGACAAAGTAGTACAGGCCAGGCGCCAATCCGGTCAAGGTAATTTCCCGACCTGGTTTTAAGATCTCGTTAGTCCTGACCAAATTGCTTGGACTATTGAAGTACGAGTATATCTTGACCGATTTAAAGTCTGGATCCGTTGGATTGGTCCAAGATAATCTGACGACTCCCGGCTGCTGTTGGGAACCGCTAAAGCTACTGACCTCGCCCGGTGGAGTGGTGTCGTTACTGACAGTGACGCTCACTTGATCCGTTCGCGTTGAACCGTTGTTGGAGGTCATAACGATACTGATAGTATGGGAACCGCTGGAAAGATTATTGGCATTATAATTGGTGGCGTACGGTGCCTCGCCGTCGGTAGCAATCGGTGAACCGTCAATTAAGAACTCGACGTGACGAACGCCGCTTGGGGCCGAAGCGTCGGCAGTGATGGTAAATGTGCCCGAAACGCTACTGCCATTAGTAGGGGCAGTAATGCGGGCGCTGGGCTGTGAGCCATCGGCTCGACAGTGTTCCCGTGGCGGCGTGTTAGTGAAACCGTTAGCCCGGGCCCAGGCTTGGACGGGTCCTTCCCAGCGCGGATCGTCAGGCCTTTCCGAGCGAATGTTGACGTAGACCCGTTCTTCAGTCAGCTCGTTAGGAATACTAGCGTCAGCCAGTAAGCCGTTTTCTCGGCAGACCCGAACTTTGACGGTAGCGGTGTCGCGGTCGGTCGGTCTCTGCCAAGAGGTTAAGATATCCCTGATTTTGTCCCGGGTAGCATCGGTGGGCAAAAGGTTGGAGAACCGGGCGACTTCCATGTCTTCCAAACCACCTGGACGTTGGAATTGTTCGACGGGCAAACCTTGGTGAATCCGCTCCATGTATTCGTCCCAGATCGGGGCGGCGGCCACCGACCCACCAGCGGAGTTCATCGGACTATTATCGTTATTGCCAGCCCAGACGCCCGTCACAAATTGCGGAGTGTAACCCATAGTCCAAGCGTCGCGGTAAGCGTTAGTTGTTCCGGTTTTAGTTGCTGATGGCCGCCCGGCCAACGTTAGAACACCGAGGGTCCGGGTGAAGGTTGGCTTCTTGGCTTCGACGTCGCTAAGGATACTTGTAATCTGGTAAGCCACTTTCGGATCCAGAACTTCTTGGCTGTCTTTAGGCTCGCTGTGGTTATACAGTTCTTTACCCCGGGCATCGGTAATTTTCATAATCGGGGTGGTTGGCATCAAGGTACCGTTATTAGCAAAAACGCCGTAAGCCGTGGTCAGATCGATTAGTTTCACTTCGCCACCGCCCAAAACTAGTGAGAGGCCGTAACGGTTTTTGTCCTGAAGGGTGGTAATACCCATGTCGTGGGCGGTTTTGAGCGCTTTATCAATCCCAACTAACGCCAAGGTTTTAACGGCCGTTATGTTCAAGGAGTTGCCGAGCGCTTGGCGAATGGTCAGGGGTCCCCGGTCGCGGCCGTCGTAGTTCTCAGGGGCGTAATTGCCAAAGTCGGTCTTGAGGTCAAAGATGGTGTAACCCGGATGGAACTTTTCTTTGAAAGCGGCGGCGTAGACGACCGGTTTAAATGAAGAGCCCGGTTGTCGCTCGGCGGTGGCCACGTTGAAGTTGCCGAACTGTTCTTGAAAGTAATTGACCGATCCGACCATCGAAATAACTTCGCCTCGTTTGGGATCGATCGAGACGAGCGCGGCGTTGCTGGCCCCTGCCCGTTTGAGATGTCGATCGGCGGATTTGCTTAAAATGTCTTCGGCGATCAGTTGTTTGTCGAGATCCAGGGTGGTCACCACCGTCAGGCCGCCTTCTTCAACTTTTTGTTCGGCCAGCTGCTTGTCGCCCAATTCCTTAGTGAAATACTCCACGAGCCACTGCTGAACGTACTGAACGAAGTGCGGTGCGGTGATTGAGTCTTTGCGGGCGGCAAAGGTTGGCTTGACCTCCTTGGCTTTGACGGCCTCTTCTTTGGTCACGTAGCCGAGGCTGGCCATCGAGTCGAGGGCGTAATTTCGCCTGGCCAGTAACTTCTCGACGTTTGGCCCGTACGGTGAAAGGGTACTCGGGGCTTGCGGCAAGGCCGCTAACGTCGCCGCTTCGTCCAACGTCAAATCTTTGGCCGACTTATTGAAGAACGACCGGGCGGCCGCTTCAATGCCGTAGTTGCTGCCCCCATAAGGGATTTGATTGAGGTACATAGTCAGGATTTCTTCTTTGGTAAACAGGAACTCTAGCTCAATCGCTAGGATCGCTTCTTTGATTTTCCGGGCCAGGTTCTTTTGCTTATTAAGGATGGTATTACTGACTAGCTGTTGAGTAATGGTTGAACCACCCTGGGCCGCTCGCCGACTGGTGATATCGACAAAAAGCGCTCGCATGATGCCCGACAGATCGATCCCGGGATGTTTATAGAAATCCCGATCCTCTAGGGCGATGGTGGCTTGTTTGACGTGAAGCGGGATGTCCTTGTTCTCGATCAATATCCGCTTTTTATCGCCGGAAATGGTGTAAAGCGGCTTCATATTGCGGTCGAAGAGCCGGGTTGAACCGACGTTGACCAGGCTGGCGATCTTTCCGGGAGTGGGTAGATCTTTAGCAAACCAGGCAAAGAGGAAGACGGCGATAAGAAGGAAAATCCCTGCGCCCCAGAGGGCGACGATACCGGCTTGTTTCCAGGTCAACCGCCGTTTTTTATTGCCAAATAATTTCTTGTGAAGTTTAGTCAGTCCGACCGGGCTTTTAAACGGATTCTTGAAGAATGATATCTTTGACATTGGTAGACACTCTCAATTCTACAAGGATATACTGCGAGTAACAATGAACAGCTTGTTCTTCTTCACTCGTGCGGGCTCAAAATGAACGGAACCGACGAACTCTTGAGCTACGGCGTTGCCGAAATTATCGAAGCAGATGCGTTGCAACAACGGCTGAGTGCCAAGAAGTCCCTGACCGTTAAACTTGGGGTCGACCCGACTAGCCAGGATCTCCATCTTGGCCACGCTGTCGTGCTGCGAAAACTGCGCCAGTTCCAAGATTTAGGTCACCAAGCGGTCTTAGTAATCGGCGATTTTACTTCCAAAATCGGTGACCCTTCTGGCCGCAACGCCACCCGACCAGTTTTGACCGATGAAGAAATTGCTACCAACATGGCGACGTACGTTGAGCAGGCCAAAATCATCCTTGACGAAAAGAAGACGAAGATCGTCCATAACTCCACCTGGCTGGCCAAAATGACCCTGACCGATCTGCTCGGCTACGCTATGCAAATCAACGTGAACACCTTGCTTGAGCGGGAAGACTTCCACGGTCGTTTGAAGAACCAGCAATCACTGGGCCTGCACGAATTGTTATACCCCCTGACCCAAGCAATCGATTCGGTCGAGTTGAAAGCGGATGTGGAAATCGGCGGCTGGGATCAACGTCTGAACTTGCTGCTGGGGCGAGAGCTCCAAAAGAAACTCGGTCAACCGCCGCAAGAAGTGGTTATTGTAAAGGCCTTGATCGGTCTCGACGGTGAACGCAAGATGAGTAAATCGCTCGGTAACTATATTGGTCTCACCGAGTCACCGGACCAAGTGTTCGGCAAAGTCATGAGTATTCCGGACAAATTGACTGATCAATATGCCGAGCTGGCGGCCCTGATGAAAGCCGCCGAGATTAAAGCCCTGCCAACCCATCCTAAAGACCGAAAAGCAGTCGTGGCCAAAGCGATTACCGCGCTCTATCACGGTGAGGCCGAAGCCTCGGCGGCGGCTGAGCGTTTCGACAAAACGTTTTCTCAAAAGCAGGGTGGGCAAGATTTGGCTGACGCGGTTGTCCTGCCTGGCTTTGAAATCGCGCTGCTCGAAGCGGTTAAGCAAGCGGCTCAAGTTAGCGGTTCGGAAGCAGCGCGGCTGATTGCCCAACGCGGTGTCAAACTTGATGGAACAATTTGTGAGGACCCGGATTTACTGATCGATGTGACGAAGAAATCCTACCAGCTCCAAGTCGGCAAACATCGCTTTTACGAATTAACGAAAGAGGACTAGTATTTATATAATGAAGAGGGGATTTACGCTAATTGAGGCCCTGACGGTCATCGCTATTATTGGGGTGCTCTCAACTTTGACGGCCTTCGTTATTACTCAGGCTCAGCGTCAGGCCCGGGATGCGACTCGGAAATCTGATCTCACAGCTATCGCGGTGGCTTTCCAGTCCCGCTACGAAGTTCAAACCTGCTCACTGGCCGCCCGCCGTCATTATCCGGGCTACTTAGATCAAGAAAACAGCGATAGCTGGCAGCCTGTTAGCGCCTTGGCGAACACTAGTGATGATTGCGGTGCTTTCAGCGAGTTCCTAACTACTATCCCACGCGACCCTCGTTTAGGTCCTAATTACAATTTTCCGTACCGCTTCAATTTGGCTAGTCAGCCTGCTCTCGGTAAGCATTTTCGACTCAAGGCCCGATTGGAGCTAGAGCCGAACGCCGATCAAAAAGCCGAGAATTGCCGTTTAAGCCAGATTTGGGTGACAACGTTTGGCGGACAGCCTTATGATGGCTGCGTGCCGATCGGTCAGGCTCCGGCCCCAACCGTTGTGGCCGGGACCCGTTCTGCTTTAGAGCAGAATGAGCTCTGCTTGCCTGATCAGGGCTTCTGGTTAGGGCGAGCTTGGGCCGACGATCACTGCAACAATAACTCGCCTGGTCCCGAGATCTGCGGCAACGGTCTGGACGATGACGGCGACGGTTTGGTTGATGGTAACGATCCGGATTGTCAGTCGGGCGGCGGACAAGATCCGTGTATTAATCAAGGACACAGCGGTCAGGGGACCCCTCCTGAACCGAATACGGAACCAAATCAAAACCAAAGCTCCAGTTGGCTGTTCTGGTCACGCGCCTACGCCAGCCACCTCTGCAGCAGTGGTGGGGGACAAGATCCGCCCCCTGGTGGTGAGGACCCGATTAAAATCTATAACTACTTTATTGGGGACTAGGTAGCCGGTAGGGCTAAAATAGTGTTACAATCCGAACAGATTTCAGAGTCTTCTAGAAACAAAGCGTAAAACAATGGTCATAGGACAGGTTCACCAGGTTATTCAGAAAGCTTTTGTAAAGGCTTTCGGTCAACAACCGCCAAAATTTGATATCGAATATTCTAAGCATCGGATGTTTGGAGATTTTTCCAGCAACCTAGCCATGATCGCGTCTACCGATCTTCAGTCGAGTCCGATGGCCGTAGCTCAAAAAATTGTTCAAGAACTCGAGAAAACCGAGCTATTTAAGAACGTATCCGTCACCACCCCCGGTTTTATTAACTTTACGGTGACCGATGAGTATTTAACCGAAGTCGTC
>Ga0196963_10001947_pt1 | contig 12995 bp, 10 predicted proteins | sample S1_5metaG_FD_148600 | JGI IMG/M metagenome (GOLD analysis project Ga0196963, IMG submission 148600) | Soil microbial communities from Anza Borrego desert, Southern California, United States - S1_5 | ecosystem: Environmental > Terrestrial > Soil > Desert | place: USA: California | collected... | reverse complement strand
CGCGCCGGTCGAGGTCGGGGCCGGTGATGCCTTCCCGCCGGAGACCGAAGCCGATGTTGTCGGCGACGCTCATGTGCGGGAACAGCGCGTAGGACTGAAAGACGAGATTGACGGGACGCGCATAGGGCGGGACGCCGGCGAGATCATCGGCGTCGAGGGCGATGCGGCCGGCATCCGGCGTCTCGAAGCCGGCGATCAGCCTGAGCAGCGTCGTCTTGCCCGAGCCCGAGGCGCCAAGCAGGGCGAAGAAGCTGCCGGCAGCGATATCGAGGTCGAGGCTGTCGAGGACGGTGACGGCGCCGAAGCGCTTGGTCAGGCCTTCGAGCGCCAGCGCCCCCTGCTTCACTAGGAGCCTGTCCGAGAAATAGCCGCGGCCTGGATTGCGATGCGCTGCTGCGAGGGCGCGAAGCGGGCGCAACGGCGATGCTGGACGCATCGCCTAGCGCCCGCGACAAAGCCATCGCTCCGCGCATCGCAACCCGAAGGGCCGTCGCTGGAAAGGCTTGGGCGTTGTCGAGCGTTCGCTCGTGGTGCGCCAGCACCACGTCGCTCCGCTCTCCTAGCCCAAGCCTTTCCAGCGACGGTCCAGGCCATGGCTATTTCTCGGACAGGCTCCTACTTGCCGGCCTTGACCCGCGTGAAGGACCGCGTGAAGGCGCGGTCGACCTCGGGCGACAGCGTCTTGTCGGCAAAGAGGCGCTGCTTCACCTGCACGCTCGGATAGACCGAGGCGTCACTCTTCAGATCCTCGTCGACGAACTCGAGCGCCTTGGCGTTCGGGCTCGCATAGGAGACGGCGTTGGAGATCGCGCCGCCGACCTCGGGGGTCAGGATGAAGTTGATGAAGGCGTGCGCGTTGTTCGGATGCGGCGCATCGGCCGGGATCGCCATCATGTCGAACCACACCATAGCCCCCTCCTTGGGGATGACGTAGCCGACCTCGACCTTCTTGCCGGCATCGGCGGCGCGGTTGCGCGCCTGGACGATGTCGCCCGAGTAGCCCAGCACCAGGCAGATGTCGCCGGCAGCGAGATCGTTGATGTATTTGGAGGAGTGGAAGTAGGTGATGTGCGGGCGCACCTTGAGGAGATGCGCCTCGGCGGCACGGACATCCTCGACCTTGGTCGTGTTCGGATCGCGGCCGAGGAAGCGCAGCGCCGACTTGATGACGTCGGACGGCGAGTCCAGCATGGCGACGCCGCAATCCTTGAACTTCGCGACCACGGCCGGGTCGAAGATCAGCCGCCAGGAATCGAGCGGCGCATTCGGCATGCGCTCCTTGATCTTCTCGACGTTGTAGCCGATGCCGGTGGTGCCCCAGAGATAAGGCACGCCATAGGCGTTGCCCGGATCGTGGTTGGCGACGATCCGCATCAGCGACGGGTCGAGGTTCTTCAGGTTGGGAATCTTGCTCTTGTCGACCTTGCGGAACAGGTTGGCGCCGATCTGGCGCTGCATGAAGGAGGCCGTCGGCACCACGATGTCGTAGCCGCTCTTGCCCGCCGTGAGCTTGGCCTCGAGCATCTCGTTGGAATCGAAAGTGTCGTAGACGACCTTGATCCCGGTCTGCTTCTCGAAATCCTCGAGTGCCTCGTCCGAGATGTAGTCGGACCAGTTGTAGACATGGAGGATCTTCTGCTCCTGGGCCGCGGCCGGGGCGGCGAGAAGCAGAAGCCCTAGCGACCAGAGTGCGAGAAGCTTCATAGTCCGAGCGCCTCCTCGGCGGACGTGTATTTCATGCGAAAGACGTCGGCGACGGCCTTGTAGGTCACGCGGCCGTTCGCGATGTTGAGGCCGGCGCGGAGATGCGGATCGTCGGCCAGCGCCTTGCGGTGGCCGTTATCGGCGAGCGCCAGGACGAAAGGCAGCGTCGCGTTGTTGAGCGCGAAGGTCGAGGTGCGCGCCACGCCGCCCGGCATGTTGGCGACGCAGTAATGGACGATGCCGTCGACGATATAGGTCGGATCGGCATGCGTCGTCGGCCGCGAGGTCTCGAAGCAGCCCCCTTGGTCGATCGAGATGTCGACCAGTACCGAGCCCTTCTTCATGCGCTTGACCATCTCGCGCGTCACCAGCTTCGGCGCCGCCGCACCCGGAACGAGCACCGCGCCGATGACCAGGTCGGCCGAGAGCACATGCGTCTCGATCGCGTCCATGGTGGCGAAGACAGTGTGGAGCCGGCTGCCGAACTGGAGGTCGAGCGCGTAGAGCCGCTCGATCGACTTGTCGATGACGACGACATGCGCCTCGAGGCCCATCGCCATGCGCGCGGCGTTGGTGCCGGCGACGCCGCCGCCGAGGATGACGACCTTGGCCGCCGCGACACCGGGCACGCCGCCGAGCAGGACGCCCTTGCCGCCCGGCTCCTTCTCCAGGCAATGCGCGCCGACCTGGATCGACATGCGGCCGGCGACCTCGCTCATCGGCGCCAGCAAGGGCAGGCCGCCGCGCGGGCTGGTCACGGTCTCGTAGGCGATGCCGATCGACTTCGACTTGACCAGGCCCTTGGTCTGGTCCGGATCGGCGGCGAGATGCAGATAGGTGAAGAGCACCTGTCCTTCCCGCAGCATCTTGATCTCGGAGGGCTGCGGCTCCTTCACCTTCACGATCATCTCGGCCTTGGCGAAGATCTCCTTCGCCGTCGCGGCGATCTTGGCGCCGGCCGCCTTGTAGTCGGCATCGTCGAAACCGATGCCGAGCCCCGCGCCCTTCTCGACCACCACCTTATGGCCGCGATGGACGAGCTCGCGCACGCTCGCCGGCACCAGGCCGACGCGATACTCGTGGACCTTGATTTCCTTGGGAACCCCGACCAGCATCGAGCTACCTCTTCATACGTGCCAGGAGCGCGGCGGCGGCTGCGTCGACGATCGCCGCCGCATCGATCGCGTGCACCCGGAACAGATCCTGGATGTCGCCCGACTGGCCGAACGTGTCGACGCCGAGCGGATAGACCCGGCGCCCTTCGGCGCCGAGCCAGGACAGCGTCGCCGGATGGCCATCCATGACCGTGATCAGCGGCGCATCCGCCGCCAGCGGCGCAAGCAGGCGGTCGAGATGCGAGGGCGTGCCCGCCAGCTGCGCCTCGCGCCAATCGGCATAGAGGCGCGAGGGTGAAGTCACTGCAAGAATGCCGAGACCGGGAATGTCTTCGGCCAGCTGCTCCGCCGCTTCCATCGCCTCGGGCGCAACCGCGCCGGCGTAGACGAGCGCCAGCTCGGCGCCGGGCGATGGCGGCTTGGCCCAATAGGCGCCGGCGATGACATCGGCCTCGGCCATCGGACGCTGGATCTGCTGCAGCTGGCGCGTGGTCAGGCGGAGATAGACCGAACCGCCGTCCGGATCCTGTAGATGGCGGAAGCTCCAGCGCAGGATCGCTTCGAGCTCGTCGACATAGGCGGGCTCGAAATAGCTGATGCCAGGATGTCCGAGGCCGATCAGCGGCGTGGTGATCGACTGGTGCGCGCCACCTTCGGGCGCCAGCGTGATCCCCGATGGCGTCGAGACCAGGATGAAGCGCGCGCCCTGGTAAAGGGCATAGGTCATCGCGTCGAGGCCGCGCGCGATGAACGGATCGTAGAGCGTGCCGATCGGAATGAGCCGCGTGCCGAACAGCTCATGGCTCAGGCCCAGCGAGGCCAGCAGCAGGAACAGATTGTTCTCGGCGATGCCGAGCTCGATGTGCTGGCCCTGCCGGTGCATCTGCCATTTTTGCGCCGAGACGACCTTCTCTTCGCGGAAGGCGTCGTCGCGCACGGTACGGGCGAAGATGCCGCGCTGGTTGACCCAAGGGCCGAGATTGGTCGAGACCGTCACGTCCGGCGAGGTCGTGACGATGGCGCGCGAGAGCTCGGTGTCGTTGCGGCCGAGCTCATTCAGCACATGGCCGAAGGCGACCTGGGTCGACATGGTCTCGCTGGCGCGGAGCTCGAGCTTGGCCGGCACCGCGACCTTGGGCGCCGAGCGCACGCGCGAGGCGTGCTGGCGGAACGGTACCTGGCCCAGGAATTCGCGCGCGGTCTCTTCGTCGATGCCGAGGCCGGCGAACGGATCCCATTCCTGGCCGTCGGCGATCCCCATCGCCTTCTTGAAGCCCGCCATCTGATCGACGGTCATCAGGCCGGCGTGATTGTCCTTGTGCCCGGCGAGCGGCGTGCCGTGTCCTTTGATCGTGTAGGCGATGAAGCATTGCGGCGTGTCGTCGGTGACGCCGCGGAAGGCCTCGCGTACCGCGTCCATGTCGTGGCCGGCGAGGTTGGTCATCAGCTCGTGCAGGCGCCGGTCGTCGTGATCGGCGAGGATCTCGGCGACGCCGGGAATCCCCTTGAGGTCGGTGCCGACCTTCTCGCGCCAGACGCCGGGCTGCCCGGAGGCGCCCTTGAAGGTCAGCGCCGAATAGAGGTCGTTCGGACAGCTGTCGATCCAGTCGCGGATCGCCTCGCCGCCCTGGCGCTTGAACACGGCCTCGAGCTTCTTGCCGTATTTGAGCAGAACGATGTTCCAGCCGACCGCCTCGAAGAAGCCGCGGATCTTCTGGAACAGCCGGTCGGAGACGACGCCGTCGAGGCTCTGGCGGTTGTAGTCGATCACCCACCAGAGATTCCGGACGTCGTGCTTCCAGCCCTCAAGCAGCGCCTCGTAGACATTGCCTTCGTCGAGCTCGGCATCGCCCATGACGGCGATCATGCGGCCGGGCCGGAAGCCGGGCGGCGCCAGCTTCTTCAGGTGCACATAGTCCTGCACCATCGAGGAGAACATCGTCATGGCGACGCCGAGGCCGACCGAGCCGGTGGAAAAATCGACCTCGTCATGGTCCTTGGTGCGCGACGGATAGGATTGCGCGCCGCCGAGTCCGCGGAAGCGCTGCAGCGCATCGAGCGACTGGCGGCCCAGCATGTACTGGATCGCATGGAAGACCGGACTCGCATGCGGCTTTACCGCAACGCGGTCCTCCGGACGCAGCACGTCGAAGTAGAGCGCGGTCATCAGAGTTGCGACCGAGGCCGAGGAGGCTTGGTGGCCGCCCACCTTGAGCCCGTCGCGACTCGGGCGCAGGTGGTTGGCGTTGTGGATCGTCCAAGCCGAGAGCCACAGCACCTTTCTCTCAAGCGCCGCCATGATCGCGCGCGTGTTGGACAGATTCGCGGCGTTCGAGGGGTTCGGGCCAGCATCGGCCAGGTCGGCCATGGATCCTCCGTTCGGATGGCAGGAGTATACGCAGGCGGTTGGCAGGCGCCATCTGGTTAACGGATATGATGAATCCCTCGGCGACGGCCTCCCTCTAGCCTCGCGGTGGGATTTGGCTAAACTCCCGGCTGCGACGGCGCTGGCCTCGCGGATTCCCGTTTAGATTTCAGGCGCGTCATGGCCGAGAAGATCGACTTCAGCAAAGTGCGCTTCCTGGTCGTCGACAACAACACGCTGTCGCTCCAGATGATCGAGGACATCCTCCGCATGCTGGGGACAACCGCGATCCGTCGCGCGACCGACTCCGAAAGGGCAAAGAAGGCGCTTCGCGAAGGCGAGATCGACATCGTCATCACCGAGCGCGAGCTCGAGCCCGAGTCGGGCATCGAGCTGGTCGACTACATCCGCCACTCGACGGAATCGCTCGACCGGCTGATGCCGGTGATCATGCTGACCGCCCGCTCCGAAAACGAATACGTCACCGAGGCGCGCGACAAGGGCGTGACGGAGTTCCTGGCGAAACCGTTCAACGTCGATTCGCTTTATCGCCGGATCGCTGCGGTGATTGCCCGACCCCGGCCTTTCATCAACGCGCCTGAGTATTTCGGCCCCGACCGGCGGCGGCGCCAGCAAGCCTATTCCGGACCTAACCGGCGCAGCTGATGACCGGGCGGAAACCCAAGGTCCAGATCATCCAGCCGACCGGCGAGCTCAGGAAGCGCGCCGTCAACTACAAGAAAGGCTTCTCTGTCGAGCTGACCTCTTCGGAGATGATCAAGCTCGAGGAGGTCGTCCACAACTCCAGGGACAAGTTCGTCACCGCCGTCGACGAGCGGCTGAAGAGCCTGCGCCAGGCGGCGCGCGACGTCGGCGACGACGCACTATCGATGATCGGCTTCATCAAGAGGACGGAGAAGGACTCCTTCGACATCAAAGGTCTCGGCGGCACCTTCAACTTTCCGCTGCTGACCCAGGTCGCCAAGTCGCTCAACGACTATGTGCGTGGTCTCAAGAACGTGACCAGGATCCATCTCGAGATCATCACCCTGCATGTCGACGCGCTCTACGTGATCCTTGCCCAGCACATCACCGGCCAGGGCGGCGCCACCGAGGCCGAGGTGCTGTCGGCGCTGCTTCAAGCGACCAAGAAGTTCAAATAGCGCCCGCGCGCGCGGCCTCCTGCTGGCGGCGCCACATCGAGGCATAAAGCCCGTCCTTTGCCAGCAGCTCGGAATGGCGGCCGCGCTCGACGATACGGCCGCGCTCCAGCACGAGGATCTGATCGGCCTCGATGACGGTCGACAGCCGATGCGCGATCACCAGCGTCGTGCGGCTGCGCGAAACCTCCTTGAGGGAGGCCTGGATCTCCTTCTCGGTATGCGTGTCGAGTGCCGAGGTGGCCTCGTCGAAGAGGAAGATCGAAGGGTGCTTGAGCAGCGTTCGCGCGATCGCCACCCGCTGCTTCTCGCCGCCCGAAAGCTTGAGGCCGCGCTCGCCGACCATGGTCTCGTAGCCGGCGGGCAGGCTCTCGACGAAGCGCTGGATCTGGGCGAGCCGAGCTGCCTCCTCGACCTCGGCGCGTGAAGCCGCCGGGCGGCCATAGGCGATGTTGTAGTAGATCGTGTCGTTGAACAGCACGGTGTCCTGCGGGACGATGCCGATAGCGGCGCGCAGGCTCGCCTGGCTCACGGCGCGGATATCCTGGCCATCGATCAGGATCGCGCCTTCGCTGACGTCGTAGAAACGGAAGAGCAGCCGGCTGATCGTCGACTTGCCGGCGCCGCTCGGGCCGACGATGGCAACCGTGGTGCCCGGCTCGATCGTGAAATCCACCTCGTCGAGGATCCGGCGCTCCCGCTCATAGGAGAACCCGACCTTGCGGAACTCGATGCGCCCGCCCGAGACCTGCAGGGCGGGCGCGCCCGGACGGTCGGCGATCTCGCGTTCGACCTCGAGCAGCTGGAACATCTTCTCCATGTCGATGATCGACTGCTTGATCTGCCGGTAGACGTTGCCGAGGAAATTGAGCGGCAGGTAGAGCTGGATCAGATAGGCGTTGACCAGCACGAAGTCGCCGACCGTCATCGCACCGTCGGCGACGCCGTGGCCCGCCATGATCATGATGATGGTGACGCCGATCGCGATGATGAATCCCTGTCCGACATTGAGGATCGACAGCGTTGTCGCCGACTTGACCGAGGCGCGCTCGTAGCGCTCGAGCGCGGTGTCGAAGCGGCGGGCCTCGTGCTCCTCATTGCCGAAATACTTGACCGTCTCGTAGTTGAGGAGGCTGTCGATCGCCTTGGCGTGCGCCTCCTCCTCGGTCTCGTTCATCTGCCGGCGGTATTTGGTCCGCCACTCCGTGATCAGCAGCGTGTAGGTGATGTAGGCGAGGATCGTGACGAAGGTCACGCCCGCATAGGTGATGTCGTAGAGGCTCCACAGGATGCCGCAGACCAGCGCCATCTCGACGAAGGTCGGCAGGATCATGAAGACGAGGTAGCTGAGCAGGTTGTCGATGCCGGAGGTGCCGCGCTCGATGACACGCGAAAGCCCGCCGGTCTGACGCTCGAGGTGGAAACGCAACGACAGCGCGTGCAGGTGACGGAAGGTGGCGAGGCCGAGCGAGCGGATCGCGCGCTGGCCGACCTTGGCGAACACCGCGTCCCGGAGCTCGCCGGCCGCGGAAGCGACGACGCGCAGCAACCCATAGCCGACGATCAGGGAGATCGGCACGGTGACCGCATGCGCCGCGCCGGCGCTCAGCGCATCGACGGCGCCCTTGTAGAGAATCGGCACGTTGACGGTCGCGTATTTGGCGCCGAGCAGCAGCAGGAAGGCGAGCACGACGCGCGCGCGAAGCTCCGGCGCGCCTTTCGGCCACACATAGGGGAGCAGGAAGGCCAGCGTGTCGCGGTCGCCGCGGCGGGGCGGCGCGGCGGCCGCCGGTGCCGGCTGGGCGGAAGCAGAGATGTCCATGGGCCCTAGAGGGTTAGCAAGCTTTGCCGGCCGTCGCCACCCGGTCGCGGATAGTCGTCGGATTCGGCCGAGAGATCAGAGATAGTGCGCCCATGGCCGCCGCCCAATCCCCTCTTCGTGGCATCGCGTTCATGGTCCTGTCCGTGGCCATCTTCTGCGTCATGGACGCGCTGGTGAAGCTGCTGTCGCAAAGCTACCACCCGTTCCAGGTTGCGTTCTTCCGCAGCCTCTTCGCGCTCGTCCCCATCGGCGTGATGGTCGCGGCCAGCGGCGGCATGAGCGTGCTGAGGACCCGCCACCTGGCTGCGCATGCCGCGCGATCCGTGGTCGGCATCGCCGCCTTGCTGGGCTTCTTCTACTCGTTCGCGCATATGAAGCTCGCCGACGTCGTCGCCATCGGCTTCGCCGGACCTCTGTTCATCACCGCGCTGTCGGTGCCGTTGCTGGGCGAGCATGTCGGCTGGCGGCGCTGGAGCGCGGTCGTCGTCGGCTTTCTCGGCGTCATGCTTGTGGTCAATCCCGGGGCTGGGGTCTTCGATCCGGTCGCTCTGGTCGCGCTTGGCGCGGCGCTGTTCTACTCCTTCGCCGTGATCGTCATCCGCAAGCTGTCGGTAACCGAATCGAACTCGGCGATCGTCTTCTATTTCTCGATCGCCGCCGCCGCCGTCTGCGGCGCGATGATGCCGTTCCTGTGGGTGACGCCAAGCCTCGAGCACTTCGCCTTGCTGGTGCTGATCGGCCTGCTCGGCGGCAGCGCGCAATACGTGATGGTCGAGGCCTTCCGCTGGGGACAGGTCTCGGTGCTCGCGCCATTCGAGTACACCGCGATCTTCTTCAGCCTCGGTTTCGGCTACTTCATCTTCGGCGAGACGGCCTCGCCGACGATGCTGGCCGGCGTCGCCATCATTACCGCGAGCGGCCTCTATATCCTCCACCGCGAGACGATGCGTTCCCGACGAGCAACCGCCGACTAGGCCTTGCCGCGGATCACCTGGATGTCGAGCTCGCGGATCTTCTTGCGCAACGTATTGCGGTTGAGGCCGAGCAGCTCCGCGGCGCGAATCTGGTTGCCCCTGGTCGCCAGCAGCGACAGCGAGATCAGCGGCCTTTCGACCTCGCGGAGCACGCGATCGTAGAGGCCCGAGGTCGGTAGCCCGTCCTTGTGCGCATCGAAGAAGTCCTTGAGATGTCGCTCGACGGCCTGCGTCAGGCTCTCGCCATCGGGCGCGCCGCGATGCTCGGGTCGCGGCGCCGGCTCCGACAGCTCCATATCGACGATGTCGACGCCGATCACCGGCTCGGAATACAGCGCGGCCAGCCGGCGCACGAGGTTCACGAGCTCGCGGACGTTGCCGGGCCAGCGGTAGCGCTTGAGCCGCGCCATCGCGGCCTCGTCAAGGGTCTTGCTGGGCAGGCCCTCGGCTGTCGCCTCGTTGAGGAAGTGGCTGACCAGCTCGGGAATGTCCTCGCTGCGCTCGCGCAAGGGGGGCATGCGGATCGGCACGACATTGAGCCGGTAATACAGATCCTCGCGGAACAGGCCCTGGCGGATCAACTGGCGAAGATCTCGGTGGGTGGCCGCAATGATGCGGACATCGGCGCGGATCGCCGTGCGGCCGCCGATCGTCGTGTACTCGCCCTGCTGCAGGACGCGCAGGAGCCGCGTCTGCGCCTCGGGCGGCATGTCGCCGATCTCGTCGAGGAACAGCGTGCCGCCCTGCGCCTGCTCGAAGCGGCCGGTGGTGCGCTGCACGGCGCCGGTGAAGGCGCCGCGCTCATGGCCGAAGAGGTCGCTTTCGATCAGCTCCCGCGGGATCGCCGCCATGTTGACGGCAACGAAGGGACCACCGCGGCGCTTGCCGTAATCGTGCAGCGCGCGCGCCGCCAGCTCCTTGCCGGTGCCGGACTCGCCGGTGATGGTGACCGTGAGGTCGGTGCCCATCAGCCGTGCCAGCACGCGGTAGATCTCTTGCATCGCCGGCGAGCGGCCGATCAGCGGCAGCCGCTCCTCTGTATCGCCGCGCGGTTCCGCGGCGCCGCGCGCCGGCTCGGAAAGCGCGCGGCGCACGACCTGAACCAGCTCGTTCAGGTCGAAGGGCTTGGGCAGGTATTCGAACGCGCCGCGCTCCGTCGCCTTGACCGCAGTCAGAAGTGTGTTCTGCGCGCTCATCACGACGACGCGGAGATCGGGCCGCTGCCTCCTGATCTTCGGCAGCAGGTCGAGGCCGTTTCCGTCGGGCATCAGCACGTCGGTGATGACGAGATCGCCGTCGCCATCCTCGATCCAGCGCCACAGCGTCGCCGTGTTGCCGGTGGCGCGGACGTCGTGGCCGAGCCGCGCCAGGGCCTGCGTCAGCACGGTGCGGATGGCGCGATCGTCATCAGCGACGAGAATCGTGCGCGCGGCGTCGCTCACGGCTCGTCGGGCTCCGCATCGGCCGGCGCGACCGGCAGCAGCACGCGGAAGACGGTGCGGCCGTTCTGGCTGTCGAACTCGATGACGCCGCCATGGTCGCCGACGATCTTGGCGACCAGCGCCAGGCCGAGGCCGGTGCCGTTGACCTTGGTCGTGACGAAGGGATCGAACAGATGCGGGCGGATATCCTCGGGAATGCCGGCGCCGTTGTCGGTGACCGAAACGACAAGCGGCAGCCTGAGCGGCGCCGCGCCGCCTGGAACCGCCAGGCGGACGCCGTGCTGGTAGGCGGTCTGCAGCACGATCTCGCCCTCTCCCGCCGGCACGACTTCGGCCGCGTTCTTGACGAGGTTCAGGAACACCTGGACGAGCTGATCGCGGTTGCCGAGCGCCGGCGGCAAGGACGGATCGTAGCGTTCGACGAAGCGGACATTGCGTGCGAAGCCGGCCTCGGCCAGGCGCTTCACATGCTCGAGCACGCGATGGATGTTCACGGCCGCGCGCGGCACCGGCCGCGCATCCGAAAACGCCTCCATGCGATCGACGAGCCCGCAGATGCGGTCGGTCTCGTCGCAGATCAGCTGGGTCAGAATCCTGTCGGCCGGCGACGCCCCATCTTCCAGAAGCTGGGCGGCGCCGCGGATGCCGGACAGCGGGTTCTTCACCTCATGTGCCAGCATCACCGCCATCGCAGTCAGTGAGCGCGCCGCGCCGCGATGCACGAGCTGGCGATCGATCTTGAGCGCGATCGAGCGCTCATGCAGCGAGATCGCGACCCAGCCGGGATAGTCGGGCATCGCGGCGATCTCGGCGGTGACGACGTGGCTGCGGATGCGCGGCGTCTCGATCGAGAGCCCGTATTCGGAAACGCTGCCGCCGGCCTGACGCACCTGATCGATCAGGCCGAAGAGGGGGCTCGTGACGGGCAGGACATCGGCAAGAGGCCGCCCCGCGAGGGTCGACCAGCTCGCCGCCAGGAACTGCTCCGCCGCCAAATTCGCCATGCGCAGCCGGTTGTCGCCGTCGACGGCAAGGACCGGATGCGGAAGCGCGTTGAGGAAGGCCGAGATATCCGGTTCGGGTTGGGAGCGCCGGCGGAGGGCTGTCGCGGTCATGCCGCGATCTTCTCGACCAGCGGCTCGTAGAACCGACGCACCATGGCCACGACTTCGGCCGGCTCCAGCGAGCGGTTCACCTCGGAGCGGAACTCGGCCGAGCCCGGCAGGCCCTTCGAATACCAGCCGATATGCTTGCGCGCGATCTTGATGCCGGTCTGCGTGCCGTAATGCTCGAGCATCGACTCGACATGTTCGATCATCATCTCGAGCTGGCGGGCGAGCGGCGGGTCGGGAAGGCGCGCGCCGGAGCGCAGATACTGGCGCACCTGCTCGATGAACCAGGGCCGGCCATAAGTGCCGCGCCCAACCATCACGCCATCGGCGCCGGACTGCGCCAGCGCCTGCTCGGCCGCCTCGAGCGTGGTGATGTCGCCGTTGACGATGACCGGGATCTTCACCGCCTCCTTGACCTGACGCACGAAGGCCCAGTCCGCCTGGCCATCATACATCTGGCAGCGCGTGCGGCCATGGATCGTCACCATGCGGATGCCCGCATCCTCGGCGATCTTGGCGAGCTTCGGTGCATTGCGGCTGTCATGGTCCCAGCCCGTCCGCATCTTGAGCGTGACCGGGAGGCTGACGGCCTTCACCGTCGCCTCGATGATGCGTTGGGCCTTGTCCTCCTCGCGCATCAGGGCGGAGCCGGCATAGCCGTTGACGACCTTTTTCACCGGGCAGCCCATGTTGATGTCGATGATGTCGGCGCCGAGATCCTGGTTGAGGCGTGCGGCCTCGGCCATCACATGCGGCTCGCAGCCGGCGAGCTGGACCGACATCGGCCCGTCGCCTTCGGCGCGCTTGACCATCAGCATGGTCTTGCGGCTTTCGCGGACCATCGCCTCGCTGGCGATCATCTCGGACACGACGAGCCCGGCACCGCATTTTTTGACCATGCGGCGGAACGGCATGTCGGTCACCCCGGACAACGGGGCGAGAATGACCGGATCCTCCAGGCGGACCGGCCCGATATCGATGCCTAACATTTAGGCAGAGGCCTCTTTGCTCAGAATTTGGTCAGGCTAGCGCCGGGGGATTCGGGATGCAAGAGCTTTGCTGCATCGCAACACGATCGGCCAGAAGTACCGAGGTGACGAACTTCACGCCGGGATAGGCGAGGGTCAGAAGCAGCCAGGCGAAGAGCGCCACGCGTGCCGCCCGGCGACCGCGAAGGCCAACCCGCCGATGCGCTATTAGCAGAAGGCCGATCACGACGAAGGCCGTCAGGGACAGCACCGTCTTGTGGTCGAAGGCGATCAGCCGACCGGTCGCCAGGTAGTAGGCCGTCGCGCCGGCCG
>Ga0196963_10001946_pt1 | contig 12996 bp, 13 predicted proteins | sample S1_5metaG_FD_148600 | JGI IMG/M metagenome (GOLD analysis project Ga0196963, IMG submission 148600) | Soil microbial communities from Anza Borrego desert, Southern California, United States - S1_5 | ecosystem: Environmental > Terrestrial > Soil > Desert | place: USA: California | collected... | reverse complement strand
TTCCGGGGCTTCTTTGAAGAGTCGGACCATCGCGAGATTGCTATCTCGCGGGTCGTACGAAATCGACATGGCGCCGTCGAAGCCAGGGGCTTCAATTTGGAGCGGTGAGTGGCGAACTATTGATGAAATGTACACGGCCTTCTCCTGAAAGAACTTAAAAGTTCGTGGGCGCATTATAGACTTTCATGGGCCAAAGCTCAACGGGTAGCAGGCGTTTTCTGCCATTGACAAATGTAAAGGAAACTTTACAATTTTCTTAGATTAATTCGGAGGCAAAAAACTTATGAGCAAAATTATTGGAATTGACCTCGGTACCACTAACTCAGTCGTCGCGGTTATGGAAGGCGGCAAGGCCAAAATTATCCCTTCAGCTGAAGGTTCAAACCTGGTGCCGTCGATCGTGGCGATGTCGAAAAAGAACGAGCGTTTAGTCGGCCAACTGGCCAAGCGCCAGGCCGTCACCAACCCAGAAAACACGATTTTTTCGGTCAAGCGGTTGATCGGCCGCAAGTTCGAAGACGAAGAAGTCCAGCGCGACATTAAATTGATGCCGTACCAAATTGTTAAAAGCGGTGACGGTGTCAAGGTCAAAATGGGCGACAAGGACTATACGCCCCAAGAGATCTCCTCGATGATCCTGGCCAAACTCAAAACCGACGCCGAGGCCTACCTTGGCTCCAAGGTGGATGGCGCTGTAGTGACAGTGCCGGCCTACTTCAACGACTCGCAGCGCCAAGCGACGAAAGACGCCGGCGTTATTGCTGGTTTAGATGTTAAGCGGATTATTAACGAACCGACCGCCGCTGCTCTGGCTTACGGCCTCGGCAAGGAAAACAAAAAAGACCAAAAAATCGTGGTCTACGATTTCGGTGGCGGTACCTTTGATGTAACGATTATCGAAGTCGGCGAAGCTGACGGCGAGTCTTCATTCGAGGTTCTTTCCACTAACGGTGACACCCACCTCGGTGGTGACGACGTCGATTTGAAGATCATGGACTGGATTGTGGATGAGTTCCAAAAACAGGAAGGCGTTGATTTGCGCGGTGACGCGATGGCGATGCAGCGCATCAAAGAAGCGGCTGAAAAGGCCAAAATTGAACTCTCGACGACCCAAGAAACTGAGATCAACCTGCCGTTTATCTCGGCTGACGCCGACGGCCCAAAGAACTTGGTCATGTCGGTTTCTCGCGCCAAGCTCGAAGCCTTAGTTGGCGACCTCATCAAAAAAACGGCGCCGATCTGCGAAGCAGCTCTTAAGGACGCTAAGCTAACCAAAGATCAAATTGACGAAGTCATCTTGGTCGGTGGCATGACCCGGATGCCGTTAATCCAGCAGGTTGTCAAAGATGTCTTTGGCAAAGAGCCGTCAAAAGGTGTTAACCCGGATGAAGCCGTCGCCCTTGGTGCTGCTTTGCAAGCCGGGGTTTTGAGCGGCGAAGTTAAAGATATCCTCCTGCTAGACGTGACTCCGTTGACGCTCGGCCTCGAGACGCTCGGCGGCGTTATGACGCCGTTGATTCCCCGCAATACAACTATTCCGGCCTCGAAAACCGAGACGTTTTCGACCGCTAGCGATAATCAGCCGAGTGTCGAAATCCACGTCCTTCAAGGTGAACGACCGATGGCCGCCGATAACCGAACGCTTGGCCGATTCCACTTGGACGGTATCCCGCCGGCACCCCGCGGTGTCCCGCAAATCGAAGTGACCTTTGATCTTGACGCTAACGGCATTCTCAACGTCAAAGCCAAGGACAAAGCGACGAATAAAGAACAACACATCACAATCACCTCTTCGAGCGGCTTGAGCGACGAGGAAATCGAGAAGATGAAAGCTGAAGCCGAAGCTCACGCTGCTGAAGATAGTAAGAAAAAAGAGTTAGTCGATGTTCGCAATCACGCCGAAAGCCTGATTCATCTGAGCGAAAAAACCCTCAAAGATGCCGGCGGAAAAGTGAAGCCGGAAGACAAGCGCGAAGTCGAGGACGCCGTCACCGCCCTTAAAGGCGTCATGAACGGCGACGATAAGGACAAGATTAAAGAAGAATCCGACAAGCTCTCAACAATTCTGCAGAAAATCGGCGCGGCGATGTACGAGCAAGCCGAGGCTGAGCAACCGAAGCCTGAAGAGGGCGCCGAGGCGGCCAGTGAGGAGAAAAAAACGGAGTAAGACCAAGGGCCACGCTTGCGCGGCCCTTTGGGTTTTGGGATCAGCTCCCCGCAATAGACTCGTTTATGCGATCCTGGGTTAAAAGCCCACGTTGGGCAGTAACCCGCCGGATCCCAACCGTACGTTGGCGGTGAGCGTCCTGACGACTCCACCGTAGCTCGACGATATAATTACGTCAAATGGCCAAAAACTATTACGACATCCTGGGAGTTCCAAAAACCGCTTCGGAGGCGGAAATTAAGAAAGCCTACCGGAAAATGGCTCATAAACACCATCCCGACAAGGGTGGTGACAAGGCTCAGTTCCAAGAAATCAACGAAGCCTATCAGGTTTTAAGCGACCCGCAAAAAAAGGCCCAATACGATCAATTTGGTTCAGTCGGTGGTGGTGGATTCGATCCGACCGGTCAGGGAGGATTTCAAAATCAAGGTTTTGATTTTGGAAATTTTCGAGGCTTTGGCGGTTCGTCGGGGTTTGGCTCAATTTTCGAAGATCTGTTCGAATCAGCCTTCTCGCAGGTCCAGGTCCAGATTGCTATTTCAATCCCCCAAGCTGTCTTGGGTGACACGCTCCATTTCCGAACTCAGTTCGGAGACACGTTGGAACTGCGGATTCCACCCGGAACTCAAGAGGGCACGACGTTTGCGTTCCGCGGTAAAGGCGCCCAAACCCGGCGTGGCCGCGGCGACCTGATTGTCGTGACTCACGTCGAAATCCCCAAACGGCTTAGCCGCGAAGAGCGTGACCTCTATGAACGCCTCAAGGATTTGGGCCGATAACCTAGGCGGTCGATTTCTTTTTCAAAAACTGAAGGACGATTTCTTCTTCGGGCAGTAAACCAATGGTGTCGATCTCGATGACGTTGACCTCGCTGATGGCCAGCTCGTCACCGACAATAAAGCTTTCAATAACTACCGGATGAATGTAGCACTTGCGGCAAACGGTCGGCGTGTTACCCAGTTCGGCCGCGACTTCTTTAACTACTTGGGAAATCAGTTTTTTATTTTCCATCTCAGAGTCGCAGCGATCGCAGCCGGCCAGCAAGAGAGCGGCTAAGACCGTGCCGCGCCAGGTGCGGAAATCCTTAGCGGTAAACTCGGCACCGGCGGCTTCTTGGATATATGCGTTAACATCAGCTGAGTCGATGGTGTGAAGGTTGTCGTCATCGTCGATAAATTGAAACAAGTTTTGTCCCGGCAGATCCTGCAACTTGCCGATCAGTCGGGCTAACCGTCGGTCCTCAAGCTCAATGGTGTGGAACTGACCGCTTTTGCCCTTAAAGTTGATAGTGACCTTGGTCGAACCGACTTCGACGTGGCGGTTACGTAGCGTCGTCAGGCCGTACGACTTGTTTTCTTGAACGTATTGTTCGTTACCCACTCGGATCATGGTTTTCTCGAGCAGTTTGGCGATGGTTGCCAAGACTTTTTCGCGCGGCAGGCCTTGGCGGGAAATGTCGTCAGCAATTTGCCGGCGGATTTTGGGCAGCGATTCGCCGAACTCGATCATCTTTTCGTATTTAGTCTCGTCGCGGAACTTATTCCAACCTGGGTGATAGCGGTACTGCTTGCGACCTTTTTCGTCGACACCAATCGCTTGCAAGTGGCTGTTAGCAACGGGGGAGATGACGACATCTGTCCAGGCCGGCGGCAAAACTAGTGACTGAATCCGTTCTAGGGTTTCGGGGTCGGTGACTTTTTGATCTTGCTTGTCGAGGTAGTAAAAGCCTTCGCCCCGCTTGAAGCGCCGGATGGTGAGTTGTGACTCATGAAAATAACGCAGGCCCGCTTCCTTGGCGGAAGCGACCGGGTCTTTGGCAAGCGTGACGACGTCTGACATGGTGCCAGTGTAGCAAATCTTAGACATTTGACACTCCACCTGAAACGTTGGAGAGTATAAGGGAGGGGATGCAAGTACAAGCTGTACCAAGTTGGGACCTGTTTTTAGCAATCTTCTTTGTCGTGTCGATCGGCTACAGTTTTGTGCTCCAGCGCGACAAAGTGGTAGTGACGCTGCTGGCTATTTACGCCGGTATCGTGATGGCCCAGGTTTTAGGCGCGCCGCTCCAGCAATTCTTTCAGGGCGATAAAACCATCGGCGATCAATTATTTATTAAAGCCAATGCCTCGCCGTTTACGGTCTCGGCCGGAATTTTCTTGCTCACTACCGTTTTAGTCTCGGTTCGCTCCGGGATGGGGCGCGGCGGCTCGACTAAGGGTTCGCTAACGCTGTTTGAGTTAGCGATTTTTAGTTTCTTGAACTCGGCCTTGATTTTAACGGCGGTCTTTTCTTTTATGGATCCAGCGGCCCGGGATCAGTTTGCGGCCACCTCAAAAATTGCCCGAATTTTTATTAACCGCGAAGCTTGGTGGTTTATCGCCCCATTAATTGCCCTCATTGCCACCGGCGGTTTGGGCAAATCTCGTAGCGATTAAACAAAGGCCGGCTACAGAGCCGGCCTCGGTCAAGGAGAGTAGTCAGCAAGGCGGCCGCATTTTGGCCAGCCGGCGGACTAGGGGTGTGGTCTCGTCCCAGTATTGGGTCAGTCGGGTGAAGCCGCTCAAGATAGCCCGGGCCTGACTGTCGGTGTAGCCGCTGTCGAAGATCACGAAGTGGCGGGCGGCCACCAGCTGAACGTATTCGACCCGATCGAGCTGGCAATCCTGAGGGACCTGCAGCAGATCACAGAGCTGATTTAGTCGGGCCCCGACAGCACACTTCAGCCGGATGTCGGTTGAAGGGATCGCATCCACCTGCAGGATGGCTGCTAACTGCTCTAGATCGGGATTTAGCTTGTCTGACTTGACGCAATCGACGTCAGACCAGTGGAACGGATAGCAGTTGCCAATGGCGGTAACTTGAGCGAGATAGAGGGCGTAGTGGGTCAATCGACGCTGAGCGTTAGCCCGGCTCGGTTGACCAGAAAGATCGAGTGGGGAGAGCTGAAGCGCCCCCAGAACGTGATTGAGGTGAGCGAGACGGTTTTCCATAGCTAATACCAAGAGGTGCGTAGTCGTACTGTAATAAGTTTATTTCTCGAAATAAAGGGCTGGAGATTCTGCCATTTGACAAGCTCGACTAATCATCTATACCGTGAAGGTAATGTTACTGACGAATCGTCTGGCAATCTGGTCAAGTTTTGCGCAGGGAGCATTTATAGCTTAAGCCCAAGGCCGCTACTTCGAAGTGAACATGAAGTCTGCCTTGGGCAGATTTTTTGTTTGTTAAAACTAACTAGAAAGGTTTGCCTCAATGAAAATTCAAAAGTTCGACCTCTTGATCTCAATTTATATTTTTTGCATCGCTGTCGCTGAGTTAATGGGCGCCAAAACGTTCCCCTTATTCCAAATCGGTTCGTTCAAATTAAATGCCAGTGTGGCCATCTTTGTTATCCCGCTCTTATTCACGATCAACGACATGATTACGGAGGTGCACGGCAAAGAGCGGGCCCGAAGCGTCATTCGGTCCGGTCTGGTCGTTATCTTTCTAATCCTCCTTTTCTCACTTCTGGCGACCCACCTTCCTCCTTCATCTCGTTTCGCAGGAGTTGAGGGGGCATATGACGCAGTATTCGGCAAATCGGCGCGAATCGCGGCGGCGAGCCTAGTCGCCTTTGGCTTCGCGGAATTCCTGGATGTCTTTGTCTTTAGCCGCCTAAGAGAAAGACTGGGCCAAAGTAAGCTGTGGTTGCGCAATAACGTCTCAAATATCATCTCCCAATTTGCTGATACGACGCTGTTTATGACCTTGGCGTTTTACTCGCTCAACCAGCCGTTTGGCGATAACATGGCATTTCTTTGGAGCTTGATTCTGCTCTATTGGCTACTAAAGTGCGCTATGTCAGTGATCGAGACGCCGTTTGTGTACGCTGGCGTGAAGTGGCTGCGCAGCGACGAGAGTAAATAAATGGTACCGTATCGAGACCTCATCTTGCCCAAACCGAACGATCAGCTCTATGTGTACAGCAATTTTGTTCAGACTATCGACGGCAAGATCCAGACGAAGACGAAAAAACTCGAACACTGGCCGATCGGTAGCCCGGCGGACTATCAGGGCTTGCTGGAACTCCGGGCCCGGGCTGACGTTTTGATCCACGGCCGACAGACCGCTACCTGGACCCGAACAATCGATAACCTCGGCAAACCGGAGTTCCTTGCCTTACGAGCTAAGCACGGGCTGGATCGGCCCATTCTGTACGTCGTGCTGAGCGCCCACCCGAACCAAAAGTTATTATCCTACCTAACTAATCCGCCGGGTAACGTTGAGGTGCTTTTAGCTACTGCTCGCTCAGCCCGTTTAACTCGCGCCTGGCAATCGGTGAGGGCGAAACGATTCGGTACCACTAGGGTGGAAATTAAGCCGCTCTTTGAGTTTCTTCGGCAAGCCGGCTATCGGCGGATCTTGGTTGAGGGCGGTCCGGCAGTGCTGCGCCAGGTTTTAGACGCCGATTTGTTAGACGAACTCTTTCTGACCATCGCCCCGAAATTATTTGGCGGCACTTCGGCGGAAACGCTCGACTTGCTCAGCGGGCCGCTCTATCCAAGCTCAACTGTAAAAACTGCCAAATTAATCAATCTTTTTAGCGTCGAAGATGAGGTATACCTTCGCTATCAAATGAAGAAAGGAGGAGCCCATGCTGGTTCGAACACTAAAAACTGATCCGATACGCCCAGGTAACTCGCTGCTCACTATTCTTGACCAGGCCGTGAGCGAGTTGCCGGAGCACTCAATTGTCGTCATTACCTCGAAGATTGTTTCGATTTGCCAGGGTCGGATCGTTCCGTTTGGCCAAGCTGAAAAAAACGATCTCATTCACCGCGAAGCCGAGTGTTATATTCCTGCTGATGAGAATAAGTACGGCATCACTCTCAGTGTCAAAGATGGCATCCTGATCCCTAGTGCTGGCATCGACGAAAGTAACGGGGAGGGCTGCTACATTTTATGGCCAGAAGCGCCGCAGAAGGTGGCTAATTCGATCCGAACTCATCTACTGAAACGTTTCAACCTCAATCAAATTGGCGTCATCATCACCGACAGCAAGACTACCGCTCTTCGTCGCGGCACGACAGGGGTAGCAGTAGCTCATAGCGGCTTTAAGGCTGTCAACGATTACGTCGGGCAGCCTGATATTTTCGGTCGTAAATTACGGGTAACCCAGGCCAATATTATGGATGGTATTGCCGCTGCGGCGGTGCTAGTCATGGGTGAAGGCAACGAGCAAACACCGCTAGCTGTCGTGACCGACGTACCGTTTGTCCAGTTCCAAGACCGGGATCCTTCAGCTCAAGAGCTGGAATACCTGCGGATCCCCATTGAGGAAGATTTATACGAGCCGTTACTGAACTCGGAGAAATGGGTGCTCGGTGGTAAGTAGCGTATAGAAGAGGCCGGTCGCGTTGGATGCGACCGGCCTGGTGGTGATCAGCTTTTGGCTTTTTTGGCCCGAACCTCTCGGTCGATGTTCCCCTTTCGCCAGGGAATCTTAGTGCTGCGGCGAGAACCGCACCGTCGACGACGATTGGCTGATCGATTTACTAAATGCAATGAACGTTCCTCCAGAATTCTTTCCCTTGAGTGGACCTCGCAAAGGTTTCCCTAGGATATCAAGTTTGAGACTGTTACTCAACGGTTGAGTGACGCAAAAACCGCCCTCTTGGGGCACTTTTTGCACTATTGGTGGGTCAGGTGGGGATTTCCGCCGCATTGCGGCTCCACTTCTCGCAAGCTTCACTTGCTCGCAGTCGAACCCACGCTTTGCGTAGGTTCTCTCAAAACTCAGCAAAAACAAAACAGCCCAGTAGGGCTGTCTTATTTTTGTGGGTCAGGTGGGGATCGAACCCACGACACACGGCTTAAAAGGCCGTTGTTCTACCACTGAACTACTGACCCGAGACTAGCCAATATTTTAGCTTTTTTTAGCCGAACTTAGAAGGACTCGACGCTGGCTTTGACAGTTTCGGGTGTTTCCGAGGAGCTGGCTTTAGCTTCCTCGATGTTGGGGGCGTGTTGGATGTGTTTAAAGGCACTGGTGGCTGCCACGGAACCCATCGCCGCCGCGGTAATATCTTGTTTGAAATGGCCGAAGAAGTTGGTGACGTCGCCAGCGGCGTAGATGCCGGGGACCGAGGTTTCCATCATATTGTTAACCTTGACGTAGCCGTACTCGTCGAGAGCAACGCCGACGTGGGTGGCCAATTCCACTTCTGGTTGAGCACCGATTTCGACAAACAGGCCGTCAAGTTTTAGGTCGGTGCCGGTGTTGAGCTTAACGCTCTCAAGTCGACGTTCGCCAACGAGCTCGGTGACTTGGGTGTTGTAATGCACCTCGATTTTATCGCCAAAGTATTTCTTGACCTTTTCGTAGTTGAACGGTTCGGCTTTGATTTGATCGCCGCGGATCAGCCAGTGAATTTTTTGGGCGTACTGGACGGCTAGGTTCAGTCCCTTGACGGCCGAGTCACCCGACCCAACAACAGCCACCACTTTTTCTTTGTAGAGCGGGCCGTCGCAGGTGGTGCAGTAATGGATACCCTTGCCTTGAGAAAATTCGTCCTCACGAGGTAAACCGAGTTTTTTGCGGGCGGCGCCACAACTTAGAATAATGGCCTTGGCCTCGACTTCTTTGCCCTCTTCGGTTTTGGCTACAAAATGGTCGTTCCTTTTTTCAATCGCCACGACTTTGTCAGTCTGAAGTTCGGCTCCGATCTTTTCGGCCTGTTCTTTAACTTTCATCATTAAGTCGTAACCGTCGATAGCGACATAGCCGGGGTAGTTTTCGATCGTCCACGCAGTCGATGTTGCCCCGCCAAACTCGTGACCGATGACCAAGGTTTTGAGATTGTAGCGGGCGGCGTACACGGCGGCGCTTAAGCCGGCCATGCCCGAGCCAATGATGAGGACGTCGGTTTTCATAGAGGTTTTCTAACAGTATTTTTCGCTTCGCCAGTAATAATCATGAGCTTTTCTAGCATAACCACATTTGCCAGGCGAAGAAAAGAAGCCGCCCTGCTTTTGATGATTCCAGGCTTTGCTACAATACCTCTGGATGAACAAAACTATCCGGAATACCGTCTTTACTTTCGTGGCCTTGGGTCTGACAGCGCTGGGAGTGACCTGGAACCAAGAGATTATTGCCGCCCGCAGCCCGATTGCTATTGGGACTTCGGTCTTAGCTGGCTCTGACGAGCTCGCTCGGGATTTTCCGTTGACGCTGACTCTTTCGCGGGAAGTCGTTCGCTTAGGCCAGTACCAAGTCGTGACGATTCGAACCCAACCCTTTGCCAATTTAGATGTCGTGACTGTGGACCCAACGGGTAGCCACAGCCGGGAAGAAACTTTTCAAACGACCGCTGATGAAACCGGTCGCTATGCGTTTCGATTTCAGGTTAATAACTTTCGGGAGTTAGGAACCTTCCAAGTCTTTGTCCGGGCCACCTTAGGAACCGCGGTGGCCGAGGCCAAGGATACCTTCGTTGTTGAAACTTGGAACCCGGAGAAACCAGCGACGGACGAGTTTTCCTATCCGCTCTTGCCATGACTCGTCCGCCCAACGTGGTGGTTATCGGCGGAGGCAGCGGTTTGGCGATGCTCCTGCGAGGACTGAAGGCTTACCCGGCCAATTTGTCAGCTATCGTCACCATGACTGACAACGGTAAATCTAGCGGCCGCTTACGGCGCGAAATGAAAGTATTGCCGCCGGGTGACGTCAGAAAATGTCTGGCGGCTCTAGCTAAAGACGAGAAGTTGCTAACTAAGCTATTCGAATACCGATTTAGCCGTGGCCGGGGCCTCAGCGGTCACAGCCTCGGCAACTTACTGCTCCTCGCCTTAGCGGATATAACCGGCGGGTTTGACGCGGCAGTTGAGGCCAGCAGTAAAATCCTGGCCATCAAAGGTCGGGTAATTCCGTCGACGTACGACAACGTCAATATCGCTGCCGAACTATTAAAGAGTGAGCAGTCGATCTTGGGCGAGAAAGATATACCGATATACGGTCACCGCTACGGGATCAAAAAAGTCCATTTGGTGCCGTCCGATGTGGTGGCCAACCCTGACGCGGTGGCGGCGATTGAGGCCGCTGACCTAATTTTGGTCGGTCCGGGTTCGTTCCACACCAGCGTCGTCCCTAACTTTTTAATTAAAGAAATCCGCCTGGCTTTCGAACACGCCCGGGCGAAAAAACTCTATATCTGCAACGTTTCTACTGAACGCGGTGAAACCGAACGTTTCACCGTCGAAGACCACGTCCGGCGGCTTCGCGAGTACGTCAACGGTACCCAATTTGATGGAGTGATCGTTAATAGCCGGGTGCTGGTTTACTCAAAAGTTGAAGGTAAGCTCGGTTCAATTCGCAACATCACCACCGATAAATCTGAAATTGCCGGTATGCCGGTGATCCTCGCGGACGTCATTAGCGACGAGCAGCCGCTGTACCACGATCCCACCAGAGTTGCTCAAGTAATCTGGCAAAATTTCGCCGAACCTCGGAAACGTCCGGTCAGCGTTTCGACTCAGTTATCTCCCCGGTCGCTGGATTAACGGCAAAACTTTGTCCGAGCGGGCTGACAGGAATAGTCGAAATAATTCGGCGGGCCACGAGTTCGTCGAGCGAAGCCGGGTATCGACCAAAGCGCTGCTTGAACTGTCCGACGGCGTCTTCCAGTAAAAAGTAGGCGTCCAAATGTCCGATATACCGCCTAGCTCGGTCCCGCGTAAATTCGATCTGACTGGTTTCGTAAATCGTTTTGAAGATCTCGTAAGCGACGCGGCGCTGGTTAGCCTCTTTATAGTAAATCCCGGCAAACAGTTTGGTGCTCGGCGGTGCGTCGGGGATCTGGGCGGCTTGTTCAAATTCCTGGGCCGCTTTGGCGAAGTCTTTTTTATGACGGTGATAGATCAGGCCGGTATAGTACGGTATTTCCCAAGAACCGGGCAGGGCTTGCTTGCCTTTCTCAGAAAGAGCGAGCGCCTCATCGACGTAGCCTTCGCCTGGGAGAATCAGCAGTCCGGTCTGGTAGGGCGCGACGAACTTGGGTGAAAGGTCGGTCACGACGTCGAAGAGTTCGGCTAATTTTCGGTATTTACCGTAGGGGTCCCCGCCGCCGTAGTATTGGATGAGTGTCAACCAATACCAGTCGGCCAGAAATTCCCGAGCCCCAAAACTGGCTAGACGAGCGGTTTCGCCACCGAGCGGTTGCGGCTCGATAAAAACGTTAAGGTCGACGCTGATGCGCTTTTGGCTAAAAAACCGCCAACTGTCAAAGTTGACTTGGGCAATATAGGCCAGTACCAGCATCGCCAGGGCAACCAGCGCCGGCTTTTTGCCAAAAAAAACCTTAAAATTCATGCTTTCTCATCACCGCTACTCCGAGCAAGAGCAAGGCAGTGGTGTAAGCAACAAAGTACAAGACGACCGGCCAGACATGGTCGAACGTCACCGGGGCCTGAAAAACAACTTCGTTACGGAGGTTGAACTTTTCCAGGTTTGGGAACACGTAGTAGACAAACTCGAGGACAGCCCGGACAACAGGCTGAGCTTTTTGGGCGATGAGGAAGATGGTGTTGCTGGAGTGACCGATCAAAGCCAAGGCGAAAGTGTAAACAGCGCTGGCCAGCGGTGAGGTAAAGGTGCTAAATAGCATGCCGAGCGCGGTCAGCAGCCAGACCTCAAGCAACATGAATAGAATAGCCGCAACTTGAATGGCGGTAACCTCGGTTTTCAGCGAGACTAAGGCTAAAAAGACGCTGCCCATTATTAGGGTGGCGACTGTCAGGGTCAGGCCCAAGCCAACAAATTTCCCGAGGTAGAACGTATCTCGGCTGACCGGCTTGGAGAGCATGAGGTAGACGGTTTTACGCTCGACCTCCCTGACGACCAACTGAGTGCCAATAAAAATGGTGATTATAAGGAGGAAAGCGAGCATCGCCGTCAGGCCGAAATTTTGGATCACCCGGGCTTCTTGACCTAAGCTGACCGAGCCGGCTAGCCAACTAGCAGCGATCACTAAAACGCTAAAGGCAATGAGCGAGTAGAGGGCGCGGTCTCGGACAGTTTCTCGAAAAGTGTTGCGGGCGATCGCCCAGAGAGTTTTACCCATGCTGCCTCACCGTAGCGACGAAATATTCTTCCAAAGTTTTATACTTGCCTTTAAGGGTTTTCGGGACCCCCTCGGCGACCAACTGGCCGCGGGACAAAATCCCGACCCGGTCACAGATTTCTTCGGCGTCACCAAGAATGTGGGAGGAGAAGAAAATCGTTCGGCCTTCTTTTTTCCAGAGTGCCATTAAACGCTTGAAGTCGAGTCGGCCGAGCGGATCGAGGCCGTCAAGCGGTTCGTCTAGGACTAAGAGTTTCGGGTCGTTTATTAGAGCGACGGCAAAGGCCAGGCGTTGGTGCATGCCTTTGGAGAAATCCCGGACAGGCAGATCGCTGGCCGCGGCGAGTCCGACCTGAGCTAGAAGCATTTCAGAGCGCTCGGCGATCACGTCTTTTTCCAGTTGGAACAATTCGCCGACAAATTCCAGGACTTCGCGGGCTTTGAGGTGGCGATAAAACTGGGGATTTTCAGGCATAAAACCGAGTAACTCTTGAGCTTTCATTGAGCCAGCTGGATGCTTGCCGATGAGCACTTCACCTTGGTCGGGGAAGAGTAAGCCAGCGATAATTTTAACTGTGGTGGTCTTTCCTGCCCCATTAGGACCTAAGAAACCGTACGCCTCGCCCTTCTTGAGGGTCAGACGCAAGCCGCTCAGGACTGAAAAGTCGGCTTTGTTCTGGTAAAATTTCTTATTAATAGTACGGATTTCAAGCATCGCTGAAGGAATAGTAA
>Ga0196963_10001945_pt1 | contig 13007 bp, 9 predicted proteins | sample S1_5metaG_FD_148600 | JGI IMG/M metagenome (GOLD analysis project Ga0196963, IMG submission 148600) | Soil microbial communities from Anza Borrego desert, Southern California, United States - S1_5 | ecosystem: Environmental > Terrestrial > Soil > Desert | place: USA: California | collected... | reverse complement strand
CATCAGCGACCGCAAACGCGCCGAAGAGGCCTTGCTTCGGCAGTCGAACCAGTTTGCGACGCTCGTGGAGCATATTCCCGATATCGTCGCGCGGTTGGACCGGGATCTGCGCTATCTGTACATCGGCCCGGCGGTCCATGCGATTACCGGAAAGCCGGCGCAAGAGTACATCGGCAAGCCGCGCACGAACCAGGGGCTCACACCCGAGATTGCGGCGGCCCGCGAACGCGTCAGCCGGAAGGTGTTTGAGACCGGCGAGGAACAGATCTTCGAGTTTCCGATTCAAACCCCGACCGGGGAACGGTGTTTGGAGTGTCGCTTCATCCCGGAGTTCGCGGCGGACGGGTCCGTCGAAACCTTGATGACCCTAACGCGAGATGTTACGGAACGGAAACTCGCCGAGGCACGCTTGCGTGAGAGCGAGGAGCGCTTTCGCATGGTCGCCGATAACATCAGCCAGCTCACCTGGACCTGCGATCGTCTCGGCGAGGTGACCTGGTACAACCAGCGCTGGCTGGATTACACCGGACTGGCCGCCGCCGAGATGATGGGGTGGGGATGGACGACGGTCCACCACCCCGACCATCTCGATCGGGTCGTGGCCGGCGTTGCGCGTTCGCGCGAAAGCGGCGAAGTCTGGGAAGACACCTTTCCCTTGCGCGGCAAGGACGGCGCGTATCGCTGGTTCCTGTCTCGCGCGGTCCCCATCCATGACGACGCCGGGAACGTCGTGCACTGGTTCGGCACCTGCACCGACATCACGGAGCAGCGGCAGTTACAAGAGTCGCTCTGGGAAAGCGATCGCCGCAAGGACGAGTTTCTGGCCACATTGGCACATGAGCTGCGCAATCCGTTGGCGCCAATCAGGACCGGCCTGCAAGTGCTCAAGTTGGCCAACGGCGATCAGGCGACGATGGATACCGTCCGCGCGGCGATGGAACGACAGACGCTGCAGCTGATTACGCTGGTGGATGATCTCATGGACGTCTCCCGGATTACGCGCGGGAAATTGCAGCTCCGAATCGCCCGCGTCGATCTCGCCGATATCGTCCATAGCGCGGTCGAAACATCACGACCGCAGATCGATCAGCGCCGGCATACATTGACGATTACCCTGCCGGCCCACCCGCTGCCGGTCGAAGGCGACGCCTTCCGCCTGTCGCAGGTGCTCTCGAATCTTCTCAACAACGCCGCAAAGTTCACGCCCGACGGCGGCCGGATTCAACTGTCGGCCGAGCGGGTGGCCGCCAACATCGTGGTGACGGTCTCAGACAACGGCGTCGGGATCCCGGCAGACATGCTCGATCGAGTTTTCGAGATGTTTACGCAAGTTGACCGTCCGCTGGAGAAGGCACAAACGGGATTGGGTATCGGCCTGACGTTGGTCAAATCGCTGGTCGAGATGCATGGCGGGAGCGTCCGTGTCCGCAGCGAAGGCGACAACCGCGGCAGCATGTTCAGCGTCTACCTGCCGGCAGCGCCTGTCGCGACGCGGCCCGCGGAGCCGGATCATGGCGCGGTAGCACCGACTCAGGCGAACCCGCTCCGGCCCGCACGTCGCGTCCTCGTGGTCGATGACAACGAGGCCGCCGCCGACATGCTCGCCATGATGGTGGAGATGCTCGGCCATCACGTTCGGACCGCCCGTGACGGTGACGACGCGCTGGAACTCGCCAACGAGTTTCAGCCAGAGGTCGTATTGATGGACCTGGGCATGCCCAGAATGAATGGCTACGAGGCGGCAACCCGAATGCGAGCAACCTCGTGGGGAAGGAATGCGACTCTGATCGCGCTGACCGGCTGGAGCCAGGAAGCAGCGAAGCGACGCACCGAAAAAGCGGGCTTTGATCACCATTTGGTGAAGCCCGCTGATCCCGATACCCTTCAGGCGATCCTCGCCGACCCATCCACGGTGTCGTAGGACTACGGGTTTCATCCAAACTGAATGCGTCAATTCCGAACTCTAATAACGACATGTGAGCGATCACCATCGTCTGACCTTGGTGTTCCCTGTCCGTCTCTCTATCCTCTAGTGGGAACGCGCGTTGCATAAATTTCGTGCCGGAGGAACCATGGCGCGCAAGAGCAAGCAAGGCGGATCGTCGGGAAGCCAGCAGACGGGCAGCGATAAACGCGGGAAGTCGCCCTCCGGCGCAAAGAAGAATGCCAATCGCCCCGGAGTTTCAGGCACGGGCAAGAAGAGCGGTGTGCAGAACAGCTCAAGCAAGCGCCGCTCTGGTTCGCGCTCAGGCGGCGGGCAGGGCTCCAAAGGCAAAGCGAAAGATCGTTAACTACTGCGTCTTCGCAGGCCGCACCTCGATGGCTGCGACCGCATGCAGCTTTCGGGTCGGATCGAGCTGCGCTCCGAGGCGCCGCACCATCGCGCGCCACTCGACGCTTTTCGCTTCCTGACCCATCACCGGCCGGACCACGATGGGACGCCGCAGCACGGCGGCGGCCCATTCGGGTCGTGCGTTGCCGGCCACGTCGATAGCGATGACCTCAAACGCCCGACCTTCTTTGTAGATGGCCACGAGGCCCGCGTCGACCTCGTCGCCCATCTTGATCTCGAAGCGGACGGCACGGCCGATCGGACTCTCCTCGTAGTGCGCGAAGATGCCTTCGACCAGGGGGTGGCCAGACGCAAAAAAGTCGATGAATTCGTTTTCGACCGCCTCCTCTCGATCGAAGGTGCCGACATATCCCGAGCCGCCGGGAACGCCTGGTAGACCGTCGACGGTCGCGCCGCTGCCCAGCTCGATCGAGAAGACGCGATGCCCGGGCGGGTGCGCGATCGTGAACCCAAGTCCGATCGCGGCGTTGATCACGACCTCCTGATTCAACTCGTCGAGGTCTTTGGGCACGCGCGCAAGAATCGCCGGTGCCATCTCCGGGCGGTACGGATCGCGATGCAGCTGCTGATACGCCGCTTCGCGAATGCGCGTGCGCGCGGCATGAGCGTGATCAACCAGCTCGCCGAAACGCGAGTCCGACAGCATCGCGTCTGGATCGAGCGCGATTTCCTCGAGTGCACCTTCCACGGGTGCCAGTTGCGGCTCCAGTCCCGCCAGGGGCTCGCTGAACACACCAAGCGCTTCGAAGAGCCGTACGACATCACGCCCGAGTCCGGCGGGTGGACGAAAGTACACGACGTCGACAGGAATCTTGCGCCCGATGCGATCGAGACGCCCGATTCGCTGCTCGACGACCGTCGGCTTCCACGGCAGGTCGAACAGAATGATGCGCCGGCAGAACTCGAAGTTCCGGCCTTCGCCCCCGCTCTCGGTCGAAATCAGCAGGCTGGGTCCATCCGATTCGCGGAAGCGCGCCACTTCGGTGTCGCGCCGCGCCGGCGTCAGCGCCTCATGGAAAATACCCGTGGCGAGCTGCGCTCGTTGACTGAGCTTCTCCCGTAACATCTCGAGCGTCTCGCGATGGGCGACGAACACCAGCGTCTTTTGCCTGGCTTCACGCCATCGAGGCGCCTGGCGTGCAAGCCATTCGACGCGGGGATCGACGGCATCCATCGCGATCGCCTGGCTCCGTAATTGCGCGTCGTCAGGTCCGAGCACCGCCGCCAGCGCGGCGCCGGATGCCAGCGCGCGCCGCACGCGATCGACTTTTTCGCGAGCCGCGACAACGTTCGCCACCGGCGTGCGGCGGACGGCGTTTTCGACGCTGCGCTGCGGAGGCGGCTGGTCTTTGATGGTGGGCGCCAATTCCACGGGGATGCCGACGCGCGGCGGCAGTCCGCCAATGTCAGCTCGACGCGTCGCGCTCGTACATGCCGGCAGGGGAGTGGAATCCGCGAGGCGCGCTTCGATGCTCATGTCTTCGGGAAAGTCCTGCGGGCGTAACATCTGCAGCAATCGAAAAAACCCGTGGGCATCGTCTTCGAGTGGTGTTGCGCTCAGCAACAACACGTGACGTCCGAGAGCGGCGATCGGTGCAACGGCGCGCCACGCCGGTTCACCAGGATGGCCCGGTGGACGTCGCAACCGCTGCGCCTCGTCGACCACAAGGAGGTCGATATCGGCTTTCACGGCTTGCTCGGTCAACTGGGGACGCTCGATCAACATCTCGAGCGAGACGACGGTGCGCGGATGGAGCTCGAATGGATTGAAACCGTCCCCGAAGTCCTTGGCGACATCGTCGAGACGTTCTTTGTCGAGCAGCGTGAACACCTGGTGATACTTTCTCCACAACTCTCCGAGCCATTGCACCGTCAGCGTGTCCGGCGCGACGACGAGACACCGTGTCACCTTGCCGAGATGAACCAGACGGTTCAGGATCAGCGAGGCTTCGATCGTCTTACCGAGGCCGACCTCGTCCGCCAGTAACCAGCGCACCGGATCGGCGGCGCTGGCGCGTTCAGCGACGTACAGCTGATGCGGGAACAGGCGGACCCGGCCACCCAGAAAGGATCCGAGGCCGTCAGCCTCGCGCAGCGCGAGTAGATGCAGGATGTTCATCCGCGTGATGAAGTCATCCACATCGTCCAGGTCACCGACAGCGAGGCGCTCGAGCAGCGCGCCTTCGAGCTCCAGGGGCCACAGCGCGTGCGATGCGGCGTGCTGCCCATTCGCGAGCGTAAAGCTGCCATCGCCGCGAACAGCGGCGATGGTCGTTTCGTGATTGGTTGCGGTGACGCGAACCGGACGACCCGCGCTGAGGTCAACCGGGACCAATGCTTCCGCGTTGGCGGCAAACCGCAGCGTGGTGTTCGCGCGCGGGAACTCGACGACGAGCACGCGTCCTTCGAGCGCGACGATGCGGCCAATCCCGAGCTCGGGATTGAAGCGATGCGTCAGGTACGACCCGATGGTCCAACGAGTGCTCAACAGAACCTACGACGTTACCATGCGCGACGGCGCAGGACGGTTCAGCGTGGCATCGTCGCGCGCGGCTGTGGCGGGCGACGCAACGCCGCCAAGGGTTACGTGACGCGCCGGCTTAGCGAGCGCCGGCGGCTCGCTTGTGCGCCTCGGTGATCGTCCAGAGATGGACTTCGTAGCCCAATCCGTATTCGTCACCGAGTTTCACCGTGCGGTCGGGCTGCCAATCGCCCATCAGAAAGCGATGCGACACGACGCGCGCCCCGACGGGAAGTTGTTTCCAGAGATGCGGGCGAATCAGCATGTTGAAGTGATCGCCCATGTAGAGGAACACCACCGTCATCGAACCGAGGTCGGGCTGCTCAAGGGCGTCGCCAAGGCGAATATCGATCTTGTCGCTCAGCCCCGCAGCCGTGACGTTGGCGCGCGACTCTGTGACGCGGTCCGGATCGAGGTCGATTCCGACGCCGCGACGCGCTCCGGCTTTGACGGCGGCAATGGTGATTCGCGCATCGCCGCAGCCAGGCTCGTAGGTGACATCCTCCGGCGTAATCCCGGCGATCTTGACCATTTCAGCAACGACGAAGTCCGGCGTCGGCACGTAAACCACCGACACCCGGTCGTTGGGATCGTCGGCCGTCAGGTCGATGTGCAGGCGATCGTCGGGTTGAACGGTGACGATCTTGGTGCGGGTCATCTTGGTGTAGGTGTTCGGCGCCCACTTCGCGATGACCTTGTATTGGTAGCTGCGGCCGGCCGCCAACGGCGGCGTTTCGAAAACACGCGAGGGCCCGGCGCCGGCAATCGGCTTGCCGTCTATCTCGAGCTCGGCGTCCGCGGTAGGAACGGCAATCGTCAGGACCGCAGTTCGCGCCGCCGTGAGCTGCACGGGCTCGGGGAACAGGGCGGTGAACAGAAACAGGATGAGTTCAAGAGCCATCACGGTATTAAAGTACCTCCAGAGGGCCGGCTGTTGCAGCGTTCTCTCGGCTTTGACTATGCTGACGTCGTCCGATCGATTGCTCTACCCATACGAAGAGGTCTCCACGATGCGTTTACGAAGTTTTTGCGTTGCCGCCGTTGCTTTCACCGTCGCGCTGCTGACCGCCCAAGCCAGTCTCGCGCAGGCCGGCCAGGGGGGCGCCAAGCCGGCGGGGCCGCCGACCGATCCCCGCACCGCGCGATTCGGCGTCTGGGACAACTCGACCAATCCCAACAACGTCATGACCTACGAGCCGTACGAGAAGGGCGGCAGCAAGCTCACCGTCAGCAATCCAAGCAACCCGGCACAGGACTGGAGCTACGTGACGCTGTTTGACGGCGTGTATCGTCCGGTCACCGGCCAGCCCGGCGCCGAGACCGCGGTCGAGATCATCAACGACAAGAGCATCCGCATCTACAACAAGCGCGACGGTGTGCTCAATCAAATCGTCATCAACACGTTGTCGGAGGACAACAACACCATCAACAACGAGTACATCCGGATGGACAAGGACGGCAAGATCACCGGCGTCACACACGTGACTTACATCCGCCGCAAGAAGTAGCTCGCACCTTTCATCGTCGTCACCAGTCGCTCGTCTGGTGACGACGAACGTGCCGATCGAGATTCGACACTCTCGGCTTCTGCCGGCTCCACTTCGCGAAGTACAATCCGCCCGATCCCGCGGCCACGGGACAGAAGGGTGGAGCTCATGCGTGTGATTGTCGTTGTCGCTGTGCTGCTGGCGAGCGCGTGCAGCGAGGACTCCTCGCCCGCGTCGCCGAGCGCGGCCCAACCGCTGTCGTTCTTCGTGACCAGCCTGACATCGCCTACCGGGAACCTCGGCGGGTTGGCCGGTGCGGATGCAACATGTCAGCGACTCGCTGAAAGCGTCGGGGCCGGCAATCGATTCTGGCGCGCCTATCTCAGTGTCGAACGCGATCCCGCGAACAACAACCAACCAGCCCACGCACGCGATCGAATCGGCACCGGGCCGTGGCACAACGCCGCCCGCGCGCTGGTTGCGCGCAATCTCGCCGAACTGCATGCCAGGTCAGGTGACGCGTCGTTATTCGTCGACGAACGAGGACGGCGCATCAACGGGCAATGGACCGGGTCGCCATCGCCGAATCAGCACGACATCCTGACCGGCTCAAATGCGGACGGCACCTTGATGACCGGTTTCACGTGCAGCGACTGGACGTCGAGTTCAACCGCGCACGTCGCCCAGGTCGGCCATTCCGACGGCATGGGCCCCGGGCAAAGCACTGCTGGAGCGCTGGCGTCGTGGAACTCCGCCCACGCCAACCAGAACTGCGCCGATACGGCCCCGCGGGGCGGCGCCGGGCGCTTTTACTGTTTCGCGAGGTAAGGGGGATCAGGGAATTCCTGGTTGCGGACCTGGCGCGCGAGTTCGCGCCATCGCGAAAGGCGCTGGAGCAGTTACCGGAAGCAGGGACGCCTGACCGCAGCCGCGGCGTTCAGGCATCGAGGCTCGATCGAATCGCTGCTTCCAGTTGCGACGCGCTGTACGGTTTCGGCAAGAAGCCGATGCGACCCGTTTGCGAAAAATCCTGGCCGGCGAGTTCGACGCTGTAACCGCTGGTCACGATGACCTTCAACGTCGGACTGTCGGCGAGCAGACGTTTGGCCAGGGTCAGGCCTGACAATCCGTCAGGCATCACCATGTCGGTGAGCACCAGGTCGATGCGCCCTTGGTGTGTTCGCCATACGTCCAGAGCCTCGGGGCCAGTGGCCGCGTCAATCACCCTATACCCACGGCGCTCCAGGAGCAGCCGTGCCAGTACCCGCACCGGCGCTTCGTCTTCCACGACCAGAATCGTTTCGTGACCGTGCCTGGCCTGGCCGGCGTCGTGCCGAGCCGTTTTGGTCGTCGTTGCCGGAATGGCGCTCTCGGGTAAATACACGTCGAAGTGGGTGCCGCTGCCCACGCTGCTGCGCACCGCGATCCACCCGCCGTGTTGCTTGACGATCCCGTAGACGGTCGCGAGTCCGAGGCCGGTGCCGCGATCGGGTCCCTTGGTCGTGAAGAACGGTTCGAAGATGTGCGGCAGCACATCGTCGGGGATGCCACAGCCGGTGTCGGTCATCGTGAGACGCACGAACGATCCGGGCTTGGCATCGGCATCCGGCGGCATCCGTTCCGGCCCAACCGCCGTGACCTCGGTGTGGATGACCAGAGTACCGCCATTGGGCATGGCATCACGCGCGTTGATTGCGAGATTCAGGATGACCTGCTCCATCATCGTGACATCGGCGCGCACGGCGGCAGCCGTGGCGGCCGGCTCGACGTGCAGGACGACATGCTCGCCGAGAATCCGTCGCAGCAGACGCGTCATGTCTGCCACCGTTTGATTCAAGTCAACACTGACGGTTTGCAGCACCTGCTTGCGGCTGAACGCGAGCAGCTGCCGGGTCAGCCCGGCGCCGCGTTCGGCAACGCTGAGAATCTGGCGGACGGAGTCGCGCGCCGGTTCGGCGAGCACGCCTTCGTCGAGCATCAACGAGGCATGCCCTTGAATCACCGTCAGCATGTTGTTGAAATCGTGCGCGACGCCTCCCGCCAACTGGCCGACGGCCTCGAGTTTCTGCGCCTGCCGGAACTGCTCCTCCAACCGCTTGCGGTCGGTGACGTCCATCATCGCGCCGATCATCCGCACCGGCACGCCCTGGGCGTTGCGCAACAGATACCCGCGATCGAAAATCGAGGCATACCCGCCACTGGCGCGGCGGAAGCGGTACTCGTCCGACCATGACTGCGATCCATCGTCCATCGCCGCGTGCAACGTGCGGCTGATGCGCGCGCGGTCCTCAGGATGAACCCGATCGAACCACGCCTCGATTGTCATCTCCGGTTCGCTGGCTTCGGCATCGCCGAACAGCTTACGGAAGCCTTCCGGGACGAACAGCTCGTTCGTTTCGAGGTTCCAGTCCCAGACGGCATCGTTGGTCGCGCGAGAGACGAGTCGTAGCCGTTCATCGCTGGCTCGCAATGCCGCTTCGACCTGCTGACGCTCTTCGTTCTGCGTTCGCGCGCGTTCGCGCTGGCGATAGCTGTCGCACAGCGCGCCCGCCTGTCGGACCAGAGTCTCGATTCGCTCGCGTTCCTCAGGCCCGTAGCCGCCAGGGCGGTTGGCGAGCGCGATCAGCCCGGTGATTTCGTCGCGACCGCGGATTGGGACGCCCAGGAAGCTGTGCATCGGCGGATGGCCCGGCGGACGGCCCGCGGCGCGCGGATCACGGTCAGGATCGTTCGCCACAACGACGTTCCCCGTGGTCAGCGCGCGCCCGAACAAGTTATCAAAGCTGTGAAAGGTCAAATAGCCACGCCGCTCGTAATCCTGCAGTGCCTGTTCGAAGAACGGCCGATTCACTTCCTTGTCCCAGACGATGCCTTCATGGGCGAGCACGCGTAATTCCCGGTCGACCACCACTCCGACGAATCCGTACTCGCTGCTGGTCAGCTCGACGGCGCATCGCAGCAGCCGGCTGAAGGCCTCTTTCCAATCATCGCGATCGACATAGGCGGCCAGAGACTCGGTGACGGCGGTCAGGATTTGCGTCTGCGTCACGAGCGCATCTTGCGCCTGCCGGCGTTGTTCGCCTTCGAGCGCCAGGGACACCAGATTTGCCGCCGCAATGGCGAAAGTCTCTTCCTCGAGCGGCCAATGCCGGGGCGCGCCCACATGCTCGAGCGACAGCACCCCGTGGAGGTTGCCATGGAGATGGACTCGCGCGTCGAGCCGCGACGTGATGCCGAACGGCGCCAGGAAGTCCTCCGTCAGCTCCGCCGTCCGCGCGTCGGCGGCCGCGTCGGCCGCGGCGATGACGCTGGTGCGCGCTACCGCGTCGAAATATCCCGGCGCGGCGGCAGCGGTGAGCTCGGCACCGCGCGAGTGCACGTGCGTCGCCAGGTCGTACAAGTCCAGGCACTGCATCAGCGACCGGCTCTCGACATACCGCCAGATGCTGACGCGTGCCACGTTCAGCGTGCTGGCGACGGTCTCGGTAATTCGGCGCAGGGCCTCGGTCAGTTCGCCGTGGTAGAGGCGTTCGTCCTGAATCAGGCCGGTCAGCGCGAGCCGTTGGCGTCCGTAACGTTCGGTCGAAGCCCGCAGCGAGCGCGCCGCTTCGACGCGCTCGGTGATGTCGCGAACGAAACCTGAAAAATGTGCCGAATCACCGGTGCCGAGTCGTTGGATCGACAACTCCGCCGGGAACGTGGTGCCATCGCGTCTCATCGCCACGACTTCGACGCGCCGTCCGACCACACGTGCTTCGCCGCCGCGAAGATAACGGGCCAGCCCCCGGGAATGTTGGTCGCGCAATGCAGGGGGGATGATCAAGTCGGCCATGGTGCGGCCGATCGCTCGATCGCGTGGATACCCGAACAACTGTTCCGCGGCGGGGTTCCAGTCGGCGACACGTCCGGCAGCGTCGATTGTGATGATGGCGTCGAGTGCGGAGTTGAACAGCAGCCGATGTTCCGCGGCGGCTGCCTGCAGGTCGTTCTCGGCAGCGAACGCGCGGCGCTGCTGACGGGTCGCATGCCGGCGTAACTCGAGCTGCGCGACGACCTGCCGGCTCAGAATCTGCAAGGCCTCGATTTCCCTGGGGGCCGGTGTCCGAGGTGTGAAGTCGATGACGGCGAGCGTGCCAACCGCGTAACCTTCGGGAGAGACCAGCGGCGCGCCCGCGTAATAGCGGATGTGCGGAGGCCCGTTGACCAATGGATTGTCGGCAAAGCGCGCGTCCTTGGTGGCATCCGGGACGACGAACACCTGAGCGCCGCCGATAGCATGCGCACAGAACGACACGTCCCGGTGCGTTTCCCGGAGGTCAAGTCCTTGAACCGACTTGAACCATTGCCGCGACGCGTCGACGAATGTGACCATTGCGGCCGGCGTGCTGCACACGGTCGCCGCGACCCGAACGATGTCATCGAAGGATGATTCGGCTGCGGTATCGAGAATCCGGTACTCGAACAGGGCGTCGAGCCGCTGCGACTCGTCCGACGGGGGATGTGCCTGCATAGCCTCCGCTCGTCATCGCGAACGGTGTGCGTTCGTGATGCGAAGATTTCGAACCCGCCGTACGCCCGACAGTGGAGATCTGTCGTGCTCAGTCTACTAATTTTCGCCGGGCGTGGGGTGAACAAGCCCAGCCGCGAGGTCGCAACTCGGCAAACGAGTTGCACAGAATCGCGTTATGCGACGGTACGGCCCGTGGACGATCAAAAGCAGTTCGACAAAGTTCCAAAATCACTTCGTGACGGTCACAGAGGATGCGGTCCGACAGCCGGATGGTAGTGACGGTACCTACGCGACGGTCGCGCTCAATCCCGGTGTCGCGATCCTCGCCATCAACGATGCCGGCCAGGTCTGTCTGACCCGCCAGTTCCGTTATGCCATCGGCCGCGAGAGCATCGAAGTGGTCAGCGGCGCCATCGACGAAGGCGAGGAGCCGCTGGACGCCGCAAAGCGCGAGCTCTGCGAAGAAGTGGGCCTCGCCGCGGCTGAGTGGAGCGATCTCGGCGTCATTGACGTCGACACCTCGATCCTGCGATGTCCGGTGCGTCTGTTCGTTGCGCAAAAACTGACGCCGACGTCAGACGACCCCGATCCCGCGGAACGGATTGAACGCCTCACCGTCGCGTTCGACGCGGCGGTTCAGATGGCGCTGAACGGGGCAATCACCCATTCGCCCAGCTGCGTATTGCTCCTCAAGGCGAAGCTCGTCGGCTAAGGGCGCGCCCGGACTGTGTCGCAGGCGTCAGCCGCGCGACACCGCGTCCGGTATCAAGGCTTCAATGGCCGCAGCCGGTCGCGCGCCAGACATCCGGTTGATCTCGCGGCCGCGGTGAAACACGCCGATCGTCGGAATCGAGCGGATGTTGAAGCGAGATGACAGGTCCGACTGGGCGTCGGTGTCAACCTTCAACACCAGCGCCCGTCCCGCCATGTTGCGCGCGACTTTGGCGATCTCAGGAGCGACCATGCGGCACGGTCCGCACCACGCCGCCCAGAAGTCGACGACTACGGGCACGCCCGCCGCCGCTGTCGCCGCATCGAAGACTTCGGCCGACGAAACGTCGATTGGTTCGGACGGGAAAGGGAGCGCCATCTGGCACTTGCCGCATTTGGTGGCGCGGCCCAGTCCTGCGTAGCGCAGACGGTTCCGCGTCTGGCACGAGGGACAATTGATCAGCACACCTTCACGGTCGAGTGTCATAGCGATTAGCAAAGCAATCAGCAGGCCAGCCGGGCGGTCTGGAGGCTGGCGGTCAGAGAGGTCAGGCCGGATAATGACCTCGATGGCCAAGGTTGATGACCAAATTGACGAGCTCTATCAATTGCCGCTCGACGAATTCACCGCCGCCCGCAACGCATTGGCCAAGGCGACGGGCGACAGCGCGATCAAGAAGCTCGAGAAACCCAACCTCGCTGCCTGGGCGGTCAATCAATTGTATTGGCGTCAGCGGAAGCTCTATGACGACGTCGTGAAAACATCCGGGCAGGTGCGGACCGCCTACCAGCAGATGCTGGCCGGCAAGAATGCAGATGTCCGCGCGGCGGACACCTTTCACGCCGAAGCGATGCGCCGCGCGAAGGATGCGATTCGCCGCATGCTCGAAGAGGCCGGCAACAGTACTTCGGACGCTGTCATGACGCCGGTGACGGAAACGCTTGACGCACTACCAACGACCGATCCGCCCGGCCGGCTGGTCAAGCCGCTGCGGCGCACCGGGTTCGAAGCGCTGGAGGGCGTGACGATTACGGCCCGGCCGCACGCCGCCCCGAAGCCGTTACCGAAGCCATCGGCCCCAAAGAGCGACGCGGCCACGAACCAAAAGCGTGAACGTGACGTGAAGGAACTCGCGATGGCCAGGGAGCGGCTGCGATTCGCCGAAGCCGCCGAACGCGAAGCCGAGGCGGCGCTGGATCGCGCGCGCCGGGCATGGGAGCGCGCCGAACGGACCCGCGAGCGCCTCGAGAAAGAGCTGGCCGACGCCGCCGGCGCGGAAAAGGCCGCGCGCAAAGAGTTACAGGTCAGCGAATCCGCTTACGGAAAAGCTCAGGCCGAGCGCGATCGATTGCGCAAAAAGGTGCGCGGCTGAGATTGCACAGCGCGTCCCGACTTCGATACGGTCGTGGCATGGACAAACCGCC
>Ga0196963_10001944_pt1 | contig 13008 bp, 13 predicted proteins | sample S1_5metaG_FD_148600 | JGI IMG/M metagenome (GOLD analysis project Ga0196963, IMG submission 148600) | Soil microbial communities from Anza Borrego desert, Southern California, United States - S1_5 | ecosystem: Environmental > Terrestrial > Soil > Desert | place: USA: California | collected... | reverse complement strand
GTCTGGTCGGCCGGATCGCTGGTGTCGAAGGAGACGACAAGGAGAAGCTCACCCTTCCGGTTCGCCTGGGTGGTCTCGCGGAAGTAGCGTAGGAAACCGTAGTTGAGCGACACCATGATGGAGTCGTCCGCCTCGACGACATAGGCCGCGCCATCCTGACCCGCGACATCGAGCGAGCGGCGCAGCGGCACGAAGCGCGGTGTCTGCGCCGCCCCGGCTCCCAACGCCCGCGGCGCGGGATCCGCCACGCGCAGCAGATGAACCTCGCCGACATGGCGGCCGGGACCGCGCAAGCGCGTATCCGGATCGCCAAACCCTCCGCACGCCGACAAGCCGATGAATGACAGGAGCAGCGACGCGACGGCCAGGCGTCGCCCAATGATGGTGGCCATTTGATCCCCCCGCGATCCTCTTCGGCCCCGCCCCCCGGCGAGGGCCCTCCCGGACGACTTAGGGTAGCAGTTTTATTTATTAACATACCAGGAAGTTGCAGGCCGAGCCGTGCTGACCCCGCTGGAGTTTTCGGCACGGAGGCTGCTTAGAGGCGACGCAGCGCACACGGGCCGCGAGGGAGTTCGCCCGTGAGCCGCTCTCATTCCCGGCGAAAGATTCTCGCGCGCGCGGTGCCGCCGATGCGTCTACATACCCCGCAAGGCAAACGGGCCCCGCAGCGACCTCGTCGCGCGGAGACCGCAGAGCCGTCCAAGCCGCCGGCAGAGATTTCCGCGTGAACGGCGTCCCGTTCCCGGCGGCCGAACTCGCGCGTCTCGCGCCACTGTCATGCAATGGAGAAGTCAGATGAATCAAAACCAAGCGCTTTGGGAAAAGGGCGACTTTACGCGCATTGCCGCAAGCATGAGAGAGAGCGGCGAAGCTCTCGTCAGCAGCCTCGGCATCACCAAGGGGCTGAAGGTCCTCGATCTGGGCTGCGGCGACGGCACCACGGCCATTCCCGCGGCCCGGCTGGGCGCCGATGTGCTGGGCGTCGACATCGCCCGGAACCTCGTCGAGGCCGGGATCAAGCGGGCCCGCGATCTCGGCCTGAGCAACTGCCGGTTCCAGCACGGAGACGCCTCCAACCTGAGCGATCTGCAGGATCGTTCCTTCGACCTGGTGGTCAGCATCTTCGGCGCCATGTTCGCGCCCAAGCCGTTCGACGTGGCGAAGGAGATGGTGCGCGTGACCCGGTCCGGCGGCCGGATCGTCATGGGGAACTGGATCCCGGGCGACCCGACCCTGGTGGCCCAGATCCTCAAGATCAGCGCCGCCTATTCGCCACCGCCGCCGGAAGGCTTCGTTAGCCCGATGACCTGGGGCGTCGAGAAGGAGGTGACGGAGCGCTTCGCGGCCGCCGGCATCGCCAACGGCAAGGTCTCGTTCCTGCGCGACACCTATCGTTTCAACTATCCGGCCCCGCCGGCGAAGCTCGTCGATGCGTTCAAGCGATTCTACGGGCCGACGATGAACGCCTTCGAAGCCGCGGAAAAGAACGGCCGCGCCGCCGCGCTGCAGAAGGAGCTGGAAACCCTGTTCGACGCTCAAAACGAGGCGTCGAGCAAAGATGCCACCTCAATTCCCGCGACGTTCCTGCGGGTCACTGTCGCGGTCGGTTGACGGGCACGGCGCGCTGCCGCACACGGTGGTCGGCATCGACGCCGACACCGTGCTGCCGGCGCTGCGCCACGATCCGGTGGCAGACCGTTTGCTGCAGCAGCGCGGGGGTCTTGAGCGGGCCTAGGTTTTCCGGCACGGACCCTGCATAAATAGCGACATGCCGGTTCCCGCCGAACACCTGCCCGCGATCCGCCGCCTGGCTCTGTTCGCCACGGTGCCGCGGCCGGTCGTCGACAGGCTGCTGCGCAAGGCGCGGCTGCAGCATTTCGGTGGCGGCAGCGTGCTGTTCCTGGAAGGCGATGCCGCGGAGCATCTTTACGTGGCGCTCGACAGCCATGTCTGCCTGAAGGCGGGCGACGGCAACCCGCCGCATTACGTCATCGAGTTCGTGCCGCCCGGCCAGCCGCTGATCCTCGCGGCCGTGGTCCTCGACAAGCCGTTCCTGATGACCGCCGAGGTCGTGCAGGCAGGCAACGTGCTGCTGATCCCGGCGGTCGATCTACGCCGCGGGGCCGATTCGAACATCGCGCTGTCGCAGGCGATCAACCGGAGTGCCGCCGTGCAGTGGCGCACGCTGATCGGCCAGATCAAGAGCCTCAAGATGCAGACCGGCCCGCAGCGCCTGGCGGCATTCCTCGTCTCCCTCGTCGAGGGTAAGAGCGAAGCGACGGTGGACCTGCCCTGCGAGCGTCAGGTCCTGGCCACCTGGCTGGGCATGGTGCCGGCGACGGCCTCGCGGGCCTTCAAGGAGTTGACGCGCCATGGCGTCGAAGGCCGCGGGCGGACGCTGACGATAAAATCGGTGCGCCGGCTGACGGAGTTCGCGGAGGGAAGTAAGGAGCCACCTCACCCTCCCACGGCCTGATGGCCGTGGGCCCCTCCCTCTCCCCCACTTCGTGGCGGAGAGGGGCTGCTGCAAGATGCGCGGCTAGGCGGCGCGGATCTCGGCGAGGAAGCGGTCGACCTCGATGCGCAGCGCCTGGCCCTGCTTGGCCAGCTCCGCCGCTGAGTCCTGGACCTGGGAGGCTGCCGCACCGGTGCTGCCGGCCGCCTCGCTGACGGCGGCGATGTTGCTCGAGACTTCCGCCGTGCCGCGCGAGGCCTGCTGGACGTTGCGAGCGATCTCCTGCGTCGCGGCCCCCTGCTCCTCGACCGCCGAGGCGATCGTCGTGGCGATCTCGTTCACCCGGCCGATGGTCTGCGAGATGCCGCGGATCGCGGCGACCGCACCGCCGGTCGCCTGCTGGATGGCGGCCACCTGGGCGGCAATGTCCTCCGTCGCCTTGGCGGTCTGCGTGGCCAGCGACTTGACCTCCGAGGCGACGACGGCGAAGCCCTTGCCCGCTTCGCCCGCCCGCGCAGCCTCGATGGTGGCGTTGAGCGCCAGAAGATTGGTCTGCCCGGCGATATCGTTGATCAGCTTCACCACGTCGCCGATCTTCTGCGCCGTGGTGTTCAGCAGCTTCATCTGCTCGTCGGTCTTACCGGCATCGTTCACGGCCTGACCGGAAATCTTCGTCGACTCAGCCACCTGGCGCCCGATCTCTGCTACCGACGAAGACAGCTCCTCGGACGCCGAGGCCACCGTCTGCACGTTGGTCGAGGCCTGCTCCGAGGCTGCGGCGACGGCCGTCGCCTTGACGGTCGTCTCCTCCGCCGTGCCGCTCATCGTGCGGGCGGTGGAGGACAGATGATCCGAGGACGAGCCGAGCTTCAACAGCGCCGCACTGACCGAGGCCTCGAACGCCGCGATGGACGCCTCGACCGCCTGCTGGCGCTTCTCCTTACGGGATTGCTCGTCGCGCTGTGCGGCGCTCATGGCTTCAGCCTTGGCCATGCTGTCCTTGAACACCTGGACCGCCGAGGCCATGGCGCCGATCTCGTCGGCGCGGCCCACGCCGGGGACCTCCACCGTCGCATCGCCCGCGGCGAGACGCGACATGGCGCCGGTCATGCCGGCGACCGGAGCGGTGATGCTGCGCACGATGATGAAACCGAGAACCATGGTGAAGCCGATGAGCGCCAGGCCCGCGGCCAGCGCGACCCAGAAGGCGGCCTCCGCCGCGCCGCGGACGGAAGCGGCGACGCCAAGCAGGTTTGCGGCGAGCTGATCCTCGACCTTCTTCATCATGTCGATCCGGGCCGTGGTCATGCGAAACCAGTGGGCGCCGTCATCCTTGCCCAGCGGCTGGCCGGCGACGGTCTCGATGGCGATCTTGCGCATCCGCTCGACCTCGCTCACCGGCTCACCCGTGACCGTGCGTGCGAGAAAATCCTGCTCGGCGCGCGTGGAGTAGGAGCGGAAGAGGCGGAAATAGGTCTCCTGGTCGCTGACCACGCCGATCAGGCGGCGATGTTGGACAGGCTCGAAGGAACCGGCGGCGAAACCGGGCGCGCCGGTCGCACGCTCCTGGCCTGCGCGCTCCTTGGCCTGCATGAAGCTGACATAGGCCGAGAGCGAGCGCGCCACCTGGTCGTTGTTCACCAGCTTGGCGATCTCGAGGCCGACATCGAGCAGGCGCAGGATCGTGGTGGTGAAATAGACATTCGAATCCGGCGCAGGAATCTTCAGGCCGCTGATGTCCGGACGCAGGGCGTCGAGCCGCTCAACCCGGCTGCGCGCGTCGGTGAGGATCTCGGCGAGATCGCCTCCGGCGGCGCGCGCGTCGAACGAGGCCAGCGCCTCGGCCAGCTTCTTGCGTTGCGCGTCGGTGAGCTGACGTTGCTCCGGCAGCTCGCGCACGAGCTGCTGGCCGCGGCTGCCGATGAACACCGCCGAGGCGCCGCGTTCGCGCTGCATATCGTGGACGAGGCCGCTGATATGCGTCGCCAGACCCGCCAGAGCCGACAGCCGCTGCATGTCCGTCACGGTTGCCCGCTTCTCGGTCACGATGACCGCGGCCGCCAGGGCCAGGCCCAGCGACGGCACCAGTAGAGCGAGCACGATGCGATGCATGATGCGGAGGCGGTTGAACAGAGCACCCATGGATATCTTCCTGTGTGGGTCGTGATACGGGTGAGACGCCACGAGGGTAGCCAGAAAACCTTAGGGCTCTGTTAAATTACAGGCGCCGCCTAATTATTGATCAATCCGGTAATTGACTTTTATCAAGCGGCTACGCCGGCGCACAGCCGGGTGCAGATCGGCACGCTTCGCTAAATGCATTCAAGTCCCGCTGAGAGGAGCCCCGCGATGAGCGCGAATCCAACCGGACCCGTCGTCGTCATCAACGTCTTCACCCCCAAGTCCGGCCAGATGGACGGCTTCGTGAAGACCCAGACGGAGGGGTTGGCCGAGCTGCGCGACCGCATCCCGGGTTGGCGCGGGACCAGAATGTACCGCGCGCTCGATGATCGCAGCGCGGCGCTCGTCACGACCTTCGCCTCGGAAGCCGAGTATCGCGCCTGGATGGCGAGCGATCTGTTCAACGAGCACCGCAACAAGGTGGCGCCGCTGATCGAACGCGCCGGACCGCAGCTCTATCGCCTGATCCACGAAGCTGGAGAGTCCTAAAGCGAAGAGTCCCCTCGCCTCGAGGGCGTGGCCATCCGGCGCGGAAATCAGTATGCCTACGGGTGCGCCGACACCGGCAATACCGAGACGCGAAAGACACACGAATGCGCTGCACCCGCATCGACACCAGGGAACTTCACCGCGACAGATGGACGCGCCTGCGCCACGACACCGTGCGCTGGGAGAACGGCGTGCAGGCGCAGTTCAGCGTGATCGAGCGCATGGCGGGAGCGGCGGTCCTGCCGATCGCCAAGGACGGCACGATCGTGCTGGTACGGGAGTTCAAATACGCGCTCGGCGAGTACTCCCTCGAGGCCGAGGCCGGCGGCATCGAGGAGGGCGAGGCGCCGCTGGCCGCGGCGCAGCGCGAGCTGGCCGAGGAAGTGGGGCTCGCCGCCACGACATGGATCGAATTCGGGCGGGTGAATCCCCTGACCGCCGCCCTTCGCTCCCCCGTCCACCTGTTCCTGGCGCGCGGCCTGTCACCCTGCGCGACCAACCCCGACGAGACGGAGTTCCTGGAGCGGGTCGAGATGAAACTGTCCGAGGCCATCCGGCTGGTGGAAACCGGCGGCATCACCGGCGCGGGGACCTGCGTCCTGCTGCTGCGCGCGGCCCGCCAGCTGGGGGTCTAGTTCGCCGCCGCGGTCGAGACCAGCACCGGCGTGTCGCGGTAGAGAGCCGGGAAGAGGCGCTTGAGGGCGTCCACCTTCGGCACATCGTGCGCGACGATGTAGCCGTGGCGCGGATTCCTGGCCATGAAGTCCTGGTGATACGCCTCGGCGGCGAAGAACCCCTGGCCGCTCTCGATCCGCGTGACGATCGGCGCGGGATAGGCCCGCGCGCCGTCGAGCTGGTCGATATACGCCTTGGCGATCCGGGCCTGCTCCTCGTTCGCCGGGAAGATCGCCGAGCGATACTGCGGCCCGAGATCGGGCCCCTGGCGGTCGAGCTGGGTCGGATCGTGCACGACCGAGAAGAAGATCTGCAGGAGGCGGCCGTAGCTGATGACCCGCGGATCGAAGGTCACCTGAACCGCTTCGGCGTGCGCCGTGCTGCCGTTGCTCACCAGATCGTAGCGCGCCGTCCGCATATCGCCGCCGGCATAGCCGGACACGGCGTTGGTTACGCCCGCGGTGTGCTGGAACACCCCCTGCACGCCCCAGAAGCAGCCGCCGGCGAGGATGGCGACCTGCGGCGCCGTGTCCGCCGGCATGTCCAGGGCGGGTTCGGGAACCACCCGCACCTCCTGCGCCTGCGGGTGCGACATGACGACCGAGAGGCCGACGGCCAGCAGGGCGGCCACGGGAAACAGCGCCGAGCGCAGAACGGGTTTCAGCGAGGGATTCATGTCAATCCCATACCAGCCGCGCGGGATCACGGCCAGGAGACTCGCCGCCTCTCACGCGGATGTGATTCGCGACCCGCGCGCGACGAGCGGCGGGGTCGCTACATCCTGAACGTCTGTTTGAGGAACTCCGTTACCGCCTTGGTGACGGCCACGGTCGCCTCGGGATCATGGCCGACGGTGGGCCGCAGGCGCACGCACTCGTCGGTGTAGGCGAAGGGCTTGGCGGTGGCGGCGTTCATCAGCACCCCGCGCTCGCCTTCGCGGATCGTGCAGTCGCGCACCGACTGGTCGGCGGCCGTCTGGCGCGGCGGCACGAAGCCGAGCGGGCTGTCGAAGCCGTGCGGCGCGTTCGGATACTCGGTGATGGTGATATCGACCTTCGCCGGCAGCAGGCGGTCGCGATAGGCCTTGCAGGTGCGCACCGGGTTGTAGTCGTCGGGCGTGCCATGGAAGATGCGGATTGGCCGGCCGACCAGCGCGGTGTCGTCCTTATAGGTCGTGGCGCAATCCGGATAGAACGGGATGTACGCGGCGAACTGCGCGCCGCTGGCGTTCCACATCCTGTGGAAGCGCTCCATGCTGGCGTAAAGCGCCGCCTGGCCGCCGCGCGAGAAGCCCATCAGCACGATGCGGTCGGCGTCGACGCGGGGGTGCTTCGCCAGGATGGCGAGCGAGCTGTAGATGTCGACGATGAAATTGAGGCGCCCGAGCACCGCCTGATTGCTGCCGACCCCGACGAGCCCGCGCCCGGTCATGCCGTCGATGGCGAACGTGGCGATCCCCAGGGCGTTGAGCTGGCGCTTCCAGTAGCCCACATTGGCGCCCATGCCGCCCGAGCCGTGCATCAGGATGACGGTCGGCAGCTTGCCGGTGCCCGGCGGCAGGCTCAGCTCGCCGGAGACCGTGACCGGCCGCCCGTTCCGATCGCCGGTCAGGAACTGCTCGTCGCTGATCCACACGGTGGGGACGGAATGCAGCTCGGTGCGCGCCGCCAGATCCTTGGTGGCGAGGGTGTCGGCGGATGCGATCGTCGAGATCAGAACAGCGGCGGCCAGCGCCGCCATCAGGTGCCGCATCATGGTCCTCTCCTCCCCGATTGTCTTGTCGTTGGCGAATGAGTGTACCGGACGGTTAATTAAGTCAATCGCGGCGCCCGGCGAGCGGCTCGAGACCGAAGCGGGCGATGACCGGCGCCACCTCGGCCGAGGAGAGGAAGGCGAGAAAACTCTCCGCTTTCTTGCGCCGCGAGGACGTCGCCCAGATCCCGGCGGAGAAGACCGAGCCGGGTTCGATCTCCCGCGGCAGCGGACCGACGATGTCGATGCCGGGGACGGCCATCAGCTCGCTGACCTGCTGGATCGCGAGCTCGACCTTGCCCGAGGCCGCAAGCTCGCCGGTGAAGCCTTCGGGGATGACGGTCGCCTTGGCGTTGATCGCGTCGGCGATGCCCAGGCGCTTGAGCAGCTCGGCGAAGAACAGGCCGCTCGCCCCGGCGCGGGAATAGGCGATCGATCGGGCAGCGAGCAGCGCCTGCCTGAACTGCTCGGGCGTGGCGATGGCCGGCTTTGGCGCTCCGGCCTTCACCGCGACCCCGACGAAGGAACGCACCAGATCAATGGCACTGTCACGCGTCACGGTCCCGTTCCCGGCGAATTCGTCGATCTTCTCCTTGGTCAGCGCCACGACATCCGGCTGCACCCCCGAGCCCAGGCGCTTCACCAGGAGGGCTGTCGGCCCGTACTCGGCATTCAGCACGATACCGGTCGCGCGCTCGAAGCGCGCGCCCAGCTCGCGCATCGGGGCTGCGATGGCCAGCGTGGATAGGAGCGTGAGCGGCTTAGGCAAGAGGTTTCAGTCCCTTGGCGTAACGCTGCCACTTGGCGACATAACCCAGCGCTTCCTTGCGGATGTGGTCGATGGTCTGGGCGTCGACCGCGCGGATCGCCTTCGCCGGGCTGCCGACGATCAGGCTGCCGTCCGGGAATTCCTTGCCCTCCGTCACCAGCGCGTTGGCGCCGACCAGACAGTGCCGCCCGATCTTCACGCCGTTGAGGATGGTGGCCCCCATGCCGATCAGCGCGCCATCACCGACGGTGCAGCCGTGCAGCATGGCATGGTGGCCGATGATGCATTCGGCGCCGATGCTCACCGGGAAGCCGGGGTCGGCGTGCAGCACGGCGTTCTCCTGGATGTTGGTGCGCTCGCCGACGGTGATCGTGTCGTTGTCGGCGCGCAGCACGGCGCCGAACCAGATACCGACATCGGTTCCCAGGGTGACGCGGCCGATCACATGGGCGCCGGGCGCCACCCAGAAGCGGCCGGCCTCCGGCGTCTTGGGCAGGTGCTCGTCGAGGGCGTAGAGTGGCATGACGTGTACTCGCGGAAGGAGCGTGAACTCGGAACGCCGAAGATTACAGCGCCGCGCGTGCGACGCCCAGCCGCCTCTCTTTTGGGGTAGTATCGTCGCCGAGCGCGGGTTCTATTGCGAATCCGGACACGAGACCCTTAAGGTCGCCTCATGCGCGCCTTTGGACGATCAATAGGTTAGCGGCTTGAAAGCGTTTCGCCGATCCCTGGTCGCTCTGCTGCTCGCCGCCCTCATCCCGACGGCGGCCTTCACCATGTACCAACTGGTTCGGCTGGCGCAGGACGAGCAGCTCGACATGGAGGCGGCGACGCTCGAACGCGCCAACGAGGTCCTCGCTCTGAGCAACGCTCGCCTCAGCGCCGATATGAGCATCATCCAGACCCTGGCCCTGTCCACCACCCTTGACGATGGCGATTACGCGGCCTTCAAGGAAATCGCGCGGCGCGTCACACACCAGAACCCGGGTTGGGCGCAGGTCGTGCTGGTCGACGCCGCCACCGACCAACAGGTCATGAACCTGCTGCGGCCGATGTCCGATCTGCCGTTGCCGGCCGTCACGGATGAGAGCTACCGGCGGGTAAAGGAACGACACGAACCGGCGATCGGCGGAATTTTCTCGTCGCTCGCCATCAACAACGATCTCATCGTGCCGGTTCGGGTGCCTGTATTCCGCGACAGCAAGCTTCGCTATGTCCTTTCTGTCGGTATAAAGGCACAGGTTTTTCAGGACATCCTGATCAGCAAGCTGCCGCACGCGAATATCACCGCCGCGGGCATCGTCACGCGTGAGGGCAACTTCATCGCCCGGTCGCTCGATCCCCATCTCTGGGTCGGAAAGCCGGCCACGGAATATGTGCGCAACGCCATCGCCAGCGGCGAGCGCGGCATCTATATCGGCCGCACCTACGAGGGCGCCCAGAACTACACCGTATTCAATACTTCGCGGTTCAGCGGCTGGTCGGTGCATTTCGCCATCGACGCCGCTCTGATCGACCGGCCGCGCTCGCGCTCACTGCTCTTCGCCGGCCTGGCGGCCCTCGCCTGCGCGGGGCTCGGCGGAATCCTGGTCGTGCTGATCCTGCGCGAGCGGGCGGAGGCGCGCCGCGCCGAGGCCACGTTCCAGCAAATGCAGCGGCTCGAAGCGCTGGGCAAGATGACCGGCGGCATCGCCCACGATTTCAACAATCTGCTTGCCGTCATCGTGGGCAACGTCGAAATGATGCGCCGCCGGCTTGGCGACGGTCTGCCGCCGCAGGTCGAGCGCATCGCGCAGGCCGCCGAGCGGGGCGAAAAGCTGGTGCAGCAGATGCTGGCTTTCGCCCGTCGCCAGCCGCTTCGCCCGCAGATCATTGACGTCAATGCCCGCATCCACGGCATGGCCGACATGTTCAAGCGGGCGGCGCGCGGCGACATCAGCCTGGTGTTCGACCTGTCGGACAGCGTATGGCCGGTCGAGGTCGACCCGACGCAACTCGAAAGCGCTCTGCTCAACCTCGCCATCAACGCCCGCGACGCCATGCCCAAGGGCGGCTCCCTGCGCATCGCCACCCGCAACCTCGCCTCCCCGGCCCTCGGCCAGGGCGACGTGGTCGAGATCGCCGTCAGCGACACCGGGAGCGGAATCCCGCCACACCTCCTCGGCCAGGTCTTCGACCCCTTCTTCACCACCAAGGGTCCCGGCGAAGGCACAGGGCTCGGCCTCAGCATGGTGCATGGCTTCGCCGGCCAGTCCGGCGGCGCGGTGGAGATCGAAAGCGCCGTCGGCATCGGCACGACCGTGCGGCTGCGCCTGCCGCGCTCCGCCCGCCAGCCGGGCGCTATGGACGCCGCCACGGCGAGGGCCGTGCCGCGCGGCCAGGGCAGCGTGCTGGTCGTCGAGGACAATGCCGAGCTGCGCGAGATGACCGCGGCGCTGCTCCAAGAGCACGGCTACGCCGTGCGGGCCGCCGCTTCGCCGGCCGAAGGCTTTGACGCCCTGCGGACCTTTGCCGCCGACCTGATCTTCTCCGACATCCTCATGCCGGGCGGCATGAGCGGCATCGAATTCGTTCGCGAAGCGCGGCGCCGTTATCCCGGCATCGAGGTCCTGCTGACCAGCGGCGACGCGGGCGTGCTCAACGCCGCCGACCACGGCGAGTTCACCATCCTGCAGAAGCCCTACCGCATCGACACCCTCTCGGAGGCCATCCGCCGAGCCCTCGAGCACCCCTCGCATCGCGCGGCGCGGCGCATCGCGGCCAACGAGTAGCCTCGATCGAGGGCCATGAGCCTGGCTCATCCGGGCGCAAAAAAACGCATACGCAGCCGGCGTCCGTGCGGTGTTGATACCCGCATGACCCCACGCCAGATCGAACTCGTCCAGCAGACCTTCGCCCGGATCCAGCCGATCGCCGGGCAGGCCGCCCTCCTGTTCTACGACCGGCTGTTCGTGCTCGAGCCGGAGCTCCGGCCGCTGTTCAAAAGCGGCATCGAGGACCAGGGCCGCCGGCTGATGCAGGCGATCGGCACCGCCGTGCACAACCTGGCGCGGCTCGAGGATGTGGCGCCGGCCCTGCAAGCGCTCGGCCGCCGCCACGCCGGCTACGGGGTGCGAGAAGGCCATTTCGGGCTGGTTGCCGTCGCCCTGCTCTGGGCGCTGGACCGCAGCCTGGGCGAGGCCTTCACCGCCGAGGTGGAGGAAGCCTGGATCGTCGCCTACATGGCTCTCGCCGGCATCATGAGGGCGGCGATGCGCGAGGCTGCCACCTGAGCGCCTAGCCGGCGCGGACTCCGCTGAGGAAGATGCGCACCGCCAGTGTCACCGTCGCCTCGATCTCGCGCTTGGATGGCGGCTTCCCGGCGCCGAACAGCGCGCGGGTGTGCAGGTCGCCTTTGATCATCTCGAGGAAGATGCGCACGGCCGCGTCGGCGTCGCGCACCACCAGCCGCCCGGCCTTTGTCTCGGCCCGCAGATAGTCGGCGAGGCTGCGCGCAGCGCGCTCCGGTCCCGCGGCGAAGACCTGGGCGCCGAGCTTGGGGAACCGCCGGCTTTCGGCTACCACCAGGCGGTAAAGCGCCAGACTCTCCGGCTCCATCAGCCGCATGAGAAAACGCAGAGCGAAGGCCTGCAGCGCCGTGCCGGGATCGCGGTCGCTGCCGATCCCGCCGGCGATCGGGGCCTGAATATCGTCGCAGACCTCGGCAATGATCGCCGCGAACAGCCCCTCCTTGTCACCGAACTGCTCGTAAAGGGTGGCGCGCGAGCCGCCGGCCCGCGCGATCACCGCGTCGAGCGTGGCGCCTTCGAAACCCCTTTCAAGGAAGACGCGGCGCGCCGCCTCGAGCAGCTTCCCCCGCCGGCGCTCGCCGCGGCTGGGGCGGTCTTCGACAACGGACACGGCAGGCATCGCGGCTCCTGGCTTGACAGTTTATGTACTGTATCATACAGTACACTTTATGCAAGAGCCCGCCCTAGCCGACCAGTCCCTGTTCCACATCGCGCCGGAATTCCGGCTGAGCTACGCGCCTGACCTCCCCGGCGTGGTGATGGTCTGGCGCGGCTATCACACCAGCACGGCGTTCCGGGCGTTGAACGAGCAGGTGTTGGCGGCGCTCATTGGCCATCAGGCCACGCGCATCCTCTGCGACATCCGGCATTTCCTCCTCATCGGCGCCGACGACCAGCGCTGGCTCAACGTCGACTGGCTGCCGCGTGCCATCGAGGCTGGCTTGCGGCATTGCGCGATCGTGACCCCGCTCTATTTCTTCAACCGCGTCGCCGTGGGGGCCGTAGTGGATCGTCTCGACACGTCTCGAATCCAGGTCGAGTATTTCGAAGACGCCGAGCGCGCGCGAGCCTGGCTGCGCGCGGGCACCGTCCCACCGATCCCCCAGCCGGCGCTCTAGCAGACACGGGCTGGACAGCCGCGCCTCCGCAGTGACACCTTCGGGCGTTCACCCCAGAGGTTCATCCGCATGCGCGCTGCCTACTACGAAGCCAACGGCCCGGCCGCCGACGTCCTCAAGGTCGCGGAGGTCGAAACACCGAAGCCGGGCGCCGGCGAGGTGCGCGTGAAAATCGCTGCGTCCGGCGTCAATCCGTCCGACGTGAAGACACGGTCGGGCACGATGCGCAAGATCGCCTTCCCCCGCGTGATCCCGCACAGCGACGGCGCCGGCACG
>Ga0196963_10001943_pt1 | contig 13011 bp, 9 predicted proteins | sample S1_5metaG_FD_148600 | JGI IMG/M metagenome (GOLD analysis project Ga0196963, IMG submission 148600) | Soil microbial communities from Anza Borrego desert, Southern California, United States - S1_5 | ecosystem: Environmental > Terrestrial > Soil > Desert | place: USA: California | collected... | reverse complement strand
GCAGAGATACGGCGCAAGGATCCATTTAAAGCCTTGTTACGAAGCGCCCTGAGACCGTTCCACTCCGGCAAAGTCGATCCGGAGAATGTTTCGAAGGCTGCTCGGATTTTGGGGCTCGGTTCCGCTGGGGTCCAATTAAAACAACTCCGAATGCTGGCGGAAACGAAGTTACTCGGCGACCTATTTCGTTCACGTGTTGCGGAATTGCAGGTTTCAAGCTCCGACTTCAAAGCTCTTCGGGAGTCTATTACATTAGTCGCTTTGCCTTACCTTCTTGCAGAGACCGACGCTATACTCACGAATCTGTTCCGCGCGGTCAGATATACAGCTCCCATTCGGGCAACTGCGGAACGTTATTACCGACACCAAGACTTGGCTGTAGACGAAGCCGATCCCCAAGGAGGTAACCTTGCTATGTTCTTGCGCAGTCTTACATGGAACGAGACCAATGAATTTAACGATTGGTGCCGTCTCCACTTTGGTTTTTCCATAAGCGCAAAGGGCGATGGTCCCCACATATCGCTAATGCTTCATATGGACGGAGGTTCGGTAACCTACAATATCGCGGATGTAGGCTTCGGGTTCTCACAGATGTTGCCAGTTATCGTTCAAATATGGTCCCTAAACCGGCCACCACGAAGGGCTGTCGTGCAAGCCGAATCTGCGGGATTCGTTTATACGGACCCAATCGAACGCTTTCAAATCGGTGACATTGTCGCCATTGAGCAGCCAGAACTTCATCTTCACCCGCGCCTCCAAGCCAGAATAGCAGACATGCTTGTCGCTGCCGTTTCGAGAGCTAAAAGTTCAAAACGGTCTCTTACTATGCTCATCGAAACTCACAGCGAGACTATCGTCAATCGAGTCGGCAGCCTCATACTCGAAAGAAAAATCAATCCAGAAGAGGTGCAGATCCTCGTTTTCGAACGCAACCACCAGGAAACTGAGACCCAGCTTCGTGTCGCGAGATATAGCGAGCAGGGTTTCTTGGAGAACTGGCCAGCCGGGTTCTTTTTGAGTGAAGAAATGTGAGCCAGGAGTGCCGCAACTATGTTGATCGAAATCGACGACGAAGTTCGCTCAGTTTCCGACAATGACGGTCAAGTCCGTCAGTCTATTGAAAATCTCGCCACTGCGTTCCGCGAAGGAAAACACATAGTAGCGGCAAGTAGGCAAACATTAGCCCGCTTCGCACAAATCCCCGGACTGGGGAACGCAACAAAGGCAACCCTCAGGCGAATCAGTGAATCCTCGCCGCAATTGATGGCTCTACCCACACGATTAGGTTGGCACGTCAGAGCTATGTTACCCACCCACGTAATGGAAACGTTCAGTACTACCGGCAAAACCGTTGTCAAGGTGCCAATTACGCTCTTTCGAGACACAGCAGCGATTCAGCCTGCAGTGCTGCTTTGTGAAGACCTCACGGACGTGAACGCGTACAATGCGTGCGCAAATTATTACAAATGGCAGTCTGGGATGACCCAGATCCCAACCCGCAATGAACCCCAGCCCGGGGGTGGGGCGAACACCGGTCGCGTACTCAGCCACATTCTAAGCCCGTGTCTTCGACTTGTACTCGTGATAGTGGACAGTGATAAAGATGCTCCCACAGGAGCGGCAGGGTCGACTGCACGTGCGGCGGAAACAGCGTACACGGAGTCCAGTTGCCAATTAAAACGGCTATTTGTTATTCCGTGTAAAGACGTTGAGAATATCATTCCAGACACATGCCTTTTTGAGGCATGCAGCCTTGACCAAAATGGCCGTGAATTGCTTCGAGCTTTATCCGAACTAGGCGACGAATACCGAAACTTCTTTGACCTGAAGGAGGGCCTGGTTCTTGCACGGATTTTATCCATGAGCGTGGACGCACCGGCCCGAAAGTTCTGGTTGGATAAGTTTAAGCAGCTTGATCTCGCGAAGAATCTCTTACCATCTTGTATGAGTGAGCTGCTTTGCTCCAATGTAAAAGAGTGCCGATGCATTATAAAGCTCGTCCCTGGTCTTAACCTCGTTACGATCAACAATCTAACTCAGCGGTGGGGCGCGAACGAATGGCAAACATTACCCGCGCGCTGCGCAAGTCTTTGGGCAGAAATCGGGCGCTTCGTTTTCGAAGGTAGCTGTGCGTGGACGCCACAGTTTACGTGAAAAGTCGAGGAAGGAGTCGCGATAGGGCTGCATCTGAAGATCTCTCAACAACACGTTGTAGCAAGCTCTGACCCCCGTCACGCTCGCATCTGCCTCTACGGCCTTGCTGAAACCGGCTAACACAGCGCATGGTCCTATCGTGCTTAGCTGGACGAACTGCCCAGATGCGCAATCGTCTACCCAGGCCTCACCTCTGGTGGAGGCGGAAGAACTGCTTCTCTCCGACAGCTTCAACATTGACTTCGCGCGCTGACCCGTTCGCCAGCGGCTGCAAAGTGGAGTCCGACCAGGAGGCAGATTCGAGGCGTCGTTCAACCAACACCGTGTGCTCAGCTGTGACCGCATCCACGCGCACGAGCACATCCGAGGAAGCACCTCCCACAATCAACGCGCCATCCGTTCCCGGAACTCCTCCTTCCCAGCCATGGCGAGACCGGATAACGGAGCGCTATTTGGGCCTCCGCGTTGCACCCGAAATAAGCCAAATCGCGAGCGCGAGGAGAAGCACGATCCACCAAAGATAACGCACGTTCCGCGCCGCGCGCTCCGCGAAAGCCACCGCCCCTGGGAAAAGGAACAGGAGCAGGGCCACCACACCAACGAGCACCGCCAGTTGCCAAAACGCGCTCCTTTGCGGCTTCATCTTAACGGCGTGTTGGCGGGGCTTGCTGCGGGCGCGGGCGGGCTGGCGCGCTGGCCTCTGGCTGGGCTCGGAGGAGGAGGCGATGGGTAGCAGCTGTGCTCGCCTTTATGGCAACTTCTCTTCAGCCCTCTTCAACATGGAGCATTCTGCCGCGACTTCAGGCGATCACGCGGTGGTATGTCAGTTCTTTCCTTCCGGCTTACGCCTCGCTATACCTCCAGGCACCACCATGCGCGCCAGCCTCTTCCTTCTTGGGTTTCTTTTGCTCGGGTTTACTGATGCTCGCGGCTCTGACAAGCCATTCCTCCGCACCGACTTCATCTTCCCGCACCAACGCTTGCACGTGCATGGCTCCTGCATTGTCGAAGCGCCCAATCGAGACCTCATTGTTTGCTGGTTTTATGGCTCCGGCGAGCGCACTGCCGACGACGTTCAAATCCTCGGCTCGCGCAAACGCAAGGGTCAAAGCTCCTGGGAAAAGCCGTTCACCATGGCCGACACTCCGGACTACCCGGATACGAATTGCGCGATGATCATCGATCCGCAGGGTCGCCTCTGGCTGTTTTACCCAACCATCCTCGCCAATCTGTGGGAAAGCGCGCTCATGAAATTCCACGTCTCCTCGGACTATGGCCGCCCCGGCTCTCCCCGTTGGGAGCGCACGGAGGTGCTTCATGTCACGCCGGGGGAGGACTTCGCCAAAGCAACTCTCACTTACCTGGACAAGGTCCAGTCGACCAATCACCTGGATATACCCCGTGAGTACCAGAGTCGCATTCAGGAATATGTCTCCCGCTTGCGGCACGATGCGACCAACAAACTCACCCGCCGCCTCGGCTGGATGACCCGCGCCCACCCATTCATCCTCGAAGAAAAGCGGATGATCGTGCCGCTGTATTCCGATGGCTTTTCTTTCTCGTTGATGGCGCTCACCGATGATTGGGGCAAAACCTGGACCGTCAGCAACCCACTCATCGCCGCTGGCAACATCCAACCGAGCATCGTCCAACGAAAAGATGGCTCCCTTTACACTTTGATGCGCGACAATGGCCCCGCCCCAAAGCGCCTGCATCAAAGCGAGTCCCACGACGGGGGCAAAACCTGGAGCCCGGTGACCGATTCTGTGCATCCAAACTCCGGCACAGGGGCTGAAATTATCGCTCTGCGGAACGGGAACTGGGTTCTCATCAACAACGATCTGGAGAATGGCCGCCATTCACTCGCCGTTAGCTTGTCGGACGACGAAGGACGCACTTGGAAATGGAAGCGGCACCTGGAGCGCGATCCTGATGACGCGCCGCATGGCCGCTATCACTATCCTTCAATCATCCAGGCCAAAGACGGGAGCCTTCACGCGACTTACAGCCACCATCTAAACCCTGCTGAGCAAGGCGGCCCGGAACGCAAGAGCATCAAACACGCACACTTCAACGAAGCGTGGATTAAAGGCGCTGCGAACGTTCGCTAGGCAAGGGGGAAGCTCAATGCAGCTCCAATATCGGCTGCAATCCCGCTTCGCGCAGGGCTGCGTTTAATTGGTCCGCACGGAAGATGCCTGCGTAAATCTTTGGGCCCAGAATGATCTGCGGCATCTTGGTTGTTCCAACTTTCTGGGAGTTTAGCTTGTAGAGTGTGGATGACGTCCCGAGCACGTTTGTGCTCCAGGGATTATTCAGCTTCTCGCGCAGCTTCTCCGCCCCGACCAACTCGGCTCCGAGGCGTTCGCTCTCCTTCGGCGGTTGCGGTTGCGCGGGGCCAAACACCTGCTGGGTGTATGTGTCGAACTTGGTCGGGTCCGCTTGCCACACAGCCAAGCCGACCTTCGCATGCTCACACGCGCCGATATGCGCTTGTTGCGTCTGGCGAATCAAGGGATTGCACGCTCCATCCAGCGGGTTGGGGAGATGCACAATGGCCATTTTATTCGAATTCACCAGATACGCCTGGTGCAGCAACCCATGCAGATCACGGCAAACATGGCATGTGTAATCGAACAGCGAGACCAAAATATACGGAGCCGTTGGCGACCCAGTGATCGGCACATCATTCAAGTTCAACACAACCTGACCCCCATGCAGGGGCAGTTCGCGAGCGGGCTTACCATCCTCGCGGTTCGCAGCGCCCGAATTCTGCTCCATTCGCGCGCCCACAAGCGGGGCAGGGGCCTTCCCAAACTTTTGCCCTGTAATCATCAACCCTACCGCCGCGGCCGTCGCCCAAATGGGAACGGCGCCCATACGCGCGAACCCAATATTCCGCAGCGCCAACACCGCGCCCGTCGCTCCCGCCAGATGCGCCGCCATGCACCAGGGGCAAAACTTCTTCAATATCAGCAACTGCACCGCCACAAACCAAGCCACGGAGGCCAGAATGATCAACGAGACCGCCGCCACCGCGCTCCTTCGCTCACAAGTAAGTTTCCCTTTCCCAAGCGCAATCAATCCCGCCGCATACACAAGCAGCCCCAGCACACTCACCGGGACACCGAAGGTGTAGCCCCATTTGCTTCCGAGCACATCGGCGCAATTGCCGCCTGCGTCGCACCCAGGCAAATACTTGCCGGTAAAGCTCCCGTACGCCAGGAACGCGCTAATCGCCGCCGCAACGATCCAAGCGCGTCTGATAACACCTGCCCCCGGGATCGTCGCGTCAGCTGCTGCGGTGGCTTTCGAGGCCTGCTTACCTTTCTTCATTGTTAAGGACACTCTTACAAAGCGCGGCGGGAACATGCCACGCAATTTCCTCGTTCCTGCCTCTGTGCCTCCTTTCCTCCTCACGAATCCTCTGTGTTAAATCCTGCCAGGCCGTTCACCACCCTTGACAGCCTCGCTCGGGAACGGAACTGTAAACCGCCTGCTTTGGAGGAGCGGCTCACCCGGTGACTTGCTCATGAATTTCCGAAGCCGCGACTCGTCCAATTCGCCGAACTTTGCATAAAAGGAACAACCAGGTCCGAATGAACATGCTCACCCAATTATCGTCCGCCGCCGGCGCCCTGACGCTCGCCTTGACTCTTGCCGTTCCCGCGCAAGGCGCATCCGCCCAGCCGCGCTCCAACCTTCTTCAAACTGATTTCCCGTTCACCACAGCCTGCATTGGAGCGAAGTGGCCTGAAAAGAACATTGCGTATAAAGGCATGGCCATTCGCCTTGGCGACAACGCCGCTGTTGCCTTCGACACCGATTTGCTCCGCTACACGGCAGGTTGGACCGGGGGCTACATCCGTGCGCATGGCGTGGCGTTCGACGGCGCCCACGGCGGTTATCCAACCATTGAAGGGGAGCAAGCTTTCGGCACACGCCAAAGCCCCGGCTGGGCCGACAAGAACGGGCAGTTCAACGACCCGCGCACAGAACCGTACGGCCCCTTGCCCCAGGAATGGGCCCGTTGGGACGGCGCGTATGTGGTCGGCATGAACGTGGTGCTCTCCTACACCGTTCATGGCAGCAAAGTTTACGAGCAAGCCTCACGCGTGGAGAGCAACGGCCAAACCGGCTTCGCCCGCACCTTCCGAGTCGAAAAAGCTCAAGCGCCTCTCACCGCTTTGATCTGCGATGCGCAGGGGGCAGGGGAAGTTAAGGAGAATGTGGCGACCCTCGTGTCCGGGGACTCCGTCACCAAGGTTGCTCTCGTCGGCGCGCCGAAGAATGCGAAACTTGAAATTCTCGATGGCGGCCGCGTCGTTCTGCGCCTCCCGAAAGGATCGAACAAATCAGATTTCGCCACGGTCCTCTGGAACGGAGCGAAGACCAATGAAGCCGCATTCGCAGCTCTGACCAAGTCGGTTCCACCGATCGCCGACTTCAAGAAAGGCGGCTCACCTCGCTGGCCTGAGCCTGTGATTACCAAAGGCGTCGTCGGCCCTGGCGAAGGCGCTTACGTCGTGGACACACTCACCCCTCCGACGGATAACCCTTGGAAGCGTCGCGTCCGTTTCGGCGGCTTTGATTTCTTCAAAGACGGCAAACGCGCCGCATTCTGCACATGGGACGGCGACATCTGGATTCTTTCCGGCATCGACGACAAACTCGAGAATCTGCAATGGCGCCGTTTTGCGTCCGGCGGGTACGAGACCCTTGGACTCAAGATCGTTGACGACGTCATCTACACTTCCGGCCGCGATCAGATCACCCGTTACCACGACACGAACAAAGATGGTGAAGCGGATTACTACGAGAACTTCAACAACCAGCTCACCTCTTCCCAGGGTTTCCACGAATTTGTGTTCGACCTGCAAACAGACAAGCAGGGCAACTTCTACTTCGCGAAAGCGGGCCCAGTCCGCGGCGGTGGCCGCGGCTTTGGCGGCGGCGGCGGCAACGGCGAAATCACCGCGCATGCTGGCAGCCTGCTCAAGGTTAGCAAAGACGGCAAAAAACTCTCCGTTTACGCCACCGGTTTCCGGGCTCCGAACGGCATCGGCGTCGGCCCTGACGGCCAGGTGACTACCGGTGACAACGAGGGCACATGGATTCCTGCTTGCCCGCTCAATTGGGTTAAGGAAGGCGGCTTCTACGGCGTGGAAGATCTCGCGCACAAGAATCCTGTTCCTGAATTCAATCAGCCTGTTCTCTGGATGTCCCACAATGAGTTCGATAACTCCGGGGGCGGCCAGGTTTGGGTCACCAGTGACAAATGGGGCCCATACAAAGGCGAACTGCTTCACCTTTCCTACGGACAATGCGCGCTTTACCACGTGATGAAGCAAAATCTCGGCAGCGGCAAACTCCAGGGGGCGGTGGTTAAATTCCCGGTGAGCTTCTCTTCGTCCGCGATGCGCGGAAAGTTCAATCCCGCTGACGGCCAACTCTATGTGGCTGGCTTGCAAGGGTGGCAGACTAAAGCTGCCAAGATCACCGGCTTCGACCGCGTTCGTTACACGGGCAAACCGACTTACACTGTGCAGAACGTCGCGGTGAACAGGGAAGGCATTCACCTGACCTTCTCACAACCGCTTGATGAAGAGACAGCCAAGGATCCGCAGAATTACTCCGCTAAACGCTGGAACTACAAACGCTCCAGCGACTACGGCTCCGGTCAGTTCTCCGTCGCTAATCCGCAGAAGCGCGGTCAGGACACCGTCGAAATCACCGAAGCGAAGCTCTCCTCCGATGGCAAGCGCGTCACCTTGAAGGTGGCCGATCTCGCTCCCGTGATGCAGATGCAAATCAAGTTCATGCTCAAGGCCAAGGATGGAACTCCCATTGAGCAGCAAACTTTGCAAACGATTCACGAAGTTCCAGACGTCGGCATCGCTGCCAAGTAAGAAGTAACCGCAACGCGCCGCCGCCAAACGGCGGCGCATTGAGCAAATCAGCCGCACCCGTTAAGCTCCACGCAGAATATGGTTAGGACCTTGCTGAAGAACCTGAAAAGCCTCGCAGCTCTGAGTCTCCTCGCAGCTTCGCTCGCAACGCGCGCGCAGGACGACGCGGGTTTAGCGGCGACCTTTACTGCTGGAGGCCAATCGGATTCGACCATCTTGTCGAACGTGTGGCTCCACGTTCCCGCTGGCGAAGCGCCAACCCCCTTCCTCGCTCCCGGCAAGTTCCAAACCGAATGGCGCGGGTTCGTAAGTGTGGATCTCCGCAGCGACTACACATTCACCGCCTCTTTGAACGGCGCGCTGAAGCTGGAAATCAATGGGGCGGTCATTCTGGAAGGCGCAACCAACGGGGTGCTCACTGCGGCCAAACCAACCCGCCTGAACAAAGGCACTAACTCCTTTGTTGCCACTTACACCAGCCCGGCTTCCGGCGACGCCCGCATTCGTGTCACCTGGATTCCGAAGGAAGGCGCTGCCGGCCCCATACCAACTTCCGCTCTCAAGCCAGCTCTCACCCCCGCTGTGGAGCGCGGCCAACAGCTTCGTTTGGGGCGGCACCTTGCGCTGGAGCATCGCTGCTTCCAATGCCATTCCGACCAGGCTCCCAAAGGGCAGGGAACGCCCGAGCTGAAGATGGATGCGCCGACATTTGAAGGCATCGGCTCGCGCCGCAATTTTGCGTGGATGGCTGCCTGGATTGAGAACCCGCATACCAACCGCGCTCGCGCGCAGATGCCGCAGATGTTCCACGGCCCCGCAGCCAAAGCGAACGCTGAAGCCGCCGCCGCTTTCCTTGCATCACTGAAAGCGACCGATGCTCCGGCTGGCTCGGCTTCAACTGCTGCCACTTCCGAACAAGCGGAAGCAGGCCAGCACCTTTTCCAGACCCTGCATTGCGCCGCGTGTCACACCGCGCCGGACTCGAACGAGAACGATCCAACGAAAGTTTCCCTAAGCCAGGTCTCCGCGAAATTCACGGAGGGCAGCCTCCTTGCGTTCCTTAAAGATCCAGCCGCTCATTACAAGTGGATCAAGATGCCCAATTTTAAGTTCACCGACGCGGAGGCGCAGAATGTGGCGGCCTTCTTGCGCAGCAAAGCGCCTGCCCCGAAGCAAAGCCCCGCGGCACCGGCGGACCTCGTCGATAAAGGCCGCAATATTGTTCAGACCAGCGGCTGCTTGAACTGCCATACCGCGAAGCTCGAGAACCAATTCAAAGCCCCCGCTATTAAGCTGACCTCCGAACAAGGCTGCCTCGCCGACGCTCATGGCTCCACCTCGAAAGCCCCTCGTTTCGACCTCACGAAGGAAGAGCGCCAGGCCATTCGCGCCTTTGCGGCCACTGGGCTCTCCAGCCTGGAGCGGCCGGTCGCGCGCGAGTTTGCCAGCCGTTATGCCCAAACGCTCAACTGCGCCGGTTGCCACGGCCATATCGAGCTGATTCCGCACGTGGACATCCTCGGTGGAAAACTGCGTCCGGAGTGGGCCGAAGAATTTATCGCGGGCAAAGTTAAATACAAACCACGTCCCTGGATCGAAGCACGCATGCCAGCATTCCCGGCCTATGCTGAAGGTCTCGCTAAAGGCATGGCTGCGGAGCACGGTTACGCTCCGACAACGCCCAAGGAAGGTCCCGTCGATCAGGAAGGCGCCAAAAACGGCCACGTCATGATTTCAGCCGCTGGTGGTTTCTCCTGCGTGGCTTGCCATGCGGTCGGTGAGTTCGGCGCGACTGCTGTTTTCGAAAGCGCTGGGATCAACTTTGCGTACAGCGACGAGCGCCTCCTTCCTGAGTTCTTCCACCGTTGGGTCCGCAACCCACTTGCGATTGATCCAGCCAGCAAGATGCCGGTCTATTTCGATGATGAGGGCAAGAGTCCATTGACCGACTTCTACGAAGGCGACGCCACGAAGCAAATCGAAGCCATCCGCCAATACATGCGCCTCCGCGACAAAATGCCCGCCCCGAAGACCGAGTAACCTCGGCAAAGTCGGCTCCCTCTTGCTTACATCCTAATCTGCGCAATCTGCGCAGTCTGCGGACCTCCTCTTTCTTTTCCGCTGGTTGAAGAGAGCCTCCCATTTGCAATGCGCCTGCTTTCCGTTTAAGACCTTGGCTGCACGTGAACTTGCTTTTCATTGGAGATGTCGTCGGGTCGCCTGGACGCCGGGCTGTGAAAGAACTGCTTCCAAAAATTAAGCAGGAGCATTCCGTCGATGTTGTCATTGCCAATTGTGAGAACGCCGCCGGCGGCTCGGGCATAACCATTGCCACTGCTCGCGAGTTGTTTGATTCCGGAGTTGAAGTGATGACTATGGGCGATCATCTCTGGGACCAAAAAGACATCTACCACTTGCTGGAACGGGAAAACCGGATGCTTCGCCCGATCAATTATCCGCACGGCACCCCGGGACGGGGCATGTTGATCCTGGAGAAGCCCGGCTACCCGAGCGTTGCGGTGCTGAACGTTCAAGGCCGCACGTTTATGGCGGACCTGGAAAACCCTTTCCGCGCAATTCAGGAAGGTGTGAACGCGGCGCGCCAGAAAACCTCCGTTATCTTTGTGGATGTGCACGCCGAGGCGACCTCGGAGAAGATCGCGATGGGCCGGATGCTTGATGGCAAAGTCAGCGCGGTGATTGGGACTCACACTCATGTTCAAACCGCGGATGAACAAATCTTCCCGGGCGGGACCGCGTTTCTGTGCGACGCCGGATTCACAGGGCCGCACGAGAGCGTCATCGGCCGCGATTACCATGCGGTTGTGCAACGCTTCCTTACAAATATGCCGCAACGCTTCGAAGTCGCCAGCGAGCGCATTATGCTCCAAGGCGCGGTCGTCTCGGTCGATGAACAAACTGGGAAGGCTCGCTCCATCAAGCGCGTGTCCGAACTGCTTGTGAACTCGTAATGGGCCGCTCCGCAAAATCTCAATGGGAGTTCGGCGACCTCTTCGACAAAGGTCCTGTCCGCCAGGTTTGGTCCGTCGCCCAGATCACCACAAAGATTCGCTCCTTGCTGGAAACCGAGTTGGGCGCTGTCTGGGTTACAGGTGAGGCCACCAACATTCGGGTTCAAAGCAGCGGCCACACTTATTTCACCCTCAAGGATTCTGCTTCGCAGCTCAGTTGTGTGCTCTTTCGCGCAGATGCCCCCGCGTTCAATCGCGATCATCTGAAAGAAGGCATCAAGCTCACGCTGAAAGGTGAGCTGACCGTCTATGAAGCCCGCGGCCAGTATCAGCTCATCGTGTCCGAAGTGGAGTTGCAAGGGCAGGGGGCGCTCCAGATCGCATTCGAGCAGCTCAAGGCTAAGCTGCAAGCCGAAGGCCTCTTCGATGCCGAAGGGAAGCGTCCCATTCCGACTTACCCGCAGCGCATTGGCATCGTCACTTCGCCGACCGGCGCCGCTTTGCAGGATGTGCTGCATGTCCTTGGCAGGCGGCATCCAGCGCTCGAACTCATCCTGCGTCCCGTGCGGGTGCAGGGTGAAGGCGCTGCGGACGAAATGGCTTACGCGATTGTTCAACTCAACGCCTTTAGCGCGAGCCAACCCCCGCATTTGAAGCTCGATTGCATTCTACTGACTCGCGGCGGCGGAAGCCTCGAAGATCTTTGGGCTTTCAACGAGGAAACGCTCGCGCGCGCGATTCATAAATCAGAGCTGCCGATCATCTCCGCAGTGGGCCATGAGATTGATTTCACGATCAGCGATTTCGTTGCAGACTTGCGCGCCGCCACACCGAGCGCGGCCGCGGAAATCCTCACCAATGGCATCGTCAGCGCGCGCCAAACCATCGCGCAGCGTGAATTGCAGATGGCGCGGGTGGTCCGGCAATGCTTCGCCAAAGCCAAAACTCACCTTGCCCAAACCAGCGGTCGATTAGCGCGGCTCCATCCTCGCCGCAAGCTGCAGGAGCAAGCGCAGACGGTTGATGATCTGCATCTGCAACTCCAGCGCTGCACGCGCAAGCAGTTGCGCGACCTGCAAATTCGCACAGACCAGCTAGCTCAACGGCTCCTTCGAACACGACCAACGAAAGCCTTGGCTCGTCGCCACGAGAGGCTTGAAGATGTTCAGCGCCGTTTTAGCGCGCTCGCCGCGGAGTTGCTTGAAGCGAAGCGAGCGGAGTTGGAGCGTCTGCGCGGCACGCTAGACTTGCTCTCTCCCAAAGCCATTCTCCAGCGTGGATACTCCATAACTCGTGATGCCGCCACGGGCGCGGTGATACGCTCACCGGCGCAAACAACGCCGAACCAGGAGATCACCACCCTCCTGGCTGAGGGGGAAGTGACTTCCCGCGTGCTTCCTTCAACCCCTCTGTAAAACGGCGCGCATCGCTTCTTTTGCGCATTGGGAATGCGCTTTGCGATTGCCTCCGGCCCGGTTCGTTCCGCATCATAAAGCAACGCGCGAGGTTTCCGTTTTTGCGGAATGGATATTGTCGATCTGATTCTCAATCTCGCTGGGCTCCTGCTTTGGCTTTCATGGCGGACCGGCAGAATAGCGCAGGCGCCGGTGGTGGTGGGCGTCTCTCTGGCAGCGACCCTTAAACCTTTGCAGGCGCAGCGCGACAGTGTCTGGCGCCCTCTCCTTGGCCTTGGCGCTTTGCTTCTCATCCGATCGTTTTTCTACCGCCAAATTGGCAGCGCGGTGCATTGGCTTCCCGCCATTGATCTTTACGCGATCCGGCTGCCGTTCCGCTCCGATTCCTGGCATTTGATGGCGCTCTACTCCTTCCTGAGCTTTGCCTGGTTCCTGGGCAAAGTTTACATGTGGCTGCTGCTCATCTCCGCTCTGCACAAACGCGGCTCGGAAGGCGACCTGATCATCAAGCATGTTCGCGCGCAGCTCGGGTTCGTGGCTCAATGGCCCGCCATTATAATT